>Ga0075472_10001024_pt1 | contig 11453 bp, 9 predicted proteins | sample DEB19_08_DNA_3_FD_77014 | JGI IMG/M metagenome (GOLD analysis project Ga0075472, IMG submission 77014) | Aqueous microbial communities from the Delaware River and Bay under freshwater to marine salinity gradient to study organic matter... | ecosystem: Environmental > Aquatic > Marine > Coastal ...
AGAGGACTGGTTTGATTTGCAAAGCCACCACCGCCGCCGCCAAGATAACCATTGCCACCCGCAAAGTTTTTAGCACCACCGTCACCAGCACCCCACGGAATTGTAGTGCTTGTGGGAGAAGCCGTTGTTGTGCTGCCCGCAGAGAAAAGGGAACCAGCAACACCACCATCACCACCCGTAAAGTTACCTTTACCGCCAGCACCACCGTAAGCGGTAAGCAGAGTAGCACCACTGCCGAATGTACTGTTACCACCCGGATTACCGTTACCAGCGGCTGTAGCAGCAGCACCGCCACTTGCAACAGAGTAAGCCACAGTACCACCAACAGAACCAAGATCGGACTTGAGGTACAGGCGTTCTGCATAAGCACCACCGCCACCACCACCAGCATCGTTAGATGTTGCGCCACCCTTACCGCCAGAACCACCAGCACCCCAAGCTCTGACAAGAACAAATGTACCAGAAGATGGGATAGTCCAGTTACCAGAACCAGAGGTATAAGGCGTCATAACAGCAGAGCTGCTAGTGACAGTCGTCCAAGTAGGTGCAGCACCTGCACCACCGGATGTCAGAACCTGACCGGATGTACCATAATTAGCGCCACCAATCCCAATCTGTCCAGCAGGGCCAATACGGAAACGCTCTGTTGCTGAAGAGGAAGCGTTCGCCGTTCCAAATCGAATAGAGGAAGACATTGATGTGCCAGATGTAACAGTATCAGCATACGAATCAATGCGTGTAATTGTGTTAAAGTTACCACTTCCATTATGTCCAGCACCAAAAATGCTACCAAGAGCATCCCCGCTAGAGATAATGGTTGGAGAAGCTTTTGTCCCGCGCCCTTTGTAAAGCTGAATTGAAGATGCGTTAGCATCGTCTGCATACCGATACATTTGCATTAATGTGGTTGCATCACCCTCAACTCGGAAAACAGATGATGAAGCATCATACATGTGTAGCTTAACTAGTGGAGAGACGCCAACGCCAATATTACCACCGGAGGTGACAACAAACCTTTGTGTACCGCTGGTATAAATATCAACAGAGCCAGCATCAGTAGAGTAAAGGCTCAATGCGCCTGTACCGCGATGGACAAGCTGAGAAACGGCATTAGCCCCGCTAGCACCGCGAAGAAGGCGAAGGCCATAGTCTGTGTAGGTTGCATCGCCGACAAGATCAACAAACGCATTACCATTCCCGGAGCGACCAGCGCCGATTTCGATAGACCTACCTTCAGTTGTTGCTGCAGTAAGCGAAAGACTTCCGCTTGCAGTAATGCCACCGCCCGTAGTCACGGCGCCCGTAGCATCAACTACAAAGGCTGTAGAGTCAGGATTTGTGCTATCCTCAACACGAATAGCTTCACCAGTTCCAAGCTGCGTAATACGAAGCGCAGGGTTGGTGTTGTCGGTGACAGAGATAATCTGGTTCGCAGTGAAGGTATTTGATGCACCTGTACCAGCAGCATCGGTAATACCGTAGCCAGACAGAGTGGTAGGTTTAGATGTAAGGTCAGCAAAAGCGTGGGTATGAGAAGCAGTAGCATAGTTGCTGTCTGCATACTTGGTCCACAAACCAGTAGAAGCATTGTAACGAAGGATGTCACCAGTGCTAGGGGATGCTGCACTTACGTTATGCAGTTCATCAATCTCATAGCCATTCTGGATATTGACAAAGATTTCACCAGCAACTGCGTGAGAACGGACAACAAAGCCTACAAACACTGCATGGTCAGGAGCAGTAGGTTTAGTTGCAGTATAAGCACCAGCAGTAGTTGGAGACAACCAAAGAGCTGCACCTTCGGTAAAAGCTGAGGTATCTAACTGTCGAACAAGTCCCTGTGTAGTAACAAAACCAGTACCACCAGCAGTAATAGCTTCAGTAACGACACCAAAGGTCTTAGAAGAGCTAGCTTCACTGTTACCAAGAGCACGAGCAACCTTAACACGGTTACCTTGAGCACCAGTAATATAGACTACTTCACCGTCTACAAGAGTAGTGGCTTCTTGGTTATAACAAAGTTGTACTTGCTCTTGACCAATCTGAAGGTTAACGTTGCCACCCTTCAAACCAAGGGTTACAGTACCGTTACCATCATCCCACACCATTCTACCAGCAGCGGTAGAGGCAGCAGATGTAGTGTCAAATTGAATAAAGTCAGGTGAGGAAATCCCACCTGTAATACCAGTCATGCTGGTAATATCAGAGTTAGCATCAGACTTAGCATAGTTACTGTCAGGGTAATCTACCCAGGCAGTACCATTAAATCGAAGAACATCTCCAGTAGCAGCAGCCGTAATAGTTACGTCAGTGAGGTCATCCAACACAGATGCACCACCACCGCCTGTGACTGTACCCCAGACTGTGTCGTAGTCAGTACCGGAGTTCTTCTTAAGGACTTGACCAGTAGTACCACCAACAGGTACACCTACACCATTGGCCCCAGCAGCACCCGTGGCTCCTGTTGCACCCGTAGCGCCAGTAGCGCCAGTAGCGCCCGTAGCCCCGGTGTCACCTTTGGGGATTACAAAGTCAAAAACTGCAGCAGCTGAGTTGCCAGAGTTGGTGATCGTAACACTGGAGCCAGCAGCACCAGTGGTGACAGTACCGACAGCAATGGTAGCAGCTGCACCAGCGGGGCCAGTGGCACCAGTAGCCCCTGTGAGGCCGGTAGAGCCTGTAGCACCCGTTGCCCCGGTATCACCCTTGTCACCCTTGGCACCCGTCTGACCAGCCTGGCCTTGGGCACCCTGAGGACCTTGGTCACCCTGAGCACCCTTGAGGGAGAACAGGACACTGCCCCAGCCGCCACCAGACTTCTGGTACACGTCACCGTTGGAGCGAATATAGAAGTCCCCATCGGCACCAGAGCCACCAGATGGGGTACCAGAGCCAGTAAGCCACTTGGACGAAATAAAGTCCCACGAAGTCCCGTTCCAGGTCTTCAGGCGGTTACCGACACTGTTAAAATAAATAGCCCCGGCAATGAGGGCGTTACCATCATTATCCAGGGTGGGATCGGACGTCTTCGCACCCAGATAACGATCATCAAAATTATCGTACAGGGCAGCGGTGTTGTTGTAGATTGTGGTGACCTGGTTGATCAGGGTGTCAAACTCAGCCTTGCGGACCGGTTCGGTATTACCAACAGCAGCCGGAAGATTCTGAATCCGGTAGCTGTTCATATCCAGGTTGGCATTCATCGAGTTGGGAGAGGTCCCATCCCGATAGAGGCACAGCTCAAGAGCAGCCTCGATCAGCGCATTGTTGGCGTTGATTGCCGAGATAGCACTAGCTTCGTTCGTAAGAGTAGTCAGGTCTGTGAGGGTAATCTTGGCCATTATATCTCAAAGAATAGACGAACGAAGGAAAAGGGGAGTGGGGAACCCTTAGAGGCTCCCCACCCAAGGCAAGCTACCCGAAATTACGGGTAGAAGAAGCGGACGCGCACCTTGATGGCACCAGCGGTGAACGGATGCGAAGCGTGAGCCGAGTTGGCCACGGTAATCACACCATTCTCCGAGATGGACGTACCAAGCAACGCACCAGCACCAGTGCCGCTGACCTTGGTCGTCACCTTCGAACCCACCGTGGCGAGGCCAAGAGCCGTGCCAGTGGCAGACGAGGTCAGAAGACCATCATGGTCAAGTTCGGTCGAACGATCCGAAGCCTTCTTGAGGCCCAGTACAAACGTGCCGGAACCCACAGTGCCGGAAGATGTGAAGGCAGTCGTAACCACCGTCTCCACCTCTTCAACACGGGCACCCTTGGGGATCACAACGCCAAAAGCGTCAGAACCGGGGATAGCCGTGGTGGCAGAAGCCACATCGGTGTAGGAAAGGTCAAACTCGACCTCGTGAGCGCCGTTGATAAGGGGCTTAGCGCCACCCTTGGTAACCACAGCCTCGCTCGCACCATAACGGACGAGCAGGCCATCGGCATTAACGGAAGAAGCCATAAGTGTATCTCCTAATTAAATGGGGTTAGTTGACTAAGACCAGATTAGACCTGGTCCGTGTCGGTGACGACAACCACCACGTTCTCAGGACGATACAGCTTGAAGCCGTAACGGCAGGTCGTGACATACTCTTCACGCTGCATGTCCTTGTTGTACTCCGAGTCCACTTTCGGGGACTGACGGATGGAGCCCACGAAGGGCAGCACGTCAGGGGCAGCAGAGAAGAACAGGTTGGCCACACCAGCGCCGGAGGTCACACCACCGATCGTCTCGTTCACGCCGGTCTTGAGGTTCTGCGACACGTACACGTCGAAGCCGTACACGTTGCTGATGAACTTCATGCCGGTGCTGATGCCGGACGACACGATACCTTCCCAACGCGGGTTGTTAGACACGTTGACAAGGTTGGTGAGGGTCGACAGGGTGTATTCCACCGAGGGGTCGACAATCGCCACAAGGTTCACCATCGGCACGTTGGCCTTCTGGAGCGCGTAGCGGGCCTTGGCGAAGTCCTGCAGGGCAATCACTTCGTTGGTGCCAGAACCGATCCAGCGGTGAGAAGCGCCGTTGATAGCGTTGGTCGAGCCAGAGGTCTGGGCAGACGGGGCGAGGTCGAGGATGTCAACTTCCATGGCCTTCGCAATCGCACGGTGCTGCTTCGGCACGAACGAGCTGACGAGGCGGGACATATAGAAGCTGTCCTGCTTCATCTTCTCGGTGATGAACGTAGCCGAGCTCTTGTACTTGTTGATCGTGAAGGTGAAGTTGCCGGTATCGAGGCCGGTGTACTTAACCGCCTGACCTTCCGAGTAGTCAGCCACTTCGGCCTGACCGATCGACGGAATGTTCAGGGTGTCGCCATCCGGGAAGTCCGTGATCATGTCGACGTACTTCGTGGCGAAGAGTTCATCAAGGAGGACTTCCTTGATCTGGTTCGACCAGAGATTCGAACGAATCAGATGGTCGTTGGAGGAGGTAGAAAAGCCAGCCATTTGGGCCTATTCCTTTTTAGTTAGTTTGAGGGTTAGGAATAGAACTTCTCACCCAGCTTCATGGCCTGGCGGTGCAGATCGTTCTGGACTTGAGCGGACCAATACCGTGCCGGATCTTCCTTGCGGATCTTTTCGAAGTCATGGAACTTCTTCTCACCAACTCCGGAAGCGGAGAATCCGGTCGTATTGACCGAGCCACGAGGTGGGGTAGAGAAGACGTCATCCTGCTTCTTCTGAGTACCAGGAGCCGAGTCGAGACCCATCAGTGCAAAGAAAGCCTTAGGCTCAGTCTTGGCAAGATTGGCAACAAACTCCCTGGACAGACCGAGGGACTTGGTCTTGGCTTCAAGTTCAGCAACGTAGTTGTCACCGTACTCAGCCATGAGACGGTTCTTCACCGTCGACACGTTGTTGGTGATCTGGCGCTCCTGCTCTTTGGCAGCAAGACGCTGTTCAATCACCTTTTCGATGTCCTCTGAGGAGAGGTTCTTCGTAGCGGTCCCTGCTTGGCCGTTTTCCGCAGCTGTTTGTGTGGCTTGCGTATTCACGTTCCGTTCGGAATTGGTGGTACTCATGCGGTCCATAAGTTCCTCAAGTTTAACCCGCGTATTCAGTTCAGTGCGGATGCCCGAGAGCTCCCGCTGGAGACGTTCAATAAAGGCATCTGAGTGGGCCTTAGCCTTAGCAAGCTCGGCAGCGTCCTTAAACTTCTTGCCTTCGCCTACGTACTCGGAGAGGTAGTCCTTGCTGGGGTCAACAATGACCGGCCTATCGCCGTTATCTTCGAAGATCTGCCCGTTGTCTGACGGGCTGTCTGTTGCACTAAAGAGGTCGTCTTCAGCAGCCATTCGTTTTTGGTCTCCACGAACTATAAATTAAAAGAATGAAAGCAGATCGAGGGTCTTCTTGATCTGTAGTCGCTGGCCCGAAATGTGAGCCATCGTAAGTGCCCAGCTAGGGTCCTTGTCGGGAGCGTGCAGTTGGGAATTGCTGAGGATCTTGTCTTCCTCTTCGAGAAGGATCTTGAGCTGTCCAAGCACCGTAGTGCTGTTTCGGATCAGTTCCTCAAGAGACTTTTTCTTCTCGGGATCTTTGACTGCCTTGGTCCAGGCAGTAGCGAGTGCTTTACTCATTGAGCCTGCTGGGGCAGTTCCGGCATATCAGGGCTTACGTCATCCTGGGACAGGCCGCTGGGAGTCATAGCCTCGACACCAACCTGTTCCTGGTGGGTGTTCTGCAGACGTTGAGCATCAGCCTGTTCTGCAAGACGGACAAACGGTTCAACGATCTTGTAGTCCTCAAGGTTGAGGAGCTCTTCAATCATCTCCGCTACGCGCTTGCCAGAGAAGTGAACGTTGACGCTGGGGTCTTGGCCCACAGCTGAGCCGAAGAACTGCGTGAGGTTCTGAATGACCTCAGCCTTCTCGGCAAAGTGACGAGCAGCCATCGGACGAAGACGGCCCATGCCAGTGATGTCTTCAGCAGTCAGCTGCTGGAAAGTGGCAAACTTGAACTGGTCGTTGAACGCCCGAATGGTCGTCTGACCCATCTTGCGGCGGGCCAGTTCGAGCATGGCGTTGAGGACGTGCTCGACCACCTGCTCTTCAAACTGGGAGATCTTGGACTGGAAGATACGACCAGCAGCCGATTCAAGGCGCTGAACTTCGTAGGCAGTCTTTTCACCAGGGGTACGGATGCCCATGGCTTCCTTCGGGGACCCCGCCATCTCTTCCATCTTCTGTTCGATGAGAGAGATTTCGGTGTTGACCTGAAGGGCCTGGACGTTGGGAGCCAGGAGCTCCACCTCACCATCGTCACCCATGTAAATGCGTTCCATGGGGCCGTAGGAGAAGTCTTCCACAAAGCCCTTCACACGGATGGGTGGGAAGACCGTAAGGTCCATGACGTCAGCCTTGAGGTTCTCAAGGTGGTCAATGCGGTACTGCATGCCCACGAGGTTATCGAGGGGGCCCATGGCCCACAGATTGTCCTGACGCACACGCCAGCCGCTGTGGAAGATGGGAGCAGTACCAAAGAAAGAGTCGTTAGGCTTCTTGGAGATGACCTTGTGGCGGTCGACAACCATGATCACATGGTTTTCCAGGAGCTCGTCCTGTTCGACGTCATACAGATCGCCGTAGAACGTCAGGACTTCGCAGTAGCCGGACTGCAGGTAGGTGAAGTAGTTCGTAAAGCCGTCGACCTGGAGGTAGCTGTCCTTCTCCTTGAGGTCAAAGGACGGCTGATGGGTCGAGGAATTGGAGTTTGCACGGTACCGCATGAGGTAATCGTGCAGATCAGCGATCTCCTGGGCGTTCTCAGGGGTCGTTTGCTGGTTCAGGAGCTTCTTGAGCTCACCAATAGCCACCAAAGAACGCACAATCTTCGGAGAAGATTCAAAATTCGGGGCAATCGGGTTGAAAACAATGTCCAACGGAGAGATACGGCGGGGCATCGGGCCCACATAACCCACCTGCTGACGGTCCTTGAGCAGCTTGGTGTTGTCGACCCACTCAACCGTGGCAAAGCAGTTGCCGTAGTCGATGTAGTCGAGGACCATCTTGGCAACTTCGTTCTTGAAATCGCTCCGGTCAATACACCATTCCATGTAGGACTCGATAGCGTCACGCTTGTTCTTCGTGTCGCTCTCGTCGTTGTCACCTTCCCACCACAGCCACTTCCGCTTGGGGAACAACGAAGCCATGTAGTTGGCATTCAGGTTGTCACGGATCTGGCACAGCTTGGGAATCGTGGTCTTGTTCTTCCACGGAAGCTGAGAGTTGGTCGTTTCAGTGGTGTCAGTGGCAAAGATGTAGCGGCGGATCTCATTCCACTCGCTGATCTTCACCTGACGCAGGCTCTGCCACTGCTGGAAACGGCGGGCAATTTCCACACCAATGTGGTCAGGGGCAATACCAAGAGCCTGGATGTCAAGGGTTTTACCCGCCATTACCTAATTCCACCAAATCGAGATGAGCCGTACTGGTTGCCCTCAGTGCGCTGCAGGCTCACAACGTTGCTGAGCTGGCGAGAGGGAGGGACGGCAATTTCAATGACAGATGCCAGGGCATCCTTGACGTCATCGTGAGGGGGGTTCTGCAGCACCAATTCCTCTTCGAGGCTTTGGCAGTTGCCACCAACGTAGTGCCATATCTGGCCGTTGGCGTACCGGGGCTGCAGAGCTGCTTCGATACGCTCTTCCTTGGAACCCATGTTACGGTTGGGTCGGAAGGCTTCGATCGTAAGAGCTAGTCCGTGCTTACGGATGTAGTTAGTTTTGAGGTCTTCGACAATGACGGCCTGGGCTACGGTCACTTCGGCCCTGAGCTTCCTGAAGTCCCACTTCTGGTGAAGGTGGAGGATGCGGTCAAAGTACTCACTAATGAGCTTTGACCTGAAGCGGTCAATATCGAGGATGTAGTAGTTGTGGTCACCATCTACCCCGACAACCACGATGGACGTGTAGTCAGCCGTCTTGGCTAGGGAGAAGGCAAAGTCAATGCTGGCAAAGACGTTGAGCCTGCGGTGCTTGTAGTACCAGTAACCGTTAGACCGGTTCAGATGATTGCGGTCGTAATACTGGAAGTGCTCACGCGGGATTGACGCCTGGGAAGCATCGTTGGGGTCGTTGTAGTACTGGGCCCGGAACTGTGTACGGTCTAGGTACTGAGCACGCTTCTTGGCCAGGATACGTTCGTCAAAGCCAAACCACTTGCCATCACCACGTTGCTGACGGGGCCACAGGAACTCGCCTGTGCCGTCACCCCTGTTCTCCACTTGGTATTCAAGCTTTTCGTACAGAGGTTCGGTGTCAATGATCTCTCCCTCATCGTTGAAGAGATCCACCTGCATCTCGACCATGTCGTTGTACAGGTCTCGAGGGTGGTACCTGGTGCCTACGACCCACTCTTGGGCGTCCGCACCTTCGATGGACGAGAGGAGGGAGTACTGACTTTTTGTCTTTTCGCGGCCTTCTTCGGTGTAGGCATTTTCTCGGACGACGACGTCATCCAAAACAGCCACGTCACAGTGTAGACCGGTAATAGAGGTAGTGAGGCCAGCAGTGAAAACAGTTGGGTCACGAACAGCTTCCGCCTTACGTTTCGGATGGTCTACCGAGATCTCGAACTCCGTCCACTTCTCACGCTTCCCTTCGTCAGGGTGGACCATGTCGGGCCAGTAGAAACGGTAGATGTCGGAGGTCAGGATGTCCTTGATGAACTTCAGCTGCTTGGTAGCAAGGTTCGCCGTGGACGAAATGTAGAGAACGCGGACAGCAGGGTTCCGGGTGATCAGCCAGGCCACTCGATACGCAATAAGAGCAGACTTCTGGTGATCTCGGGGCATCAAGAGCAGTTGGTGGCTCTTGGCGTCTTCCCTATTCCACCACCGGATCACTTCCCGGTGGCACCCACCCAGGACTCGACCAGGATGGACTAGCGTAATGAACTTTTCGAGGTCGGATTCAGCTGCTTCTCGAATTGCCTGCTTTTTGTCAGCAGGATTCATGAGTAAGTTACTTCTTACCCTTTTTCTTCATCGCCTTGGCATCCATCTTGGAGTCCTTCTTGGAGTTCTCCTTGATGCCCATCTTCTTATCCTTGGCCATGTCCTTCTTCTCAAACATAGCCATCTTCTTGGAGGGTTTCTTAGCCATTAGCGTTCAGAGCCTTTACGTTTAGTGGGCATCGGACCAGCCTTGAAGTTCTGGTAATTACCCTGTGAGTTCTTGGTGTAGGTGTAGCCGTTAGCCTGGTAGGAGGTCACAGCACCACGCTTGGTGGCCGTGTCACCCTTCACGCCCTTGTAAGCCGGGGGCTGCGTAGAGCCCTTCTTGAGAGGGTAATCTTCCTTACGAGTATTGGCGGAAGCCACAGAGGGCTTGGAGGCGTAATCTTCCTTACGCGTATTAGCAGAAGCCACAGAAGGCTTAGTAGCCGGAGACAAGCCTCGCTGGCCCTTGGCAGCTACGGTGTCGCTCTTAAACGACTGGCGGTCACCCTTGCGGGTGCTCGAGGGCGCCTGGTAGGGCGCAGCACCGGCACGAGCCTTAGGAGAGGCATTACGGTAGGAAACGATGGTGTCCTCACCGTCCATGTTGGACTTCAGGCGGGAGCGAGGAAGCTTGGAGTAGGCCTTGGAGTAGTCGATAGCCATTTCAGTTTACGTCCAGTCGTTTTGAATCTTCGAGGAGCCTACGGTCAGTAAGGGCCATTTCATCTGCAGCCCTTTTGACCTCATCCTTTGAGGGACGGCCTCTGCCGTGGGGCTTACCGTCTTCCTTTTCTACCCATCCCCGATCGACAAGGAATTTGTTGGCAGCAAAGGCATTCTTACTTGAAGACTCGGCTTCTGCCCTGAGGCCCCGGAGGGCGCGGGCTTTGATCTTGAGGGAGAGTTCCTTGCGCCACCGGTCCACATAGGGCTTGAACCATTCGCAGGCGTTGAGCATCTCCCAGTGCTCCCAACCGTCCAGGTACTCGTTAGCGAACTCGTACTCGGTCAGGTCCTCCATCTCCATGTAGAGACGATAAAGGCTTGGGAAGCCTTCGTGGTCCCAGTCCTTGAGGGAATAGACGACAGAGGATTTATCAGCCAAGGTAGTCTCGAAAAAGAGACCCTTGAGGTAACGTCCATTGGTGGAGTTACGGAACTTGGCCTTACGCTCAGGGAGAGACAAAGAAAAGACCTTAAGATATACTATAGGTTAAACTTTAGTTTCTTAAGGAGAGAAGGTATTGCTGAAGCTCATATTCCAACAATACCCTTAAGGCGCTCCTTAGGACTAGAGCTTTCCTTCAGCTCATACTATAAGTATATCATAGGTTGCTGAGAAAGTCAAGAGAAATCTTTAAGTTCAACCAAGGGAATTTCTGCTAGAAAATCTGGAGGTGCTATTCATTCTAAGATACAGCCCCCCAACCCCCCTTGTACCCCCAAGGGAGGGGGTAGCTCTCAGCATACTGGGGGTTGATGCTGGTGGTAGGGGGACTCTCGGTGCAATACACCTGGCTCCCTGTTCATATAGCTAAGCTGTTGTTATTACACAGAGTGTTCGCTTCGCGCATTCATCTTTGTCTAGGGTAGAGTCACCCATGGATTCACCCATGCTTTGCATGGGATCTCCATGGGTCCAATCGCCAGCCTTCGGCTGTCGCTCGGCAGGTAGAATCACCGCTGGTGGAATCCCTGCGCTAATAAAACTCTCTCTAACAGCCTTAAGGATACCACGCGAGCCAAGCCGTCAACCCCGCTCCGCTTCGCTCCGGGGGTTCCCCTCAAGGTGCAGCAAGTCGGTCGCACCCCGCGCTGTGCTTGAGTCTAGTTTGGTGTCTGTGAGGGGGTGCAACCGCGTTGCGCACCATCGGTGACTGCTTGGCGACCACGCGTGATGCCCTGGGGCTGTAGCGAGAGGATGGCTCTCGTCAACCTAGGAGAACGACAATGATGCTGAATCTCACCGGTCACGGCGAACTTCCGATGATTGACGAAGACTTCGACGA
>Ga0075472_10001028_pt1 | contig 11438 bp, 13 predicted proteins | sample DEB19_08_DNA_3_FD_77014 | JGI IMG/M metagenome (GOLD analysis project Ga0075472, IMG submission 77014) | Aqueous microbial communities from the Delaware River and Bay under freshwater to marine salinity gradient to study organic matter... | ecosystem: Environmental > Aquatic > Marine > Coastal ...
AATGCCAACCTGACGCAGCAAGGTTATGGCAACTCTGATCCGATGGCTTTGTATTCGCTTTATGGGCTTTTGGGCGCGGGCAACAGCAAGAGCGCCACAAGTGTTGCTACCAAACCGCCGCCCACCCAAACGCCAGGGCAGACCACGCCCCCAGTTTCGACATACCGCCCCGGCTCAGATGTAGCCACGACGCCCTACACGCAGTACGAGCCTTTTCCGACGACACCACCTGTTACTGGCACTCCGATCCCGAAACCGGGGGGAGGGGGAACGCCACCGCCAACAGATGGAACGCCGATTCCGAAGCCTGGGCTAAACACGCCACCCCCGCCAGCCATACCGCCTGAGATTCCGAACGTCAATTCAGCAGAGCAGGCCGGACAAGCGTGGATGAGCCAGTACAACTCGCCGGAGTACGCCGCTTGGTACAACTCATTGCCACCCTCGACTCGCGCGTTTGCCCATGCTCCGGGGAATGCCAACACGGGGCAATACCTCTACAACGCGGGCTACGACAACTACAACGCTTTCGGCAACAACCCGCCCTGGGTGCCCAACCGCTAGGAGTTCGCCATGTTTGATCCCGAAGTGCTGCAAATCCTTGGGTTAAATCTTCTAGCGGGCAAATCCCCGAATTTTGGGGAGAACGTCGGCAATGCGGGCCTCGCCACGCTGCAGTACCAGCGCCAGCGCGAGGAGGACAAGTACCGCAAGGAGGAGCGCGAGTTCCTCAGGCAACAGCGCGAGATGCAGATAGCGCAGATGAAGCGAGAGCAGCAGCTGCGTGACGCTATTGGCCGAGGAATTAGGCCAGGCACTCCTGCGCTTCCGTATAACGACACGCTGGGCGATCAGCCACCACAGGGCATGATCCCTGGAAGTGCTGCCACGTTTGATCCTACTGAAGCTATGGCGATTGACCCCCTAGCGGCGCTGCAAGCCCAAGCTCAGTTTGCACAACTCAACCAGCCCAAGACTGTGAAGCTCGGGAAGGGCGAGGCTGTGTTTGGTCCTGACGGGCGCAAGCTCTTTGACAATCCTGAGCGACAAGAGCAGTGGGCAACAATGTCGCCAGAGGATGCCGCTCGCATGGGGTTGCCTCCCGGCATTGGCTATCAGCGCAACTCAACCACCGGCAAGATTGATGCGTTTGGCTCTCGTGCGCCTGTAACCAACGTCACGACCAACGTCAACAACCCCAAAGAGACGTTCAAGGACTCGCTGACGCTCAAGAAAGACTTTGACGGTCAGCCTGAGGTCAAGGGGTACAAGGAAGTGCGCCAAGCGTGGGATCAAATTTCCACGGCCCTTGCCAATCCTTCTGGCGCCAATGATCTTGCTGCTGCAACTAAGTTTATGAAGCTGCTTGATCCAGGCTCCGTGGTGCGAGAGTCGGAATTGGCTATGGCGATGCAGGCTACCGGCGCTCTTGACCGCTTTGCCAACTATCACAATCAGTTGCTCAACGGGCAAAAGCTGACCCCTCGCCAACGAGAGGATTTCTTTGCGGCTGGCAAGGCTCTGCACGATGCCGCCAAGGGGCGTTACGACCAGACAGTAAATCAGTACCAAGGCATTGCCCAACAGTACGACCTTGATCGGTCGTTTATTGAGCGCGGCGAAACCAAGCTAGTCAAGAACGCCACGGCTTTGGTAAAGGCGCGTCAGGCTATTGCTAAAGGCGCTGCTCGTGAGCAAGTCGTTCAGCGGCTCGTGGAGCAAGGGTTTGACCCGGAGGGCTTGTAAATGTCTAAGGTAAAAAGTCTCAGCTTTGACGACCTCATCCCGCAGATGGACCCCACGGAGGGCATGAGCGGCTACGAGAAATTTGCCGCCGGGATGGGAAAGGCTTTGACCGACATTGGTTTGGGCACCAGGCAGCTTTTTAATCTAGCCTCCAAGGAGGAGGTGGAAGAAAAGCGCCGTCTTGACGCGGCCCTGATGAAAACGGGCGCTGGCATGGCGGGCAACATTGCGGGCGGCGTTGGCTTTATGGCTCCGCTCGCCATCATTCCAGGCGCGGCTAGTATCCCCGGCGCTGCGCTTGCTGGAGCCGCCTTGGGAGCAGTAGAGCCCGTAGGCGAGGGGGATAGCAGGGGCGCAAACGTGGCTCGCGGCGCTTTACTCTCTGCTGCCGTTCCGGCTGTTGTGGCGGGTTACAGAGGCGCCAAGTCTCTTGCGGAGCCGTTCTACCAAGGCGGACGCGACAAGATCGCCAGCAGGACGCTACAGCGCTTTGGCGGGGATGACGTTGGGCAGAAAGTGTCAAGCGCAGCCGGAGAGCTTATCCCTGGCTCCAAACCCACGCTTGCGGAAGCCACTCAAGACGCTGGGTTGGCTACGTTGCAGCGTAGCGCCGTGTCTGCCGATCCCGTGTTGGCCAAGGCCCTTGCAGAGCGGGAGCTGCAAAACAACGCCGCTCGAGTGCAGGCTCTTCGGTCTCTTGGTGGTGAACCAGGGAAGCTGGAGTTCTTTGAGGCTAGCCGCGCAGGCACCGCCAAGGAGTTGTACGAAAAGGCGTTGGCAGAAGCGCCGGAGTCGACTGCTTGGATTAAAGGGGAAATTACCCAACTGATGAAGCGTCCCGCCTTTACTGAAGCGTTGAAGGAGGCGCAAACCTACGCCGCCAACGAAGGGCTTAGGCTTGGGAAAGCGGGCAAGTTTCTTGAGCAGGACTCCACGCGCATTCTGCACTACACCAAGATGGCGCTTGACGACATGATTGCTGGCGCGCCGCCGAAGAAGCAAGCGGGGCTGATTGCCACTCGAGACAAAGTGGTATCTCTGTTGGAGTCCAAGGACTTTTCACCTAGCTACCGCGAGGCTCGGGATACCTTCAAGAACATGAGCCGCCCAATCAATCAGATGCAGATTGGCAAGGAGATTGAGAAGCGGGCGCTAAACAACATAGACGACGCTCTCGGGAACCCGACGCTCACTCCCGCCAAGTACGCCAACGTGCTGAAGGCTGGCGACGATGTAGCGGCTAAAGCCACGGGGCGTAAGCAGCCGCTAGACCAAGTGTTAGACCCCGAGCAAATGGCTTTGCTTGAGAACCTCCGCAAAGACCTGTCTAGGTTGGATGTGGCGCGCACGGCTGGAAAGCCGATGGGCTCTCCAACGGCTCAATACTTGTCTAGTCAGAACTTGCTTCAGCAGATAGCTGGGCCGTTGGGAATGCCTGCCTCTTGGGCAGAATCAACCCTGCTGCGCTCTGCGGTGCGCCCCTTGGACTTTGCGATGAAGCGGGCAGAGCCGGACGTGCAGGCCGCTCTTGCCAAGGCACTGCTTGACCCCAACGAAGCGCAACGCCTGTTGATGCTGCTTGAAGCGCAGAACGCCGGATTGCTCGGGCAAATGTCTGCCCGATTGCCGTACATCTCAGCGCCCTTGTCGGGGCTGTTAGCGACGAGTGCCGCCGATACGGCGAAACAGTAACCGCTTAACCCTGCCTTCGGGCAGGAAGCGTTTGATGACCAAGCTGATAGGCAGCGCTATACATCCAAACAGAATGAGCGCTCCAAAGGGTTTGAGCAGTATCGCCCAGTGATATGGCTCCATGTCTCCATTCTAGCCCCTTCCGAGGGGCTTTTTTACGTCCGTAGGAACACCTATGCCAGACATTCTCCTTTCCGTTTCATGGGCCGTAATGGGCGTCATTGGCTGGTTTGTCCGGGTGCTGTGGGAGGCGGACAAGGAATTACGCCAAGACCTGGCCAAGCTCCGTGAGGAAATCCCCAAGGAATACGTCAATCGGGACGACTACCGCCAGGACATCCAAGAGATCAAGCAGATGCTGCGGTCGATCTTTGAGCGGCTGGATGAGAAGGCTGATAAGTGAATCCCCGTATGGTGGTGGCGTCCCTGTCGTTATCGGGGGCGGGCCTCATTGGGATTGCTTTACACGAGTCCTGGCGGGATACGGCTTATCTCCCGACCCCTAACGACGTTCCCACCATCGGCTTTGGCTCTACCGACGGCGTAAAGCTGGGCGACAAGATCACGGTGGAGCGGGGGCTCATGCGTCTCAAAGAGGACGCCTCGGACGCCGAAAACGCCGTCATCAACTGTGCGCCGGTGCCCATGTACCAGCACGAGTTTGATGCCTGGGTTTCCTTCACGTTCAACGTGGGCGGCAGTGCCTTCTGCCATTCGACGGCGGCCAAACTCTTGAATCAGGGCAAATACCTAGAGGCTTGCGCTCAGATGGATCGGTGGGTTTATCAGGGCAAAAACGTATTGCCGGGGTTGGTCAAGCGCCGTGCCCAAGAACGAAAACTCTGCGAGGGGAAGAAATGATTGAGGAGCTTGTAGGGCGCGTCTTTGCGATGCGAAACGTCGCTCACCGGGAGCATTGGAAGACCCGTTCTTTCGCCGCTCACATGGCTTTAGGGGCCCTTTACGAGGGCCTTCCTGACCTGATCGACGGGATCGTGGAGTCTTACCAGGCGCAGCACGGGCTAGTGGAGTTGGACGGCAAGTTTGTGACCCCGGCGGTGGAGGAGTGCCTGTCGTTCCTCAAGGAGCAGGCCAAGTGGGTTGCCGAGCACCGGGAGGATTTTTGCTCTGACTCCTCTGACATTGAGAACCAAGTGGACTCGTTGCTGAAGCTGCTGCACTCAACCGTTTACAAACTGGAGTTTCTGAAATGAACAAGTTCCTCGAGAAGCTGAAGGACTACTGGTACGAAGTACCCAAGCCTGCCAAGCAAATTGCCTACGGATTTGTTGCGGGGCTCGTGCTCGGGCTGATTCTGTGAGGGAGGTCTGTGCGCTGATTGCTGGTGGGTTGGCGCTACTGGCCTTCACGCTCGGGGTTGGTGTGGGGTCGCATTTCTCTGCCAAGTCGCTGGCAAAGCTCCAAGCCGAGATTGGCGTAGCAACGAAGGTGCATGAGGCAGAGCTTCAGCGGTTGACCGAGTACGGGCAGCAGCTCGAGGCGCAGTTAAAGCAGCGCAATGTGCAAATCAGGACGGTGACGAAGGAGATTGTCCGTGAGATTCCCAAGCTGGTCGGTGATGGTGTTTGCATCAATCCTGGCTGGGTGCGCGTCCACGATGCCGCCGCAGCCGGTGTGTCCGTCGGCGCCAGCGAGTTTGTTGGCCCCGCCCCAGACGTTACAGCCGCTCGTGCCGCCGAAGTCGTAGCGCAGAACTACGGTGAGTGTTTGATATGGCGGGAGCAGCTCCTCGGCTGGCAGAAGTGGCATGGGGAGGAAACCGAATCCAAGAAGCGCATCAATTCCATTTTGAGGGCCCAATGAAAATCATAGCGATTGCTGTCCTGTTGTTGCTTACGGGTTGCGCCACGTCCAAGGAATACGCCTCTTATCTTGCGGCGCACCAAGCTGCCCACGAGGCCAAGGCTTCGGCAGAGAAGGCGCGGTTTGCTGCGATTGCCGAGATTGCCAAGAACTCCAACGACCCGTCGGCCAGGACTGCTGCCGTGATGGCTTTGGCGATGGGCAAAAGCGAGTCGCAAGTGACTCCTCCGGCTCCGCCTCAAGACAAGGTTTTGCAGTGGGCATCCATTCTGATGCCGACGCTCACCAACATTGCGACGGCAGGCTTTTCCTACCGCGCCGGTGTCGTGGCCTCCAACAACAGCCGGGATGTGACGGTGGCGGGCTACAACACCTTTGGGACGATGGCTAGTTCGGGTTTTGCGGCGATCAACAACACAGCCTCCGCAGGCTTTGCGGCCAATAACGGAATTGCGACCGCAGGCTTTAACGCTGCTTCAACGATTGCCTCTCACATTCAAGCTCCGCAGCCCAACATCACGCTTTCGGGCAACGGGGTGATTGGCTCGGGCTCTTACGTCGGGCCGGTCACAACGACCACCACCACGACCAACAGCAACAACCGGACTTGCACGGGCGGGGTAGGTGGCAATGGCGCCACGGGTGGCAATGGGGCTACGGGTGGTGCTGGTGGGAACGGCACAACCACGGGCGGCTCGGGTGCTACGGGTGGCAACGGGGCCACGGGTGGAAGTGGCGCGACGGGTGGTGCGGCTAACTGCTAGGAGTAGGACATGGGTCCGCTTACTGACCGACAGTTTTGGGGCGACATCCTTCGCAATACCCGAGACGTTGGTGGCGGGTTGCTTTCTGCAACTCTTGGCGCGCCAGTAGACATTGCCACGATGGCGATGCGTCCGTTTGGCTACAACGTCCCTGACCGCAAGACGGTAGGTTCCTCAGATTGGTTTGGGACGCTTCTCGGCGCGGATGTCGATAGCACCCCGTACAAGGTCGCAACGCTTCTGCCTACTGGAGCGGATGACTTAATGAGGTACGCGGCGGTTGCGTCGGCAATGATGGCTGGAACCATAAAACAAATAAAGGCGGGTGAAAAAAGCAAGGGCTTGCTATCTGCTTCAAAAACAAATTTTGAGCGCGCACATGAAATTGCCCAACGCAATGCCGCCAAGCCGGTCAGCGAAGGAGGTCTTGGCCTGCCCGCCGATAACACCGCGATGGATCGCGCCAAAGCGATGGGATTTATCCCCGCATATCACGGCACAACCGGCGACGTAAAGCAGTTTGCCAAAAATTTGCGCGGCAGCGCAACGGGGGCCCCGTCTGCAAAAAAAGCTGATTTTGCCGCGAGTAATCCTCATGTGGCTGTGGGTTACTCGCTGCTTGGAGATGGCCGGGAGGCTGCGCGTCTCTCAAGAGAAGTTTCTGCCGCAGAGCGGTCAAGAGATTTCACCAAAGCGGAAGATTTAACGCAACAACTTGAAAATGTCGTTTTTGGGCGGCGTAACGAAGAACTCAAGGTTTCGGACGAACGCTTTGCTGCGCTTGAAAATTTTCAAAATGTTTTGGGCAAATACGGCGTCGTCCAAGACTATGATGTTTATCGGCCTGCGGTTGGAGATTACAAAGAGGTTTCAAAAGCGCTCAACACGCTTAAAACCCGTCAAGACGCTTACGAACGTGCGCTGAAAAAACTGCCTAGCAATGTAGACGCCAAGCAGTTGTGGAAAGAAATGGAGCAAACGCACGGCGGGTCGATTTTATGGAACACCTCGGACGAATACAAAAAAATTGCCGAATCCTTGGACGCAAAAAATCCAGAGTTGGGGGATTTATATCGGGCTATGCATGATGGGCGGTGGGAGTCCATGCAAGCGTTTCGGCCACAGGACGCCGCGCTAAAAGAACTTAACGATGCTTACGGCAACATTCGTAATTACGACGCTCAATATTACGCGCTTGGAGTCCCTGAAGGCGCGAACGTCATGCCTTTAATGGTCAATACAAGCGACTTTAAGGTAAAAGATTTTCGAGGTTCTGGATATAGAGACGAGAGTTACAACGACTTGATTAAGTTAGCGGCGGCTGAAGGCAAGTCTGGCGTTGTAATGAAAAACACATTTGACCCTGGGCAAAGGGCTTATAACGAAATGACCGACGTATTTGCTGTGCGCGATCCGGCGCTCATTCGTTCGCGCTTTGCTGCTTTTGATCCTGCAAAACGCAAAGAGGCTGATTTGCTTGGCTACGCCACGCTTCCGACCTTGGGCCTTGCCGGGCTTCTTGGGCTAGGAGGGTTAGCGGGGCTTTCGTACTTTGAGCAGCGATGACCACCATCGCCGTCAATCGTGAGTGCATGGCGGCAGACACAAGGGTTATTACAGGCGGCTCGTACTACCACGCTCCCAAGATTCACCGAGTAGACGACACCCTCTGGGGCACTGCCGGTGATGCCTTTGCCTGTCTTGCGGTCATTGACTGGCTGAAAACCCCCAAACGCAGCCCCTTCCTCCTCCACAGAGCCTTTGCCGACCACGACAGGGACTCTGTATTGCTCGTGGGGCTTGGTCCTGAAGGGATCACCCTACTGACCGGCTGGGGCACGTTTGAGCGCGTTCTGGACGACCAGATAGCCATCGGCTCGGGAAGCATGGCGGCTCTAGAAGCCATGCGCCACGGCTCCGACCCCGAGATGGCGGTCAAGCGAGCCATGACTCACGACGAATGCACCGGGGGGCACGTCCAAGTTGAGTACCTCTTACCCCCGGAACTCTTGCCCAAACGACGAAAGCGACGATGAAAGCAGCCGTTGACGAAGGGACGTTTATCACGGTTTGGCATGAAACTGGTGGGAGCGCAGCAGAGGTGGCAAGAAGGCTTGGCGTTGCAGAGAGAAACGTCCACGCCCGCCGCTCTCGCATCGAGGCAAAGAAGGGCATTGTGCTGGCGTCTCGGGACAACCGCACAAACCGCCCGCGAGTTGCTCCACCGGGGCGCATGACACATGACTTGCAAAACGGGACGGTACTCGTGGGCAGCGACGCGCATGTGTGGCCTAGCGGGGAGTTGACGACAGCACAGCGAGGCTTCATTCACCTTGCCAAGACTTTGAAGCCCGATGTAATCGTGCTCAATGGCGATGTTTTTGATGGAGCCACGGTGTCTCGTTTCCCCGCAGGATCGTGGGCCCAAGAAGAGCGCCCCAGCGTCCAGCAAGAATTGGAAGCCTGCCAAGCGTTCTGCGATGCCATCGTCAAGGCTTATCCTGCCAAACGCTTTTGGTGCCTCGGGAATCACGATATGAGGCTCGAAGCGCGCCTTGCTGCTGTCGCCCCGCAATATAAAAACGTCTTCGGGACGGCCCTCAAAGACCACTTCCCCGAATGGCAGCAGGGCATGAGCTTGTGGATTGGCGATACGGTCATCAAGCATCGCTGGCACGGGGGCTTACACGCCCCTCATTTGAACGCTCTCAAAAGCGGACGCTCGATGGTCACGGGGCACCTTCATTCCCTCAAAGTGACGCCCTGGACGGACTACACCGGCGACCGATACGGCGTGGACTGCGGCACCCTTGCCGACCCCTTCGGCCCGCAATTCGACTATGTTGAAGATGCACCGAGGGCGTGGCGCGCGGGCGGGGCGTGGCTGACGTACAAAGACGGGCGCCTGCTCATGCCGGAACTGTTTAGCGTGTGGGACGAGGACACCATCCAGTTCCGGGGGCAGCTCATCCGCGTGTAGAATGCCCCCCGGTGCTTTTGGGGTGATGGAACCGCCGTAATTTTGATGTAATTTTTGTCCACTTGAGGGCTTCTCCAGTCCTCTCTGTCACTCTGTGGGTCGTTAGCTCAGTTGGTAGAGCAGCGGACTCTTAAAGCGCCGACCTTAATGGCGCTTTCCTTTTGCGGCTCAATCACTTGGCAGCTTTTTGCCGTCCCGGCTGCTGAATTTGTGATGTAATTTCCCCGAAAGCCGCCTCGAGGGCTTCGCGCTTATCCTCAAGCGCCAGGTGCGCGTAGCGTTTGGTCGTCTGCACCGACTTATGCCCCAATATCTCCCCCACCGTGTAAAGCTTGACCCCCGCTTGAATCAGCAGCGAGGCCGTTGTGTGTCGCAAGTCGTGGTAGCGAAGGTGCGGCATCCCAATGGCTGTCCTGGCGGTTTCAAAGCCCTTGTAGAGCGTTCTGACGTGCAGGGTAAGGGGTAGGGCAGCCACATAGGGTTTTGCAGCCTCTACAAGCGGCACAAGCCTTGGCAGCCCCGTCTTGGAGTCCCTGACGCGGATGAAATCCTCGCCCACGTCGTCGGGGCGCAAAGCCATAACCTCGCCTTGGCGAAGCCCCGTGAAGCAGGCAAGGGCTACGAACGCTTTGGCGAAGTCCGGGGTGGCGTCGATGAGCGCCGAGACTTGCCCCCGGTTGAGGTAGACCTCGCGCTTGGTGCCTTCCGGGGCGAGGGTGATTTTCCCCGAGAGGTTGTCCTTGAGCCAGCCTTTTTTCCAAGCGAATTTGGCGACAGCTTTGAGAACCGCCAACCGTCGATTGAGAGTTCCAGGAGCCCATCCCCGACGAGCAGATCGTGAACGCAGTCGGTCGGCACTCTCCACAATTCCTCCCAAAGCATCATTGCCAGCAACTTGTGCGGCACACTCAGCATGGGATTGCGTTTGCTTGTGGGCTTTGCGGCCTTCGATGCTTTTGAGCCATTCGGTGATCGCGTCATGGATGGTCAGCTCGGGTTGTTTGGTGAGGACGGCCTGGTCAAAAATTTCACGTTTGAGCGCGGCTTCGTAGTCAAGGGCGTCGGCTTTGGTTGCGAACGGGGGAAGGCGCTTAAAAACACGGTGGCCTTTGAGCATGAACTCGATGACCCATTGCTGATCTTTGCGCCTGACCGCCACGTTGTTTTCCTTTCGACGAACTCTTCCAGCGCCGCTGATGGGATTCTGATGGAGCGCCCTATCTTGACGGTAGGCAGCTCCCCGCTGGCAATAAGGCGGCGCACTGACTTGATGCACAAATCGAGCCTTTGAGCCGCAGTAGGGATTGAAATCAGCACCGCCACATCCTCCACAGCGCAAACGGCGTTGGGCGCAAAAAATACGGCCTCATGCGACCTTGACGCGCCTTTGCTTCACAGACGCCAATCGCGCGGCCTGACGCTCCCCGAACTCCTTGAGCCCCTGCCAGCCGTAGTGTTTCCACGACGGCACCCAAGGCGCTTGTTCTTTTTTCTGTCTCATCACCACACCCCCGCGAGTTGAAGAAGGAAAAGTGTCCAGCCAGCCAGTGACGTGAGCCCCATCAGAAAGTCGCTCACCACGGGATGTCATCCTTGAGGTCGTCAAAGTTGCCCTGTTTCTTCGGAGCTTCCTTGGGCGCGTCCTTGGGCGACACCGCCAGCGAGAGGAACTTGTCGCCAGTTTTGGTGGATTGCTTCATCCAGCCCGACAGGCGGTACTCCTTGCCCTCGATGTTGATCGTCCCTGAGTGGGAGGGATGCTTGTCGGTCTTGGGTGCTTCCCTGCTGCGAAACAGGACGCCGCGATTGGTGTCGTCAAATTTGGTCATTTCTTCCCCCAGTTTTTGAGTGATTCGGTTTCGGTTGCGACTTCTTCCAAGAACGTCTTGAGTTCGCGCTCGTAGCCCTCAATGTCCAAGTCTTCGCGCTTCACGCGCACGACGAACAGCGACAGGTTGTCGGGCAGAGCAGGGCAGAACGAGGCAAAGTCCGCCCACGCTGCGTCAGACACCAGCACGTTGTGGGTGATTTGCGGGAGGTACTTCGCGGGCACCTTGCCGTCGCGCAAGTAGTTGATGTGCGTTGCGGTGCGCGGGCACTTGACCTCGAGGACGCCCTCAAAGGCGTTGATGGCTCCGTCCAAGCTGCACCCAGCATCCAGGGTCGTAGAACGCAGGAAGCCCGTCTCTTCGGCAAGCAAGCCCGTGTGGGCCTCGTAGGCCATCCGGGCGGCGGCCTCGAGCTGGATGCCACGCTCCATGTCCGCGTTGACGAACACATCCTCCTGCGGCTTGCCCGTCAATCGTTCAGCCACAAGCTGCGCGCGGTAATCCCGGCGGGCAGCGGCTTCCCCGCTTTTGATCTTCGCCAGGACATCGTTAGCGCGAGAGCCGGTGGCGAGGCCCAGCCTGTCCTTGAACCAAGCCTCGCTG
>Ga0075472_10001031_pt1 | contig 11418 bp, 10 predicted proteins | sample DEB19_08_DNA_3_FD_77014 | JGI IMG/M metagenome (GOLD analysis project Ga0075472, IMG submission 77014) | Aqueous microbial communities from the Delaware River and Bay under freshwater to marine salinity gradient to study organic matter... | ecosystem: Environmental > Aquatic > Marine > Coastal ...
ACGGCGAATCCGTGCGTCGGCTGCTCGGCGACGATGCCCAGACACGCCCACTCACCGAGGAGTAGCTCGGACTCCGAACGGCGCTCGCGACTCATTGTTCGCAACTCATTGTTCGTAGACCTCGATGTCGGTGGCTTTCACGCTGGCGACGACTTCGTCACCCACGCGGAGTCCGAGTGCTTCGATGGCGCGGTTGGTCACTTCGGCCACCAGATCGATGGGACCCGTGAGATCCACTCGGACGCGCTCACCGAGGAGTTCGAGTCCTTTGATTCGCATGGGCCACGAGTTGCGCGAGGACGCGAGTGGGTCACGCGTGCGCGAGATCGTGATGGCCTGTGGTCGAATCGATGCGAAGACCCGTCCTTGGTGATCGTCGGCGATCGAGATCTCGACTCTTTGATCGGTCGTGATCATGGTTCCACGAGCCGTGCCCGAGACGAGATTTCGACCGACCAACTCGGCTGCGTAGCGACCGGCCGGCTGTGATGTGACTTCGCCGATGGTTCCCGTCTGGGTGATGCGACCATCCTCGAGGATCAACAATCGATCGGCCAATGCGTAGGCGTCGATCGGATCGTGCGTGACGATGATCGTCGCGCCGTCGAACGCGGTGAGCTGGCGCCGGATCTCGCGCCGGACCTCGCGACGGGTCGCGACGTCGAGCGCGGCGAGTGGTTCGTCGAGCAAGAGGACGCGAGGCGTCGTGGCCATGGCTCGGGCCAACGCGACGCGCTGGGCCTGTCCACCGCTGAGTGAGCGGGGAGTTCGATCGGTGAGATGGCCGATCCCGAGTTCGTCCAGAACACGCTCGGCAACCGCTCGCGCCGTGCGGCGATTCGTGCGTCGAGCGCGCAGACCGAAGGCGACGTTCTCACGAACCGACAGATGTTCGAACAACATGTAGTCCTGAAAGACCATTCCGATGGCGCGTTCAGCAGGTGGAACGAAGATGTCGTCATCGGGGCGGTCGACCGGTATCGAGTCGACGGCGACGAAGCCCGAGTCGATCGGTTCGAGGCCGGCGATTGCTCGTAGCAACGTGGACTTTCCGGCACCGTTCGGCCCGAGCACGGCGATGATCTCGCCCGGTTGTAGATCGAAATCGACGTTCAACTCGAATGAGCCTCGCGTCAGGCGGACGTCGACGGTGAGTGTCATCGTTCGACCTCGGGTAATGCACTCACGAGCCAGCGATCCCGCATTCCGATCAGGACGCCGAACGAGAGTGCGATCAGGAGGAAACTGAGGACCATCGCGCGGTCAGGATCCGATTCGAGCGCCATGTAAGTGGCCAGTGACATCGTTTGGGTTCGACCGGGAAGATTGCCGGCGAACGTGATCGTGGCGCCGAACTCGCCGATGGCCCGAGCCCATGCGAGAACGGCACCGGCGACGAGCGCCGGGCGAATGCTGGGCAGAGTGACTCGCCGGAGCACGTACAGCGGTCGGGCACCGAGCGTCGATGCCGCCTCTTCGTAGCGAGAGTCCACTTGCCGGAAGGCCGACTCGACGGCGAGTACGAGGAAGGGCATGGCAACGAAGACCTGCGCCACCACGACTCCAGCCGTTGAGAACGGCAGTCGTATCCCGAACCACTGATCGAGGTACTGACCGACGATTCCGCGTCGACCGAATGACGCGAAGAGTGCCACACCACCGACAACTGGGGGTAGCACCATCGACATCGTGGCGAGTGCCCGAACCACGTTGCGGCCGGGGAAATCGATGCGCGCGAGGGTCCATGCCAACGGCACTCCGAAGACCGTGGCGATGACGGTCGCGATCAATGAGGTTTGCAGCGACAACCAGAGTGCTTGCCGTGTCGTTTCGTCGTCGATCACATCGGCGAGTGCCCGCCACGGCATTCGCCACAGAATCCCGATGAAGGGCAGCGAGAAGAACGCGACAGCGGTAACGGTGACCACTGTGACGAGGGCCGGACTCCTCGATGATCGACGGCGACGTGTCATCATCGACCGGTTCCGAAACCGAACCGTTGGAGAATCCTGGTGCCGGCGTCCGAGGTCAGAAATTCGATGAATCTTCGAGCAAGATCGGGATTTTTCGACCCGGCGATCGGGGCGATCGGATACTCGGCGACGACGTTCAATTCGTCGGGGATCATCACGCCCGTTGCCGCGTCACCGGCGGCCAACACGTCGGTGACGTAGACGATTCCGGCGTCGGCTTCGCCGGATGTCACCTTGGCCACGATCGACTTCACATTCTCTTCGAGTGAGTCGGCCTGCGCATCGACTCCGGCCTCGGTCAGTACTTCCTGTGAGTACTTGCCGATCGGCACTGCAGGGTCGCACGTGACGAACACGATCGATTCGTCGGCGAGGTCGGCGAGCCCGGAAATCCCGAGCGGGTTGCCCGATGCCACTATGATCGCAAGTGAATTGGTCGCGAAGACGTCGGACCCCCCGTCGACGAATCCGGCGGTCGACACCTTGTCCATGTTCCTGGTGTCGGCGGAAGCGAAAACATCGACCGTCGATCCTTCGATGATCTGACGGGCCAGGTCGGAGGACGACGCCAAGTTGTATTGCACGTCGACGCCGGGGTTCTCACTTTCGAATTCGGCCTCGATCGCGTCGAAAGCCCCGGTGAGCGAAGACGCCGCCGAGACTCGGAGCACGACTGCCTGCTCATCCGATGCACAGGAGATCAGCAGAAACGATGCCCCGATCGTGCCGAGAGCCAGCAACGAACGACGCATGAGTGTCAGATTAGTCAGTAAGTGACTAAATCACAATCGGAGTCATTCGACCGGAGAGTCGGGGATCCGCAATGGCGATCCCGCGACGAGTTGCGCGATCCCCTTCGCGTCGAGTCCGAGGGCAGCGATCTGATCGAGGGTTCGACGACCGGTGAGGGAGCGAAGCAGGTCGTATCGGCCGAGATCGGATTCGGAGAGCGAGGCGGCCAGGTTCGCGTTCTTCGCCGAAGCCGATTCGAGCAGCCAGCCGATGGCGACCTCGACGGCCTTCGACTCGCGGTACTCGCCGTTACCGAGCGCCGAGCGAAGGTCGAACTCGTGGGTGACGGCATCCATGACCATCTGGGAGTTCACCGGCGCCGGGATGTGGGGGAGGATCGCGTCGAAGGCTTCGGCGGTTCGTTCGAGACGATCGGCCAACTCGTTCGCCGAGGCGCCGCGATGTCGTTCGACTTGGGTCTGGGTCCAAGCCTCGGTCGTGACGCCTTCCATGCGTCCGGCGACGATGTCCTCGGGAACGCCCACGATGTGTGCGGCCACTTCGGCGACGGTCCAATTCGGGCAGGCCGGGACGACGAGTCGAACCTGTTCATCGTCCAGTGTTCGCAACAGCTGGACGACTCGATGTCGAAGTTCGAGATAGGCCGCGACCACCTGATCATCGGAAAGCAAGTGGGACATGGCGTCGAGAGTACTGTCGGCTCTCGTCATGTTCTCCGCGTTCCTTCTCAGTTTCGGCGTCATCTTCGTGGCTGAACTCGGTGACAAGAGCCAACTCATGGCCCTCACGTTCGCGGCTCGATACAAGCCGTGGCCGGTTCTGCTCGGCATCACCATCGCAACGGCGTTCACCCATGCCGTGAGCGTGGGAATCGGAGCGGTCGTCGGTGCTCAGTTGCCGACTCGGACGATTGCCATCGTCGCCGGAATCGCCTTCCTTGTCTTCGCGGCATGGACGCTTCGGGGAGACGAACTCTCCGACGAAGAAGCGAGTGAGGCCAGCCGTTCCACACGGAATGCGGTCGTTGCGGCCAGCGTCGCGTTCTTTCTGGCCGAACTCGGTGACAAGACCATGCTGGCCACGATCACACTCGCAACCCGAGAGGGTGTGTGGGGAACGTGGCTCGGTTCGACGCTTGGAATGGTGGCGGCCGATGCGCTGGCGATCGTGGTCGGACAGCAGCTCGGCAAACGATTGCCCGAGCGATGGATTCGCATCGGTGCCGCAGTGTCCTTCGTCGTGTTCGGTGTGATCCTGATCGTCGAAGGACTCTGAAAGTCAGCCGAGGAGATCCTCGGCGGCTTGGCGAACCTGCCAGTCCTTGTCCTCGAGTGCCGCGGTGAGCGCAGCCTTCACATCGGAGCCGTCGAAAGGAGCGAGCGCGAGCACGGCTCGTCGCCGAATTGCTGGCTTGTCCTTGCACGCGGCGAGGATGGCCGGCAGCCCGCGTTCGTCACCGATCGCACCCAGAGCGGCCACCGACGCCTCTCGCACGAGCGGTTCATCGTGGGAGGTGCTCAGGTCGATCAGTTTCTGGATGATGTGGTCGGCGACGGTTTCATGCTCTCCACATGTCCAGGCGGCCATCTCCACGACCATCGGGTCGTGATCCTCGAGCAATGGGCTCAGGTCGAGACCGGGCAGATCGACCGACAGCTCGGCGATGCGGCTTCGAACCCGCGCGTCCTTGTCGGCCATGGCCGAATTGGCGAGGTCGAGAGTGAGCAAACCGAGACGCGCCATCGCACCGTAGGCGGCATCGCGCACCGAACCCGATGAATGGGAAAGCGCTGCTCGAACGGCTGCCTCGTCCCCGGAATGTCCGGCGATCACGATGGCGCGTCGTAGTTCGACGATGTCGGTAGTGCTGTTGTCCGTCACGAGATTCTCACCAGTAGGGGCAGGTCAGAGGCGGTCGATGATGTTGGTGACGATCACCGAGACGACGACCGACACCACCGTGGCAACGACTACCCCCAGCACCAATGCAACTCCACCGAGGGCCGACAAATCAAGAGCCCGGCGGCGGATCTGTTGCTGGAGAGGAGCGGGAGGCTCGGTATTGCCTTCCGGTGGGCGGCGTGCGACCGACGAGCTCGCTCTGGCAGGCTGTCTCCAGCCGATCACGAGGAGAGCCACGAGGGCGCACCCAGCGATGACGGCGGCTCGAACGGTGATGTCAGTGATCGACACGCAACACGACAAAGTAGTTGCTGGCGGGGAGCTGTCCGAGCAGCACCCTTCGATCTGGGGCATTCCGCTCGCGACCGTCGCCTTCATGGGGATCCTGACCGTCATCGGCGCGATGTTCTGGCCGCTCGAGCGATACTCGACAGCGCCGGGCACGGCGAGTGGGGTGGCCGGACGTCTCGTCATCGATCCCGACGCTGCATCGAAAGCCGGTATCGAGATCGACGAGCCGGATCAGAGCATCCGTTTCGTCACTGCACTCGGTGGCAAGCTCACGCCTCTCGAGGCGTTCATGGGTTGGATCGATCCTTACGTTCAGGTTCAGACATGTGAACAGCGTTTCGGAGATTGCACACCGGCACTCGACAAGCAGATCCAACTCGGTGCGATGGCCACTGCCAAGGAGATCGCGGCCTACGTGGCCTTTTCGTATCTCGGTCTCGACGCGCGCCTCGAGGAAGGTGTCGCACAGGTCGGATCGTTCGATGCCGAACTCTGTCCGCCCGATGCGCCCGAAAAACGTGCGTGCCGCGTACTCGAGGTCGGAGACACGATCGTGTCGGTCGAGGTCCCGGGAGGTTCCAGCGATGAAGTGTCGGGCATCAGAGTCGTGAGGGATCTCACCGACGCGCTCTGCGGATCGAAACCCGGCGACGTCGTCATGCTGAAGGTCCGGGGCATCGGGGTCCCCGACGACGAAGTTCGTACGGTCGAAGTCGAATTGATGTCCAGCCCGGTCGAGCCCGACCGCACGATCATCGGGTTCAACGCCCGCGACACCCGCACGGTGGTTCTGCCGGTGGCGGTCGATTTCGACACCGACCGCATCGGCGGGCCGTCGGCTGGTCTGGCCTTCACCCTCGCCCTGATCGACGAACTCTCCCCGGGGGACCTCAGCCCACCAGGTGGGGTGGCGGCCACCGGCACCATGTCCGAGGACGGCTCGGTCGGCCCGATCGGAGCGCTGGTCCAGAAAGCGGTGGCGGTCGAAAAATCGGGCGCCCGCCTGTTCTTGGTGCCGGCCCAGCAGTCCGAAGCCGAGCTCGCTGCCGCCCGGCGCGCCGTGGGGAATTCGGTCGACATCGTGACCGTCGAGTCGCTGGCCGAAGCCCTTTCGATCCTCGCCGACCGGGGTGGAAGCCCTGTTCAGAGGGGTTGAACCCCCGTTTGGTGGCCGTGATTGCCACCCCTTTACGCGGGCATTTCCGTACCCTCTCTCCGATGGCCATTTCCTTCTCGCGCCCTGATCCGTCGTCCCCCGCCGCCGTGGCCGGGGCGGCATTCCCCTCCACCCGTCGAGGTTTCGACCCCAACGAAGTCCGCGACTTCCTGCGGATGGTCGCCGCCGAACTGTCGCGCCTTCAGGAGCGGGAGCGCTTTCTGGAGCGCGAGCTCCTCAATCGCCCCACCGAGACCGGGATCATCGTCGGGGAGCTCGACGACGAGAAGTTGGCGGAAATCCTGGGCGAGGAGACGGCTCGAATCATCCAGTCGGCTCGGGAAGCCGCGGCCAAGTTCCGCGGTCGGGCCGAGGAAACCGCACAGCGCCTGATTCGCGACGCGACCGACGAAGCCACCCGGATCCGGGAGGAGGCCGAACTCGAGGCCGAGCGGATCCGTCAGGACGGCACCGCCGATGCCGAAGCCGAAGTTCTCATGGCCAAACAGCAGGGCCGAGAGATGGTGAATGAAGCCCGTGCCTATCGCGAGCGGGTGTTGGCCGATGTCGCGCGCCGGCGTGAACTCGCACGCGAGCAGATCGAAGATCTCTTCCATGGACGCGATCGACTGGTGCAGGCCTTCGAACGGGCGCGGATCGCGACCGACGACGTACTGCGCGATCTCGACGATGTCGGCGAAGAGCCAGCTGCCTACGTGAATCTCGCCATGACCACCGGACCGATTCCGATCATGGTCCCCGCCGACGAACTCGATGTTCCATCGGAGCCGATCGTGCGCACCGATTTCTACGATCAGGATCGCGACGATGACGATCGTCCTCGCGTGTTGCATCCCTCGATCGATCGTCCGGTGGACACCGAATCGATCACTCCGGTTCACGAGACTCGGGACGAGATCGTCGAAGCACCCACGACCGTCGACGAAGACGTCGTGACCGAGTCGCCTGAGGTCGAAGTGAACGGTGCGGACGACAACGTCACGGAGACCGAGGAACCCGCGGTCGAACAAGCACCGGTCGTCGAACTCAAGCCCACTCCGTCGAACGTCGTTCCGTTGTTCGGCAAAGCGGACACGAAGCCCGAGCCCACCCCAACTCGGGCCGAACGAACGGGCGCCCCGGTCGCCGACGACATCTTCGCCAAGTTGCGGCGGGCCAGCACCGAAGTCATCGCACAGCAGGCCGCGGCCGCTGCTCCCGAGCCGAAGCCGTCCGCTCCGGCCGTACCGCCGGTGAAAGACGCGGTCGAAACGGTCGAGACGGCCAATGTGTTCGAGACCCGAGACGAGATTCTCGTGCCGCTGATGCTCACCATGGGTCGCAAGACCAAGCGCGTTCTCGCCGACGAGCAGAACCAGATTCTCGACACTCTTCGTGGGCGCGCGGTGGTCAAGACTCTCGATGCGATCGTCGGGCCCAAGGCCGAACACGCGAAGCGTTACTGCGCGGCCCTTGCTCCATCGTTGAAGTCGGCGGCGGTGGCCGGAGCGCGATCGTTGCACACGACTGGTGTCATGCCATCGGATCGCGAACTGAGTGATGCGGCAGCCAAGCAATCGAAGGCCATCGACGAGTTCGTCGTCACCTCGATCGTCGAACCGTTGCGCGAACGACTGAGCCGCTGTATTTCTCAGGCCGGTGGAGACAACGCCGAACTCGCGAAGTTGGTTCGGGTCGTGTACCGCGAGTGGAAGAACCAGATGATCGACGAGACGATCGACGACATCGCGTACACCGCTTACGGGCGAGGCGCGCTGGCCGTTCTCACACCCGACATGAAGGTCTGCTGGAAGTTCGATCCGGCCGGTCCCGCGTGTGCGGATGCCGAGGACAATTCGTTGGCCGGCACCATGAACGGATGTGACGCGTTCCCCACCGGGCACACACATGCCCCGGCTCACGCCGGTTGCCGCTGTGCCATCGTGCCGATCCAGAACTAATCTCGCCTCGTGCGCATCCCCTCGGACCTTCCCGGAGGTCCGCGTCGTCGCGGGCCTCGTTCACCACGAACCGGTCGACCTGCTTGGGCATCACGTGGACGCGTGGCGGTGCTCGTCATCGCTGCCGTGCTCGTCGTCCTCGTGCTGTCGGCCCGATCGTTGTCGAGTTTCTATGTCGACCTGCTCTGGTTCGATTCGGTCGATCGTTCGAACGTCTTCTGGGATTCGCTGTGGGCCAAGGTGCTTCTCGCCGCGGTGTTCAGCATCGGATTCGCGATCGTGTGCTTCTTCAGTCTCACGTTGGCCCAGCGACTGGCACCGGCTGATCTGCCTCTCGGTCCCGAACGAGAGGTCGTGGAGCGGTTTCGGACGATCGTCGGACGACGGTCCCGACTGCTTCGCTTCATCGTGTCGATCGTTCTCGGCGTCGTCATCGGATTGCCGGCCGTCGGTCAATGGCAGGAGTGGCTGCTCTTCCGTAACGCACAGTCGTTCGGGGTGGAGGATCCGCTCTTCAAGGTCGATGTCGGGTTCTATGTATTCCGTCTGCCGTTCCTCACCTATGCGGTCGACTGGGCATTCGCGGCACTCGTTCTCGTCACCCTCGTGTCGGCGGTGGTGCACTTCCTCAACGGCGCGATCCGAGTTCAATCTCCCAAGGAGCGAATCACCAAGGGTGCACGGGTGCATCTCAGTGTTCTCTTCGCGCTGCTCGCGGTGGTCAAAGCAGTCGACTATTGGTTGCAGCGATTCGAATTGACCGCTTCGACGCGCGGCGTCGTCCAGGGCGCCACCTACACCGACGTCAAGGCCCAACTGCCAGCCATCAACCTGCTGATCATGGTGAGCTTGTTGGTCGCAGTTCTCTTCCTGGCCGGAATCCGCTGGGGTGGTTGGCGGTTCCCTCTTCTATCGATGGCCCTCTGGGCCATCATCGCCGTGGTCGCGAGTGCGGTGTATCCGGCGATCATCCAAAGGTTCGTGGTGCAACCCAATGTCACCACGCGTGAGCGCCCCTACATCGGCCGCAACATCGAAGCCACGAAGGCAGCCATGGGTCTCGACTCGGTGGTCACCGTGCCCGTCACGTTGGGCGATGTGTCGGCGACCGACGTGAAGGAGAGCGCGGCGTCACTTGCCGACACGCGCCTGCTCGACGTGACCGAGATGCGCGATCGCTTCGCGCTCGACGAAGGTCAGTTCGCTTTCTACGCGGTCAACGACCTCGACGTGGATCGCTACGAAATCGACGGTCGCCTGCAGCAGACGTTGGTTGCCGCCCGCGAACTCAATTCCGATGGAATCCCGAACCGCACATGGGTGTCGCGTCATCTGATCTATACGCACGGTTGCGGTCTGATCTCGGCGTCGGCCAGTCGGGTGACCACTGACGGTCGTCCGATCTACGCCGATCTTCCCGTTGATCGCCCGCAGTTGTACTTCGGCACGCAGCAACCCGGATACGCGATCGTGAACACGGGTCAGGTCGAGCAGGCCTGCCCCGACACCGAAGCCGCACCATACGAGGGTGATGGGGGAGTTCGACTCGATTCGACCTTCCGCCGCCTCGCTTTCGCGATCCATTTCGGTGAGTTCAACCTGTTCGGTTCGAACCTCATCGAGGACTCCTCCCGACTCGTTCACATCCGCGACGTACGCGATCGCGTCTCGAAGATCGCACCCTTCTTGCACCTCGATGCCGATCCGTATCCGGTGGTCGTGGATGGTTCGGTGAAGTGGATCGTGGATGCCTTCACCACGACCGCCCGCTACCCGTACGCGCAGAAGGCCAATACCGACAACCTCACACCGGGTTCAGGGCTCGACCACAACTTCAACTATGTGCGCAACAGCGTCAAGGCAGTGGTCGATGCTTACTCGGGCGACATCACGCTCTACGTGATCGACCCGACCGATCCGATCGTGCGGGCGTGGTCGAAGGCTTTCCCCGGATTGTTCACACCGTCTGATCAGGTCAGCGATGAACTCCGTTCGCACTTCCGCTACCCAGAAGATCTCTTCCGGGTACAGACGAATCTGTACGGGCGATATCAATTCGCCGACGCCGATCAGTTCTTCAATCGTGACGCGGCGTGGAGCATCGCCCAGGCTGCGACTCGTGAACCCGAACTCGCGGTGACTGCTGCCGGCGGTGTTCCGCTCACCGACGCCGTCGCCGAAGCGAATACCGGAGACGTTGCCGATGCGCGCGTCAGCCGCTTCGAGCCCTACTACACGTTGTTCCATGCTCCTGGCGCGAGCACGTCAGAGTTCTCGTTGTTGCGTCCGTTCGTGCCGTTCTCGCCCGATGACACGCGTAAGGAGTTGCGAGCCGTGATGGCGGTATCGAGCGACCCCGATACGTACGGGCAGATCACCGTCTACAGCATCGAAGGAACCTTGCCCGAAGGACCGGCCACGGTGGCCGCCGAGTTGGGCAGTGATCCGGAGATCTCGCCGGTGATCACCTTGCTCGACCAACGTGGTTCACGAGTGGTCTTCGGTCAACTTCAGGTGGTTCCGGTGGCCGATGGTGTGGTGTGGGTACGACCGTTGTATGTACGCCCCGACGATGCCGGCTCGAAGCAGGTGTTCGTGCGACGAGTGCTCGCTTGGTACGACGGTCAGTCGGTGATCGGCGACACGCTCACCGACGCGATCAACCGGCTGTTCCCCGGCGCCGGCATCGATCTGGGAGAGGTGATGGCCGACGGCACGGTGACCGAACCAACCGATTCGGGTGAGCCCAGCACACCTGCTGACGGTGCTGGTGCTGCATCGACCGATCCGGCCACTCTCCTCGAAGAAGCCGAGACCGTCTTCGACGAGGCCGATCAGGCGCTGCGCGCCGGTGACCTCGGCTTGTATCAGGCGAAGGTCTCGGAGGCGCAAGGCCTGATCAAGAAGGCGCTCGACGCACTTTCGAACTGATTTCAGTTCGGGCGCTTCTTGGCCACCATTTCGGCGACTTCGGCGAGGTCCTGCCGGAAGGCGATCTCGTAGCGGGCTTGCTCGTTGGCCAGGCGTGCTTGATCGCTGCGCACGCCTTCGACGAGCGTCGGCAGTTCGGTGAGTTGTTCGATGTTGCTGCCGAGGTCGTTGGTTCGCTGTCCGAGCCGGTCAATGTCGGTGGAGAGTTCGGTGAGTTGGTGGGTGACCTCATTGCCGATCTGGCCGATGCGACCGTCGAGTTGGAGCAACTGAGCGACCACCGACTCGAGTTGTTCCCCTCGGCTGGTGTCGGTCGTGGCCAATTGCTGCACATGAGCGACGAGCGTGGACAGTTGCGCCCGGATCTCGTCGACTTCAGCCTTCGTCGCCCGTGGTGACCGCTTGAAGAGACCCATTCGCTCTCAACTTAGTCGTCACCGTTCGCGGGAGT
>Ga0075472_10001032_pt1 | contig 11415 bp, 10 predicted proteins | sample DEB19_08_DNA_3_FD_77014 | JGI IMG/M metagenome (GOLD analysis project Ga0075472, IMG submission 77014) | Aqueous microbial communities from the Delaware River and Bay under freshwater to marine salinity gradient to study organic matter... | ecosystem: Environmental > Aquatic > Marine > Coastal ...
GCTGGCTGCTTTTGCCTTGCCCACCTTAAGACGCAGCCTGTCTTCGCTGATCGACTGGTTCACCCTGCTTTTTTTCACCGGCTGTGCGGTCATCATCTGGGTGGTGTGGCTTGCCATGCAGACCGGGTTTCCGCCGCAACCTGCAGCCAATGTAGCCCGCCTGCTGCCCGGCTTTGAGCCGCGCTTTGTGATCCTGCCTTTTGTCTTTGCCGTGCTGGCTTCACTGGCCTGGTTTTGGCTGGTGCACTGGCGCGTGGGCCGCCACCGCGCTGCACTCTGGAAGAGCATGGTGCTGCCGGCGGGAGGCGCCGCCCTGTGCTGGCTGCTGTTGTCCACCCTGTGGATGCCGGCGCTGGATTTTGCCCGCAGCTTTCGGCCCTTGATCCATCGCATCGAGGCCAGGGTGCCTGCTACCGACTGTCTGCAGACCTTTGGACTGTCACGCGGACTGCAGGCTGCCTTTGGCTTTCATTCCTCGTTGCGGCTGGAGCCCGCCACTGACAACTCTGCCTGTGGCTGGCTGCTGATTGAGCGCGACATCGTCACCCAGACCCCTGAGATCGTCAACGTGGCCCGCTGGCAAGTTCACAGCCAACTGGCCCATCCGCGTGAAGGCGAGGAAGACCTCGTCCTGTTTGAGCGACTGAAAGCTAGCCCGTCCCAGTGAACCTGTCCGAACTGCACCGCATCTCGCGCCATGCGGGAACGATTCTGGTCGGCCAACTGGCCACTATGGCCTTTGGGGTGACCGACACCATTGTTGCGGGCCGCTATGCCGAGCAGGCACTGGCCGCCCTGTCGGTGGGCACCGCCATCTACATGAGCGTCTATGTGGCCTGCATGGGCGTTCTGCAGGCGCTGCTGCCGGTCTGGTCTGAGTTGCATGGGGCCCAGAAGTCCAGTCAACTGGGATTTTCATTTCGTCAGTCGCTCTACCTGACCCTGTTGATCACCGCGGGGGGCATGGCCATCCTGCTCAACCCGTCGGCCCTGCTGGACTGGGCTGACGTCCCCCAGGACTTGCGGGCCGATGTTCTCACCTACCTCAGCGTGCTGGCGATGGCCTTGCTGCCTGCACTGCTGTTCCGGCTCTACAGCACCCTCAACCAGAGCCTGGGCATGCCCCGCATGGTGACATGGCTGCAACTCGGCTCGCTGCTGGTCAAGGTGCCGCTTTCGATCTGGTTCGCTTTTGGCGGCCTGGGGCTGGAGGCCCGTGGTGCCGTGGGTTGCGCCCTGGCCACACTGCTGGTGCAGAGTCTGATGCTGCTGGTCGCCTTGTGGCTGTTGTCAACACGCCCAAGCTATAGCCCCTACCAACTGTTTGATGGTCTGCAGCCCCCGCACGGCCCCACGCTCAAGGCTTTTGCCGCACTGGGCGTTCCCAGCGGCTTGACCATCCTGGTGGAAGTCACCTCGTTCACCCTGATGGCCTTGTTCGTCGCCCGCATGGGGACCACCGCTGCGGCCAGTCACCAGATTGCAGCCAACCTGGCCGCAGTGCTGTACATGGTGCCACTGGCCATCGGTATTGCCACCAGCGCGCGCACCAGCTATTGGCTGGGTGCTGAACAGCCCAGACAAGCCCGCCATGCCGTGCTCTGGGGCTTTGCGCTGGTGGTGGCTTGTGCCCTAGTGCTGGCCGGTTCACTGGTGATCTTGCGTCAGCCGCTGGCTGGCATCTATGCCCGCAGCCCGGAGGTGGTGGCCCTGGCCGTTCCTCTGCTGGTGTGGACTGCCGGATTTCATCTGTTTGACGGCCTGCAGGCGCTGGGCGTCTTCATTCTGCGCTGCTTTCGCATCACTGTGATGCCCTTTGTGATTTATGCCGTACTGCTGTGGGGCCTGGGCCTGTTTGGTGGTTATCGACTGGCCTATCACGGTCTGGGGCCCTGGCCGGCTATGCAAACCCCGGCGGCCTTTTGGATGGCCGGCATGGTGGCGCTGGCCCTGGCCGCCCTAGCCTTCTGGCTGATGATCTGGCAATTGATGCGAAGGAACCGTTAAGAACAGTCAGGGTTGCGCCTGGCCCACCAACCCCTGTTTACAGCCAGGTCAGTCCCCCGCCTGAAGTGGCCAAAGCCAGTTCGGTCGGGCCTGATCTACTCCGCCTCAACCCCGGCAGCCTTCAGAACCTTGGCCATGACAGGAGACTGGGCACGAATGGTCTCGGTCACTTTTTCAGGCGTGCTGTGCTGTGTGTTCACGCCCAATTTGGCATAAGCTTCGCGCACTTCGGGCAGTTGCATGATTCTTCCGAGCTCGCCATTGAGACGATTGATGATGGCTACGGGCGTGCCCCGCGGCACCACGATTGACCACCAAACACCCGACTCAAAGCCTTCAATGCCAGCTTCATGCATGGTGGGCACATCGGGCAACGCAGCCGAGCGCTGTGCACTGGTGACAGCAATCGGGCGGAGCTTGCCAGCCCGGATCTGCGGCATGGCGGGCACCATGTCAGAGAACACCATTTGGGTTTGACCCGCAATCAGGTCGGTGACTGCCTGGACCGTGCCTTTGTAAGGGATATGTACGATATTCACACCCGCTGCACTCTTGTACATCTCGCCGCTGATGTGTGACTGAATGCCTTTTCCGCCCGAGCCAAAATTAAGTTTACCGGGGTTGGCACGGGCCAACGCTGTCAACTCGGCAAGCGTTGTGGCCTGTACGCTCGGATGCACAACCAGCACCTGTCCGGCACTTGCCACCATTGACACGGGTGCAAAATCGCCGATTGGGTCAAACGGGAGCTTTCGAAACAGATGCGGGTTGGTCACCACCGTGCTGCTGCTCGAGAGAAGCAGGGTGTATCCGTCAGGTGCACTCTTGGCCGCAGCCTCATGACCAATATTGCCGCTGGCACCCGCACGGTTTTCCACGGTGATGACTTGCTTGAGGCCCTCGGCCAGCCGTGCAGCGATCAGGCGAGCCAACACGTCGCTGGTGCCACCCGGTGGAAAGGGTGCAATCAATTTGATCGGTCGATTCGGGTAAGGCACTTGCGCGTGGAGCACAGGGGCGGCGCTGGTCAGTAAAAGCAAAGCGCCAAAGAGCGCGCGACGGGAAAACCTGACAATGGGCATACGCAACCTTTACAGCTTGGGTGGATCGTTGGAAGTGTCGGGAGTCTAATCCAACACGGTATGTGGTCAATTCGGAAAAAACCCGCGGATGCAAAACTGATGGCTGCCCTTAGGTGGGGCGTAGCCGGTGCGCCGGAAAGACGAAGCTGAAACTTGAGCCTTTGCCAGGCGTACTCTCGATACGCAGCTCAGCATCGTGGCGCTGCGCCACATGTTTGACAATAGCCAGACCCAGCCCAGTGCCGCCGGTATCGCGTGAGCGGCTGCGGTCAACCCGGTAGAAACGCTCGGTCAGGCGCGGAAGATGCTCAGGGGCGATGCCTGGCCCGCTGTCTTGCACCCGGCAGCTGGCGCGTCCGTCCTCAAGCAGTAACCATTCCACCCTCACGCATCCCCCAGCTGGGGTGTAACGCACCGCATTGCTGACCAGGTTGGACAGGGCGCTGTACAGTTCGTGGGCAGAGCCCATGATTTCAAGTGGCGGCGACGTAATGAACTGCAGCGTGTGCACGGGTTGAGGCGACTGGGCACTGGCGGCCGACAAGACAGCCGCCTCCTGCGCCAGCTGATCCATCAAGGGGCGGGCCAGCACAGTCTCGCTGGCGTCAGGCACCGGGCTGGCCTCAAGGCGTGAGAGCGTGAGCAGGTCGCCCACCAGGGATTGCATACGTTGCGACTGCTGCGCCATAAGTTCGAGGTACTTGGCGCGCTCGTCCGCGCTCAGCGGCAGGGTCTGCAGGGTTTCAATAAAGCCAGCCAAAACGGTCAGCGGCGTGCGGATTTCATGCGACACATTGGCTACAAAATCGCGTCGCTGCGCCTCGGCCTGCTCCAGGGCGGTGATGTCCCGGGACAACAATAACCGACGGCCCTCGCCATACGGATGCAATTGCACCGAGAGTCGTTGTCGATGGCCAATGCCAGGACCGCGGCCTGCCATGATCAGGCCCTCGCTGGGATCCTTGGCTTCCAGATAAGCCACAAAGTCTGGGTCTCGCACCAGATTGACAATGCGCTGCAGCAGGTCACGCCCTGGATCCAGACCAAAATGCTGTGCGGCAACCTGATTGAACCATTCGATGGCGTCATGGGCATCGAGCAGCAACACCCCATTGGGCGAGGCCTGGAATGCGGCCAGAAAATCCTGCAGACGCCGCTCGTTCTCCTGGGCGCGTTGCTCGCGCAGGCGCAACAGGCGACGCACACGCTCGGCCACCTCACCCCAGAGCCCGCGTCGAACCGGCACCTCTGACAGGTCCGAGCTGCGCAGCCAGCGCAACACCGTCAGGCCGCGGGAGAAATCGAGCAGGAAAAAAAGCAGACTGACGGCCAGCATCCCGATCACCATGCCGCGCAATTGCAAGGCCTCGGGCGCCATCTGCCATCCCATAATGCCGCCCAGGCCCTGCAAGAGAAGAAAGCTGATGGCACGACCGAACATGACTGCCCCGCCCTCAGGCCCCGCGACTCAGACGATAGCCCGCACCACGCACGGTTTCCAGCATGGCTGCAGCCTCTCCCATGGCCTCGCGCAGGCGTTTCACATGCACATCCACCGTGCGCTCCTCGATGAACACATGGTCTCCCCACACCTTGTCAAGCAACTGGCTTCGGCTGTGAACCCGCTCAGGATGGTGCATCAGATACTGCAGCAATTTGAACTCGGTTGGCCCGAGCTTGAGCGGATGGCCGGCATGGCTGATGCGGTGTGTGCCCCCATCCAGGGTGAGCTCACCCAGCGTGATGACCGCACTGGATTGTTCGGGCAGACGGCGGCGCAAGACGGCGCGAATTCGCGCCAACAGCTCCTTGGTGGAAAAAGGTTTGCTCAGGTAATCATCAGCCCCGGCATCCAGACCGGCCACCCGGTCCATCTCTTCACTGCGCGCAGTCAACATGATGATCGGTACCTGGCGGGTTCTTTCATCAGCTCGCCAGCGCTTTGCCAGCATTACACCGCTATCGCCGGGCAGCATCCAGTCCAGCAGCACCAGGTCAGGCAGGACCTCATCGATTTCGCGCTGCGCCGCGCGACCGTCAACCGCCGTGACGGTCTGGAAGCCGTTGTGCCGCAGATTGACATCCAACAACTCGGCAATCGCCGGTTCGTCTTCAACAATCAGGACCCGGGGTGCTTTCATTTCAAGACCGATTCAATTTCCTCGATGGATGCGTGTCGGACATCAGCGCCCTTGACGATATAGATGATCAGTTCGGCAATGTTCTTGGCGTGATCGCCCACCCGCTCAATGGCCTTGGCCAGAAAGAGCAAATCCAGGCTGGGCGAGATCATGCGGGGATCTTCCATCATGTAGGTGATCAGGACGCGCAGAAAGCTGCCATATTCCTGGTCAATCAGATCATCTTCACGCAAAATGGCCAGGGCGGTGGCCGTGTCCAGACGGGCAAAGGCATCCAGCGCCTTGCGCAACAGGCCGGCTGCCATGTCTGAAACCACCCGCAGGTCTGAGGTGGGCAAGTTGCGTGGCGCCCCGTCTTTCAAAATCGCAAGCACCATCCGCGCCATTTTTTCTGCCTCATCGCCGGCACGCTCAAGGTTCGCAGTGACCTTGGCCACCGCCAGCAGCAGGCGCAGATCACGGGCAGTGGGCTGGCGGCGGGCAATGATGGATGAAATCTCGTGATCGAGTTCAACCTCCATGTCATTGACCTGCTTCTCGGCGACAAGCACGCGTTGTGCAATGTTGGCATCAAGTTGTCCCAGTGCCTGGATGGCCTGCTGGACCTGTAATTCAACCAGCCCACCCATCTCCATGACGCGCGAGGAGGCGGTACTGAGCTCTGTATCAAACTGTGTGGATAGGTGTTTTTCTGGCATGGGTTGACTCCTGTTCAGCCAAAGCGTCCGGTGATGTAGTCTTCGGTTTCCTTGCGGTTGGGCTTGAAGAACAACTGTTCAGTCGAACCGAATTCGATCAGGTCGCCCAGGTACATGTAGGCCGTGTAATCGCTGCAGCGCGCAGCTTGTTGCATGTTGTGGGTGACGATCACCACTGTGTAGTCCTGCTTCAGCTCGACAATTAGCTCCTCGATCTTGGCCGTCGAGATCGGGTCAAGCGCCGAACAGGGTTCATCCAGCAGGATCACTTCGGGTTTGATTGCAATGCCACGGGCAATGCACAGACGCTGCTGCTGACCGCCCGACAGGCTGGAGCCGCTCTGCCTGAGCTTGTCCTTGACCTCATCCCAAAGCGCGGCCTTGCGCAGTGCCCACTCAACCCGATCCTCCATGTCGGCGCTGCTGAGCTTTTCAAACAACTTGATGCCAAAGGCAATGTTGTCAAAGATCGACATCGGAAACGGGGTGGGCTTCTGAAACACCATGCCCACCTTGGCCCGCAACAGCGCCACGTCCTGCTTGCTGGTCAGCAGGTTCTCACCATCGAGCAGGACCTCGCCCTCAGCCCGCTGCTCGGGGTACAACTCAAACATCCGATTAAATACCCGCAACAGGGTGGATTTGCCACAACCGGATGGGCCGATGAACGCCGTCACCCGGTTGTGCGGAATGTCAAGGTCAATGCCCTTGAGCGCATGAAACTTGCCGTAAAAGAAGTTCAGGTTGCGCACCGTGATCTTGGACTTGGGGTCAACAAGCGTTGCGGGGTCGGTTTGCATAGGTTTCCTTGCTGAAAATTTGCCGCAGAGCTGCCTTCAGGACTTGTGACGCGTCAGCACCCGGGCCAGGATGTTGAGCGCCAGCACCGTGATGGTGATCAGCAGCACGCCGGCCCAGGCCAGTTGTTGCCAGTTTTCATAGGGGCTCATGGCGAATTTGAAAATTGTTACCGGCAGGCTGGCCATGGGTTCGGACAGAGACGATGTCCAGAACTGGTTGTTCAGGGCGGTAAATAGCAGCGGCGCAGTTTCGCCCGAGATGCGCGCCACGGCCAGCAGCACGCCGGTGACGACACCGGCACGTGCAGCTCGCAAGGTAATCAGCAGAATGACTTTTCGCTTGGGCGTGCCCAGCGCGTAGGCGGCCTCTCGCATGGCTGCGGGCACCAGCTGCAACATGTTTTCCGTGGTGCGAATGACGACCGGAATCACAATCAGCGCCAGCGCCATCACACCGGCCCAACCTGAGAATGACTTGAACTTTGCCACCACCACCGCATAGACGAACAAGCCGATCACGATCGAGGGGGCCGACAGCAGAATGTCGTTGACAAAACGGGTGACCTCTGCAAGCCATCCCTTGGGGTCATATTCAGCCAGGTAGATGCCGGCCATGATGCCGATCGGCGTTCCGACAAAGGTGGCCAGGCCGACCATCAATACCGAGCCATAAATCGCGTTGGCAATGCCTCCCGCCTCATTGGGCGAAGGGGTCATTTGCGACAGGGCGCTCCAGGTCAATCCAGACCAACCCAGGCGCAAGGTTTCCCACAAAATCCAGAACAGCCAGAAAAGGCCAAAGGCCATGGCCGCCAGCGACAGCGTGAGGGCGACGGTATTGACGCGTTTGCGCCGCCTGAAGGCGACACGGCGCAGTTCGTCCTGCGCGCTCATGACTTGGCACCTTCCTTCTTGCGCAACTGCAGCAGCAGCAACTTGGAGAGAGTCAGCACCACAAAAGTAATCAAAAACAACACCAACCCCAGGTAAATCAGCGACGCCTGGTGCAGGCCATCGGCAGCCTCGGCAAATTCATTGGCCAAGGCCGACGTGATGCTGTTGGCGGCATCAAACACGCTCAGGGTGCTGAGCTGATTCATGTTGCCGATGACAAAGGTAACCGCCATGGTTTCGCCCAGGGCACGACCCAGGCCCAGCATGATGCCCCCCACCACACCGGCCTTGGTATAGGGCAGCACCACCTTGGAGACCACCTCCCAGGTGGTCGAGCCCAAGCCGTAGGCCGACTCCTTGAGCAGGGCCGGCGTGACCTCAAAGACATCCCGCATCACCGAGGCAATGAAGGGAATGATCATGATGGCCAGAATGATGCCGGCCGACAGGATTCCAATACCCACCGGGGGCCCCGACACCAGGGCGCCAAGGTAGGGAACGCCATCCAGCAACTTTTGCAGGGGCATCTGGACATAGGTGGCCAGAATGGGGCCAAAGACCAGCAGCCCCCACATGCCGTACACGATGGAGGGCACTGCCGCCAGCAGTTCGATCGCCGTACCCAGGGCCCGCCTGAGCCAGGCTGGGCACATCTCGGTCAGAAAGAGGGCAATGCCAAAACTGACCGGCACCGCAATCAGCAAGGCAATCGCCGAGGTGGCCAGAGTGCCATAGATCATGACCAGGCCGCCAAAATTTTCCTGCACTGGGTCCCACACCGGGCTGACCAGAAAGCCCAACCCGAAACGCTCAATCGCAGGCCAGGCACCCAGCAGCAGGGAGATCAGGATACTGGCCAGCAGAGCCAGCGTCGTCCAAACCGCCCCCTTGGCCAACCAAGCAAACACTTCGTCAAGCCATTGACCATAGCGGTTGTTGGTTGAGGCAGGCCGCTTTTGCATCGGATGATTATCTTATGCCTTCAATTGACGGCGACCGGTTTGCCGGAGGCGTCCTTGATCAAACCCCACTGTTTGCGCACAGCAGCTTTGACAGAGTCAGGCAAGGGCACATACTCCAGGTCATCCGCTGTCTTGTCCCCGTTCTTGTAGGCCCAGTCAAAGAACTTGAGCGCCTGGGCTGCATTGTCCGGCTTGTCCTGCACCTTGTGCATCAGGATAAAGGTGGCGCTGGTGATGGGCCAGGCGTTTTTGCCTGGCTTGTTGCCCAGAATCTGGTAGAAGCTTTTTGTCCAGTCGGCGCCGGCGGCGGCGGCCTTGAAGTTGTCATCGCTGGGCTGGACAAAGACACCATCGCGATTCTGCAACTGGGTGTGCGCCATCTTGTTTTGCTTGGCATAGGCAAATTCAACGTAGCCAATAGAGTTGGACAGGCGGGCCACAAAAGCCGACACCCCTTCATTGCCCTTGCCACCCGCGCCCACCGGCCAATTGACTGCGGTGCCCTCACCGACCTTTGCTTTCCACTCCGGGCTGACCTGGCTCAGGTAGTTGGTAAAACCAAAGGTGGTACCCGAGCCATCGGCACGGCGAACCGGTGCGATGGTGGCGTCGGGCAGGCTCAGGCCTGGGTTGAGCGCCGTAATGGCCTTGTCATTCCACTTGGTGATCTTGCCCAGAAAGATGTCGGCCAAAACAGGACCCGTCAATTTCAGTTGACCCGGTGCAATGCCCTTGATGTTGACCACCGCCACCGTGCCGCCCATGACAGTCGGAAACTGAATCTGCCCTTTTCTGGCGAGATCCTCGTCTTTTTGCGGCATATCGGATGCCCCGAAGTCAACCGTCTTGCCATCGATCTGCTTGATACCGGCACCTGAGCCGACCGACTGGTAATTGACCTTGACACCTGTTGCCTTGTTGTAATCGCTCGCCCACTTGGCATAAACCGGTGCCGGAAAACTGGCACCCGCGCCGGTGATGGACTGGGCCTGCACCAGACTGACACCCGCTGTCAGCATGCCTGCCCAAATCAGATGAATTAACGTCTTTTTCATTTCATACTCCTTGCCTGATACATTAATTTTCATTTCGACGCCGAGACTTTAAGATTGCAATATGACAAGTTCATGACAAAAAACCAAACGATGCAGCCCATTAAAAATTCCTTGCCATCATTGCGTACCCGCTTGAATCAGCCCGGCTTGATCAGTGCGCCCGGGGTCTTTGACATGATTTCCTTAAGACTGGCCGACAGCTTTGGCTTTGATGCGCTGTACATGACTGGCTTTGGCACTGTCGCTTCCTACACCGGGCTACCCGATGCTGGACTGGCCACTTACACCGACATGGTCGGGCGGGTGCGCTCCATGACCGGTATGGCGCGCACGCCGCTGATTGCCGATGGCGACACTGGCTATGGTGGGCTGCTCAATGTGCGGCACACGATCGAAGGCTATGAAGCGGCCGGAGCCTGCGCCATTCAGTTGGAAGATCAGGAATTTCCCAAGAAGTGTGGCCATACCCCGGGGCGACGCGTCATCCCCATGGCGGATATGGTCCGCAAGATCAAGGTGGCTGTTGATTCTCGACAGTCCAGCGAGTTTCTGATCATTGCCCGCACTGATGCGCGCAGCAGCCTGGGGCTGGATGAAGCACTACGGCGTGCTGAAGCCTATGCCAAGGCGGGTGCCGACATCCTGTTTGTCGAATCACCCGAGACAGAGGAAGAAATGCGCCAGATTGGTCGGCGCTTTGACCTGCCCCTGGTTGCCAATATGGTCGAAGGGGGTCGCACCCCGGTACTCAGTCGGGCTGATCTGGAGTCGATCGGCTACAAGATTGCCATCTTTCCTGTCACCGCCCTGCTGGCTGCCACCCAGGCCATGCAATCGGTCTATCAACATATTCAAAACCATGGCTCATCGGCGGGATGTCAAACACCCCTGCTCCCCTTTTCCGATCTGACACGACTGATGGGCTTTGAGGATGTCTGGGCTTTTGATCGGCGCTATGCTGAGCCCGGCACCTGAAAAAAATTGGACTTTTTCAACTTCAAAATTGCAACTTAAAACAGGAGACTGGCATGCTTAAATTTCAATTCCACCTGATGAACCTTGCCCGGCGATCATTCTGGTGCTGCCTGACAGCCAGCTCGGTCGCCCTGGCATTTGCTGGATCTGCCCTGGCCCAGGACAGCTGGCCGACCAAGCCGATTCGCCTTGTGGTGCCATTCACCCCGGGCGGTGTCACTGACACCAGTGGCCGCGTGATTGCCGAATTTCTGGGCAAGCGCCTGAACCAGCAAGTGGTGGTGGACAACAAGCCTGGTGCCTCGGGCAACATTGGTACCAGCCTGGTCAAGGCTGCCGCACCCGACGGTTACACCTTGTTGCTGGGATTTGATGGGACCATGGTGATCAACCCCCATGTGTTCCCCAAAATCCCGTTTGACACCCTGAAAGACTTTGCCCCGGTTGGCAAGATCGGTAATGCCACCCTGATTCTGGTGGCCCATCCCAGTCTTGAAGCCAAGAACCTGGGTGAGGTGATCGCGCTCTCCAAAACCCGTAACGGGGGTCTGCCCTTTGGCACCTCGGGCACTGGGGGCACCCCGCATCTGGCCGGTGAATTGCTCAAGCTTCGCACAGGCGCCAACCTGACCCATGTGCCTTACAAAGGGGGCGGCCAGGCCATGACTGACCTGCTGGGGGGCAACATCCCGCTGGTCTACACCGCGGTGGCCGGCGCCCAGGGGCATGTGAAATCCGGAAAATTGCGGGCCATTGCCGTTTCATCGGCCAAGCGCACTTCCGCCCTGCCGGATGTCCCCA
>Ga0075472_10001035_pt1 | contig 11404 bp, 14 predicted proteins | sample DEB19_08_DNA_3_FD_77014 | JGI IMG/M metagenome (GOLD analysis project Ga0075472, IMG submission 77014) | Aqueous microbial communities from the Delaware River and Bay under freshwater to marine salinity gradient to study organic matter... | ecosystem: Environmental > Aquatic > Marine > Coastal ...
CCCTTTTTCTCTCCCCGCGCGCGAAAGGTTCGGGCCGGCCGGGCAGCGGTGACGGGCTGAATCGTGGGACGGAGGCTTGCGTCGAGCGCGCGCCGCGGCTACGGGCAGGCGCACCGCCGGTTGCGTCGTCTGGTCGGCCTGGCCGTGACGCGCGGCGGCGCGACCTGCGCCCGCTGCGGGAATCCGATCCGGCCCGGTGATTCGTGGGACCTCGGCCACGACGACGTCGACCGCTCCCGCTACACGGGCCCGGAGCACCGCGCCTGTAACCGGGCGACCGCCGCACACGACGCGCACCGCGTCACACGGCGATGGTGAGCTGTCCGCGCTGCGGCGCCCTCGCCGGCGCGCCGTGCGTGACCGCCGCTGGCCGACCCGCGCGGCGCGAGCACGCCGACCGGCACCGCCAGGCCGGCGTCGCCGACGTCACGGTCGAGCGTGCCGTGCTCGACGAGCTGGCACGGATCGGTGAGCGCGACCCGCACCTAGCCGGCGGCGCCCTCGCACGGGTCGCGCTCGAGCTGGCGCGCGACCTCGACCGGCACGCCGTCGACGACAGCGTCGCGCAACGGGCGCTCGCGGCCGGAAAGCTCGCCGGCGTGCTCGAGCAGCTGCGGCAGCTGGCGCCGCCGCCGGCGACGTCGGACAGGCTCGACGACCTCGCCAGGCGCCGCAACCGGCGCCGCCGCGCGTCGTGAACAGCGCGCCGCCCCGGTTCCTGACGAGGCCGGCCGACACCGTCAGCTCGACGGGCGCCGAAGCTGTCGAGCTGGCCGCGCTCGCCGGCCTGCACCTCGACCCGTGGCAGCAGCTGATCCTCGACGGCGCCCTCGGCGAACGCCCGGACGGTTCGTGGGCGGCGTTCGAGGTCGGCGTCGTCGTTCCGCGCCAGAACGGAAAGGGCGCGCTGCTCGAGGCGCGCGAGCTCGCCGGGCTGTTCCTGCTCGGCGAACGACTGATCGTCCATTCGGCGCACCTGTTCGACACGTCGCTCGAGGCGTTCCGCCGGCTACTGGAGCTGATCGAGTCGACCCCGGAGCTGGACCAGCGCGTGCAGCGCGTGTCGCGGTCGCACGGCGAGGAAGGTATCGAGCTGCGCGGCGGACAACGCATCCGGTTCCGCACCCGAACCCGCGGCGGCGGACGCGGCCTGTCCGCCGACCTCGTCGTATTGGACGAAGCGATGATTCTCCCGACCGCCGTCCACGGCGCCCTCCTGCCGACCCTGTCCGCGCGCCCGAACCCGCAGGTCTGGTACACCGGGTCGGCGGTCGACCAGGCGATACACGACGACGGCGTCGTGCTCGCAAGGGTTCGTGAGCGCGGCATCGCGGGCGACCCGCGCCTGTTCTACGCGGAATGGTCGCTCGACCGCGCGAACCCCGCCGACGTTACCCTCGCCGACGCCGCCGACCCCGCCGCGTGGCATGCCGCGAACCCCGCCCTCGACGTCAGAATCAGCCGCGAGCACGTGACCGCGGAGCAGCGCGCCCTCGACGGGCGCGCGTTCGCGGTCGAACGCTTGAACGTCGGCGACTGGCCGGCAACCGACGACACGGTCGAGCACGTGATCGACCCCGACCTGTGGAACCAGCTCGCCGACGACACGTCGACGATTCACGGCCGGCCCGTGTTCGCGTTCGACGTGTCACCCGACCGCTCACGCACCGCGATCGCCGCGGCCGGCAGGCGCGACGACGGGCTGCTGCACGTCGAAGTGATCGCGCACGGGCCCGGCACCGGCTGGATCGTCGACGAGCTGACACGACTGAAACAGCGGTACAGGCCGACCAGGGTCGTGTGCGACGCCGCCGGCCCCGCCGGCGCCCTCGTCGCGCGCCTAGCGAACGCGGGCGTGACCGCCGACGCGCTGTCCGCGCGCGAGCACGCCGACGCGTGTGGAACGATTGTCGACAGCGTGAACGACCGCGCCCTGCGCCACACCGGAACCGACGAGCTGTACGCCGCCATCCGCGGCGCCGCAACGCGACCCCTCGGCGAGTCGTGGGCGTGGGCCCGACGCTCGAGCACGGTCGACATTTCGCCGCTCGTCGCCGCGACGCTCGCGCTCGGGACAGCCGCCGCCGCCCGCTCGAAAGGACTCGTCGCCGCGTGGGCCTGACCGACCTCGTGCGGCGCCGCCGCCCGCCCGTCGCGATCGTGCCGACCGTCGTCGAGCGCGACGCCGCCGCGCTGTCGTTCGACGCGTGGATCGGCATGCTGCAATCGTTCACGTACCAATCACTGACGTACAGCCTGCCGTCCGCGCGCCAGGACGAAATCGCGCCAGGGTTCGCGTCGGTCGCGCGCACCGCGTACAAGTCCGCGGGCGTCGTGTTCGCGTGCTGCGCCGCCCGGCAGCTGCTGTTCAGCGAAGCCCGGTTCCAGTTCCGGGCGCGCTCGTCGACGGGCAGGCCCGGCAAGCTGTTCGGCACGCAGGCGCTGAGGCCGCTCGAGCAGCCCTGGCCGACCGGCACGACCGGCGACCTGTTGACGCGCATGATCCAGCACGCCGACCTTGGCGGGAACGCGTACGTCGCGAGGGTCGCGCCCGGACAGCTCGACGTGCTCCGGCCGGATTGGGTAACGATCGTCGGCGGAACCCTCGGCGACGGGAAAGCCGGCGTGTGGGACCCCGGCGCGACCGTGCTCGGCTACGTGTATCAGCCCGGCGGGCCGAATTCGGGCGCCGACCCCGTCACGTTCCTGGCCGACGACGTCGCGCACTTCGCACCGTACCCCGACCCCGACGCCAGGTTCCGCGGCATGAGCTGGATCACGCCCGTCGTCAGGGAGGTGATGGCCGACAAGGCAGCGACCGACCACAAGCTCGCGTTCTTCGAGAACGGCGCGACACCGAACCTCGTCGTGAAAACGAACGTCGACGACGTGAAAGAGCTCGGCGACTGGATCGAGCTGTTCAAGGGCGACCACGAAGGCGCCACGAACGCGTACCGGACGCTGTTCCTGGGCGCCGGCGCCGACGTTACCCCGGTCGGCGCCGACTTCCGACAGCTCGACTTCAAGCAGACGCAGGGCGCAGGAGAAACCCGGATCGCTGCCGCCGCCGGCGTCCCGCCCGTGATCGTCGGCCTGTCCGAAGGGTTGCAGGCAGCGACGTACTCGAACTATTCGCAGGCCCGCCGCCGGTTCGCGGACGGCACGATGCGGCCGATGTGGCGCGCCTGCGCCGCCGCGCTCGCGCGCCTGGTCGACGTGCCCGCCGGCAGCGACCTCTGGTACGACGACCGCGACATCCCGTTCCTGCAGGAGGACTTGCAGGATCGCGCGACGATCATGCAGACGCAGGCCGGCGCGATGCTGTCGCTCGTCAACGCCGGATTCGAGCCCGGATCGGTCGTCGCTGCGGTCGAGGCCGACGACCTCGGGCTGCTCGTCCACACGGGTCTGCTGTCGGTTCAGCTGCAGGAACCCGGCGCCACGGCGCCCGCGGGCGATCCGACCGGCGGCGTACCATCGGCGGCGTGAGCACCGAACAGCTGATCGAGCTGCCGCGCGACAACGTGTTCCGGTCGGCGCCCGCGTTCGAGCTGCGCGCCGCACCCGACCCGGACGCCGGCGACCAGGCCGCGGGCCTGCCGACCCTGACGGGCCGGTTCGCCGTGTTCGACACGTGGACGGAAATCGACTCGTGGATCGAAGGGCGGTTCCTCGAGCGGATCGCGCCGGGCGCGTTCCGCAAGACGTTCAGCGAGAACCGGGCCGGCATCCGTGTCCTGTTCCAGCACGGCCACGACCCGCAGGTCGGCGACAAGCCGCTCGGGCCGATCGACGTGCTGCGCGAGGACGACGTCGGCGCCTACTACGAGGTGCCGCTCCTCGACACGTCGTACGTTCGTGACCTGCTGCCCGGTTTGCGCGCCGGCCTGTACGGCGCGTCGTTCCGGTTCCGTGTCGTCAGGGAGGACATAGTTCAGCCCGACAGCGCGTCGACCGGGAACCCGGACAGGCTGCCCGAACGCACGATCCGTGAGGCGAAGGTGATGGAGTTCGGTCCCGTCACGTTCCCCGCCTACCCGGACGCGACCGCCGGCGTTCGTTCCCTGACCGACGAAGTTCTGGCGCGCCGGCTCGACCGCGGACGCCGATCCGAGCATGCTGCACCGCGAGCGCCGGCCGCGCGCCACCCTCGCCGACCCGACCACCTGAACAGGAAGGACACGAAGCAATGGCACCTGTGACGATCGCCGAGCACGAGGCGCGAGCCGCCGAGCTGGGCGCACGCATCGCGGAGCTGGACGCCGAGGCCGCGGGCGAGCCGATGAACGACGAGCAGCGCACCGAGTGGAACCGGCTGAACACGGAGCTCGACGCGACGAACGACACCCTCGACGAGCTGCGAACCAGGCACGCCCGCCTGGCCGCGATCGCCGCGAACGGCACCGCGGGCCGCGAGGCCGGCGACGACGGCGGCGACGGCGACGGCGGCAACGGCGAGCAGGCGCCCCGCGCCAGGTCGGCGCGCCGCGTGACGCTCGGCGGCAGCCGCGTCCCGGAGAACCTGTACGACCTCGACGAGCTGCGCCGCCGCGCCCGCTCGGAGAACGACCGCGTCGAGCTGATGCGGGAGGCAGCACGCCGCTCAGTCGACCGGGAGCCGATCACCGGCTACCCCGGCGAGGTCGACGAGGCCAGGGCACGCGAGAACGTCGAGCGGCTGCTGGCACGCGACGAGGCCGGCGACCAGGTCGCGACGCTGATCCTCTCGACCGGGTCGGCCGCGTACCGGCGCGCGTTCGGACGCACCCTCGTCGGGCTGCCCGTGTCCGCACACGAGCAGGACCTCCTGCACCGTGCCATGAGCCTGACCACGACCGCGGGCGGCTTCGCCGTCCCGTACACCCTCGACCCGTCCGTGCTCCTGACCTCGAACGGCGTCGTGAACCCGCTGCGCCAGATCGCACGGGTCGAGCAGATCACCGGCAACACCTGGAACGGCGTCAGCTCGGCCGGCATCACGGCCGCGTACGCCGCCGAGGCGACCGAGGCGTCCGACGACGCGCCGACGATCGCACAGCCGACAGCGGTCGTCGAGAAGGCGCAGGCGTTCGTGCCGTTCAGCATCGAGATCGGGGAGGACTGGACGCAGCTCCAGGCCGAGCTCACGATGATGCTGACCGACGCGAAGGACACGCTCGAGGCCGACAAGTTCCTGACCGGCGTCGGGCACGGCTCGAACGTCCCGGAAGGGCTCCTGGTCGGCGGAACCGCGATCGTCACGACCGCCGCGACGGCGACGTTCGCGGTCGCCGACCTGTACTCGCTGCGGCAGGCGCTCCCGCCGCGGTTCCAGCCGCGGGCCCGCTACCTCGCGAACAGCGCGCAGTACGACCGCGTCCGTCAGTTCGACACGTCGGGCGGCGCGAGCCTGTGGACGCAGCTCGAGTTCGACCGGCCGGCGAACCTGCTCGGCAAGCCGGCACACGAGCTGTCCACCATGACCTCGGCGGTCACGACCGGGTCGTCGATCCTGACGTTCGGCGACTTCTCGCGGTTCCTGATCGTCGACCGGATCGGCATGACCGTCGAGCTGGTGCCGCACCTGTTCGCGACCAACAACAACAGGCCGAGCGGGCAGCGCGGGTTCTACGCGTACTGGCGCAACACGTCCGAGGTCCTGACGTGGCAGGCGTTCCGCACCCTCAAGACGCTCTGAGGCCTGCGGCATAAGGGCTGTCCGGCCTGGCCGGCGTGCTCCCCGCTCGGAGGGGCACGACCGGCCGGCCGGCGGCACAATCCGAGCACCGAAAGGAACCACCATGGAGCAGGGTCGCCGTATCTACGTCGCACGCGAAACTTTCGTGTGCGAGCTGGACGGCAGCGACGTCGTCGTCACCGCCGGCGTCACGCGCGTACGTGAAGGGCACCCGCTACTCGCGGGCCGCGAAATGTACTTCGACGAGCTGGACGTCCAGTACGACGTCGACGTCGAGCAGGCAACCGCGGCACCCGGCGAGCGGCGCAAGCGCCCGACCCGCACGACGCCGTGAAGGTCCTCTGGCACTCAAACGCGCCGTGGGCGCCGACAGGGTACGGGCAGCAAACCGCGCTGTTCGCGCCCCGCATCCGCGACCTCGGCCACGACGTCGCGCTGTCGGCGTTCTACGGGCTCGAGGGTGCGACGCTCGAGTGGGACGGCATGCACGTCTACCCGACCGACGTCAGCCGGTTCGGGCGCGACCTGCTGCACCTGTGGGCGGCGCATCACGCCGCCGGCGGCGACGTCCGCGACGTTCAGGTGATCGCGCTCATGGACTCGTGGTGTCTCACGTCGCCGCGACTGACCGACCTGCGCGTCGCGATGTGGACGCCGGTCGATCATGCGCCGACGCCGCCGCGCGTGATCGAGCACTTCCAGCTGTGCCGCACGACCCCGATCGCAATGTCGCGGTTCGGTGCCGAAATGCTCGCCGACGAAGGGCTCGACCCGCTGTACGTGCCGCACGGCGTCGACACGAGCGTGTTCCGGCCCGTCGACGAGCACGAGCTGATTCGCCGCGAGATGCGCGTCGAGCCCGACGTGTTCGTCGTCGGCATGGTCGCGAATAACCAGGGCACGATGCCGCCCCGCAAGGCGTTTCCGCAAGTGTTCCAGGCGTTCGCCAGGTTCGTGCGCGAGGTCGACGGCGACGCCGTGCTGTACCTGCACACGGACGTGGCCGGCATGAACATGGGACTGAACCTGCTCGCGCTGTCCGAGCGCATGGGCATACCCGACCGGAACCTCCGCGCGTCCGACCAGCTGCTGTACCAGCTCGGCTACCCCGCCGAAGGCGTCGCCCGCCTGTACAACGGCATGGACGTGCTCGCGAACCCGTCCTACGGTGAGGGGTTCGGAATCCCGATCGTCGAGGCGCAGGCGTGCGGAACCCCGGTGATCGTGTCGGACTGGACGGCGATGCCCGAGCTGTGCGGCGCCGGATGGATCGTGACCGGCGAACCGATGTACGACCCGACGCAAGGGTCGTTCTACCTGTGGCCGTCACCCGACAGCCTGTTCGAGCAGCTGTGCGCCGCCTACGAGGCGCGCAGCGTCCGCGACGAGCTGGCCGCGGCCGCGGTCGCGTTCGCGGCCGGCTACGACGTCGAGCTCGTGATGCGCGACTACTGGCTGCCCGTGCTCGACCAGCTCGAGCACGGCCGCGTCGTGCCGCCCTTGAACCGTGAGCAGCGGCGCGCAGCCGCGAAGGGCGCACCGTGACGCGCGCGCCGTCCGTGTCTGTCATCACGCCGGCGCTACCGTCACGCGCCGGCCTGCTCGCGTCCGCGATCCGATCGGTGGCCGACCAGACCGTGCCGGTCGTCGAGCACCTGATATCGGTCGACGTCGAGCGGAACGGCACGTCGTACACTCGGAACCGTTTGCACCTCGCGGCGCGCGGCGACTGGATCGTGCCGCTCGACGACGACGACCGGCTGCACCCGACGTTCGTCGAGCACGTCACGACCGGCGTCGACCTCGCCGCGGTCGACGTCGTCTATACCGACTGTCGGGTCGAGGGACGCGACGGGTGGACGCCGTCGGGCCCGTTCGACCCGGAACGGTTACGCGCCGAGTCGTACATTCCCGTGACGGCGCTGATCCGATCCGACCTGCTGCGCGACCTGCGCGGGTGGCGAGGATCGAGCGCGTGCCTGAACGGCTGGGAGGACTACGACCTGTGGCTGCGCGCTCTCGACCAGGGCGCCCGGTTCGCGTACGTGCCCGGCGAACAGTGGACGTACCGGCTGCACGCCGGCTCGAAAACCCTGGTCGGCGAGAAGGGCGCCCGGTGACCGCCGGCGGCACGCTGCCGCTCGTGGCTGTTCTGACGCCGACCCGTGACCGACACGACCTGCTCGAGCGCGCGATCGACACGGTACGCCGGCAAAGGTACGCCGGCCCGATCGTGCACGTGATCGTCGACAACGGCGACCGTGACGCGCTCGACCTGATACCCGCCGACACCGCGAACAGGTCGACCGTGTACGTGCGCGACCACGGCCTGGCCGGCGCCCCGATCCCGGCGCTGTTCCAGGCATGCCACAACGCGCTCGACACGCGCGACGTCGACGTCGTCACGTGCCTGTCTGACGACGACGAGCTGACCGTCGACGCCGTCCGCGTGGCCGTGGACGCGCTCGGGACGCATCGCCGCTGGCTGATCGGCGGAACGGTGATCGTCGACGTGGCACGGAACCCGCTGCACTACCGTGGCGGCGACCAGGCGTCGCTCGACCGGACGCTCGCCGGCGACTACCAGCTCGGCGGCGCCGTCTACTGGCGCCCCGACCTGTTCGATCAAGTGCAAGGGTGGGACGAGTCGTACGACGGCGCGCCCGACTTCGACCTCTACACGCGGTTCGCGGCCGTGGCGGCGCCCGCGTTCGTCACGGACGTGCTGTACGTCGCGCTCGACTGGCACGAGACCGACAGCCGGCGGCGCGCGCACGTTCAACAGGCATCCGGGCAGCGTGTCCGCGAACGACTCGCCACCGGCCCGCACGTGTTCGCGTGCGACCCGTGCGAATGCGGCGGCGCACCCGACTGTCCGCGGTGCCGCCTGTGACCGTTCCGACCGTGGCGGTCGTAACGCCGTGGCGGAACCGGCACGACCTGATGGCCGGCTACCGTGCCGCGCTCGACCCGGCCGTGATCGGCGACGTGAACGCGCGCCTGGTGATCGTCGACGACGCGTCCGACCCGCCCGTCGACGGTGCTCTCGTGCGGCACCTCGAGCCGCAAGGGTTTACGCGCTCGTGTAACCACGGGCTGACGTACGTGCAGCTGCACGATTTCGCCGACCGCGTCGTGTTCCTGAACAGCGACGTCGAGCCGGGCCCCGCGTGCGACGGGTGGCTGCGCCGCCTGTGCGACGCGATCCGGCCGGGCGTGCTCGCCGGCGCCGCACTCAGGTTCGACCGGCACGGCGACGTCGACGGGCACCCGTACCCCTACCTCGACGGCTGGTGCGTCGGCGGACTCGTCGACGACCTCGTCGCGCTCGGCGGGTTCGACACCGCCTACCTCGAGCCCGCCTACTACTCCGACAACGACCTGTGCCTGCGCGCCCGCGCGGCCGGCATGGAGCTGCGCGAGGTACACGTCGGGTTGCGGCACCTCGTCGGACAGTCGACCCCGACCGCCGATCGTGACCGCGCGACGGTCGAGAACGCGCGAAGGTTCGCCGAGCTGGCGCGTACACTCGCGGAACAGTGAACGTCGCACCCGGCGCATCATTCGAGGTAGCTGTCAAAACGACGACAGGGCTCGCCGGCACGCTCGGCGTCCGTGTGATCGACGGCGCCGGAAACACGACCACGGCGCGCGTCACGACCGGGATCGTCGAGTACCCGGCCGGCTCGGGTATCTACACGGCGACGCTGACCGCACCAACGACGGCAGGCCAGTACTCGATCCTGTTCGACGACGGGTCGGGCGTGTTCCTCGACCCGGTCGACCTCGTCGTCACCTACTCGTCTGCCGTGTCCGTGCCGACCGGCACCGAGTACGTGACCGTCGCCGACCTGAAATCCGCGCTGGCGCTGACCGGCCAGACGTTCGCCGACAACGAGCTGGCCGCCGCCGCCACGGCCGCGTCGCGGGCGTTCGACAACGCGACCTACCGCCGCTACTACGCCGACGACGACGCGAACCAGATCAGGTACTACACGCCGGAGTCGTTCGACAGGCTCGTGATCGACGACCTCGTCACGCTGACCGTCGTCGACGTCGACCGTGCCCGCTCCGGGTCGTTCACCGAGTCGTGGACCGTGAACACGGACGTGATCGCGGCACCGTACAACGCTGCCTCCGACAGCCGCCCGTACACGTCGCTCGAGCCGCGCGTCGGGCTGCTCCTGCCCGCCGGCGTGCGCCGCTCCGTGCGCGTGACCGGCAAGTTCGGGTGGCCGTCCGTGCCCGCGGACGTGTACGCGGCCGTGCTCATCATCGCGACCAAGACGGTGCGTCGGATGCGCGAAGCGCCGTTCGGAATCGTGACGCTCGGCGCCGACGCCGGCGCTATGCGGATCGCCCGTACCGACCCGGACGTCGCGCCCGTCGTCGCCGCCTACACGCGCGCACGACCGTTCCTGTGACCGGACACTCGCACGCGACCCTCGGACGCGTTCCTGCGCGCTCCTGTGAGCTGACGTGAGCAGCCTGGCGGGTATCCGTGCCGGGCTCGCGGACGCGCTCGACGCGATCCCCGACCTTCAGGTGTCCGCGTACATGCTTGCCGCGCCGACACCGCCGTGCGTGCACGTGTTCCCTGGCGGGCCCGCCGGCGAAATCGACTATCACGCCACGATGGGCGCCGGACTCGAGGAATGGCCGTTCACGGTTCAGCTGTTCGTCGCGCTCACGCTCGACCAGGGCGCGCAGGTCAACCTCGACCGCTACCTCGAATCCACGGGCAGCTACAGCGTCCGGGCCGCGCTCGAGGCCGACCTGACGCTCGGCGGTGTCGTCGACAACCTGTTCGTGCGCGAATGCACGGGCGTCGAGGTGTTCAAGCTCGACGGGCGACCGCCGCTGCTCGGCGCAGAATGGCACGTGACAGTCCGAGCGCACCGATGATGACTCGACCGGGAGGTTTCCAGTGGCAAGCTTCGTTCTGACGAACGCGTGGGTGCGAATCAACGCGGTCGACCTGTCCGACCACGTGCGCGAGGTCGCCGTCGACACGTCGCAGGAGGACGTCGAGACAACGACGATGGGCGCGACCGGCAAGACCCGGACGCCGGGCCTGCGCGACGACAAGTTCGTGCTGACGCTCGCGAGCGACTTCGCGTCGTCGAAGGTCGACCAGACCCTGTGGCCGCTGTTCAACGGCGGGTCGTCGTTCCTCGTCGAGGTCGCCGCCGCCGGCACCGCGATCAGCGCGACGAACCCGAAGTACCACGGCACCGTGATCCTGACCGAGTGGTCGCCGGTCGGCGGCAAGATCGGCGACTTTGCCGAGGTCCCGGTGACGCTCCCGGTGTCGGGCACGATCAGCCGCGCGACCGCGTAACGGTGGCTGACGCGCCGACGCGCGTCCGCGTGCACGGTCTGCGCGAGTTCTTGGCCGCAACGAAGCAGGCGGACCCGGTCGTGCGCCGCGAGTTGCGGAAGCGGCTACGGCAGGCCGGCGAGCTGGTGCGCGACGACGCCGTGCCGCGGTTCAGCCCGGTCGACGCCGGCAGCGCCGCCGCGTTCGGCGTCAGCGTCCGTGCGGCCGGCGTCGTCGCGGTCGAGCAGCGCCGCCGCCGCACGACCGGGCAACACCCGGAGTTCGGCGCGCTACAGATGCGGCGCGCCCTCGTGCCGGCCGGCGAAGCGAAAAGCGCCGAGGCCGCGCGTATCGTGGAACGCGTGATCGACGAGGCATCCGACCTGTTCTAGAGAGGGGCATCCGAG
>Ga0075472_10001037_pt1 | contig 11360 bp, 8 predicted proteins | sample DEB19_08_DNA_3_FD_77014 | JGI IMG/M metagenome (GOLD analysis project Ga0075472, IMG submission 77014) | Aqueous microbial communities from the Delaware River and Bay under freshwater to marine salinity gradient to study organic matter... | ecosystem: Environmental > Aquatic > Marine > Coastal ...
CGTCTCCGTCGGCGTCCTTCGGTCGTCCTTCGTGCCGGAGCACACCGGGAGTCTTCGACAGCTTGGCGATGAGGTTCTGCATCGGCGTGTCGCCGACGTCCACGATCGCCTGCCGGGCGAGATAGTGGGGATCGCGCGCGATGTCGGCCATGTCGAGGATCGGACCGATCGCCGCCTCGGCTTCTTCGAACACTTTCAACACCTCATCCTGGGGCCGGGCCGCGCACCACTCGGTCATCAGGCGCTCGAGTTCGTCCCGATTCTTCGTACGACCGTCGAAGGTCGCGAACCGGTCGTCATCGCCCACGCCAAGTATCTGCATCACCCGTGCGGCCACCGAGTCCGATGATGCCGAGATGCCGACCCATCGACCGTCGGCACATCGGTAGGCACCTCGCGGCACGGTGTAGGGGAGCCCGGAGCCCAGGCGTGGTTGCAATTCTCCGGTGAGCGCGAAAAGCGAGGCCACCGGACCCATCACGTGGAAGATGCTCTCCAGCAGACTCACATCGACCACTTGTCCGACGCGCGAGTGCACCGCAACCATCGTGGCGAAGGCGGCCACGAGAGCGGTGAGTTCATCGGTGAGCGCGATGGCCGGCAGCATCGGTGGTCCATCGGCCGGCCCGTTGACGGCGGCGAATCCCGACATCGATTCGGCGATCGACGCGAACCCCGGTCGTTGCGCATACGGACCGTCCTGTCCGAAGCCGCTGACGCGCGTGATCACCAGCCGAGCGTTGACCTCGTGCAATCGATCGGGGCCGAGGCCGAGCCGTTCGAGCGTGCCGGGGCGGAAGTTCTCCACCAGAACGTCGGCCTCCGCCACGAGACGAAGGAACACATCTCGATCGGCGTCGTTCTTCAGGTCGAGGGCGATCGTCCGCTTGTTGCGATTCGAAAGTTTCCACCACAGACCGACGCCATCGCGCGGGTCCTTCCAGGCCATGTTGCGGAGGCTGTCGCCGGTGTCGGGACGCTCCACCTTGATGACGTCGGCACCGAAGTCGGCGAGATAGCGCGCGCAATTGGGGCCGGCGATCACCGTGGAGATGTCGACGACGCGCAGGTCGTGGAGCGGCCCGTTGGTCTCGGTCACGGCTTCCAGCCTGCCAGCCGGTCGCACGCACGCACGATGCGCTCGGTGTCACCGGCGTACGAGAATCTCACGAATCGATGTCCGCGGTGAGTGTCGAAGTCGAGCCCGGGTGTCGTGGCCACGTCGATCTCCTCCAACCAACGACCGCAGAGATCCATGGAGTCTTCGGTGAGGTGAGACACGTCGGCGTACACGTAGAAGGCGCCATCGGCATCGGCGAAATCCTCGATGCCCGCCGCCTGTAGTCCAGCGATGAGGATCCGGCGATTCTCGGCGTAGCGCTCCACGTGACCGTCGAGTTCGGCGGCGCAGTCGAAGGCGGCCAGCCCGGCCACTTGGCTCACGTGTGACGCGCAGATGTACAGGTTCTGTTGCAGACGTTCGACTGCGTCGTGGAGATGATCGGGTACCACCATCCACCCGAGTCGCCAGCCGGTCATCGAGAAGTACTTCGAGAACGAGTTGATGACGATCGCTCGATCGGAATACGAGGTGAACGATGGTGAAAGCGAGCTGTACGTGATGCCGTGGTAGATCTCGTCGGCGACGATCTGAATGCCTCGTCGATCGCAGAACTCGACGAGCGATGCGATCGTCGCGGCGTCGAGCGACGTGCCGGTGGGATTCGAAGGCGATGCGACGACGAGTCCGTCGAGTGGGCCGGCGGCCTCGAGCATCTCGACGGTCGGTGCCCAACGAGAGCCGGGGCCTACTTGGATGGGCACCGGTGTGATCCCTAGTGCGATGAGCGTGTTGCGGTAGCACGGGTAGCCGGGCTCGACGACGGCCACCCGATCGCCGGCATCGAATGAGGCGAGGAAGGCGAGGGTGAACCCGGCTGATGCTCCGCCGACGATCATGATGCGATCGGTCGGCACCGCGGCCGAATACCGATCGACGTAGTGACGAGTGATCCGCTGTGCGAGTTGGGGCAGACCCGGAGCGTTGGTGTAGCCGAGGCTGTCACCGCGCTCGAGCGCTTCGATCACCGCCCGACGGGCTCCGAATGGCGCCCCGGTACTCGGCTGTCCGACCTGCAGATAGTGCACGTCGTGGCCGAGACGGGCCCACTCGGTGGCCCGCGCCGACATCGCCATGGCATGGAACGGCGGAACGTCGGCTGCCCGTAGCGCGGATGCGAGTCGACGATCAGACATCGGTTGCCGGCTCTTGGCTCTCGACATCGCCATTGGTCACCTCGCCAACGGTAGTCGTGGCGCTTCCGATTACCGTCTTGATCGTGGCCGTCGAGCATCGACTCCGACCTGAGTTCGCCCGGATTCTCGAGTGGGCGGTTTTGGTGGCGGCGCTGCTTTCGATTCCGGCCGTTTATCTGCACGCATCCAAGGGATCAGCCCACGATTGGGGTGTCGTCCTCGGTTGGTCGATCTGGACGGTGTTCGCCGGCGAGGTCCTGGTGATGATGTGGGCGGTTGCCGATCGGTGGACCTGGATCAGAGGTCACCAATTCGAATTGTTCGTGACCATCACGTCGTTTCCGTTGTTTCTCGACCTTCCGGGCATCCGCGAACTCATCGGTGTGGCGCCGGTGCTCGGAACGGTGAAGTTCCTGAAAGCCCTGAAGATCCTGAAACTCGTCAAGGTGTTTCGCCTTCTCCACTCGTCGTCGTTGGCCGGTTGGGTCGTGAGGATGGCATCGGCACTTGTTGGCCTGGTGGTGCTCGGGTTACTCGGAGCCATCGTGACTGAGAAGAAGGTTCCGACACCGGCTCACGGCGTGTCGCGACTCGGAGACGAGATCGCCAAGGTTTTCGATGCACCGGGCGACCTGGTGACCGTCCTACTGGTGTTGGCGGCGATCTGTGCAGTGGAAGGTTGGGCGTGGCGAGGACGTCGAAATGTCGAGGCCTGACCTCACCAGGGACGACTGCGTCGCGCCACGATCGGCGGCGACCACCAACGTCCGCTGAATCGCCACGAGGTGCGACGACCGCTCGCTTCGGACTCGATCACCATCGGTCGAGGCCACAACGCTTCGACGGCCGCGGCGATCGCCACGGCCTCCTCCTCGGTCGGAACCGGTGAGATCGAATTCGTGGCCGGACGCGCCATGATCAGAGCGGCATGTTTCCGTGCTTGCGGCGGGGGAGTTCCTCGCGCTTGCTGCGCAACATCTTGAATCCGGCAACGACCTTCTGGCGCGTCTCGGCCGGGTCGATCACGTCGTCGATGTAACCGCGTTCGGCGGCTGCGTACGGGTTGGCGTACTTCTCGGTGTACTCGGTGATGAGTTCGGCGCGGCGCGCCACCGGATCGGCCGCCTGTTGGATCTCGCGGCGATACACGATCTCGACGGCACCATTGGGGCCCATCACGGCGAGTTCGGCGGTGGGCCACGCGTAGGCGAGGTCGCTGCCGATCGACTTGGAATCCATCACCACGTACGCGCCGCCGTAAGCCTTGCGCGTGATGATCTGGATCCGCGGCACGGTGGCTTCGCAGTACGCGTAGAGCAACTTCGCGCCGTGCCGGATGATGCCGCCGTACTCCTGATCGACTCCGGGCAGAAAGCCGGGCACGTCGACGAAAGTGAGAAGGGGAATGTTGAACGCATCGCACGTGCGCACGAAGCGAGCAGCCTTCTCGGCGCTCTCGATGTCGAGCACTCCGGCGAGAACCATCGGTTGATTGCCGACCACGCCGACGGTCTGGCCGTCGACTCGGCTGAAACCGCAGACGATGCTCTTGGCCCAGTAGGGGAAGTACTCGAAGAACTCACCGTCGTCGACGACCGAGGCGATGACCTTCTTCATGTCGTACGGCTGGTTGGGCGAAGGGGGAAGAATGTCGCGTAGTTCGGGGCAGAGGCGCTCGGGATCGTCACCAGCGTCGAGGCTGGGTGGCTCCTCCATGTTGTTCTGCGGCAGGAACGACACGAGGAAACGCACATCGTCGAGACAGGCCTTCTCGTCGGCCGACACGAAGGTGGCCACACCCGACTTGCTCGCGTGGCTCATCGCACCGCCGAGTTCTTCGAGCGTGACTTCTTCACCGGTGACGGTCTTGACCACGTCGGGTCCGGTGATGAACATGTGGCTCGACTCGCGCACCATGAAGATGAAGTCGGTCATGGCCGGCGAGTACACGGCACCACCGGCACACGGTCCGAGGATCACCGAGATCTGTGGGATGACACCGCTCGACAAGACGTTGCGATAGAAGATGCCGCCGTAACTCGCGAGCGAGACGACACCCTCCTGGATTCGGGCGCCGGCGCCGTCGTTGAGTCCGATGACGGGCGCGCCCACCTTGAGGGCGAGATCCATGAGTTTGTGGATCTTCTCGGCGAACACTTCACCGAGTGCGCCACCGAACACCGTGAAGTCCTGCGAGAAGACGAAAACCTTGCGGCCATCGATGGTTCCCCAACCGGTGATCACACCGTCGGTGAAGGGACGCTCTTCGAGTCCGGCCGCATGGGCACGGTGACGAGCGAGCATGTCGAGCTCTTGGAAGGAGCCCGGATCGAGGAGGTAATCGATGCGCTCGCGGGCGAGCATCTTGCCCTTCTCGTGCTGGCGTTCGATCGCGCGCGGGGAGCCGGCCAGCAGAGCTTGCTGCTTGCGGTCGCGCAGATCCTCGAGCTTGTCGTGCATGGGGTTTCCGCTGGTCACACGGGAGACGCTACTCCCGTGGGGGTGAAGCAGACCTAGCCCTGAGTCGAGGGAGTCGCGGCGGTGACCGGCTGAATTCCCTGCTGAACAGGAGCCACACCGGTGGGCGTGGTCGTCGATCCGCCGACCGGCACGAGGGCCGTCATCGGAACCGTGACGGCCGAGTTCACGGTGACTCCCGTGGCCGGCTGAGTGGTGGATACGACGAGGTCTTCACCGTCGTTGCTCATCACCGACACGGTGTAGGTGACCGACGGCAGCGGCCCACCGGGTCCGTTACCGCTCACGATGACCGTCCAGAGCCCGGGAATACCGAATGGAATCCCTTCCTTCATCGGCAATCGAGCCGCGCCCTTGCCGTCGAGCGGAACCATGAGCGTGACGCTCGCGGTGTTGTTGGTGGGCGGGTTGAACTGCACCTGGAGATCGGTGACACCCGAGTCGGGTGAGTAGAGATCGAGACGCACCGCGTTGAGACCGACCTTGGCCGGTGTGATCTTGACCTGAACGTCGAACGCGCCACCCGAACGATCGCCGATGAACGCGTAGTTGGTGCGATCGGTGCCGGGAGGCTCGATGTTCTTCGGAAGCGTGGCCACTGCCCACGAAGCGAGCGCGAGAACGAACACACCGAAACCGGCCTCGGCGGCCACCGCGCGGCGCAGACTCGCGGCGAAGCGTGCATTCACCGTGCGCGCTCTCGCGCGACGCGCCGCGACGCTTTGGCGCGTGAGCATGCCGAGATAAACCATCGCCGCCACACCAATCGATTTGAGGACGATGAGGCGACCGTGTCGACTGGTGAGAATCGCGCCACCGTCGAGCACGTAGAGCTGAATCATTCCCGAAACGACAGCGATGGTGATGAAGAGGGGCGCGTGCTTGGTGAAACCACGGAGGGCTTGCACGATGTCTTCGTCACCGGGCGCGACCAACACTGCTTGCGCGAGCATGAGCAATCCGCCGAACCACAAGGCAACCGACGTGACGTGGAACAGGCCGGCGAGAGTGCCAGGAACCGAGAACTCTTGTCCGGAGCGAGTGAAGGCGAGCGACAACACGGCCAGCGCCGGGCCGGCGAGTGCGATGGCCTGGGTCTGCGGTTCGAGAAGGAGCTCGGGTCGGTTGATCACGCGTATCGATGCCGCGACGAGGACGAAACGCAGAACGATCGCCGCCCCGCTACCGGAGTCGATCATCTCGAACCACGAAGTCGGCAGGATCGACGACGTGAACGAATTGCCGGTGACGAGAGCGGTCGTGAGCACGGCCACGAAGAAGGTGCTGACCATCGCGAGGATCCACGAGAGTCGGAGGAATCGCATGACGTGCATGTCTTCGATGCCTTCGGGCCAGTACAGAACGAGGAAGGCCACCGCACCCAGAAGTGCCGATAGCGCGATGTAACTGACGAGCCGCGCGAGACCGAGCGGTCCGCTCACCGGCGGGGGATCGGACGTGAGATTGCCGCCATCGGTGGGATCGAGTTCGGTGACGTCACCCGGATCGACCTTGGTCGGATCGAGAACCTCGAACGAAAAGCTGCCGGTGGCGACCTTGCCATCGGCTTGGGGCACCGAATAGGTGACGTTGCAGATGCCCACCGGGATCGCACCGGTGACCGCCACCGACAACGAGATGCCATCGGCACCGACCTGAACCGGTCCGAGTGGTGCCGGCTGCTGATCGCACACCGCCTGCAGAACCGAATTGGCCGGAACGGTCTGATTGAACACGACCGTGATCTGGGCCGGCGCGCTCACGACTTGTTCGCCGTTGGCCGGACTGGTCGACACCACGACCGTGTCGGCGTGTGCCGTGCTGGTGAAGCCTCCGAAGGATGCCAAACCAAGCGCGAGTCCGATGGTTGCCACACCGGTGAGGAGTCGACCGAGACGTCGTCGACGAGCGGTGCGGGGTGTGCGAGACGGTTGCATGGTCGCCTCTTACGGTAGTCAGCAGAGGGGTCGTGAGCAGGGGCATCCCCGTGTTTCAGCCCCTATGTAGAGTCGAGGGTGATGGCTGACTCGGGTGAATACCAGGCGCTGTATCGCCGATATCGACCGCAGAGATTCAGCGAACTCCGCGGGCAGGACCACATCACGCTCGCGCTCAAGAACGCCGTCAAGAACGATCGTGTGGGCCACGCCTACCTGTTCTCGGGGCCGCGTGGAACCGGCAAGACCACCACGGCGCGCATTCTCGCCAAGGTCCTCAACTGCGAGCGGCCGGTCGACGGTGAACCGTGCTGCGAGTGCGCGTCGTGCGTCTCGGTCCAGCAAGGCAACAGTTTCGACGTCATCGAACTCGATGCCGCGAGCAACAACGGCGTCGATGAAATGCGCGACCTCATCCAGCGTGCCGGTCTTGGTACGCCGGGCCGATTCAAGGTGTACATCCTCGACGAAGTTCACATGCTTTCGAAGGGCGCATCGGCGTCACTCCTGAAGACACTCGAAGAACCGCCGCCGCACGTCGTGTTCGTGCTGGCCACCACCGATCCCGAGAAGGTGCAAGAGACCATCCGGAGTCGGACCCAGCACCTGCAGTTCCATCTGCTGCCGGTCGACGATCTGGCCGCTCATGTGCGTTGGGTGGCCGGCGATGCCGGTATCCCGATCGACGACGGGGGAGTCGACTTCGTCCTCCGCAAGGGCGGTGGTTCGGCACGCGACACCTTGTCGGCGCTCGAACTCCTGGCCGCCACCGGCAAGGTGGTCGACGAGGCCACTCCAGTCGACGAGTTCGTGGACGCACTCGTGCAGTACGACGCCGGTCGATTGCTAGCCACCATGGCGCGCACCGTGCACATGGGTCGCGATCCGCGGGCCATCGTCGAGGACCTCGTGCGCCATCTGCGCGACTGTTTCCTCAGTCAGATGGCGCCCGAACTCGTGCAGGCCCAAGAACACCGGGCCAACGAAATCGCCGAGCAGGCCCGCCAACTCGGCACCGCGCGCATCGTGAAGATCATCGAGACCCTCGGCACCGCGATGCTCGACATGCGTAATGCACCCGATCAGCGCGTCGTGTTGGAGGTCGCGCTCATTCGCTTGGTGCACCGTCAACTCGAGACCGGTATCGAAGCGTTGTTGGGGCGCGTCGAGCGGCTCGAAAAAGAGCTCGCCGAACGCGGCCCGTCGATCGCCCCTGCTCCGGTCGATCCATCCACCGGTCGCGCGGTGTTGGGCGGTCGGGCACCCCGCGATCCGTCGAGCCCCACCAGCCGTCCGGCGCCCGCGCCTGCACCGGCCAAGGCATCGCCGGCCAAGCCAGCAACGGTTGTTTCGGCTCCGGCCAGCGGTTCACTCGACACTCTCGTCGCGCGATGGGCCGACGATGTGCTCGGTCGTCTCGTGGGCATGCGTCGGGCGGTCGCCCAGATGACCAAACCCGAAGTCGATGGTTCACGGGTGTTGCTCGTGGTGCCCAACGAACACGCCGGTCGACGAGTGAACGACTATCTCGCCGACATCACCAAGACGATTCACGAGGCGGCCGGACCCTGCACGGTGGAGATCGATGTGCGCCCCGAATCGGTGGCCGAATCGGCGGCGAAGAAATCCGCAATTCCCGACGACGAACCCACCGACATCGAGGAGATCAAGAAGCTGCCCACGGTCACCGCCAAGTCGACCGAGGAAGAACTGCTCGAAGCTTTCCCCGACGCCAAGTTCGTGGACGGAGACTCCTGACCCGTGGCTTCCACGTACACGCTTCCCGTTCAGAATCTCATCGACCAATTGGGTCGACTCCCGGGCGTTGGTCCGCGATCGGCCCAACGCATCGCTTTCCATCTGCTCAAACTTCCGGTCGAGGATGTCGAGCGATTGGCATCGGCCATCACCGACGCGAAGTCACGGGTGCGGTTCTGCTCGCGCTGTTTCAATTTCGCCGAAGACGAGCTGTGTCCGATCTGTGCCGATACCCGTCGTGATTCGAGTGTGATCTGTGTGGTCGAGGAGAGCCGCGACATCATCCCGCTCGAGCGCACCGGTGAGTTCCGCGGGCGGTATCACGTGCTGCTCGGGGTGATGAATCCGATCGAAGGCATCGGTCCCGAGCGCCTCAAGATCCGCGAACTCGTCATGAGGTTGTCCGACGAAGACATCAAGGAAGTCATCGTGTGCACCAACCCCAACACCGAGGGTGAAGTCACCGCGCAGTACATCGGTCGCCTCTTGAAGGATTTTCCGATCACCGTGAGCCGGCCGGCATCAGGGCTTCCGTTTGGCGGCGATCTCGAGTACGCCGACGAACTCACCTTGGGTCGGGCCATCAACGGCCGCCGTCGTATCGACGACTGACTCCGTCGCCTCGATTCCCCTGGGGCGAACCGGGCCGGTACGCGGTCCGAGGTACCGCTCCTGATGCTGACCGCGGGCGGAAAGAGCCAGCATCCGACGTGGTACCCCGGATCTACGGAGACGAGTCCTCGTCCCTGTATGACGATTACGTTACAAAAATGACGAACTCAGGTCAAGAAATGCCCTGAGCAGGGCGAATGCTCAGACCGTGCGAACGATGATGGCGTCACCCTGGCCGCCGCCACCGCACAGCGCGGCGGCACCGGTGCCGCCACCACGGCGACGGAGTTCGTGCAGGAGGGTGAGGGCCACGCGATTGCCCGACATGCCGATGGGGTGACCGAGGGCGATGGCGCCACCGTTCACGTTGACGACGTCGTCACCGATGCCGAGATCGCGCATCGACGCGATGCCCACCGCCGCGAAGGCCTCGTTGAGTTCGAACAGGTCGATGTCGGAGACCTTCATGCCCTGCTTGTCGAGGGCCTTCAGGATCGCCCGGCTCGGCTGGGTGAGGAGCGAAGCGCTGTCGGGGCCGGCGACCATTCCGTAACTCACGATCTGGCCAAGGGGCTTCACACCGCGGGCCTTCACGGCCCGCTCGCTCATGATCACCATGGCCGAACCACCGTCGCTGATCTGCGACGCGTTGGCGGCGGTGATGGTGCCCTCCTTGTCGAAGGCCGGCTTCAGCCCACCGAGCGACTCCATGGTGGTGTCGGCGCGAACGCCTTCGTCGTTGGCCACGACGAGCGGGTCACCCTTGCGCTGCGGGATCGACACCGGCACGATTTCGTCGGCCAGTCGACCGGCGGCAATGGCGGCCGCCGCGCGCTGGTTGCTCTTCATGGCGAGATCGTCCTGCTCGTCGCGCGAGATGCTCTTCGACGTGTAGCGCTCGGTGCCCAGACCCATCAGGCACGCATCGAACGCACACCAGAGACCGTCAGCGATGATGGCATCGCGGAGCTCGGTGTTGCCGTAGCGGAATCCGCCACGAGCACCGGCAGCGATGTACGGGGCCTGCGTCATGCTCTCCATGCCGCCGGCGATCACGATGTCGGCGTCACCGGCCTGGATCATCTGATCGGCGAGATAGATCGCGTTGAGTCCCGAGAGACACACCTTGTTGATGTTGATGGCGGGAACGCTCATCGGGATGCCGGCCTTCACCGCGGCCTGTCGGCTCGGAACCTGACCCTGTCCGGCCATGAGGACCTGTCCCATGATCACGTGCTCGACTTCGGTGCCGGCGGCTCCGGCGCGCTCGAGAGCCGCCTTGATGGCGATGGAACCGAGGTCGGCGGCGGTGAACGAAGCAAGAGCTCCACTCATCTTGCCGATCGGGGTGCGGGCTCCGGCGACGATGTATGAACCGGCCATGGGACTGCCTTTCGTGGGAACAACGGGTCGACCCGAACTTACCCGCCAGTAACAACCCCGCCTATATTCGACGAATGGATCAGATCCGCGACGCCATTCTCTCCGGAGCCGATGGAGCGACCATCGGTGCGCTTCCGATTCCCGATCACTATCGGGCCGCTCATGTTCTGGCCGAGGAGACCGGGATGTTCGACGGGGTGGCGTCCGACGACAAGGACCCTCGCCGCAGCATCCACGTGTCCGACGTGCCGACTCCCGAACTCGCCCCCGACGAGGTCTACATCGCGGTGATGGCGAGCAGCATCAACTTCAACACCGTGTGGTCGAGCATCTTCGAGCCGGTGTCCACGTTCGGACCCATGAAGCGACTCGCTCGCGAGAGCGACTGGGCCAAGCGGCACGACCGTCCGTATCAGGTGATCGGCAGCGATGCGTCGGGTGTGGTGCTCAAGGTTGGTTCGGCCGTTCGTCTCTGGAAGCCGGGCGATCACGTGACCGTCCATTGCAACCACGTCGACGACCAGGACAACACCGCACACAACGACTCGATGCTCGCCGCGAACCAGCGCATCTGGGGTTACGAAACCAACTTCGGTGGTCTGGCCGATCTGTCGGTGGTGAAGGCCAACCAACTCATGCCGAAACCGGCGCATCTCACATGGGAGGAAGCGGCGGTGAACGCGCTGTGCAACTCCACGAGTTATCGCATGCTCGTCTCCCCCAACGGTGCGGCCATGAAGCAGGGCGACGTCGTGCTCATCTGGGGAGCCACCGGTGGAATCGGTGCGTATGCAACGCAGTACGTGCTCAACGGCGGTGGTATCCCGGTGTGCGTGGTGTCGAGCCCCGACAAGGCGCAGATCCTGCGCGACATGGGTGTGGAGGCGATCATCGATCGCAAGTCGGCTGGCTATCGCTTCTGGAAGGACGAACACA
>Ga0075472_10001039_pt1 | contig 11351 bp, 9 predicted proteins | sample DEB19_08_DNA_3_FD_77014 | JGI IMG/M metagenome (GOLD analysis project Ga0075472, IMG submission 77014) | Aqueous microbial communities from the Delaware River and Bay under freshwater to marine salinity gradient to study organic matter... | ecosystem: Environmental > Aquatic > Marine > Coastal ...
AAGAGAACATGATTTAGAAATTGCCTTCTTCAATGTTGCTGCTGAGCTAGAAGACTTACAGCTTTCTGGAGTCTTATATGAAGGCATGGATCCGGTAAGAGCATCTGAAGCAGTTCAAAGAAGATATAGAAGATTATGGTCAACCCTTAAAGACCCTCAGAAATTAGATCCGAATGATCGCCACGCCGTAGAGCGTGCCATGCGCCAATTACATGATTTAGGTTTTGCAGTCGAAGAGGTGCAAGTAGCTCTAGATAATGAAACTCATATGCTTTCATTTCAGCCTCGTTTAGTTGCAGCTGGATATCACATGGCTAAATTAAAAAACCGTTTCGGTTTGGATGCCCAAGAATTACAGGCAAAACGAATCCTTGCTTCATTTGATCGATGGTATGCACGCCAGACAAACAAGAGCAGTAAAGATGAAATGGCCAAAGAATGGCTCGATAGCGTCTTCTTCCCAATCCTTGATATGGTCCCAGCAGAATTAAGTGGGCGAGTAGAAAAAGCGCAGATGTTTCACGAAATACTTGAAAACCGCTGGTACATGACCGAAAAAGCAGGTTATGACGTAGGTTTAGAAGCTGCGGCAAGAACCTATGTTGAAGATATTTTGCCATTTCGAATGGATTCAGGAGTTGAGACAGAGTGAAACAACCAAACTTTGGTAGCGCTTTTGATTTAAGTACTCTAAAGAAGCCGGCTCATGCAACAAGTAGTACCCAACCAACTCCTGGAGTGGAAGCAACTGTAGAAACTTTGCCAAATGAATTAATGCCACTTTCAAATACCAAACCTGTAATTATTTTATGCTGGTCAGAGCGCTTTCCCGAGTCTCGCGAAACTTTGGCTTTATTGGCTAAATTGAATAATGACGATAATCAAAGCTGGCAGCTTGCCACAGTTGAAATCGAGAAACAGCCACAAGTTGCTCAAGCACTACAAACTAGAGTGGTTCCATACGCGATTGCAATCGTAAAAGAACAGGTAATGCCTTTATTTGAAAATCCATATCCTGAGTCTCAGCTTCGCTTGGTGATAGATAAAGTTCTGTCAATTGCAGCCGAGCAAGGTATTGGAGATGCACCTGTTGAAAGAACGGAACCTGAAGAAGATGAGGCCATGGAGGCGCTTCAATCAGGCAATCTAGATGGGGCAATCGCCGCCTATGAAAAATTAGTAGCCCGCAAGCCCAATGATGCCATGGCAAAAAATGGTTTAGCTCAGATGCAACTCCTAAAACGCACGCATGGCGTAGATGCTAAATCTGTAATTGAAAATGCAAATCTGCATCCTTTGGATGTTTCTGCGCAAATAAATTGCGCAGATTTAGAAATTGCTAATGGTCAACTAGAGCAAGCATTTGAGAGGTTACTTAATTGTGTCCGTAATTTAAGTGACGAACAAAGAAAAGATGCCAAAGACCATTTGATCAGCCTTTTTAGTTTGGTAGACCCTGCAGATCCGAGGCTGATTCAAGCCCGTAAAGATTTAGCGAGTGCGCTATTTTGATTAAACGTGATGTGGCTTTAACTAAAACCCTCTTCTTTCTATTCGGTATCGGCATCATGGGCTGGGTGCCAAGATTTCCCGAATTGAAGGCCAATTTAGGGGTAAATAACGGCATTTTTGGTTCGATGTTAAGCATAGGAGCGCTCGGTTCATTAGTTGCGCTCTTAACAGTCGGCCACTTAGTAGATCATTTTGGTGCAAAACGAATCCTGCTAGTCGGATCCACCGTGCTCTGCTTTGCATTTGTAGGCATAGTAAATGTCCGAAATCACGAGGCTTTTGTAGTTCTAAATATTTTAGTTGGCTTTTCGATCTCAACTTTGCATATAGCCAATAATGCACTGGCATTCCATGATCAAGATCGAGGCGGAAAGAATCTCGTTATCTCTGCAGCTGGCTACTGGAGCGCGGGTTCGCTTTTTACTACTTTGCTTTCAATGTTCTTAATTGGAAAAGTTGCTTTAAATATTCACATTGCAATATTGAATATAGTGGTCTGGGTTTTTACCGTCGTGGTAATTCTTTCAAGAGCTAATACCTTGATACCGCCAAATCGTCATGAGAGCGTTCGTCAATCAATCTTTTCAGACTTGAAGAAATTCAATTTTGATTGGATCATCAATTTTGGTCTCATTTTTGGCATTATGTTGGAATTTGCAATTGGCGACTGGTCTACTATTTTTGCAAAAGAGAATGGCGGTATTTCTGCTTCTTTAGCTCCCTTGCCATTTATGTGTTTTACAATCTTTATGATTATTGGCAGAGTTTCAATAAATAGAATACGTAAGAGATTTAAAATCGCGTTACTTGTCCGATTTGGTGGTTTACTTGCCGGAACCTCTTTTATCTTCGGAATTTGGTTTGTCGATAGCATTGGTTTAATTGGATTAATGATTACATTCTCTTTGGCTGGACTCGGATCTTCCTATATCGGACCATCATTCTTAAACGTAGCTAATTCAAGAATAAATTTGCCGGCAAGTATCGTGATTGGACAAATTAGCGCTGTAAATGCAGCTCTTTCTTGGGTTTTAAAGCAGCTAATTGCATTCCTTGCTCAAGTATTCTCTTTGCAGGTAGCGCTCACGCTTCCGGCGATAATGATTATCGCGGTGGGGTTATTTACTAAGGCTTTTAAGCCAATTCCAGCCAAATAGTAGCCATTGGCGGTATTCGCAGAATTGCGTGGCAATCTTCGCCAACGGTAATTTCTGAGTTAGTTACACCTGAGCCACCAAACTTTAGATCATCGGTATTAAGAACTTCGCGATACTTACCGGGTTTTGGAATATACATTCGGTAGTTTTCATGAGGAACTGGTGACCAATTGGTAATTGAAATTAATGGAGTGCCATTATCTGACCAGCGAGCGTAAGCAATTACATTTGCCGCACCATCGTCGCCAACTAACCATTGGAAACCTTCGGTAAAATTATCTCGCTGCCAAAGCGCAGGCGCCTCTTTATATTTTTTGTTAATTGCAGAAACAACTTTTTGAACGCCTTTGTGTTCATCGAATTCTGTTAAATACCATTGCAACCCATCAGATGCACTCCACTCATCATTCTGGGCAAACTCAGATCCCATAAATAACAATTTTTTGCCGGGATGTGACCACATATATCCATAGAGCGCTCTAAGTTGGGCAAGTTTCTGCCAACGATCACCTGGGAATTTATTTACTAACGAGCCTTTGCCATGTACAACTTCGTCATGAGAGAGCGGCAACATAAAGTTTTCGCTCCAGGCATACAGGATTGAGAAGGTAATCTCATTATGGTGATACATACGATGAATTGGTTCGTGTGACAGATATTGCAAGGTGTCATGCATCCAACCCATATTCCACTTATAGCCAAAACCTAATCCGCCAAAACCAGTATCTTTTGTGACTCCTGGCCAAGCTGTTGATTCTTCGGCAATCATCATGATGCCAGGATGATGCTTATATGCCGTGGATGTCGCTTCTTTTAGGAATTCGACAGCTTCTAAATTTTCACGTCCACCAAATTGATTTGGAATCCATTCGCCATCTTTGCGTGAATAATCTAAATAAAGCATTGAAGCGACCGCATCCACACGTAGACCATCGATATGGAACTCCTCAAGCCAATAAAGCGCGCTAGCAACTAGGAAATTACGTACCTCATTACGCCCAAAGTTAAAGACTAGAGTTCCCCAATCAGGATGTTCACCCTGACGAGGATCTGCATGTTCGTATAAAGCAGTGCCATCAAATTTAGCTAAGGCCCATTCATCCTTAGGGAAATGGGCTGGTACCCAATCTAGAATTACACCAATTCCAGCTTCATGTAATTTATCAACTAGAAAACGGAATTCGTCAGGTGAACCAAATCTTGAAGTTGGCGCAAAAAATCCAGTGACTTGATATCCCCAAGATGGAGCATAAGGATGTTCGGTAACTGGCAAAAATTCGATGTGGGTAAAACCTTGCTCTTTAACGTAAGAGATTAATTCAGTTGCCAGTTCTTTGTAGGAAAGTCCAACTTTCCAAGAACCTAGGTGAACTTCGTAAACTGAAACGGGGGAGCGCCAAGATTCAAATGATTTGCGAGCGTGCATCCATTTGGAATCTTGCCACACATAATTTGATTCATTAACGATTGATGCAGTACTCGGTGGCAACTCACATTGCCGAGCCATTGGATCTGCGTGATCCACCCATTGACCCCAGGAAGAGCAGATGGCAAATTTATATTTAAGCCCTGGTCCAACATCAGGAAGGAAAGTTTCCCAAATACCGGAGTTGCCAATCTTCACCATTGGATTTGTTGATTTATCCCAGAAATTATTATCGTGAATTAGCGAGACGGCAGATGCATTTGGTGCCCAAACACTAAATGCCGTGCCGATTAAATTACCTTTTGTATCTCTTTTAACTTGGGCTCCAAGCGCACCCCATAATTTCTCGTGGCGCCCTTCATTAAATAGGTGAAGATCTAATTCGCCAATAGATGAGTGAGGGTTTAGATAGGTAGCCATTAGAGTGAAACCTTAACAATGTGAGCTACTTTTCCAACTGGACGACTTGGCTGTAAACGTACGAAAGTATGTGCGGACCATTGATGAACACTTCCATCAAGCAAATCGGTGACTTTGAAGCTTTCAGAGTTGAGACCCAAAGCCTCCATATTCCAATGAATTGTGGTTTCTTGAGCATAAGTTGGATCAAGATTGACCACTACCAAAATTAAATTATCACCTTCGCGCTTTGAATAAGCGATGATTGCGCCACTATCAGTATGGTGAAAATTCAAATTCCGTAATCTCTGTAATGCAATATTCTCTTTTCGAATTTTATTTAATTGGGCAATAAAAGGCGCAAGCGATAAACCTTTCTTAGCGGCGCCTTCCCAATCACGATTTCGGATTTGGTACTTCTCGGATTCCCAATATTCTTCTTTGCCTTCAGCCAGCGGCTTTGATTCATACAGTTCATATCCGGCATACATTCCCCAAGATGGAGTAAGAGTTGCAGCAAGAACTGCACGAAGCGCAAACATGGCAGGGTTACCACTTTGTAAGTGATACGGCAAAATGTCAGGAGTATTTACCCAGAAGTTTGGTCTGAAGAATGCGCTAGTCCAATGTGCAACTTCATTACCGTAATCCATAAGTTCTTGTTTGCTGGTTCGCCATGTGAAGTAGGTATATGACTGCTGAAAGCCTGCCTTTCCTAGAGTGTGCATCATTGCAGGTTTGGTAAATGCTTCAGCTAAGAAGATTACTTCTGGAGATTCTTTGTAAATTGTCGCCATAACCTCTTGCCAGAAATGAACTGGTTTTGTGTGTGGATTATCGACGCGGAATATTTTCACTCCTTTAGAAATCCAAAGACGCAAAATTCGAAGCGATTCATTGAGAATACCTTGATAATCCTGATCAAAATTAATTGGATAAATATCTTGATATTTCTTCGGTGGGTTTTCAGCGTAAGCAATAGATCCATCAGGGCGATGGCTAAACCATTGCGGATTGCTCTTTACCCAAGGGTGATCTGGGCTGGCTTGCAGTGCAAAATCCATAGCAATTTCAATTTCGAGTTTTTTTGCAGCTTTAACAAATTCTTCAAAATCTGACATCGTGCCAAGTTCAGGATTTATTGCATCATGGCCGCCATCTTTTCCACCGATTGCCCATGGCACACCAGGATCATTTGGGCCAGGAGTTAAAGTGTTATTAGGTCCCTTTCGAAACTGCACCCCAATTGGATGCACTGGCGGAAGGTAGAGCACATCAAAACCCATCTCTTTCACGCCCAGAAGACGTTTCTGGGCGTTCTTAAAGTTGCCACCTTCAGAGCGTGGAAAGAATTCATACCAAGCGCCAACTAGCGCTCTCTCGCGATCTGAACGCACTGGGAAAGAATCTGATTTAGACACTAATCGCTTAAGTGGATTTTTGTGGAAGTAATTGCGTACTTCGTGAGATGTGGCGGCAGAGAAACGAACCGCTGGATCTATTTTTGAATCGCGCAATTTTGCAACTAAAGGATTTAGTAAATTCTTGGCAGATTTATCAACCGAGATAGTTTCTTCAAAAAGCAATGCTCCAATTTCGCACATTAATTCTGAATCAACATTTGCAGCAATTTTGATTTCGCCATCATGTTCCCAAGTTAAGAAAGGATGGTCATAAGTTTCGATGTGAAAAGTAAATTCGCCAAGACCATTTGTATTGACCCAAGTTTCAAATCGGTTGGTTCCTGGCGCATTTTCATACATTATTGAGCGGCATACTTCTTTGCCGCTTGAATCTACAACTACAACTTGAGCACCAAATGCATCGTGCCCTTCGCGGATAACGGTTGCTTCTACCTTGAATTTTTCAAACGGAATCGTCTTAACAGGGACAAATTCACCACCGAACCAGATGGTTGGGGAGATGTCACTGGCGGGGATTCGATTGATCAACCGGAGCCTTCCGTATTTCCTGGATCAGCGGCGCTGATATCGGCCAAACGGTACTTGTCTACTGCTTGCTGTACAAGAGATTCTTTAACTTCTCCAGTCTTTGCAAGTTGCGCCAAAGTTGCGACCACTATTGATTCGGCATCCACTTTAAAGTGGCGACGAAGCGCGCCGCGAGTATCTGACAATCCGAAGCCATCTGTTCCAAGAGATACGAATGGTTGGGTAACCCAAGGCTGAATTTGATCTTGAACTGCGCGCATGTAGTCGCTTACTGCAACTACTGGTCCCTTGGCATCCGCTAGCTTCTTTGTGATGTAAGCAGATTTCTTATCACGTGGGAAGAGCAAGTTATGACGATCGATTTCAAGTCCATCACGACGTAGTTCGTTCCAAGAAGTTACAGACCAAACTGATGCGTAAACATCCCAATCTTTTTCAAGTAATTCTTGCGCCTTTAGAGCCGCATTTACTGCAACACCTGATGCCAGAATATTTGAACGACGCTTGCGGCCCTTTGAATCTTTAAGTAGATAAATTCCATTAAGAATTCCATCAACATCAACATTCTCTGGTTCGGCTGGTTGTGCATATGGCTCGTTGTAAACCGTTAAGTAATACATAACGTTTTCAGAATCTTCACCGTACATACGACGTAAACCATCTTTAACAATGTGTCCGATTTCGTATCCATAAGCTGGGTCGTAGGAAACAATTGCTGGATTAGTTGCAGCTAATAACTGCGAATGACCATCTTCATGCTGAAGACCTTCACCATTAAGAGTAGTTCTGCCAGCTGTGGCACCCAAAATAAATCCACGCGTCATTTGATCTGCAGCTGCCCAGAAAGCATCTCCGGTTCGTTGGAAACCAAACATCGAGTAGAAGATATAAATAGGAATCATTGGTTCATCATGTGTTGAATATGAAGTACCAACGGCGGTAAATGAAGCAGTAGATCCGGCCTCATTAATACCTTCGTGCAGAATTACGCCAGTTGGTGCTTCTTTGTATGAGAGCATCAATTCGCGGTCTACCGAAATATATTTTTGACCGTTTGGATTATAAATTTTCATGGTTGGGAACAATGAATCCATACCAAATGTGCGCGCTTCATCAGGAATGATTGGCACAATTCTTGGACCAATTCCTGGATCCTTCACCAAATCTTTGAGTAAACGAACGAAAGCCATAGTTGTAGCAACTTCTTGTTGACCCGAACCACGCTTTACAGATTCATATGCATCATCTGCAGGTAGAGCCAAAGGCTTTGATTTTGCGCGACGAGATGGGATTGATCCACCAAGTGCTGCACGTCGTTCCATCAAATATTTATATTCTGGCGAGCCTTCTTCGAAACGATAGTAAGGCGGAAGATATTTATCTAACTTCTCGTCAGGTATAGGAATTCGCAAGGTATCGCGGAATGCTTTGATGTCATCAAGTGTCATCTTTTTCATCTGGTGAGTTGCGTTGCGACCCTCGAAATGTGAACCTAATGTCCAACCCTTAATTGTCTTTGCCAAAATTACAGTTGGGCGGCCATTCTTTTGAGTCATCGCAGCTTGATATGCCGCAAACATCTTGCGGTAATCATGACCACCACGTTGTAGCGACCAAATCTTTTCATCTGACCAGTTTGCAACCATGGCTGCAGTGCGTGGATCGCGACCAAAGAAATTCTCGCGAACAAACTTTCCATCTTCAGTCTTAAAGGTCTGGTAATCGCCATCAGGAGTGTTGTTCATTAATTGAACTAGCGCGCCTTCTTTATCTTGCGCTAGCAATTCATCCCATCCGCGGCCCCATACAACTTTAATTACATTCCATCCTGCGCCACCGAAGACTGATTCAAGTTCTTGAATGATTTTTCCGTTACCGCGTACTGGACCATCTAGGCGTTGTAAGTTGCAATTAATTACGAAAGTTAAATTATCTAGACCTTCGCGAGCTGCAATTCCAAGTGCACCTAAAGATTCGACTTCATCGGTTTCGCCATCACCTAAGAAGGCCCAGACATGTTGCTGGCTGGTGTCTTTAATGCCGCGATTTTGTAAGTAACGATTAAATCGTGCTTGATAAATTGCATTGATTGGACCAAGCCCCATCGAAACCGTTGGGAATTGCCAGAAATCTGGCATTAATCGTGGGTGGGGATATGAAGATAATCCACCACCCTCGTGCGAAAGTTCTTGGCGGAAACCATCTAATTGATCATCACTTAAGCGACCTTCAACAAATGCACGGGCGTACATACCCGGACTTGCATGTCCTTGGAAGAAAATCTGATCTCCGCCGCCTGGATGATCTTGTCCGCGGAAGAAATGATTAAAACCAACTTCGTAAAGCGCAGCAGAAGATGCATAAGTAGAAATATGACCACCGACGCCAACACCTGGGCGTTGTGCTCGATGAACCAACATCGCTGCATTCCATCGAATTGCCGCACGAATACGGCGCTCAATATCTTCATCGCCAGGAAATGCGGGTTCGCGCTCTGGTGAAATAGTGTTTATGTAATCGGTATTTCGAATCGAGCTGATCGGCACATTCTTTTCGTGTGCGTGCTTTAGCAAACTATTTAATAGGTACTTGGCACGAACCGGACCGGCATTCTTTAGAGTCGCATCTAGGGATTGCAGCCACTCTTTGGTTTCGCTCGGGTCGGTATCAACTAGATTTTCGATGTATTGCTCTGGCGCCTCAAAGGTTTCGCTCATGGGCATATCTTTCCGCTAAGCCTGCGAAAACGCTAATTTCGAGCCCAGATATCTCAGATATCTCAAATATTTAACATTTTGACTTGCGCCACAGGCACTTTCTCATGTGGACTTCTCCTATGCCATCGCGGATGGGTTTTGAGAAAGGTCAATTGATTCTCGAGGTCGGATACGGATCCGATTCAGACGAGAATTTGCGTAAGCAATTAGTTGAACTTACTGGCGAGCCTTTAATCGAGAATTACACCGACGAAGTAGTCGATGCAGTCGTAATTTGGTTTAGAGAAGATGATGGTGATTTAACGGATGAATTAGTTGATGCTTTGACTTATCTTTCTGAGAATGGTCCTATCTGGGTTCTAACTCCGAAAGTTGGAAGGGCAGGACATGTTCATCCAAGTGATATTCAAGATGCTGCTAACACAGCCGGCTTGAGTCAAACATCTACGATTGTGGTAGCTCCAGATTGGAGTGCGACAAAGATTGTGCATCGAAAGGCGAAGAAGTGACAGAGATTGGTAACGAAGCACCAGATTTTGAAGTGCTTGATAACAATGGCCAGATGGTTAAATTGTCTTCATTTCGCGGAAGCAAAAATGTTTTGCTCCTGTTCTATCCATTCGCTTTCTCCGGGATATGCACCGGCGAGTTGTGCGCCATGAGAGATGATTTAAAACCTTTCCAAAATGATGACGTACAGCTTCTAGCTATTTCTTGCGATCCGATGTATTCAAATAAAGCATTTGCGATTCAAGAAGGATATAAATTCCCAGTTCTAAGTGATTTCTGGCCACATGGCGCAGTTTCAAAAGCTTATGGTGTCTTCAATGAAGATCGCGGTTGTGCAACCAGAGGGTCATTCTTAATTGATAAGAATGGAATTCTTCGCTGGCGCGTTGTAAATACTTTAGGCGAAGCACGTAATATCGAGGATTACAAAAAGGCGCTCGCAGCGCTTTAAAAACGTAATTTTCTTGCGCAATTAGCCATTTTCTTTCAGATTGGTTACTATTTCGCACGCAACAAACGGGTGGTTAGCTCAGCGGTAGAGCGCTTCGTTTACACCGAAGATGTCGGGGGTTCGAAACCCTCACCGCCCACGTTTATGTAAGATAAAGCATGCGCGATTATGCTGAAAAATATAAAGAAGCCACTGATACATTTCTAAGTCTTATTAATTCAATTGCATCGAGCGACTTAGATCGAGCCGATTTAGAAGGCTGGACTCCTCGCCAAGTTATTCATCATGTTGCTGATAGTGAAGCTCAGTCGTATGCGCGCCTACGTAGATTAATTGCTGAGCCAGGAACAACTATTCAAGGATATGACGAATCAGTTTGGGCTGAGAACCCGATTATCGACTATCAAAGTCATGAAATAGATTCATCAATTGCAGTGTTTAAAGCGGTTCGTCAATCTTCTTATGAATTACTTTTGCGCATGGAGGATTCTTTGCTAGATAACAAAGGTATTCATACAGAATCAGGTGAATATTCAGTTAGAGATTGGCTTAATTCTTATATAAATCACCCTATAGATCACGCGAATCAAATCAAAGAAATTTTGGTAAACAATGCCTAAATACATGATTTCATTTAATGATGGCGATATGGAAGTTGCTGAAAATGAATGGACCGAAGTTGGAAACGCTGCGCATGCGGTAATGCGCGAAGCTATTGATGAAGGAGTGTGGATTTTCGGCGGTGGCTTTTTAGGTTACACGCCAGAAGTAGTAAAAAGAGATGGGTCTATTGAGCAACGGCCGTTGGCGGAAAATCTTTCACATATTGGTGGATTTACAGTGATTGAAGTCCCAACCAAAGAAGATGCATATCGGTGGGCAAATAAAATTGGAATTGCATGTAGGTGCGACCAAGAAGTACGTGAAATAATGGAAGACACCGTCCAAGATTCACTCATGAAAAGGAAATCGTGATGCGCTTTATTATTTTTGTAATTGATGGCCCAGGAAATCCGGCCAATGCGGATGAGATGAAGCATATTGATGCTTTCAATGAGAAACTGCAGGAAAATGGTCATTGGGTTATGGCAGCGGGCATTCAACAAGCAGCTGGTGCTACTTTGATTGATAATAGAAATAATAAAAATGAAATTACTTCTGGCTCTCTTTTCACAGGTCCCGATTCATATAGCGGTTTTTGGATTATTGAAGCTGAAAGCGAAGCCG
>Ga0075472_10001040_pt1 | contig 11346 bp, 10 predicted proteins | sample DEB19_08_DNA_3_FD_77014 | JGI IMG/M metagenome (GOLD analysis project Ga0075472, IMG submission 77014) | Aqueous microbial communities from the Delaware River and Bay under freshwater to marine salinity gradient to study organic matter... | ecosystem: Environmental > Aquatic > Marine > Coastal ...
CAACCTGGATCTGCTGCGCAACGTCGGTGTGGCGGTGGTGGTCCAGCCCCAGTGCGGCGCTCCTGGCCAGCTGGCGACGTACCACATGGGTCTCAATCAGCTCTGCCTGAGCGCGGAGCTGGAGCGCCAGCCCGCGTTGCGAGAGCGGGTGCTGCGCCATGAGCTGGTGCACGTGGTGCAGGACTGCCTGGATGGACTGGAGACGCCCACCTCGATGACCCTGGCGCAGGGCCTGCGGGCGTCCGGTGCGTTCACGGACCAGCAGCTGGCTGGCTTCTTCCTGCAGTACCTGCGTGCCCAGGGCAATCTGCAGCACGTGGTGGCCACCACAGCGCTGCTGCCGCAGGACAGCCGCCAGCGTGAGATCGAGGCCTACGCGCTCCAGGGCGATCCCGCCCTGGTTCAGCGCCTGCTGCTCACGCGCTGTCAGCCCCTGCGGCCATGAAAGAGGCGCCCTTGCGGGCGCCAGTGCCAGTGTTGATCGGTTGCGAAGCGTCAGCTGACGCCTCGGGGCTCTCCGTAGACCTGCGCGCGGGTGTTGCTCAGGCTCGGGCTCGGCTCATCCCTGGCCGGTCATCCCTGCGGCTGGCTCAGCCCATCAGGGCGGCGTAGGTGATGATCAAGACGTTCATGGCCAGAAAGCTGCTGAGGAACATGGGGAAGTAGAGGCGGCGATCCTTCTGGCGAGCCTCGTCTTGCAGACCTGCTTGGCAGTTGAGATAGCTCCAGATGGCCAGAACGGTGGAGATCAGGATGTAGATGATCGAGAGGATGTGGATGGAGTCGGTGAGCGTCACGGTTTCAGAGAGGCCCAGTGTGCTCTCCGACTGCTGCATGTTCACGATGGCGGCGAACAGGCAGCCCACGCACAGACCCGTGCGGCCGCTGGCGAGATCGGGCTCGCGTGGATCCATGAAAAAGGCCACCGCCGAGATCACAACAGCTGCGTAGACACCAGCACAGAGCTTGAAGAAACTGGTGATCCGGGTCCGATTGATCTGCAGGTGCACGCTGATGCTGCTGTAGCTCTGGCCGCTCTGCTTGGCCTGGGATGGATTGCCAAAATTGCTGGTGTAGGTGGTCGGAGCTTCCTGAATTCTGAAATCACCGACCACCCAGTCGTCATTGCTGAGCTTGGGATTGAAGCCGGAGTTATTGAAATCAGGCGTGATCACGAACTCCTGCGTGGAGCCGACGCGCGTCTCCAGCTGAAAGGTGATCTGATGGCGATCAAAGGGGAAATTCTTCGCCGACCACGGGTAGTAGAAGGTGCCGCTGATGCTGGTCTCCGACCAGTACAGCTGCGATAGTGCCGAGAAATCGGCAGAGTGGTTGGGCTGCAGGCGCGTCTGCACCGGTTCGAAGCTCAGGCCGTTGTTGTCCTGAACCACCAGCTTGCGAAGCGGTTCGTAGCTGTTGTTCGGGCAGACGCTCCAGACATGCAGGTTGGCGTAGAAGCTTTTTTCAGCGAAATTGAAATCGCGCAGTTCGTCCACATACACGCCCAGTACGCAGGTCGCCGCCTGGCTGGCCGCTGCGGCTGGACCTGGGCGCGGTGCCACGCCTGCCGGCTGCGGCCCCGCCGCGGCATGGGCGGCGGCCAGGCCGGCTGCGCTGATCAGTCCGATCAGGCTCAGCAGCAGCCACCGCCACCAGCCTCGCTTCCCGCTGCTCATGGCTCAGGCCCCGTCCGCCGCCGACGTTCCAGCCGCTCGTGCAGGTGTTGGGCCTGCTGCTCCATCCCGAGCTGTCGGTTGAGGTCCCGCAGGGCTTCGAGGGCGGGTGCCAGGCCCGGATCCAGATAAAGGCACCGCCGCAGGCAGTCAAGGGCCGGCTCAAAGCGCTCGGCCTGTTGATGCAGCTGCGCCATCCACAGATAGCTCTCGGCGTGGGTGGGATCGCGCTTCAGCTGCTCCTGGCAGAGGCGCATCGCCTGGACGGGATCGGCGGCATCCAGCTGCTCGCGCAGCGACGGACCGGCCGGTGCGGGCGGGAGTCGCTCGGGCCCGGCCTCGGCTGCGGCTGGGCGTTGCCGGGGCTGTTGAGGCTGGGCGTCGCCGCCGTCGCGGCGCCGGAACGCGAAACCGAACGCTTCGCCCAGGTTCTGGAAGGTGGCTTCAGGAACCATCGCCATTTCGGCGGATCCCACCACCAGCAGGCCTCCGGGAGCCAGCACCCGGCCGAGATTGTCCAGGACCACCCGGCGGGCGGCCGCGTGCAGGTAGATCAGCACGTTGCGGCAGAAGATCACGTCGTAGCGGGCCGTGCAGGTCTGCAAGAAGGTCAGCAGGTTGGCCTGCTGGAACTGCACCTGCTGGCGGATCTCGGCATGGAGCAGCTGGGCGTTACCGGCTGCGCAGAAGTGGCGCCGCTGCCGGCTCTCGCTCAGGTCGCGCAGGGCATGCCGCCCGTAGAGGCCGCGCTGGGCCCGCTCCAGAGCCTGGTGGCTGATGTCGAGGGCCTGCACCGTGTAGGCCTGCCGGGGCAGGCCCAGTTCCCGCAGGGCGATCACGATCGAGAACGGCTCCTCACCGCTGGAACAGGGAGCGCTGAGGATCCGCAGGGGGAGGTTCGAGCTGCGGTGCTGCGATTGGGCCAGGGCATGGCGCTGCAGCACCTCGAACGGTTTGCCGTCGCGGAAAAACCAGGTTTCCGGCACCACCAGACTTTCCACCAACGCTTCCGCTTCGCTGCCTCCCTGTTCCAGGCGCTGCTGATAGGCCGCCTGCGAAGGTTCCTGGAGCATCGCCATCCGAGCCTGAACAGCTCGCTGCAGGCGTTGATCGCCCAGGATCGTCGCATCGATGCCGGTGGTGCGTCCCAGCCAGTCCGCGATGGCCGCCATTGCCATGGCGCGCTAGGGCATGGCCGGGGTGAGGGCCTCGAGGGAGTGCGCCTCACCAGACATGGCCTCGCTGGGAACCGCCTGACTGGCCTGGCGCAGCAGCTCAGGCAGGTGAATCACCTGGATCAGGCCCCGCTCATCCAGAGCCACACCGCCGAGGTAGGGCTTGCGATCGGCCTGCAGGGGGGAATCGCTGAAGCTGGCCGGGGGCTTCATCAGCGTGTCGGTGACCCGCTCGGCCAGCAGGCCAAAGAGGCGGCCGGTGCCGTCCGGCCCCAGGTGCCGCACCATGATGATGCGGCTGCTGAGATGGCCGCCGCTGGGACGTTGTTCAATCAACTGGCAGAGATCAATCACCGGCACGATCATGCTGCGGTAATTGAATACGCCTGAAACATAGGTAGGGAAGTTGTGAAGTGCGCGCAGGCTCATCCTTGGAATCACCTCGACCACAGAGGCGCAAGCGATTGCGTAAGAGGCCTCGCCAACGGCGAAAAGCAGAAACAAAGCCGGTGTGTGTCCCTGATCGGCCGCATCCATGGCGTCGGGCTCCGCAGCCTGCTGTCAGAGCTGTCGGTCTGATTCTAGTGCCGCTGTCTACGGCGGCCATTGAGATCCGCCGCCACGGCTGCTGTCTGTGACGACGGACCGCAACGATCGGGTTGATCGATGGCATCAGCCTGGCCATCATTCAGCCATTGCCGCTCGGGTGTACGCCCGTTTGCTTCGCGATGGCCAAGAACCGCTCCATGGAAACGCGGCTGAAGCTGGCCTTCTTTGGCCTGGGCGGACTGGCCTTTGTCATGGCGGTGATCGGGCTGCGCACCACCCTCGTGCTGAGCGACAACCTCACCGAGATGACGGACAGCATCCTGCCTCAGTTGGAGGGGTTGGCCAAGATCGACGAGGCGCAGACCTGCTTGCGAATGGCCCAGCTGGCGTTGTTGCAGCCCGATATCCGACCGGACGAGCAGAGCAATGAGTTGCGCCGCATCGATGGCTGCTGGAAACGCGTCAACGAGGGTTTCGAAGCCATCGAAAGCTCGACGCTGTCCGAGGAGGGCAAGAAGGTCTTCGCCAGTACCAAGCGCGAGTGGGATGCGTGGGTCCAAAAGACCGAGCGGTTCACGCAGCTCTATTCCCGCTACATGGCTCTGTCTAGCGGGCCCGCCACCACTGCCGCGGCGCTCCCTCCGCTGGCGGCTCAACTGCGCCAGGAGTTTCGTGACTCTCAGCCCCTGTTCAAGCAGGGCGAAGCCGCATTGCGGGCGATGATCGACTTCAACCACGAGGAATCCGTGCGGCTGCACACTGTGGCCGAGTCCAATATCAAGATCAGTGTGTTCTGGAGCCTGACGGCTCTGGTGCTGGCGCCGGCAGCGGCGGTGGCGTTGTCGATCTATTTCAGCCGCAGCATTGCCCGTCCCCTAGGGGCGCGCATCGCCGGGGTGGTCACCGTGGCTGATCAGATCGCCCGTGGCGATCTCACGGGTGAATTGCCCGCCAGTGAGGAGCGCGATGAACTCGGCACGCTTCAAAATGCCTGCCGGGAGATGAGCCTGAGTCTCAGCAAGCTGGTGCGTCAGATCCAGTCCTCCGGGATTCAGATCACCACCTCCGCCACCCAGATCGCTGCCTCGGGCAAGGAGCTGGAGGCCACGGTGGCCGAACAGCTGGCCAGTACCAATGAGGTATCCGCCACCGCACAACAGATTGCTGCCACATCACGGCTGCTGGTGAGCACCATGGATGAGGTGGATCGACTGGCCCAGGACACCGCCAGCTCCGCGGCCAGGAGTCAGAATGATCTCAATGAGATGGAGGCGATGATGCGTCAGCTGGCGGCTTCCACCTCGGGGATCACCGCCAAGCTGGATGTGATGCATGCCAAGGCCACCAACATCAACAGTGTGGTGACCACGATCACAAAAGTGGCCGATCAGACCAATCTGCTCTCTTTGAATGCCGCGATTGAGGCGGAAAAGGCGGGTGAATATGGGTCTGGCTTCGCGGTTGTGGCGCGTGAGATCCGTCGCCTTGCCGATCAGACCGCGGTTGCAACCCTTGAAATCGAAGCGATGGTCAAGGAGATGCAGTCTGCGGTGTCGATGGGGGTGATGGAGATGAATAAGTTCAGTGGAGGGGTGAACACTTCCCTCGACGATGTGGTGCGGATCAGCGATCAGGTGGAGCAGGTGATCGTGCAGGTGCAGGGCCTCAGTCCCCGGTTCCAGCAGGTGGGCCAGAGCATCGATGAGCAATCCCAGGGTGCCCAGCAGATCAGTGAGGCGATGCAGCAGCTCACCCACGCCTCGCAGCAGACAGCGGATGCCATCAACGACAACAATCGGGCCCTCGAGCAGCTCGATGAATCGGCGCACAGTCTGCGTGCGGAGATCTCCCGCTTTCAGGTGAGCAGCTGAGGCCAGCACGATGGAAGACTGCTGGAATCGCATCGGCGTCAGCGGTGATCGCAGCTGTCCGCAGCTCTCTGCGGTGGTGCACTGCCGCAACTGCCACGTGTTCTCGGCGGCGGGCCGCAGCCTGCTGGAGCGGCTGCCTCCTGACGACTACCTGCAGGAGTGGACCCGAGTGCTGGCGGAGAACCAGCGCGGTGGTGAGGGCGTCAGCCTCTGCTCCGATGGCGCGGTGGTGCGCAATGAGCAATCGATGGCGGTGATGCTGTTCCGGCTCGGCACCGAGGTGCTCGCCCTGCCGGTGGGGGCGCTGCTGGAGGTGTCGCCGCCGTTCTTGATCCACAGCGTGCCCCAGCGCACCAATCGCTTCTTTCTGGGGCTGGTGAACATCCGTGGTGAAATCATGCTGGTGGTTTCCCTGTTGCATCTGCTGGGCCTTGGTGATGGCGAGGCTGGGGCTGATCGATTCACGCCTCATCGCCTCCCCAGTTCCTGCCGCATGGCGGTGGTCGGCGCGGATCGTGATCCATGGGTGTTGCCGATGGATGAGGTGTTCGGCATCCATCTGTTCCACCGTCAGGAGATCCGGGAGGCTCCGGTGGTGATCAGCAAGACCGGTAACGCCCTCACGGGAGGCCTGCTGACCTGGAACGGTCGCAGCGTGGCGCTGCTCGATCCCGAACGGCTGTTCGCGGCCTTGCGCGCCACCGTGTCCGCCCCATGAGCACACCTCCAGAACAGGCCACACCGCTGGACTTGTTCCGGCAGGAACTGGAGGATCAGGTGACGATCCTCAGCCGGGCCCTGCTGGATCTGGAGTCGGATCCCGCCGATGCCGCGGCCTTCGATCACCTGATGCGGGCGGCGCATTCGGTGAAAGGGGCTGCCCGCATCGTGGGTCTGCACGACCTGGTGGAGCTTGCCCATGCGTTCGAGGATGCGCTGGTGGCTGTGCGGGATGGCCGCCTGCCGCTCAGCTCCTCGCTGCTGAGTGGCCTGTTTGCCATCGTCGACGGCCTGGAGACGATCCAGCACCGCACGGCGGCGGAGCTTCCCACCTGGATCGATGGCCAGCGCCCTTGGCTCCAGGCCATGGCCCAGGCTCTGCCGTTGGGCTCCGCACCGGAGAGCCCGGATGCTGTCCCCACAGCCGCCGCTGCTGCCACTCCCCCGCTTCAGCCGCTGGCCAGCGCGGCGTCCCCGTCCACACCCGCCCCGGAGCGGGTGGTGCGGGTGGATGCGGATCAGCTCAACCGGATCATGGCCCTGGCCGGTGAAGCCCTGGTGGAGGCCAGGTGGCTGCAACCCTTCGCCGATTCACTCGTTCAGCTCAAGGACCGTCAGAACCAGATGCTGGCTCTGGTGGAGCAGCTGCATCAGCAGGTGAGCGAGCCCGGTGGCCTTGGTGGCCGCGATTTGCTCGAGCAGGTCCGCGCCAAGCAGCGCGACTGCCAGCAGCTGCTGGTGGATCGCCTGGGCGAACTGGACCTGTTCGCCAGTCGTGCCAACAACGTGGCCGATCGCCTCTACCGCGAGGTGATCGGCTCCAACATGCGCCCCTTCAGCGATGGCCTGGTGGGCTTCCCGCGCATGGTGCGCGACATCAGCCTCAGCCTCGGCAAGCAGGTGCGCCTGGAGGTGATCGGCAAGGGCACCCTGGTGGATCGCGACATCCTCAAACGGCTGGAATCGCCGCTCACCCATATCCTGCGCAACGCCATCGATGACGGCGGGGTATCGCCCTAGGTGCGGCCGAGCGCTGGCAAACCCGCCGAGGCCACGCTGCGGATCGAGGCCCTGCATCGCGGCGGCATGCTGGCGATCCACGTGAGCGATGACGGCCGCGGTGTCGATCTGGAGGCGGTGCGTCGCTCGCTGGTGCAGCGCCGGCTGATGGAGGCGGAGGTGGTGGAGCGATGCAGCGAGGCGGACCTGCTTGACGCCCTGATGATCCCTGGCTTGTCCACGGCCGCTGCGGTCACGGAACTGTCCGGTCGGGGCGTCGGCCTCGATGTGGTGCGTGCGATGGCGCAGGAGGTGGGCGGCAGTGTGCGGCTCAGTTCCACGGCCGGGGCGGGCACCAGCCTGCATTTCCAGCTGCCGCTCACCCTTTCGGTGGTGCGCACCTTGCTGGTGGAGATCGCCGGTGAGCCCTACGCCTTCCCGCTGGCCCGCCTGGATCAGATCGTGGCCATCGATCCACGGGCCATCCATGGCGTGGAGGGCCGCGACACCTTCAGCCTGGATGAGCGCACGATCGGTCTGGTGGCGGCCCGGGAGGTGATGGCCCTGCCACCGCTGGAGCGGCTGCCCGATCCGGTGCCCGTGGTGGTGATCAGCGACCACAGCAATGTCTACGGCGTGATGGTGGACCGATTCCTCGGTGAGCAGGATCTGGTGGTGCGCCCCCTCGACAGTCGCCTCGGGCGGGTGCCCAACATCAGCGCGGCGGCGCTGATGGGCGATGGGCAGCCGATCCTGATCGTGGATGTGCCCGATCTGGTGCGCTCGATTGATGCCCGCCTGATGGAGGGGGATCGGCGCCCGCTGGCCGCTGTGCCGCCGGTCCTGCGGCATCCGCGGCGGTTGCTGGTGGTGGACGACTCGTCCACGGTGCGTGAGTCCCTGGTGCGCTGTCTGACGGGGGCGGGCTATCGGGTGGAGCAGGCGGCCGATGGCCGAGAGGCCTGGTCCGCCTTGCAGGGCCAGGCCTTTGATCTGGTGCTCACCGATGTGGAGATGCCGCAGATGGATGGGCTGGAGCTGGTGCGACTGCTGCGGCAGCTGCCGCGGCTGAACACCGTGCCGGTGATGATCCTTTCCTCGCGGGAGGGCGAGCAGGATCGGCTGCTGGGGCTGGAGGCCGGTGCCGACTATTACCTCGGCAAGGGCAACGCCTCCGATGGCCGGCTGCTGGCGGCCGTGCACGATCTGATCGGGCCGGCCTGAGATGCGGATCGCCATCGTCAACGATCTCACCATCGCCATCGAGGTGCTGCGCCGGGTGGTGAACGCGGATCCCAGCCACAGCGTGATCTGGGTGGCCAGGGATGGGGAGGAGGCGCTGGCCCGGGCTCGGCAGGATCGCCCCGATCTGATCCTGATGGATCTGCTGATGCCGGTGATGGATGGCGTCGAGGCCACGCGGCGGATCATGGCGGAGGCGCCCTGTTCGATCCTGGTGGTGACGGGCAGCGTGGGCCATCAGGCCGCTCTGGTGTACGAGGCGATGGGCCATGGAGCCCTCGATGCGGTGAACCTGCCGGTGCTGACGGCACCGCCCGAGCAGGCCGGCGCTGAGCTGCTGCGCAAGATCGCCGTTCTCGACAGGCTCCGGGGCGGGACCTCCGGGCGATCGGCGCCAGCCGCGACGGGCGGCTTCCGGCCTGGACTGCCGATGATCGCCATCGGCTCCTCCACCGGTGGACCCAAGACCCTGGTGGAGGTGCTCAAGCCCCTGCCGCACACGCTGCCGGCGGCCGTGGTGGTGATCCAGCACATCGATCAGCAGTTCGCTGCCGGGCTGGTGGAGTGGCTGGATCAGCTGATCCCACTGCCGGTACGGGTCGCTGCTGAAGGGGAACGGCCGGCGGCCGGCACGGTGCTGCTGGCTGCCAGCAACGACCATCTGGTGCTGCGCGCCAACGGCACCCTCGGCTACACCGCCGAGCCGCGCGAGCAGCCCTATCGGCCCTCGGTGGATGTGTTCTTCCAGAGCTTGCTGCGCCACTGGAGCCCCCCCGGCCAGGCGGTGCTGCTCACCGGCATGGGCCGCGATGGTGCTGAGGGCCTGCTGGCCCTCCGTCAGGCCGGCTGGCAGACGATCGCTCAGGACGAGGCCAGCTCGGTGGTGTACGGCATGCCCAAAGCGGCGGCTGAGTTGGGGGCGGCCATGGAGATCCTGCCGGCGCAGGCGATTGCGCCCTGCCTGCTGCGCCTGTTCCGCTGAGCCTCAGCCGGCCGTCCGCAGGTTCTCACTGCCGCAGTAGAGGCAGCGCTGCAGGCGGCTGCTGACCGTGCGGCCGCAATTGCCGCAGAGCCGTTCCGTGGGGCCGGAGCCCTGGCGGCTATCGGCGACTCCATCGCGCAGATCAATGGCCTGCATGCGCGCCATCAGCTCCGCCTCCTGGAAGTGGCCGGCGTCCTGCAGCAGCTCACGCATGGCCTCGATCACCAGGGCCATGCGATGCATCCGCTCATCCACCGCAGCGAGATACGGGGCGAGGCGCTGCTCATCGAGGCGGTTTGGCAGTTGCAGGCCCTCGGCGCCAAACCAGTCCCAGGGCTTGTTGGGATCCGTGGGCATGGCGGCCGGGGGAGGTGCTAACCGCATCCTGCTGCCGGCGGCGCTGAGCCGGAAGGGGGCTGAAACACAAAAACCCGGGCGAAGCCCGGGTTGTGAAAGTGGAGCCAAGCGGATTCGAACCGCTGACCCCCTGCATGCCATGCAGGTGCTCTACCAGCTGAGCTATGGCCCCATTGGATCGAGTGGCTGACCGGGCGCTGGTCGCCAGGACTGGCCCTGAGGCCTTGCCGTTCGATGGAGAAAGCTTACACCGCAGGGGGTCCGCGCTCCCGGAGCTCCTGACACGGGCTGTCACACCTGGCGCCAGACCGCCACGAGCCTGCCCTGGATGCTCACCTGATCGGCGTCCACCAGGATCGGCGCATAGGCCGGGTTGGCCGCCTCGAGGCGCACCTGGCGTCCGTCGCGGTGGAAGTGCTTGAGGGTGGTGCCGCTGCCCGGCACCAGGGCGCTGACGATCGTGCCCTCGCGCAGGCGGCTCGGTTCAGCCACAGGCTCCATCAGCACCACGTCGCCGTCGGCGATGTGGGCGTCCACCATCGAATCCCCATTCACGGTGAGGGCGAACAGGCCACGGGTGTCCAGCACCGGCGCCAGATCGAGGCGTTCCTGCACGTCGTCGAAGGTTTCGATCAGGCCGCCGGCGGCGACAGCGCCGAGCACGGGGATGCCGCCCGTCAGGCCTCCGAGCAGCTGCAGCGTGCGGGCTTGCCCCTCCTGCCAGGTGATCCAGCCCTTCTGCTGCAGATGGCGCAACCGGCTCTGCACCGGTGCGGTGGAGCGCAGGCCCATCGCTTCCATCATCTGGCGGATCGACGGGCTGTGGCGGTGCTGGCCGATGTAGTCGGCCAGCCAGTCGTAGAGCTCCTGCTGGGCGCTGGTGAGGGGTTGCTGCGGCGGGGAACCGGACACCGACAATACAGATGAACCACTGCGATGGTTATCGCAGATGGGCGCGCCCTTGTCCAGGGGTCAGGGGCTCAGCAGGGCTGCCAGCAGCGCCTGCTGTGCGTGGAGGCGGTTCTCGGCCTGGTCGAAGATGCGGCTGCTGCTGCCCTCCATCGCGCCGGCGCTGATCTCGAGGCCGCGATAGGCCGGCAGGCAGTGCAGCACGATCGCCCGGGCATCGGCTTCCGCCACCAGCTCCTCGTTGAGGCACCATCCGGCGAAGGCCCGCTCACGCTTCGCCTTCTCCTCCTCCTGCCCCATCGAGGCCCACACATCCGTGTAGAGGGCGTGAGCGCCGCGCACGGTGGCCACCGGATCGTGGTTCACGCTGATCTCGCAGCGCCCGTTGGCCAGCTGGCGCGCCTGCTGCAGCACCGCTTCGCTCGGCTCGAAACCTTCTGGCCCCCCCACCCGCACATTCACCCCGAGCAGGGCGCCGCACAGCATCAGCGAATGGGCCACGTTGTTGCCATCGCCGACATAGGCGAGGGTCAGGCCGGCCACGGCGCCGAAGGCTTCCTGCAGGGTGAGGTAGTCCGCCAGCGCCTGGCAAGGGTGTTCCAGGTCTGTCAGGGCGTTGATCACCGGGATCGAGGCCCAATGGCCGTACTCCACCAGCTCCTCCTGCGCGAAGGTGCGGATCGCCAGGGCATCGACGTAGCGGCTCAGCACACGGGCCGTGTCCGCCACCGGCTCGCCCCGGCCCACCTGGGTCACCTGCGGGTTGAGATCCAGCGTCTGGCCGCCCAGCCGTGCCATCGCCACGCTGAAGCTCACGCGTGTGCGGGTGGACGCCTTCGAGAAGATCAGGCCCAGCACCCGGCCGCCCA
>Ga0075472_10001043_pt1 | contig 11332 bp, 14 predicted proteins | sample DEB19_08_DNA_3_FD_77014 | JGI IMG/M metagenome (GOLD analysis project Ga0075472, IMG submission 77014) | Aqueous microbial communities from the Delaware River and Bay under freshwater to marine salinity gradient to study organic matter... | ecosystem: Environmental > Aquatic > Marine > Coastal ...
ACGAAGTTCAAGAATCACAAGGCGGTGCGCTCCAAAACTCTGCGCCCGCTGCTGCGGACGGTCGCGCGCCGCTGGGGCCTGACGGGTACGCCTGTGCCAATTGGTTACATGGACTTGTTTGGGCAATTCCTGATGCTGGACGACGGCGCGGCCTTGGGGAAATACGTTACGCACTATCGCGACCAGTACTTCACCCCCGACTTCAACGGCTTCGACTACGTGCTCCAGCCCGGCGCGGCAGCGCGCATCGAGGCTAAGGTTGCGCCCTACGTGCTGCGTATGAGCGCCGAGGACTACCTAACGCTGCCACCGCTGGTGGAGGACATCCGTTACGTCGAATTAGATCCCGAAGCACGGCGGGCCTACGATCGGATGAAGAAGGAAATGATTGCGGAGTTGCCGCAAGGCACCGTGACGGGCGCGAACAGCGCGGCGGTGTACAGCAAGTTGAAGCAAATGGCGAATGGGGCGGTTTATCTTTCTGACGATTTGCGGCCCACAGGTATGCAAAATCGAGAATCTGTAAACCTCCACGACGCCAAGCTCGATGCCGTGGAGGAGCTTGTAGAAGAACTCGCAGGGCAGCCGCTCTTGCTCGCTTACGAGTTCAACCATGACTTAGAGCGGTTGCTTGAGAGATTCCCCGGCACGCCGTACCTCGGCGCTGGGGTCAACGGGAAACGAACACAGGAGCTTGTCGATGAGTGGAACGCAGGCAAGCACTTTCTCTTATTGGCCCATCCGGCTTCCGCAGGTCATGGCCTTAACCTCCAAGGCGCTGGAGCCGCGCATATCGCGTGGTTCGGGCCAACTTGGGACTTGGAGCTGTACGAGCAGTTCATCCAACGAGTTCACCGTCAAGGGAACACTGCCGGACGGGTCGTCAATCACCTTATCGTGGCAAAGGGCACCATCGACGAGCTTGTGATCGACGCGCTGCGCGACAAAGCCACGACGCAGGACAAGCTCTTATCCGCTTTGAACACTGAAATTCTGCGCGACGCAGAAGGCCCCGCCTCGGGGCGTTACGAGGCAACGAAGGAGAGTACAGTGGAAATAAGGAAGCTGTCGCGCCAGAGCGACGCACAAGGACAGACTGGAGAACCGCGTAGGATCACACCGCGAGGTTGGGGCGCTGCGCCAGCACAACCGGAGGCTGCAACACCGCCGCAGCAAACACTTGCAACGGAGCAGCCGAAGGGCGTCCGCCCGCGAGGCTGGGGTGGTTTGGTCCACGCGCAACCGGCGCTCGATGACCAGCGCGCCGCGATCGAGCGTAAGATCACGCAGGACGTTAACCAAACCGGCCAGTTCGTGTTGGAGGCGGAAGAACCGCAACGTGAGCCGACGCAGCTCTCCGCGCGCCGCGCCTTCAGCCCGGCGATCCAGGCGCTCCTGAACGGCGATCCGCAGGGGGAAGATACTGCCCCCGCCCCGGCGCCGCATGATACAGATAGCGCCGCTCCCCCGGCCTCTGAGCCGGAGAAGCCCAAGCGGGCGCGCAAGGCCGTCGTCGAGCAGCACCAGGCCCCGCCCGTGGCCACCGGAGACGCAGAGCTTCGGAAGTGGGCGCTGGAGCGGGCCATGAGCCTCAAGTTCAGCGACGCCGACCTTAACGTGATCGCCACGGCGCAATCTTTTGTTGACTTCGTAAACGGCGTATCGTAGCGTCTCTGCGTTCCTTCCCCGAGTCAAGCGTTGAGCCCCACCGCTCCGCTTGACAAACTTGACCCGCCGGGCGCAATCTCGGCGGGTTCTTTTTTGGAGCCGCGATGCGCCCTGATCCCCCCAGCAGAGAGAGGCGTAGAGAGGCGTCGGCGCACCCCGCCGGCGTCACGTCGTTTCTAGCTGCCTTCGCCATTGGCGGGTTCACGATCTGGCTGTGCTGGCTGGTGACGCGCATCGTGCTCATGGGCGTGCCGGAGGACGGCCGCGCCGAACTGGCCTCTACCGGGCTATTAGCAGCCGCGGGCGTGATCGTTAGTGTCTTCGCCGCTTCGCGCGGCGGCGGGCTTGTCCATGTCGTCGCCGGTTGGTTCGACACGGTGCGCGGCATGTTGCGGAGGTGGTGATGCCCCTCTGGCTCCTCGCAAACGGACGCCTGATCGCCGCCGGAATAGCTTTGTTCGCAGTCGGTGGCACGTTCGCCTACTACGTCGGCGCCTATAAGGGTGCGCAGGCGTCCCTCGCGCTCGCGGAGGTCCGGCTGGAGGCGGCGCAGCGCAACGTCGATCAGCTTGCAGCCAACGCCGCCAATGTCGCCGAGACGATGGGCCGCGAGGCGCGGGCCGCGGAGAACGCAACAGCCAATCTCCGCAAGCTGAACGCCGAAACCGCCGTGCGCGCCACGCAGCTCTCCGACGTGCTTAGAAAGGAGGAGTCCGCAGATGCGAAGTTTGCCGCTTGTATGGCTATGCCTTTGCCTCGCAGCTTGCTCGACCAGCTCCCCTAAGCCGCTGCCGCCGATCGTCGTCACCGAGTACAAGGTGCTGACGCCCCCGGCTGGTCTGTTGGAGGTATGCGCCGCGCCGAGGACGACGACGCTGGGCGGGGAGTTGGAGCGGCTGGCGTGGCTTGTCAGGTGCTACCAGTCCCGTAACGACGCGCTGCGGGCATGGTACGCCGATGTGAGAGCCACGAAGTGAGAACTATGGGGCAGCTTCGTCTTTTCGTATGGGTGTTACTGTGCGGGGCAGTGCTGGCGCTGGTCACGGTGTGCCGATAACGTCAAAACGCCTTTTCATCGAAAGTGTGGTGCCGGCAGACCAGCTTGGCGGCGCGGCGGAACCTCCAACCGTGATGAGCCCTGTCGTCTGGGTGGGCGCGAGCAAGGTAAAGGTGGCACATCTCATGTGCCATGGTCATAAGAACGGCGGGGAGAGTGGCGTGGAGCGCGGCCGAGAGGCGCACGACGGGAATATCCCCGTAGCCTTCGCAGTCGCCGGCGCGCGCCGGGCTCCGCGTTACATGGAACTCCACTTCGTCGCCCGGTGGGAGCCGCCACCGCTTAAACGGAGGCGTCGCGCGCAGCAGGTCGTAGCTGCGTTCGAGAAGCTCCGGGGTCAGGTGAAGGGCCAAGTGTCGTCCTCGTCGATCGTCAAAAGGTAGGTCAGCAGCAGCGCGATCAGAACCGGGAACCACATCTCCATCAGGCCGTTCCGCGCTGGGCGTCTAGGAAGGCTTTGATGAACTCCGCCGCGAGCGCCGGGACAATCGCGTTACCCGCGCCCCGCAAGAGGCCCACTCGGTTGGAAACCCCATGAGCCAAAGGGAAAATGCTGGGTTCAACGCGCCGCGCTTTTCCGTCTGCACAGTTGATAAAGACGCTTGCCGCCCAAGGAGTGCGTTGATTGGCACGTTCTCCAGTGTGCTCGCTCCGTCCTTGTGATCCCGCGTTGTAGGAGTCGCCCACCCCACCAACGTCACTGCGCCCTCCAAGTCCATTCGACCCGTGTGCTTCGCAGTCGGCTTCACGTTCGGGCCTCCGCTCGGGGTGTTCGGTGTCGGCCAACCCGACGTCTGCGCCACTTGGTTGAGGCTCACCGTGGCCTTGCTGCCATCCGGCCGCTTCCCTGTTGAACTCGCTCCCTTCCCGATTTGTGATCCCTCCGCATTGCCCTTGGTTGGCGTCGGCCAACCTGCCGCCTCCGCTTGCTGCCAAAGACCGGGGTATTTCTTCCCCCGAAATTGGCTGTAGCGCCCCATCCCCTCTGTAGCTTTCGGAGACTTCCAACCCTCGTGCGGCCACCCAGTACAGTCTTTGCCGGATATGCGGCGCCCCGACGCCCGCAGCGCACAGATCGGCGGCCCCGACCGCATATCCCAATGCTTCCAAATCAGCGCGTACTCCGGCGAGCCATAACCGGCCATCCTTGCTCGCAACTTGTTCTCCAAAGATGACTGGAGGGCGGCACTCGGCGATAAGCCTGAGGAAGTCGGGCCAAAGGTGCCGCTCATCGGAGGCGCCTTTACGCTTGCCAGCGACGGAGAAAGGCTGGCAGGGGCAACTCCCTGTCCACACGGGTACGTCATCGGGCCATCCTGCCAGTTTGAGAGCTAAAGGCCATCCACCTATCCCTGCGAAGAAGTGACATTGCGTGTATCCCTGTAGCATGTCGCCACGCAACTCCCCTATGCCGCCTTCGGCGACGCCGCCCTCCGGCAGTTCGCCCGCGGCGACAAGCTCTGCGAGCCACGCGCAAACGAAAGGGTCGTTGTCGTTGTAGAGCACGCTCATCGTGTCAGTGTGGCGTCGGCGCTTCGAGCGGCACGGTCATCAAAGCCACCACCGTACCGTCGTCCTGCGCCCACTTGCCCAGGCTTTCGCGCGCCTGCTCCTCGCCAAGATAAGCCGCGGGCAAATCCTGCCCCTCGTTGGGGCGCGTGCGTACCACGATCCAAACGCGCTGGCTCATGCTTCGTCCTCTAACATTGCGCGGGTTGTCTCGTCGGAAAGCCGTGAAACCGAGAAAACACACTCCCCGTCAGTTACGGTGACTTTGGCGCTGGGCATCTGGAGAACGTGGGCTTGCCCTGTGGCGTGCTTGTGAACAGAGCGTACGAGAACGGAGAGCGCGGTACTCAGCAAGTCCACGTCTTGTTCTGCAAGCGGCGCGGTCAGCCTGAACCTGCAAGTCTCCTGATACTGGTTGCTCATGCTACGTCCATCCTGAAAAGGTCGCGTTCGAAGGCGCGGCGCTTCGTTAATCCGGCAAGCACTTTGCCCTTTTGCTTGTTCCAGCGGCCGAACTCCTCGGCGGCGCCGTGATAGTCGCCGGCGTTGAGCTTGCGCAGAAGCGTCGATTCCTCGAACGCGGCAACGCCGACGTTGAAGATGAAGCTCACCAGGGCGTCGAATTGGTTCTGCGTCAACGGGACTTTAACCTCGCGGCGGATCGAAGCCACGGTCGGCGCAACATCGGCGCGCAGCCAGTCCTCCGCGTCGTCGATCGTGCAGATGTCGCCTTTGCGAACGCCGCGCGTGTGCCCGTACCCGATGGTCCACACGTCGTTAGGCGTCGGAAGGTAGGCTTCGGATCTGAAGTCTTCGTGCTCGCGGATCATGTCGTAACATGCCTCGGAAGGTGTCATTTTGCGGTTGAGCATCGGCGCACTCCGTTTAATACGCTTGTATGGTGGTAGCCGGCGACACGCCCTATATTGGGCAGCGACACGCCGCGAGCACGGAGTATTGCCCACGCTGCCCAGCGAAGCCTAGCCGATTCCTTCTTACGGGAACGCCGAAGCGCCAAGTCCAACGGCTTCCCGGCTTCCGTGCATACCTGCGTAAGCAACTCCATGTACGTCCGCTTAGAGACGTTGGAGTTAGCTTGTGACTGCGCCAGCCCTATCTTCGCGCGGCGCTGCTGCACGGCTGCGGCGGTGCGGCCTATGAGCTTCCCTATTTCGTCCGGCGGGGCTACGCCTTCGAGGCGGCGGAGGATGGTGTCTTCTTTCTCCGTCCAACGGTTAGCAATGTGCGGAATTTTCATTTCGAGCACCTTTCCGCAACGAGCGTGGCGTAGCCGGCGATGTCGGCCCAGTGGTCGCGGAAGTCAGGGTCGCCGTTTACGATGCGACTGATCTTCACGCAGATCATGTCCAGAGCGTCGCGCTGTACAGCGGAAAGGTCAAGGCACTTATTTCCGGTTTCGATGATCTGCTTAAGCTGACAGGCCGTAAGCGCCTGCCAGGAATAGTCTCCGTGCGTCTTACCGCGCTCGGCGATAAGCTCCTTTGTACTTGACATTACTCTCTCCCTCAGCAATCCGCCGTTAAGGCGATGAACCTTTCCAAGAACAAACTCCGCGCCGCGCTCGGCAGCAACGGTACGATCTTCTCCGGCCAGGGGTCCGGCATCGGTCCCCAGTCCACCCTCATGTTTTCAGGGCACACATCGCGGCGCTCCGTGGCGCTTGCCTCGTTGTCGGCAGCCTTGACGCACGGCGTCTGTTTGGGCGGCAGCCCGTATTTGCGCCGGATCGCCTGATCGACCCCGTGCTCCACGATGTCGAAGCCCGGCGTTGCGTGCTTCACGGGGCGCACGCGGTCGCCAACATAAGACTCGGCCGCGTCGTGCAGCAGCGCCTCAAGAGCGTGCTCCGGCGGGACATGCTCGCTCACCAGGACGCTGTGCTGCGCCACGGAGTAAATCTCGATGTCGTCGCGCAGCGCGCCGTTGTAACGGCAAATGCGCGACAGGTGCGCGGCGATGTCGAGTATGCGGATATCCTCCGGGCGGGGGTCGAGTACCCAAAACGGCTTGCCGCAGGCGGTAAGCTGGTTGAAGCCCCGTTTAATATCGGCAGCGCCGCAGCCGGTGGCGTCCATCACACCCCCTCCTTCAACGACTTCTCGAACTGCGCCTTGTCGCCCTCTTCGAGAGCGCGCACATACAGGTCGAGAATCGCCGCCGCTTCCTCGCGCTCTGCCTTGGGCATCGCGCGGAGCTTGAGCGCTTTTTTGAGGATGGCGGGGTCGAAACCAACACCCTTCGCCTCCTCGAAGACTTCCTTGCGGTCGTCTTGCAGTCCTTCGATCTCCTCGGAGAGCCGTTCAATGCGTTCGGCGAAAGCAACAAGCTGCTGCGCCGCGAATCCTGAGTTGTGGCCTATGGTGGACATGCGTACCCCTCTATGCTTCGGTGAGAATGATCGGCTTAACGTCAACGACGCCTCGCCGCGCGTGGTGATAAACGAGAAACTGCTGCGGCGGAGTTGGCCGCATACGGAAGCCCTTCGCATATTCGCTGTACCCCGGCAGCGCCCCATTGCTGAGAACGTGCGGCAGGTACATCGGGTAATGGAAGTGCCCGTGGTCCACACGGTCAACGTGGTAGCCCAGCGCCGACTGCTCCAAGATTACCTTCTGCACGCCGCGAAGGATCGTAGCGGCCGGACCTACGAAGCCCGTACCGCCTGCCGACCCCATGCGGTCCCCGTGCGTTAGCAGGATCCGCATGTCGTAGATGCTGAAGCGCACGTCGAAGGACTCGGAGGTTTGGAACGTCACGCGCTTATCGCGGGCGAAGTGGCGGCGCAGCATGGTGGCAATGAGACGGTCATAGCTGTGCGCGGCGGCTTTCTTGAACTGCGGGCGGTGCGTGTTGCGGTCGTGGTTCCCGGCCGCGCCGGGCGTCTTGACATCGACCTTGCCGAAAGCATCGGCGAGCTTTTGGATGCCGGCGCTCTCCTCCTCGAACGCAACCTCGACCGCCTCGATGGGCGTAAGGTCGTCCGTCTCGCGCAGTTCGTCGTGGATGGCGCCGCTGATGGTGTCGCCGCCGCGAGCGTAGATGAAGCCGGGGTAGGTCCACTGCTTGCCGGAGTGTTCGACGGAGAGGTAAATGCTCGTGTCGATCAGGCGGCGGTAGCGGCGGCGGAACGTGGCTGCGTCATACCCGTACCCCGCCTCCGTCTCCTCCGCGCGCACCACTTCACCAAGTTGGAAGTCGGATGTAAGGAGGTACGGAATATGCTCGCGCTTGCGTTTCGGGTGCGCGGCGAGCGTCCACTCGGCGGGCTTAAGGCTCGCCTTCGCGCTCCATTCCAGGTCTTTGATACGGTCTTGCAGAGCGGCGATATGGGATAGGGCCTCTTTAAGGCGCGCCGAAGTGGCGCGGTCGCTGCCTCGCTCTTTGTGCTGCGCCACCTCGTCGGAAAGCGTAAGGTTGCCTGTCTTTAGAGGGTCGCCGAGATCTGGGAAGCGCAGGCGAATTATCTTCAGCCTTGAGTAGATGGAACTGCTGGCTTTTCCGCTACGCCTTGAAACCTCGTCGATGTCGCCACCGCACGCCTTGATGGCGTCGATGGTCTCGACCGCCTGCTCCCTTGTCAACGGACGCTGACCCATAACGCAACGCTCCCTAGTATGGGCCTACGCTATTCCGTTCTTCCGTACACTGTCAACAGATAACTGTTAGGGTGGCAGTATTTTCCTCAGCCAGCGCCGCACTGCCGGGTCCGTGGAAATGCGGATAATAAAGTAAACGCCTGATAGGCATGATGCGACGATCGCGGTCATCGACTGAATACCCGCGAGCGTCACGGACGCGCTAACCCACGCCGTTACGATTGCCAGCACGTCTAGCCCATAGTGCGGGTGGCCGCTCACTGCGTCGCCCCTCCCGCTGCGGCGCCGGATGCGGCGGCTACAGCTTGGATTTGCTCGCTAATCCACTTGTCACTTTTGCCTGTCTCTTTGAGAAGACGCACGGCGTCCATCGTCCGTCCTGGTGTAGTAAGGAGCTTCGCAGCCTCCCGTGCCGTTGCCGGGGCCATCGCCCTATCCTTAGCCCACAGCATCGCGCGCCGCAGCCAGTGGACTTGGAAGCCCCGCATCACATGCCCGCCTGCCGCGGCCGCACCTTCGATCAACAACTGCGCTGCTTGCGCGGAATTCTCGCTGTCGGCGCTGAGTTTCGGAGTCACTTGCGCAAAACGCTCCGCGCTGGCTGCTTCGGCGCGCCCCAGGCGCTGCAAATTGCGTGCTTCGCGGGGAGGGAGTCCGCCGGTTACAGCCGCCGCATCGGCGCGTTCGCTGAGAGTGCTTGCAAGCCGCTGCGCCTCTTTGACTCCTGCTCCGGCTTTGTCGGCAAGGTCCGAGCGGCGCCCAAGCGTAAAGCCATTGATGGCTTCCAGCGTATCGGCGTCCTTGCGGGGCTGTCCAGACAAGCTGCCTTTCGGCGTATTGGCAGCACCGCGCTCGAACCCCTCATAGAAGCGGGAAGTCTCCGCATAGTCGTCTATTGCTTTCCCGTACCTCCCTGGCACGGCGCCGTCCACGATGTCGCGCACCTCGTTCGCCAACTTTCCAAAACCGTAGCCTGGTGCGCTGGACTCGCGCTTGTTAAGCACCCTCCGAACATTGTCTAGTGTCTGCCCTGTGACTTTACCTTGCTCAAAGAGCGAGGCTTTAAGCCCTTTGTCCTTGCCGGTGTTAACTTCGCGGGCAATCGCCGCTGCTAGTTCAGGATCAAGGTCAAGGTCCGTTACCGGCTTACCGTTTATAACAGTTGTCTTCGTAGGAAGATCGAACTCCATTTCCATGAGGGACGGCTTGGCGTTGATGGCCTTCTTAAATTCGGCGTCGCGCACAGCATCTATCTGCGCCCCGGATGCAGTAGGCCCTCCGCGCTTCACTTGCTGCTGCATTGTAAAGGGGCGCGTACTCGCCGCCCGCGCGCCCTGCTGGCGTACAGCGTTACCGATCGCCGCCTGATGCTCCGCGAGCTTTTCCAACTCCGCGCCAGAGCGGGCGCTTGTAAGTTCCAGCAACGTAGGTTCGCGACGTGTCACACGCCAGAAATAATTGTACGCCTTCTCAAGACGCTCCGGAGATTCCTTAATCCGCTCGCCTAGTACACGCATCGCCGACCGCATACGCCCACTGTCGGTTGTAAGAGAGCGTACAGCTTGCCCAGCCATGTCAGCTCCCCTAGCAACCCCGGCAACTCCCAATCCAACAGCGCCCCCAAGCGCCGCCGCTCCTGCAACCTCTTCGGGGGAAGCGCCTTCCGCGGTAGCCTGCACAGCGGCGGGGATAGCACCGGAAGCGCCGTAGCGTAAAGCGTTGCGCACCGTCTGCCCGGCCACGGGCGCGAGAACGCGCGCCGCTTGCGGCACAGCCTGAACACCTCGGAGAACAGCGCCACCGCCCGCCGCAGCGCCGGTCAGATAGCCGGCACCGCTCGCAAGTGGGGCCTTCTCGGCAATCGCCTGCCGGCGAGCCTCGTATGCCTCGTTAAGGTGGGAGCCCGCTGCCTTGTCGATCGCGGTGGTGACGACGCCGGGGAGGTTGAGAGCGCCGCGCCCGGCACCTTCCACAAAAGCCTCTGCTTGCTCCAACGCGGTCGCCGCGGGAGCGTTCTTCTCCGTGCGCATGGGGTCGGACTTGCGGAGAGAATCCTTCGGGGGCGCCTCGCCCTGCATCTTCTTTTCTACGTCGTCGGCGAACGCTTGCGCAGCCTCGGGACTGTCGAACTTACCGAAGTGTTCCCCCGTCTTACGGTAATGCTCTATCGCCTGCTGCGCGGTGAGGCGCTTGCCGCCAACCATGGACGGAAGAAGCACCTCCTTACCGTCGATGTTGGTCGAGAACGTCACCACATTAGAAAACGACCCGTCCGGGTTCTTCACCTTCGGGTACTTGCTGTAGTCGAACGGATTCTGCGTGCCGGGCTCCACCATACCGGTAGGAAACGCCGACGCCAAAGGCTTCGCCGAGCTAGGATCGAACCCACCAACCGGCTTCGCAGAAGAAGGATCGAAAGCCATTACTCTACCGTCTCCCACCCACCGTTATTGAAGCGTGCACGGTTGCCGTTCGCGTCCTCGTAAATTTTACCGTTCTCGAACTGTTGCGCGCCTTGTCCGCGCTCAGAATAGTCAGGAAGCATATCCTTCATATCTGGGTTGCGCTTCAAGAACCGCTCGCGCCCCTCCCTGTAGCGGCGAATAACTCCTTGCGCCGCCTTGCGGTTAATCGCCAGAATACGGCGCAGCGCATCCGGGCTGGCCTGAATGTCCCCCCCGGCCATGCGCTCCGCGAACTCCCTGTCGGCGTCTGACAAACCTGTACCGGCGCCGAAGGCACGAATGTTCTGAGCAACCTGTCCGCCGATAGTGGCGAGGTAAACGTCAGTGTTCTCCGTCTGCGGAGACGGTTTTCCGGTCAACGTGGTGAAAGCGCGCCCGATTAAATTCCGGGTCTGTGGGGAGAAGCCCGTCGTAATGCCTGCCGTGAGAGCTTTCTCTGCTTCATCGAGCGCCGCAAGCCCCACCTGCGCAGATTCGGCTTCTGTACGCTGCTTGTCCACAGCTTCAAAGAAACCTTTGCCTGCCGCCGTACCCGTAGCCGCCGACTCGGCAAGTCTCCGTTTCGCTTCGGCTTCAGCATCGACGGTGGATAGCGGCGTCACGCCTGGCCCGCCACGCCCTGCCGGTTGCGGGGAGCCCCCTCCTTGGTAGGGTTGCGCTCTTGGCGCTGGCACTGGCGCCGCGCCGCCAGACGGAACCCCCGGCTGCACAACTGTTGGGACTCCATTGACATCCACCACGCGCCACTGCTGCCCGCGGTTCATGTTGTCGTAGAGTTCACGTTGCTGTGGGCTGAGTTTACTGTACGCCTCCCACTCTTGGAGTTTAGCTGGTGTGTTAGCTTTCGCCCTGGCGTCGTTGCCAAGCAGCATCGCCACAGTATCCCGCGCGGAATTAGGGTCAGATGCAAGCGCGTCCCGCGTTTGCTGAATCTCCTCCTCGGACATCCCAAGGTTGGGCGCGACGCGGTTAAACGCGACGATCGCCGCATCCATGATCGAGCCTTCGCTGGCCCC
>Ga0075472_10001045_pt1 | contig 11318 bp, 18 predicted proteins | sample DEB19_08_DNA_3_FD_77014 | JGI IMG/M metagenome (GOLD analysis project Ga0075472, IMG submission 77014) | Aqueous microbial communities from the Delaware River and Bay under freshwater to marine salinity gradient to study organic matter... | ecosystem: Environmental > Aquatic > Marine > Coastal ...
CGGCTTGTTCTGGTGCTTGGAAACAAGCTCGATGATCTTCCAGAAAATAGCCTTCACCGGGCCTTCAGCGAGGATGCGGGCCATGAGGTTGACCCGCTCCATCGCAGCGTTCTTGTATTCCTTCACGTAGGTTGCTTTTGCATTGATCGCGTCAGGATCAACGGCATTGGGGAAGTCAGTCACCCCGATGCGGTTCTGCTTTACGTGGTCGAAATACTCCAGAAGGTTGTAGAACGGCGCACCCAAGAGAGGGTTCTCAAGCCTCTGTACGGCGTTCATCGACTTCGCGCGGACAATCCCGTTCGGTCTTGCGTTGAGAAGGTCGTCCATGTTGACCATGCCATCAAGGACAACCATCCGCCCGTTGTTCGCTACATAGGCGTTATCAAGCAACTGGCGGGTAATCGTGGACTTGATGAGTTGAATGTCCTTCACCAAGTCATGAATCGACAGCCCGTAGTGCTTGTGCGGCATGGGGACTGCACTACCACCGACAATCGGAAGTCCGTCGAACTCCACGTTGTCCAGAATCGTCTTTCCTACTTTCGTGACCTTCCGGTACTCCGCGATTCCGTCACCATCGAAGTCGAGATGAATGTAGGCTTCGCACAACCACACCTGCCGGGTTGACTTGTCGGCGGTGTCATCGGTCATTGCGTACGTATCGGCGTCGTCGATGCGGTTTCGCTCGACACGTTCGGCGTTGAATTCCGCGTTCGGCGCGAAATCCGCAATGTCGTCGGGAATGTCGTACCCCATCTCCCTGATCTGCGAGATGGTCTTTCGCGTCCGATGCTCCACGAATCGTGCTTTCGTGATATCAATCGGCGTTTCACGCGAAATCAGCACTTCTTCGGGCGGTACGGGGTCGATGCAGACCTTTCCGTACTTCTTGACCCGCTTGAAAACTGCATCATGAAGCATCGGCACCGGAATATCCGGTACGGGATGCCCCATCATTGCAAACTGCTGCTTTGCGGCCTCGATCTGTTCCTTTGCAGACTCGTCCTCGTAGGAATTGTCCTCTACAAGCTCCAACTCCTCGTCACGGGAAAGCATCAGGAACTGGTTTTCGTCCAGCCCCTCGTAGGTTTCCTTCGACTGGTCCTCGTAGTCCTCCCAATACACCTTCGCATACCCGTTCTTCAGCAGAAGGGCGTCCTTGAACATGCTGTAAAGGACTAGGAACCCGTTATTCAAGCGGGTGAAGATGTAGTTGCAGTAATCCGTGGCCTGTTGGGCGCCCTGCTCGTCGTCAGGATTCTGCGCTTCGAACCGGACAATCTCATCCGAGGCGGTGAAAATCGCCATCAACGGGGGGAGTATTCCCTCTACGGCATCCTTCACCTCCGTAGTGACTACCGTAGACCGCCCCTCGACCTCGTTTCCGTAGGGCTGGCCGTAGTAATACTGCATGGCCTCCCGACGCTGCTCGGCAAGCGCCCCCGACGAAGAGGAAATGCAATTGGCCTCCTCCCCTTCGATCAGGGATAGCAGTTCGTCGTTGGTCATGCTTTTCCAATCCTCCCGTTTGCCGGGTTATTGTTCTTGTAGGAAACCTATTCCCTGCTCTTCCCCATCCTGGCTTTCATCGCCCGAATCTCGCCCTCAAGCTTCAAGATCTTCTCGGCAGTCTCTACCTGATTTTTGGACCATTCCGTAGTCAGGTCGGAAACAGACTTCCTCACCTCGACACGGAAATCCTTCCACTCGTTCACCAGCCACTGCATCATACGAACACCGCTTTCCCGTAGTTGATGGGTTTCCCCCACGTGTCGTTCACGTTCACCACCTTCGTATGCAAGGCAGCGTATTGGGCAGCCTCTACGGGGTGCGAATACTTGTTCTTCGAAGGTACGTCCTTGTACCTGTCACCAGAAACCTGAACCCTGTCAAAACAGTAACCGCCGTTCAAACCGCGGCGTATCGTGATCGCCCGAGGGGAAATCAGGAACTTCGGCTCCCCTCCACCCATCTGGTTCATGTAGTACGAAAGACTCTCAATCCGCATCTGCAATTCGTTCGAAATCGCAGGCACGGCAGCAAACCCTTCTTCCGCAAGGATCTGGAAACACGTAGCCTCTTCCGTATCCCGCCCGTCTAACCCGGATGGATCTCCAACAATCACGATCTGGAAATCCCGGTAGTGCTGTGCAAGGTGCGGCTTCAACCAATCCCGTGCAAACGTCCGAATCCCCATGCCCTGAGCTACTACCTCATCAATCACCCTAAACTGCCCGGACTTCGTGATCTGGCAAATCGCAGCCGCCGGAGTCCTTCCGTAGTCCTGCCCGATAATCAAGGGAAGTCCCCTCACCGCCTCTACCTCCCGGCAGTGAACCTCGTCGTTGTAGTCGTCCTCGTACACCCCACGGCCAGACGAAAACGTCGCGTACTGCCCCAACACCTGCGCCTTGATCCAGTTCTTCTTTTTCCCAGCAGCCTGCCGGTAGTAGTACGCATACCCACCGTCAAGGTTCTGGATGTTTTCAGCCTTGGGATTTGGCTTCAATTCACCACCCTCTTCAATCAACCCGCCAGGCTGCTTGAAGAACTCATACAACTTCTGCCCTTCACCCAAATACCCCATCTCACGCAATTTCCGCTCAATCCCAAGCATCTGCTCCAACATCTCAGGATCGGCACCCTCAGCTAATCCATACCACCACCCATCATCAGGGGGCGGGTTGGTGTCCATCAAAACACCCCTCCACGTAGGACCCCCCTCCTTCACCGGCGGATACCGCCCAACCCGTTCGGTCAGCTTCTGCAAAACCTCAATCGGCAACTCTCGGGCTTCATTAATCCACGCCCCGGTAATTTCCAACGAACTCAGCTTCTCAATCTCCTGCGGACTCTCAACAGGAAAGAACAAAACCTCAATCTCTACCCTAGTCCCATCCTCCAACGGCATCCGAATCACCGAGGTAATCGGACTGTCCCACCTCATCGGCGCAAAACTCTCAGGAAACCACTGCTGCCACGTCCTTATCGTCGTACTCTTCAATTCAGGGTAGGTCGCCCGAACCACCGCCCACCGCGTCCGCCTTACCCCCAAATGCGCCTTCTGCTCGCACCCCCTCGTAAATATCTCTACACAGCACGCACTCGACTTGCTCGACCCAACAGGCCCCATCAACCCCCTTACAAACGCCTCAGATCGATGGAAACCCTCAGCCACAGGCCCAGCAGGCACATACTCAATCAGCACAGTGGAAACTCACGAATAGGCAACGCAAGCCTCGCAAACCGTTCCGCTTACGTCTTTCTTCAAATGAGCGGCCCTCAAAGCCTTGAACTTCTCCGAATTCCAAGCAGCCATGAATCCCTGCTTTTTCAAGTCTCCCATCCCCCACCTGGAATCCGCATCGAAACAGCAGGCACTCAAAATCCCATCTGCCGTTACATGACCCTCGGTGAACGCAGACCAGCACGGCAACGGTTCCCTAAGGGCATCCAGACGCCCCTGATTCCCCGCTGTGGGTCTGTACCCCAATTCCTTCTCGCGTTGCGTGGCAAGGCTTCCCATCGAATACAACGGTAGCCAGTAGTGCTCATCCACGAACGGGAGGACGTGCTCGCTAAGAAAGTCCTCCATCTTCTGTTGCTGCTCACCGTCGTACTTGATCGAGGAGGCGTAAATCCCGCACTTCGCCCCCAACTCCTCACGCACCGCCCGAGCAGCCTTCAGATTGAAAATCGCCTTGTTAAAAAGCCCAGCCTTGACACCCATCACCCGCTCGAACTGCTCATCATCCGCAGCATTCATCGAAAACTTCAGCGAATCCAACCCCGCCGACATAACCCCCCGCATCAACTGAGGGGTCATCAAAGAACCATTCGTGGTCAAGAACACATACGGAAACCCCAACCCCTTGCACCACCGGACAGCATCCACCAACAGATTAGGTGCCATAGAACTCTCGCCAAGGTAGAAACACCCAATCTCCTCTACCCCGGCCACCCTCATCTCGGTCGTGATCCGCTTGAACAGATCAAAACTCATATCCCCCTTCGGCTGGTGTTCCCGCGTCCTCAACGCGCAAAACCCGCACCGATAGTTGCACCTACCCGTCAACTCAATCTTCACCGACCTTGGCGCAGGCGGATCTATCCTCATCCGCTCACCACACACCAACGTCACCGCATCAATTCGCTCCGTAATCCCCACAACACCCCCACCGTAAACACTATATCTAGTAACCACACCCCCTAAAACACGGGTTTTGGCGATACACACCACTACAGCTAGTGGCTAGGCATCTGAAACGGCGAATGCGGGGTGGACGGCTCCGTACAGACACTCCCCGCCCCCGTCCCTTTTTCCTCCCACCGGGGGCCGGCCGAAAAAGAGATTCCTTGCCCAGAGGCCCATCCTCCATGCCTGCCCATCACCCGACGCATATAGCCCGGTTTCAGGCCGAATGGTCTGCAATAGGTATTATGTCGAGTATGTGTGCAGCGCACCAAGCTAGCTAGATCAATGGCTTACGCGCCATGATCGGCAATAACCCGCTCTGTGACGTCATGCTGCACTGCGGTTGTTGCGGACGGGCCACGCAGATTGATGGCGATCTGCACGCGCCCTACATCGCTCGGGGGGGCGTCCTGTCCGTAGATCCTGCGGCAGACGCGCTCTAGATCCCACTGAGCGGAGCGCAGCAGCTCACGGGCGCGGGCGAGGGCAAGGGCGTCCGGCGCCGTTTCAATGTCCTGCTCTGCCTTTTCTTTGCGCTCGATTGCGAGGATTACTTGGGCTTTGCGCCAGTCCTCTTCTGCGTGCTCTCTAAGCCAGTAGTTGAGCGCCTGCCGGGTGCAGTTAAATCGATCCCGCGCTATATCTCGGGTTGTTTTGCCGGCTAGGTAGTCTGCGATTACCTGCTGGGGGTCGCCCTGCCTGCCGTTCAGGACGGGGAGTTTCTTTGCTGCTGCTTGAGGTGCTGCCGGTAGGGTTGTCATTTCTGGCCTAGGCGCCTCGCTCACGCTCGATACCCTCCGCTAGCACCCTGGCTGTCTCCCGAGCTGCCCTGACGGTGTTCTCGGCCTGCCTGAGCGCTTCCCCGAGGATTACCGCAGCCGTCCGCTGATCGTCGCCCTCGCACTCGGACTTGGCGAGTCGGTCTAGGTATACGGCCACTAACTGGTCCATCGTTTCCCTGTTGGGCGTCCTTTGTCGGAATTCAGCTTGATCCATTTTGCCTATCGCCTGACAGATTCCGATTAGTTTAATTGTGTGGACAGAGTATATCCACGGGTATATCCTGCTCTCACGTTCAACGCACTACAGAGGAGCAGACAAATGAACACAAAGACGGTGTCAAAAGTTTTCGGATGCACGGAGACGCAAGCCCGTGCGCAATACCTCAAATGCGCCGAGGTGCTTGATGCCATGGCGGATGTTGCTGAACGAAAGAACTGCAAGCAGGGCGGATTTACTGCCGCTGAGCTCCGCGCCAAAGCCGCCGATCAGCGCAATCGCGCACAAGCCTAACCGCCTAACCGCCTAACGCACTACAGAGGAGCCCCAAATGTCCGCCTTTATCTGCCAGCCCGAACACTTCCAGCAGCTCGCAATCTTCGCCACGGACCAGCGCCCCGGCCAGCGCATGAGGATCGAACCGCGCTACCTGCGCCACCCTGAATCGCAAGCTTGGGCCGCAATCGCAACCGCTTCCGGCATGGACATGGTGCAAAACCATGTCGCAACCTTCTACGCGACCCTGCTGCAATCGGAAAACGTCCGCAGCGTCAACCATCGGTATAACGAATCCGATGCCGCCGAACCGATTACCGTGCCGCACCGGGCCAAGATTCTCGTCAACGCTATCGACATTCTCAAAATGTGCGACTGCCTTGAATACCAATCCTGCGAGACAGCCGATTGGGAACAGTCCGCCGCTTTCGAGCTACTTGAACTGATTCGGCGCGCTGCGATTCGCGCACTTCCGGGTTATGAAAAAGCCCCGTGGGACTACATCAACCCCGCCCGCAAAGCCGCCTAAGGAGTAACCGCCATGCCCCATAAACCCGCCACTCGGGAAATCGCAATGAAGAAACTCCCCGCCCACGACGCCATTAGAGGCAGGACGGTACGCAAGTACCTCGTATCCCTCGATCCCGAAACTGTCGAGCGGGCGCGAATCCTGGGCTTCGGCAATCTCTCGGGCGGGCTTCGTGAAGCTGTTCGCCGGGCCAGGCTACCCAAGCGGACGGATTCCACTTAAATAAAAAGCCCTTGATTACTCGGGGCTTTCTGTGGATTGCCGGATTCGACTCAAATAAGGTTCCCACGCCGCGCCGGACCTTTAGATCAGGAGGAGGACTGAGCGTCGTTCCGGGGGCGAGGGAATTCTGGAATGGTTGGCGGTTTCTTACCCCCACGGTTGCCGCCTCCGTGGTTCTCGCGTAGCGACGAGAAGTGCGAATTTTGGACGGAATTACCCTTACCCCTACCCCCTGCCTCACCCTGTTGTCAGGGAGTAGCCCGTATCCTCGGGCAATACCGGCCTCCACCCCAACTGGGCGGGTTTCTAGCCGTGGCAGGTTAGTAGCGGAAAAATTATCAAAGAGCCGCGATTTTCGTTCGGGCGAAACGTTCCCCCTCGCGATGATCTGCGAATAGATGGCAGGGCGGCCTAAGCCGCTAGGGTTTTCTTTGTTTATGTCCTTGCCGCTACGCAAGTAAACGGTGCGGGTGCACACCAGCCCATTCCTTTCCGTCGGCTAGGCCAAGCCCCATATGCTTCGACTGCGCGGCAATGAAGACGCCACGCAATCACGCGGGAAGTGCGTTTGGTTGGATTTCAGGGCGAACGAAAGCATCAGCTTTCTTCGTCCCGAACCGCCCTTGGCATACGCCGGGGACGCGCTCCGAATTGCACTGCTGTACGGATTCACACGTACTGAATGCTTTTACACTATCTTAGGCCACAAAGCAATAAATTGGTTCACTTTTCGCTCAGGTACTCAGGGCACCTTTCAGCCATGTGACGCAAATCCGACTCCGTAGGGTAGTGGCGCAGCACAGACCTAACCGCATAGCGCAATTCCAAACCCCTCATTTCCCCGTTCGCTGCCGCGATCAATACCTGCTCGGCCATTTTGATGGCCCTCATTCTTTCTTCAGGCAGCGTCACGATGCACCTGCGACCTCATCGTTCGCTCGGCGTAGGCCTCGCAGCGCTCCACGATCCCCACCGCGACCCCGAAAATCTGCTCGCCCTTGTGGACTGGTACTCGCCCCCATTCAAAATCCCGCGCCCGAGCGTTTAGGATTCCGGTCCCACTGCACCGCCGGCAGTCCTCGTCTATCCGCCTGGTGTCCGTTGCGTCGCCCCTTTCCACGGCCCTGATTCCCCTACCACCGCACGAAGGGCAATTGGGCGCGATATGAGCCCGCAGGACGAACGCAGCCAACCGTGGCAGGGTAGACACCGGCACCAACCGTAGACGCCTGTTATGGGCCTCCAAGCGTTTTGTAAGCATGGTCACGGCATCGGACCACACTGACGCATCTAGCGCCTTCAGCCTGTGGATCATCCGTCCAAGGTCATTGGCAAACCCCATCCCCGCGACGTAATCAACCGCCCGTTTTCTGTCGGGGTCTGATTCCAGCGACCGATATAGGCCGGTTTGGTATAGCTCGCCTGCGGTGATCGGGTTTTCGAGGATCATGCAGCCTCGGGCGGGGCCATTTCCTGCGCGACCATTCGCTGCTCGGCTTTCTGACCGGCAACAAACTCAGCGTTAAGTTTCTCGTACCTCCGCAGCGTGATTTCCGAAATGCCGTATTTCATGGCCACAACCATCCTCTGTTGCCCCGCCTTGATGCTCTCCAACGCCTCGGCTTGCTGCTCCTTCGTAAGTTTCTCAGGACGCCCCATCGTTTTTCCCCCGTTGAACGTACTTCGCTCGGCCCGCGAGGATCAGCTTTTGCAATCCCGCTTCGCGGATTTTCAGCGCGCTGAAAGCCTGCTCTTGTGTGCGGTAGCTTTTTCCGTCTACGACCACTGACCTGGGCTTACCGCCCAACTTCGCCCTAAATCCCCTGCGGGTCAAAACGTAACTCACCGCAGATTTGCAGACACCGTAGCGTCGGGCGATTTCTTGTCTTGTCACCCCCGACCTCAGTAGCGCCTCCCATTCCTCATGGCGTTTTTTTGTCTCGCGCAGGGATGGGCGATCTTTCGATGACCCTCGCTCTATAAGATGTTCCCGAATCGCAAACGGGATGCCAAGCCTTGCTAGTTGCAAGACAGACGGCGCGGGAGTGTTAAGCATTCGAATACCTTTCGATCATCGCTTCCAAGTCTGCGCGAGTGTGTTTAACGATCCTCTTGCTGTCCTCCAGCTTTTTCTCCCACCACTCCATGCCGTTTTCCTTGATTAGCTTGGTAGTGAAAACCGGATAGTTGCCGCGCTTGTAGATGTTCTCGGCAACGCTTTGAGGGCGACAGATTTCCTCGTCAAACAAAACCGCGTTGTGCCTTCCTCCAATGGCGTGGCCGCATTGCAATTCCTTCCAATGCGCCCTCTTCCCGGATGTGTAGCAGGTAGCGTATCCATCAGCGTCGGCGTATTTCTTTCGCACGTATTCGCTAAACAGCTTCCATGCTTTTGCTTTGAGCAATCTTGCGCTGGTAGTCTTTTTTGTTTTTCTCCGCGCCGTTTTCTGCATACCAACGCCTCCAGTTAGCGTGCCTACAAGTCAAGCACCCTCTTTGTCCGTTGTCCGGGCGGATATAAGTGTTCTCGTATGAGAATTCATGACCTCTGATGCATTTGTTTGTGGCAATGGAAATAGCATTCGGGCTAGTTCCTCTGCGCCAATTCTCTTTGGGCGTCACGGCCTCCAGATGATCTGGATTCACGCACCCACGAACGCGGCACAAGTGGTCAACTTCAAACCCATCAGGAATCGCACCTTTTGTTAGCGTGTACGAATATCGATGCGCGTAATTCGTAGCGTTACCGCGCCTAAATACTCCATATCCGCTTTCTGTTATTGCTTTTTTCCAAAGCCAGCAAGAATCGGTTTTCTCAACCTGATTCCAGAAGTGCTTTGCGTGTTCCTCATCGCTCATTACGCGACGATTTTTGCGTCCGTCAGTTTTGTTTTCCATATGGAACTTAGACAGCGCGGAGGCAAATTGATTCACGATTTCCGCATCCTCTTTTGCACGCTCGTCCTGCTAATCCCTAGAAGCTTTGCTATGTCACGCTGAGACAGGCCCATAGAAAGATATCGCGCCATCTGGCGGTCGCGCTTCTCGCGTACCTTCTTCGGGGGCGGGCCACCACGCCTGATGTTCGACAGCGCTGGATTGAGCCAACTCACCGCCCCATCCCGCGCAGATTGCTCGACTGCGTTCGCCAAGCCTCAATCCTCGCCATCGCCGCTTCCCGCTTGAACCGGAATGCGTTGTCCTTCTCAACCGCAGCCCTGTAGCCCTCCAAAGCCTCCCGATACTTCGCAGAGCAAAGAGCCTCGACCTCCTTCGCGGCTTGGCTAGATTCGTCGCTAGCGGCCATTTCCTGCGCCTTCACGACCTTCAGCCACGATTCAAGGTAGGCAACATTCGCCCTTGCTTGCGCGGCTTCCTCGGCGGACTGGCGTAAAAAATCCACGGCTCGCTCGGCGTCACTGTCCTGAATCATTGCGACACACCAAGAGCGGCGTAAGGAGAAAGACCTTCACGCTTCATGCGTGACCAGGCCGTTCCATAGTTAACGCCAATCGCTCTGCACCACTGCGCGAGCGTTTTTGTTTCTCCGTTAATGGTCAAATAACGGTTGTTTCGCCTGTTGTTCTGTTGCGTCAGACAATCCGCCCAGCGACAGTTTTCCGGCGTGTAATCACCGTGCGGATCAATGCGGTCTAGAGAATGATCTTTAGTCGGCGGCTGCCCCATGTCGGCAAGGAAATTCTCAAACGACATCCATCGTTCGCACACCTTTATCCCCGCGCCACCGTATTGATGCCACCTAGCGTCGTTGTTGTTTGTGCATCTCTGTTTCATGCGAGACCATGTATTCCAAACCTTAGTGTGAGCGAGTCCGTGCTTTGTAAGCGCATTAACAGTAGCGACCCTAGCTCTCTCAACCCGAAGACAACCACATGAAGATGTATGGCCGGTTCTCACACTTACTGCCTTACTTCTCAATTCAGTTCCGCATTCGCATCTATAAATGCCAACGGTTGGCAAACCGTCTTCGATGATGTTTTGCAGCAACGTAAGCCGCCCAAACCTCGAACCAATTTCATCAAGAATTCGTGCCATACATTCCCCGCTCGGCGTCATCGTCTTTAATCACGGTCTGCACTCCATGAATGACTCAATGAAGGCTTGCGCTTGCGGAGCGACAATGGCGTTTCCGTAGGCGCGCAGGCGTCCCACTCTTCCGGCAACCCCATGAGCCAACGGGAATGTGCCGGGTTGAACTCTGCGCCATCCGTCCGCGCATGGAAGTGCGTCGAATTGCTCCCAGGCTCGTAAGGATTCGCGTCCCATTCGTCTATCGGCGGGCAATCGCACTCGTAAACGTGCAGACCGTGAATCGTGCAAATGAAGTCCTCGCAGCATTGGCATTCCATCCAGGCCGGTGGGTCGATTGCCGCAGCCGCCTGTCTCGGGGTTTGATCCAGCCTCTTGCGGTCCCCTGACGTTCTCGCCATGTTGATCGAGTCCCGCCAATCCCGCGCACTCGGAGTTACCCACCCAATAAAGTCTTTGCCTAATGTGCGGCGCACCGACGCCCGCAGCGCAAATATCGAACGCTGCAAAGGCGTATCCCTCTGACTCCATGCCAACCCATACTCCATCGAGCCATCCAAGTCCGTCTTGGCTTGCAACCTGCTCGCCAAAGACAACGCAAGGCTTTTGCTCCTTGATGAGCCTGAAAAATTCAGGCCACAAATCTCGTTCGTCCGCGTGACCTTTCTTTTTGCCGATTTGACTGAACGGTTGACAGGGACAGCTTCCTGTCCAGACTTCCAGCTCGTCATCCCATCCAGCTTTTCTAAGGGCGTGACTCCAGACCCCGATTCCCGCGAAGAAGTGGCATTGCTTGTAGCCTCGGAGGTCGGTAGGTCGAACATCGACAATTGAGCGTTCATCAACGTCCCCCGGCGCGATGTGACGAGCGGCGATCAAGTTGCATAGCCACTGAGCGGCAAACGGCTCGATTTCGTTGTAATACGCGGCAACTCAATTCGCCCTCCGCGTTTCCACCCACCGCATATCGCGCTCTGCATCACGATCGCCAGGATGCTGTTCTTCCAGCCACCTGAGAATCGCCCAGCCGTGGTCGGACTTCTC
>Ga0075472_10001047_pt1 | contig 11310 bp, 4 predicted proteins | sample DEB19_08_DNA_3_FD_77014 | JGI IMG/M metagenome (GOLD analysis project Ga0075472, IMG submission 77014) | Aqueous microbial communities from the Delaware River and Bay under freshwater to marine salinity gradient to study organic matter... | ecosystem: Environmental > Aquatic > Marine > Coastal ...
CGTGGAAGTTCCGCCAGTACGGCGAGTCGGGAGCGTGGGTCAGCGACCTCTTCCCGAACGTCGCCGGGGTCGTCGACGACCTCTGCTTCGTGAAGAGCCTGCACGGCTCGAACCCCGCGCACGGCGGCGCGCTCCTCAAGATCCACACCGGCACCGACACCTTCATCCGCCCGTCGATGGGCTCGTGGGTGTCGTACGGCCTCGGCACCGAGAACGACAACCTGCCCGCGTTCATCACCATCTGCCCGACGCTCGGGCACGGCGGCGTGAACAACTTCTCGAGCTCGTTCCTGCCTGCGTGGACGCACGGAACGCCCATCGGGCACGCGGGCGTGCCCGCGTCGACCGCGCAGTTCGAGCACATGACCGCGGGCATTCCCGCCGACATGCAGCGGCGCGAGCTCGAGTTCCTGTCGAAGCTGAACGACGGGCACGCGCTGCGCAGCGGCACCGACCTCGCGCTCGAGGGCCGCATCCAGAGCTTCGAACTCGCCTACCGCATGCAGGCCGCGGCGCCTGCGGTCATGGATCTCTCGGGCGAGAGCGAGGCGACGCAGAAGCTGTACGGAATCGACGAGAAGAAGACGGAGAACTTCGGCCGCCAGTGCCTGCTCGCGCGGCGATTCGCGCAGGCGGGCGTGCGCTTCATCCAGTGCACGCACAGCTACAAGTGGGACCAGCACGGCGACCTCAAGAACGGCCACACGACGAACGCCGCCGAGGTCGACAAGCCGATCGCGGGGCTCATCCGCGACCTCAAGAGCCACGGCATGCTCGAGGACACGCTCGTCCTCTGGGGCGGCGAGTTCGGCCGCACCCCGACCGCCCAGGGCGGCGATGGCCGAGACCACAATCCCCACGGATTCACCATGTTCATGGCGGGCGGCGGCGTGAAGCCCGGCTTCAGCTACGGCGCCACCGACGACTACGGCTACTACGCGGCCGTCGATAAGGTCGATGTGCATGACCTGCACGCGACGATACTTGCGCTCCTCGGGGTCGATCACGAGAAGCTCACCTTCCGCCACGGCGGGCGCGATCAGCGTCTCACCGATGTGAGCGGCCGCGTGGTCGACGCGATCTTTGCCTGAAAACATGGCAAAGCAGGCGCTTGCGTGCAGGCGTGGTGTACTTTGTCGCACGAGAGGTTGATGAGATGAACACGGTGGTCCCTGGCGCTCAAGCTGCCTGCGTCGCGGCGTCATGCCTTTCGGCATGCGCGTGTGCGCTCGCAGACGGATCGCGAGCGGTGGAGTTCATCCACTTCGAATCGCCGCAGGTCCACCCCATCGAACTCGTGCCTGGCGGCGCCAAGCTCGTCGTCGCCAACACGCCTGACGGGCGAATCGAGGTCTTCGACACGCTTTCGAAGCCTCCGTACCTGCGCCACGCAGGCTCGGTATCCGTGGGGGTCGAGCCTGTCTCGGTGCGCGCGCGCAGCGCCACCGAGGCGTGGGTGGTGAACAATGTGTCCGACACGATCAGCGTCGTCGACCTCGTCGGCATGCGCGTGGTCGCGACCATCGAGACCGGCGACGAGCCGTTCGATGTGGTGTTCGCGGGCACGCCCGAGCGCGCGTTCGTCTCGGTGAGCGGGCTCGACCGGCTCGAGGTCTTCGATCCGCAGGCCCTGCTGGCCGCGCCGCTCCTCGTGCCCCTTGCGGGAGACATGCCGCGTGCGCTCGCAACCGACGGGACGCGCGTGTACGCAGCGTTCCAGGGCGCGAGCAACGAGACCACGATCCTCGATGAGCTCGCGGTGTCGTCGGCCGCGAATCCGTATCCGGGCGCACCGAATCCGCCGCCGAACGACGGGCTGGCCTTCGCGCCCGCGTGCAATCCGCTGATCCCCCCGCCGCCGCCTGCGTCGCTGGTCGTCCGCAGGGACGCAGCGGGCGCGTGGCGCGACGACAACGGCTTCGACTGGTCGGCGGCGGTGTCGTGGGACCTCGCTGCGAACGACCTCGCGGTGGTCGATGCGGCGACGCTCGAGCCTTCGTACGCGCACGGGCTCATGACCACCCCGCTCGGCATGACGGTCGCGGCCGACGGACGCGTGATCGTCGTCGGCACCGAGAGCCGCAACGAGATCCGCTTCGAGCCGAACCTGCGCGGCGTGTTCGTGCGCGCTGAGGCCGCCGTGCTCCCAGCGGGCGCCGCGTCGCCGGGCGCGCGCGGCGACCTGAACCCGCATCTCTCGTACGCCGCGCCGCAGGTGCCCTTCATCGATCGCCTCGCCTCGATCGGCGATCCGCGCATGGTGGCTGCGAGCGCCGACGGCACCCGCTGCTATGTCGCGGGCATGGGCTCGTCGAACCTGGTCGCCTTCGACACGGCGACCTTCGCGCGCGTCGGCCGCTGCGATGTCGGCGAGGGCCCGACGGGCGTCGCGCTCGACGCCGAGCGCGCGCGCGTCTATGTCCTCAACCGCTTCGCCTCGAGCGTGTCGGTGGTCGACGAGGCGTCGTTCACGGAACTCGGCGAGGTCGGCTTCTTCGACCCGCTGCCCCTCGCGATCACGCGCGGCCGCAGGTTCCTCTACGACTCGCACCTGACCTCGGGGCTTGGCCAGGCGTCGTGCGCGTCCTGCCATGTCGACGCGCGCAGCGACGGCCTCGTGTGGGACATGGGTAGCCCCGACGGCCAGATGGGCGCGTTCAACCAGGTGTGCAACCTCGAGCTCGGTACGCCCGACGACTGCGCGCCGTGGCACCCGATGAAGGGCCCGATGGCGTCGCAGACGCTGCTCGGGCTCGCGGGCAACGAGCCGTTCCACTGGCGCGGCGACCGCGCGTACATCGCGAACTTCGCGCATCTCGCGCGCACGCTGCAAGGGATGGAGCGCGACTACACCGAGACCGAGCTCAAGCACCTCGACGACTACCTGACCGCGATCGCGATGACGCCGAACCCGAACCGGAACCGCGACGGATCGCTCAAGCCGAGCGTCGCGGGCGGCGATCCCGCGCGCGGCCAGGCGCTGTTCCGCGATGGAATCTCCCGCGGCGACGCGAACTTCGGCGCCTGCGCGCGCTGCCATGCGTCGCCCGCGGGCGGCGGCGCCGGCGTGTTCAGCGCGCAGACCTTCGGCGAAACGCAGCAGCTCGCGATTCCCGATCTCCGGCAGGCCTTCATGAAGTCGGGCTTCGACCGCGCGACGGCGTCGCCCGGGCGCGGCTTCGGCTTCGGTCATGACGGCAGCGGCGGCTCGATGGTGGAGTTCCTGGGCAAGCACCTCGCGGGGCCGATCGGCGCGACGGCGAGCGACGCCGAACTGCGCGACCTCGCTGCGTTCGTGTTCTCGTGGGACACGGGCATGCACGCGGCCGTCGGCGCGCAGGCCACCGTCGACGGCGACGAGCCATCGCGCGCGCGGCGCGATGCGCTGCTTGACCTCGCGCGCGCCGGGCACGCGACGCTGACCGCGAAGTGCGTGATCGGCGGCATCGAGCGCGGATTCGTCCACAACGGGCTGTCATTCCTGTCCGACACGACCGGCGAGGTCTGGTCGATCGCGGAGCTCGACGCCGTCGCTTCGGCGGGAAACCCCGTGACCTACACGCTGGTCCCGAACGGCATGGGCCCGCGGGCCATCGACCGCGACGGCGACGGCTTCAGCGACGGCGACGAGCGGGCGCAGTGCACCGACCCTGCCGACCCCGCGAGTTTCCCAAGCAGTTGCCGGGCCGATATTGCAGGTGCAGACCAGAAGGTCGACGGCGCCGACCTCGCCCAGGTCCTCAACGCCTGGGGCGCTCTGGGCGGGCTCTCTGACCTCGATTGCAGCGGTCTCGTCGATGGCGCCGACCTCGCGGAGGTCCTCAATGCCTGGGGCCCCTGCGCACCGAACCACTGAATCGGGGCGGATTCATCGAACATCCTGTTGTCGCGCGCGAACTTGCCGTTACTTTGGCTAGGTCGGGGGTCGCCTTTGGAGATGGTCATGCATCGCAGCGTCCTTGCTTCCGCGCTCGTCGGAGCCGCGTCGGTCGTCCTCACCGCGAGTGCGCAGAACTTCGTCCACTTCGAGAGCCCGCATGTCCATCCGCTCGAGCTCACGCCCGACGGGTCGACGCTGGTCGCAGTGAACACGGTCGACGCGCGCATCGAGGTCTACGACGTGCTCCCAAGCGCGCCGTACCTGCGCCACGCGGGCTCGGTCGCCGTGGGCCTCGAGCCGGTCTCGGTGCGCGCGCGCAGCGCGACCGAAGTCTGGGTCGTCAACCACATCTCCGACTCGATCAGCATCGTCGACCTGAACACGATGTCGGTCACCGCCACGCTCCTCACCGGCGACGAGCCCTGCGATGTCGTCTTCGCGGGGAAGGCCGGCCGCGCGTTCGTGACCGCGTCGCAGCTCAACCGCGTAGAGGTCTACAGGCCTGCGAACCTGGCTGCAGCGCCGAGCATCATCGCGATCGCGGGTGAGGACCCGCGCGCGCTCGCGACCGACGGCACCTCTGTCTACGCCGCGATCTTCGAGTCGGGCAACGACACGACGATCATTCCCGAGACGCGCGTCTCGACCGCGTCGATGAACCCGTACGCGGGCGACCCGAATCCGCCGCCGAACGCGGGCACGGCCTTCTCGCCGCCGCTCGCCGCCGGCCTGCCCGCAGCCCCGCGCGCGGGCCTCATCGTCCGCCGCGACAGCGCGGGCGTGTGGCGCGATGTGAACAACACCAGCTGGAACTCCGCGGTCACCTGGAATGTCCAGAGCAACGATGTCGCGGTCATCAACGCGAACACGCTCGCGACCAGCTACGCCAAGGGCTTCATGACCACGCCGATGGCGCTCGGCATGATGCCCGACGGCCGACTGCTCGCGGTCGGCACCGAGGCGAAGAACGAGATCCGCTTCGAGCCCGTCCTGCGCGGCGTGTTCATCCGCTCCGAGGCAGCCGTGCTTCCGATCGCGGGCGCGACCACCAGCTCGCGCGGCGACCTGAACCCGCACCTGAACTACGCCACGGGCAACATCCCCACCGTCCAGCGGTTCCTCTCCATCGGTGAGCCGCGCGGCGTCGTCGCCAGCGCGAACGGCTCGCGCGCCTATGCCGTCGGCATGGGCTCGTCGAACATCGTGGCGTTCTCGCCGTCGAGCTACGCGCGGCTCGGTCAGTGCAATGTGGGCGAGGGCCCAACGGGCATCGTGCTTGACGCTGCGCGCGCGCGGCTGTTCACGCTCAACCGCTTCGGCGGATCGGTCTCGGTGGTCGACGAATCGTCGCTCTCGCCGCTGGCGGAGGTGCCGTTCTACGACCCGACCCCGCAGTCGGTGCGCAGCGGCCGCCCGCTGGTCTTCGACACCCACGCGACCTCGGGCCTCGGCCAGGCTTCGTGCGGAAGCTGCCACATCGACGCGCGCATGGACCAGCTCGGCTGGGACCTCGGCGACCCGTCGGGCGCCATGAAGACCTTCAACCAGTCGTGCAACCTCGGCATCCCCGGCGCAGGCAACTGCAACAACTGGCATCCGATGAAGGGCCCGATGACGACCCAGACGCTCATCGGCCTCACCGGCCTCGCGCCCTTCCACTGGCGCGGCGACCGCAACAACCTGGCGGAGTTCGCCCACGCGGCGAGCGCGCTGCTGGGCGCGGACGGCGACTTCACCGCGAACGAGATGACGCGGATGAACACCTACCTCGGGTCGATCTCGTTCCCGCCGAATCCGAACCGCAACCTCGACGGCACGCTCAAGACGAGCCTCGCGGGCGGCAACCCCGTGACCGGCTCGAACCTGTACTCGAACGGCAACCTCGACTTCGTGCAGTGCGTGACCTGCCACACGCTTCCGACGGGCGGCAGCACGCAGATCATCAGCGGAAACCTGCTGGCCGAACCGCAGGCGATGAAGGTGCCGCAACTGCGCAACCTGTACGAGAAGACGGGATTCGACTCGCTCACCGCGGCCACCAACACGCGCGGCTTCGGCTTCACGCATGACGGCGGCACACCCACGCTGTTCGACTTCTTCAAGCTGACCGTGTTCAACTTCGCGGCGGGCGCAACCGGCGACCAGCAGCGCCGCGACATCGTGGCGTTCATGCTCTCCTTCGACAGCGGCACGCACGCCTCGGTGGGCGCGCAGGCGACCATGGGCGGTACGGCGTCGAACGGATCCGCACGGCGCAACCAGCTCGTCACCATCGCCAATGCGGGCAGCTCGCAGCTCACCGCGCGCGCGGTCGTGAACGGCGTCGAGCGCAGCTACCTCTACCAGTCGGGCTCGTTCCAGACCGATGTGGCGGGCGAGGTGCGCACGCTGGCCGATCTCGACGCGCTCGCGACGGCGGGCTCGGTCGTGACCTACACGCTGGTGCCGAACGGCACGGGCGCGCGCGTGCTCGACCGCGACGGCGACGGATTCCGCGACGGCGACGAGCGCGCCGCGTGCAGCGACCCGGCGAACCCGGGCAGCACGCCGAACTCGACCTGCCGCTTCGACATCGCCGGCAACAACGGCGTGATCGACGGACAGGACCTCGGTGTCCTCCTCGGCAACTGGGGCGGCTCGGGCGCGGGCGACCTCAACTGCGACGGCGTCGTGGGCGGCGCCGACCTCGGCATCCTGCTCGGCTCGTGGGGCGTGTGCCAGTGACCCATTCAGACATGCCGCGGTGACGGCAGCAGCGCGTTTGCGACCAGCAGTCCCGCTGCGATCGACGCCGCGACGACCAGTGCGGAGATGGCTGTGTTCAGCCCCGCGATGGTGTCGCTCGTGATGAGTCCCTGCATGCCGCGGAAGCCGAGGCTGCCGGGCAGCAGCAGTGCGAGGCCAGGCAGCACGATCGCAAGCGTCGGTCGGCGGCGGAAGCGCGCGTAGAGGTTCCCGAGCATGCCGACGGCGGCGGCTGCGATCACGGGCGCGAGCTCGGCGCCGCCGATCTCGCGCGCGGTGCGCACGGCGACCCAGCCCGCGACGCAGGAGACGAGCACGATGATCGCGCGGCGCGGGCGCGCCTGGAACACGACAGCCAGGCCGCTCGCGATCGCCAGGATCGCCACGAGCAGCGTCGCCGACACGCTCGCCGTCTGGGTGACGGGCACGACGAAGCCGTGGTGCTGCGGCAACCCCATGCCCGCGGCGATGCGATCACCGATGCCCGCGCCCATGCCGACCACGACCAGCGTGGTGATGGCGCCGATCAGGCGCGCGCTGCCCGAGGCAAGGTTGCGCGTCGACAGCTCGCTCATGGCGGTCGCGAGCGAAAGCCCGGGGAGCAGCGTCACCAGCCCCGCAAGCGCGACCACGGCGGCCGACGGCTCGAAGCCGAAGCGCCGGAGCAGCACGACCACGGAGCCCGCGATCACGGTGGCGATGGCGGCGGAGGCGAACTCGGCAAGGAGTTCGCGCTCTCGGCGCCCCGCGGCCAGCGCAATCATCCCGCCGACCACGAGGCCGATCGGGAGCGCCGCGAACATCTCGGTCCATGAGCCACCGAGGAAGAACGCCGCGCCAGCGGAGAAGAGCGCGTAGCCGAGGCAGCTCATCGCGGCCGTCGGCCGCTCGAGCCGCGACTGGACGCGCGCGAGCGCCGTGCTGCCCTGCTCGGCGTCGTACTCGCCCCGCGCCACGCGGTCGGCCACCAGGAAGGTCTCCTCAAGCATCGCGAGCTTGGGCGAGCCTGGGTCGACGCGGAAGCTGATGACCCGCTGCCTGCCTTCCTCGCCCATCGAGAGATGGATCCAGGTGGGAAGCGAGAACACCGAGAGCTTCACGCCGAGCCGCTCGGCGCAATTCTGCAGCAATCCCTCGAGGCGGTGCGCGGGCGTGCCCGCCTCGTGCAGCATGCGCGCGAGCCGCGCCAGGAACCGGTCGGCAGCGGTGTCGGTCGCAGGATCGGAGCTTTCCACGGGCATCGCGGGAATGTAGCGCGTCCGACCTTCCCAAGACTCCTGCTGTAGACTCCTCCGATGCTCGTTCGGCGCATCTACGACGCGCATCTCGCCCAGGCCTCCTACCTCGTCGGCTGCCGCTCGACCGGGGAGGCGATCGTCATCGACCCCGCCTGCGACATCGATCGCTATGTCGCGCTCGCTGCGGAAGAGAAGGTCCGCATCGTGGCCGTCGCAGAGACCCATGTGCACGCCGACTTCGTGAGCGGCGTGTGCGGGTTCGTGCGCCATCATCCCGTGCGCGCGTATGTGAGCGCCGAGGGGCCCGACCCTGCCTGGATGTCCGCGGCGCCGCTTGCGGCGGGCGCCGCGATCGCGCGCCTTCAAGCCGGCGAGCGCTTCCGCGTGGGCACGCTCGAGTTCCTCGCGCGTCACACCCCCGGCCACACCCGCGAGAGCCTGACCTTCGAGCTTCCCGTGAAGGGCGCGACGGGCGGCACGCGGCTCCTCTTCTCGGGCGATTTCCTCTTCGCGGGCGATGTCGGGCGCCCCGACCTCGGCGTCTTCGCGACCGAGGGCATGTCGCTGCGCGAGTCTGTCGACAAGCTGCGCGCATCGCTCGAGCAGCTCGACGACATGCCCGCCGACACCCAGGTGTTGCCCGGTCACGGTGCGGGCAGCGAGTGCGGCAAGTCGATCTGCGACATCCCGGCGACCACGCTCGGGATCGAGCGCGTGATCAACCGCGCGGTGCGCAGCAAGGCCGACGAAGGCCGCTTCCACGACACCGTGCTCGACGGCAACACCGCGCCCCCGCCCTACTTCGCGCGCGTGAAGAAGCTCAACGAGTCGGGCGCGCGCGCCATGACCGAGCCGCCCGCCGCGCGCGAGCTGTCGCCCGCCGAGTTCGCCGAGCGCTGCGAGCGCCCCGAGTTCACCGTGATCGACACGCGCCCGTGGAACGACTACCTCGATTCGCGGCTTCCCTACTCGATCAGCGCGCCGTTCGAGCGCTCGTTCGGGCCAACGGTGGCGAACTACCTCGAGGAGGACGACCGCGTGGTGCTGATCGCTGACGCCGCGACGGTTCCCGACATCGTGCGCGTCCTGATGCGCGTGGGCCTCGCGCCCGATGCGTTCGAGGGGTTCATCGAGCCCGTGGCGGTCAGCCGCCTCGCGACCGGATCCTTCGCGACGGCGGGCGTCGACGACATCGCCCCGTGGCGCGCGCACGAGCTCGTCGAGCGCGGCGAGGTGACGGTGGTCGATGTTCGAACCTGCAGCGAGTTCGCTGCGGGGCACCTGCCCGGCGCGCACCACATTCCGTACACGCACCTCCGCGCGCGCGCAGGCGAGCTCGACCGCACGCGCCCCGTCCTCTGCTACTGCCGCAGCGGCAACCGCAGCGCGCGGGCTGCGGCGTTCCTTGCGCGCGCGGGTTTCAACGCCTTCAACATGCGCGGCGGCTACTGGCCCTACGCGGGCCGCGGGTTCAAGGTCGAAGCGTAGGCGACGCCGCCGCGGCGCGGTCGCGCGCCAGCCGCTCTGCACGCGGAACCGAGTCGAGCAGCCGCATCTCGCCGCCGACGGCGAGCGACACGATCCCTGATCCATCGGGAAGCCAGGCGAGCCAGGCGATGCTCTGCGTGTGCGGCGAGAAAGTCGTGATCGGCTCGCCGGTGTCGAGCCACCACAGGCGCACCGTGCCATCGGACCCACCCGTCGCGATCATCGTGCTATCCGGTGAGATCGCCGCGGAACTCGCGATGTCTCGGTGCCGCTGCAGCGTGATCTGCGGCGGGCCGTCCGCCGACGGAAGCACCTCGGCACCGCCAGGCCGCGTGACACCGACGCTTCCGTTCAACGAGGGGAGCACCCAGCGGCCCGCTGACCGCAGCAGCGTTGCGGAGGAGAATTGCCGGCGCGGTGCCATGCGGAGCTCGCCCATCTCGACGGTGCAGGCGACGCCTCGATCGGGTGTCACGAGCACATAGACCGCGTTGGGCTCGTACCAGGCGGCGCGGCCGGTGAGCGCGACGCCGATCGGCGCGCTGCCGACCTGTCGCGCGTCGCGCGCATGGATGAGGAGCTTCTCGCGGCACACGATGGCGACGAACGAGGCGTCCTGGTTCCAGTCAATCCGCATGGGCGCGCTCGCGGGGTCGTTGCCGATCTCCTGCTCGGATACGACCCCCGACTCGAGGTCGTGGATCCGCAGCACGCCCTCGCGCACGGTCGCGATGAAACGCCCATCGAGCGACTGCGTCACGACCTTCGTCGCCTCGACCTTGCCGCGCTCGCGCCAGAAGCCCTCGCCGAGGTCGAGATCACGGATCACGCCGTCGTCACCGATCGCGCGCACGGTGCGGTCGCCAAGCAGGCGGACCGAGCGCGGACCGACGGGCAGCGGCCTCGGCGTCGGGCTCCATCGGTCGCCTGCGCCAAGGAACGCCGCGAAGTGCCCAATGCTCGCTGCGAGCACGCCGTCGCGCGTCTCGCCGAGCGCCCATGCAGGTTCGGTGGACTTGGCGGAGCGGGTGTCGAGGACTGCGGCGTTCGACGAATCGATCGTGTGCACCCGTCCAGCACGGTCGCCCGCGAAGATGCGCGCGCCGTCCTGTGAAAACGCAAGCGACCAGATCGAGTGGCGGAGCTCGCAGATGTGCTCGATGGCGCCGGTGAGGGCGTTGGCGATGTGCACGCGGCCCGCATCGTTTCCGACCGCGATGCGGAGGCCGTCTGGCGAGACCGCCACCGAACGCGCGGTGCCTGCGCTGCACTGGAAGCCCTCGACGGCGCGCGGCGGTCCCTGATCGGGAACCTCGAGCGCAAGCACGCGACGGTCGCCCATGACGGCGTACGCAGTCCCGTGGCCGAGCCAGGCGCCGCCGCCGAGGTCGACGCCCGCGGTGAACACAGTGAACTCGGCCTTGCCGGTCGACTGGCGGAACACGCCGACCGACTTCGGCCCGATCAGAAGGATCCGATCGCCGTCGTCGCCGGGGAGGATCCCGCGCAGCACTTCTTCGAGCTCGAGCAGCGTGGTCATCGATCCGTCGGGCTCGACGCGCAGGAACCTGCCTGTCGCATCGCCCGCGAAGACGGTCTTGCCATCCCACGAGCAGCCGACGGCGAAGAGCGCGATGTTGACCGTTGGCGTCACCCACGGCGCCGGCGGCGGACCGCCGTCAGGTGGGAAGTCGAAGACAGCAGCTTCGCCACCGTCGCTTCCCATGATCCAGCGGGTGCGGTCGGGGCTCAGCGCGCCCGCCATGGCGTTGCCGGTGCCGATCTTCGCAGTCGGGAAGACGGCATCGTCGACGAGCCGTTGCACCATGCGGCCCACGAGGACCGGCGTGATGGTCTCGAGGTCGAGCGGCCGATCGCCATCGAACGGAATCAGCCCACGCTCGGCGTCGATGGTCGCAACCTCGAGCCGCAGGCGGTCGCGGTCGGCACGCGCCTGGC
>Ga0075472_10001049_pt1 | contig 11304 bp, 16 predicted proteins | sample DEB19_08_DNA_3_FD_77014 | JGI IMG/M metagenome (GOLD analysis project Ga0075472, IMG submission 77014) | Aqueous microbial communities from the Delaware River and Bay under freshwater to marine salinity gradient to study organic matter... | ecosystem: Environmental > Aquatic > Marine > Coastal ...
ACGCTGACCGGCTCCACGCCGGGAGCCTTGCGGAGCTCGCGCACGAGAGGCTTCCAGACGTCCAGCGGGCCGTTGCGGTAGTACTCGTGCGTCCGCAGCGTGCCGCCGCGCCAGGACAGCCCCACGCGCTTCCCGGCGGGCTTCTTGAACTTCCGCGACGGGTCCAAGTACGTCCAGCGGTCGAAGCCGCCGAGGTAGTGGTAGAGAGAACCCATCTGCACCCAGGCGGTCGGCGTGACGGCCGACATCAGGGCAACGTGGTCAGGGTGGAACTTGAGCCTGGGAGTGTCCCTGAAAGAGTGCCGCAGGAGGCCTACGAGGCGCTTGGCGCACTCCACATGGATCTCGCCGCTCGTGCGCTCCAGAACCCGCTTCAGGCCGGTCAGGAAGAGAATCTCGTCCCCCAGCCCCTGCTCGCCGTGGATCGCCAGCCGCGCGGTCTCCTTGCCGTCCCAGCGCGGGATGGATCCGTAATCCCGAGGAGTGTACTCGGGTAATCTCACCCGCTGCTCGTAGCCCGCGAAGCCCTCCGCGTATTGCCCGAGTTCCAGCAGGCCGAGCGCGCGGTGATTGTGCAGCTGCGGCATATCCTTGAGGGCCAGCCCCATCTCGGCGTAGGAGATCGCCTTTGCCGGGTTCCCCTCGTTGACGTAGCAGCCCGAGAGGTTCGCCAAAACGCCAGCCTTCGCGTCGGCCGTCATCGGCAGCCCGAGCGCCCGCTCGTGGCACACGATCGCCTTCGGCACGAGCCCCAGCGTGCGGTAGGACAGCCCGAGGTTCGACCACGCCTCGTGGTTGTTGGGCTGCCCGTCAACCGAGCGCTGCAGGAAGTCAACCGCCAGCCCGAAGCGCCCCAACTGGGCGAACGCCGAGCCGATGGCAAACTGAAGATGCGGGTCGGATCCAAGCGGGCCGGCGAGGAGACTCTCGTAGGCCAGGACGGCCTCTTCGAGCTTGCCCTTCTGATGGCAGGCAACGGCGTGCCCGAATGCGGGTTCGCGTATCAGCGTCAAGGCTCTCACCCCATGAAGTTGAAGGGCGCCCCTTGTAGAAGCGCCCCCCGATTCTAACGCCGAATCCCCGCAATCAAACGTCGGGAGACTGCACCAAAATAGAGACCTGAATCGACCCGGTCACGGTAGTCGATCCGTCGGTGCGGATCGCCCGAAGGGTGACGTATTGCGGGCCCTCCAGGTCTCCCGATACCGACAACGTCTTCGGGAAGCCCGTTGTTGCCTGCATACTTCGCGCCACGCTCGCCGTTACTGAGGTGGCGTCTCCACAAAAGAAGGTGGAGTCGTCCGGCGTGCCGACAGCCCAAAAGACGTCCGCGCTGAGACCAGACGCCGTCGAAGAAACCGGCGAATTGTCGGTGCCGGGCTTGCCCCGTACCATGACGTCCAGCACGATCGCTCGCGCTGCGAGACGGCCAAGCAGAACAACGTCGCCCGTGTCGGCCGTGCGCCCCTTGTAGCTGAACGAAAAGGTCTTCAGCGACACCCCGACCGGAAGCCGGGGTGTCGCGTAGTAGCCGACCGCCGTGTAGGTGGCAGCCACGACCAGCCCTTATACGTCCGGGGCCTGGACCAGCAGCGTGACCTGAATCGAGCCCGTGACCGTCGAGGTGCCCGTGGTCTTCGTCACGATGACCGGGACGTACAGCAGCCCTTCGGCGTCCGACGACAGAGAGACCGACTTCGGGTAGCCCGAGATCGCCTCCAGCCGCGTGCAGATGGACGTCGAGATGGACAGCGCCGGGCCGAAGAAGACGTCGTTCCCGGGGATGCCCACCTTCCAAGTGCTGTTGCCGTCGCAGCCCGGCTTGCCCTTGACCCAGCCGCCGATCACCCGGCAGCCGTGTTGCAGGCGACCGATGTAGATGACGTCCGAGATCGAGGCCGACCGGCCGGCGTAGGAGAAGTTGAAAGACTGCGCGGTAACGCCGGCATGGAGCAGGCGCGGCGTCACGTTGTAGCCCGTTGCGGTGAAGGTAGCAGCCATGTCGTCTCTCCTTACGCGCCGTGAGCCGCAGCGTAGGTCGGGATGACGATCGTCGCGAAGTCGGCGGAGTTGAACACCGTCTTCTTGAGACCGCCGATCAGGCCGGCCGCAACACCGAGCTGGTTCTTGTAGTCGAACAGCTCTTCGGTCCAGTCCATCTCGGTCCCGCCCTGCGGGCCGCTCGCGAAACACGCCGCCTGCGCGCCCGCGAAGATCGCGCGCCGGCTGCTCGCCTTGTAGGCGCCAGCGTTGGTGATCCCCTGCGGGACACGGTTCGACTCGTGCAGCACGACGCCGTTGTAGACGCCCAGCGCGCCGGTGAAGATCGGGTTGTCCGACTCCCTCCCGCCTTGCATCGCCGCTTTCTGGATGTCGAGCCATTGACCCGTGTTCGTGTTCGTGCGGAGGTCGGTCACCTGGTACGGATGCATGAAGCAAACGTACATTGGCTTGCCATCCACGCGAATCGGACGCATCAGCGGGGCCATCACCTTCGCCTTCTCGACGGCGTAGTCGATCGCCGCGAGGGACATCAGCGACGTTGTCGAGAGCGAGTCTTCGTCGGTGCCGTTCCAGCCGGTCACGACGATCTTCGTCGTCGGCGCCGTGGCGGTGTTCATGCCCGTCAGCTTGGTATCGCCAACGACGGTGTTGCCACCGAGCGCGTTGAAGAACCAGGTGTCGATGCGGTTCGCCCACCAGTCGGTCAGACCCTCGCGGGCCTCCTCGCGCACCGAGAACGGCACGCGCTGCTCCGACATCTTGCCGCCCGAGCGGACGGCGTGGCGCAGCTGGTCGATCAGGATCGAGTCGCTATACGTGGACAGCGCCTCTTCGTTGCCTTCGAGCGTGGAGTCGCCCGAGATGCCGTCACCCGTCAGCTGCATCCGCAGGCCGTAGGTGATCTTGTCGCCCGCGCTCTTGTTGAGCTCGGACTTGACTTGGACTAGGGACGTCGTCCCCGAGCCCATGAACCGCTTGACGTAGGTTTCGGCGAGCGCCTCTTGGAAGAGCTTCTTCGCCCAGACCTTGACCGCAAGCGGATGGTTGACGCCGTAGCTGGTCGCCGCCATCTGTGTGCTCCGTTAAACGTTGATGAACGAGTCGCCGTCGTAACGCCGCCGGCTTCGCGAGCATCGCGTTTCGGAGCGGGCAGCGAAGAACCCGAGCGAGGATGCGCCCCTCGGGGCGGCGCTATACGCCAGCGCAGGCGAGTCGGGGTTTTTTGACTCTGGTCCCCGAACAGAGATCGCTGCGGGCCGGGGTGAGGGTTCAGCCCGCACCGCGATTCTGCTATCCGCCAGCAATCCTCTTCCAGTTGTCGCCCTTCGTGAGCTTCTCGAACTCGGAGGGCGACATGGCCGCCAACTCGGCGAACGTCGGAGCGGATCTCCCGCTGCCGCCACCACCGCCGCCGGCCGCCAAACGCTGACCCTGTTGCCGCATGGAGACAACGCTCTCCGCGCTGCCGTCCTTGCGCCGGTATCCCAAGGCCTGCGCTATCTGGTATGCGAATTCTGCCACAGAAACGCCGTTTTGTTGCGCGTGCAGGGCCAACGACCACGCATCCTGCCGCAGGCGCTCCGCCACCTGGGAGTCGTCCAGCCCCAAAGCCGAGTACTCGGCCGCCTTCATGTCGCGCGCGTGCCGGACGGCGTCCATGTAGTCGGGGTGATCCTGACGGAAGGCATCCTCGTCCGCCTTCACCCGGCTCGAGACCTCGACCACGGCACGCTGCGCCGCCTGTTGCTGCGCGTAAGCCTGCTGCTGCTCCCAGGCCGCGCGCTGCTGCTCGGCAATCGACTGCTGCATCGCCGCCAGCTGCGCCTGCGTCTGCTTCGTCGCGTGCGAAATAGCCCCGATCGGGTCGGTGTTCTCATCCGGCGGCGGCTCGACCGGCGCCTGCTGCTGCTGCTGGAGCGCCTGCCACATGATCCCGAGACGCTGGTTCACGAGCTCCTGCTGCTGCTGCCACGCGGCGCGCTCAGATTGCAGTTGCTGCGCGTGCCGCTGGCGCTCGCGAATGTGGACCGCGATCGGGACCGACTGCGGCGGAGCTTTCTTCTGCTCCGTTTGCTCCGCGTTCTCTTCGGCCGAGGGGGCCTCCTCGTGCTCGGCCGCCCGGTCGGCCTCTAGGATGGACGATACGTCCTGGTCGGTGATAGTGGCGTCGTCGTGTTGCGAAACCTGTTGCGAGTTTTCACTCTGTGGACTCTGCCCAACCTGTTGCGAATCGGTACTCATAATGGTTTGCTCCTCTCACCGGACAGCGCGGGCCTCGGCTCGGCCCGTAGAGCGGCGATCGTTGCGTCCTGCTCGGCACGAATCGACTGCATTGCCGTGAACCCGTCCACGATCGCCTTCAGGACGGTCTCGAACGTGGTCAGGCGCGCATCCATGACCGCCTCCAGTTGCTTGAGTTGCGCGGTGAGATGCATCTCCTCGCGCTTCGCTTGCAGATTGGAGGCGTTCTCGCGCTCGCGCGCTGCGGCCTGCGCCATCTCCACCTCGGTGCGACGGGCGGCGTCCACCTCGGCCGCCTGCATTGCACCCTGCTGCTTCCTGTCTTCGATCGCCATCGCGCCTTCGACGCGCATCTTCTCCAGCTTCTCCTTCTCGGAGGGCTGCGGCGGCTGCGCCTGCTTGGCGGCAATCTCCTTCTTCCAATCCTGAATGAGGCCCTGAGGCAACGGCAGATAGTCCAGCGCAGACTGCGGCGGCTGGATCCCCATCTGCGCCATCTGCGGCGCCACCATCATCAGCGTCTGGAAGGTGCGTCCCTTCGCGTCGCGCGTGATCGTACTCTCGTCCACCGCAACGGAATAGCGCGCCCAATCGGGCTGGCGCGTCACCGGGATGAACTGCTCTCCCTGCTTCCCGACGATGCGCGCCATCCGGCCGTCAGCGATGAAGCGGTTGATCATCTCCAGCCCCACGCGACCGTCGCGCTTCATGTACAACCGGATCGCGTCAAACCACGGCGTCAGAAGCGTGAGACCGGCCTGCGTGCGGAGTTCCTCCACGACTCCAGGCTGCCCCTTCGACTCCGCCTGCGACAGTAGTTCGGGCGCGATGCCGACGATGCTCGGGATCGACTCCACCAGGAACTGCGTCAGAGTTGCCAGCTGCGCCGGCAAGACCGGCGGATCCTTCGGCTTTACCTTCCCCTGCGCGATCGCGCCCGGGCGCACCCAGGCGATCGCGTTGGATTTCGCCCAGTCCTCCTCGAACTTGCGGACGTTGTCCACGGCGTCCGCCTCGACCATCAGGCCGCCCTTCGCGCCGTGCTTCAGCGCGTGCAGCGTCGAGATCAACAACGTGTTTATGAACCGCTGCGGATCCAGCCCGTAGTGGATCAGCCCGAGGAAGTGACCGGTCTCGTCGTCGCGAATCCCGGTCATGCATTGGTACGGGAAGCCCGTTTGCAGTACCGCCTCGCCGCGCTCCAGCACCGTGCCGCCGACCGTCCAGACATGGTAGTAGCGGCGCTTCATGCGCTTCGCGTGCTGCGGGACCGGCATCCCGAGCTTCTCGGCGCGCTCCTTCGCCTCGCCGAACTGCTCCTCGTCCAACTGCACGAGCGCCCCATCATCTCCAACGACGTCGTACTGCGTGTGCCTGCACCACTCAACGTGGTGGATCACGCGGAACTCGCCGTTTCGCTGATCGACCGCAGCGGCGCTCTTCTCATACTCCCAGGCGGAGTCGGCGTTGTGCAGCGGGCCGCCTGACTCGTTGTCGAAGTGCGTGGCCTCCGGCGAGACCGTCATGTTCTCCAACGCCTCTTCGCCCCAACGCTCCCTGATATCGTCGCGCGAGTACCAATGGTCGCATTGCACCCAGCGCGCCTCCGCCAGGCCCGGGCGGCGCGCGGAAGTGTCCCAGCGGAAGCGGCGCGGGTCGAACCGCTCCTTCGTGATCTGCCCCTCTTCGTCAACGTCATAGGCCATCGCTCGCGACGTCCAGCCCATGCCCGTGTTCAGAAGGTCGCGGAACGCCTGCGACTCCTCGTACTCTTCGTCGCCTATGTCGCGCACCCAGCGCGCGACATCTGTCATCACCTCCGCGCCGCCAGCATCCTCGACCTTGCGCGGCAGATAGGACAACTCTTGGCGGTTCGCCACCTGTTGCCCGCAGACCACGTTTACCAGGCGCGCCAGCTGGTTGAGGGCCGCGTTGGGCTTCTCCTGCTCGCGGAGCTCGTCCTCCTCGACGGCCGTCCATTGATGGCCGGCGACGAACCTCATGCAAGTCGAGGCCTGCTCGACCCACGCCTCGCAGAAGTGGGCGCTCGAGCGGCGCGCCGCCGTCACTCGGGCAATCGCACCCTCGTCGGTGTCGTACCAGGGGCCGTCGAGCAGTTGGTCGTCGGGCCTTACGTCCATGCGCTGCTCCTTGCGCCCGCGCGCCTGGCGTAGCGGTCGGGCTGCTTTTGTTCGATCGCGGGCCCGGGCCACACTAGCGACAACTCAGGCTCGACCAGACGCGCGAGACTGTCGAGCATATCGTCGTGAAGCGGAACCGGGAACGCCGCGTATTCATCCTCGACAAAGCGGGTGACCAGATCCAACGGCTTCCTCTCGTAGTCGATATATGTGAGGTACTCGGGCAACCAGATTCTACCTTGCTCGAACCACGGCACCAGACGGCGAATCCTATCGTTCTTCGAGGTCGTGCCGCCCACCTCATCGATCGAGAAGCGGTAGTTCTCCGTCTCCATCCGCTCCTTGATGTACTCGACGTCGGCCATCAGCCCGTAGCGCTCGTAGCGAACGTAGGCGGGCCGCCATTGTCGGTGCCAGCGCATCACGAGGTCGCCCCGCTCCGTCAGGTTCAGGCGGTCGCGCACCATGTCGAGAACGTAGGCGTTGCGGTCGGCCCCGAGCCCGATCGCCCAGCCCGCGGTGTAGTCGGAGAGCTTCTTCTTCTCGCTCGCCGCGTCGAACAGCAGATAGACCGTCAGGCCCGAACGGATGTCGAGCGGACTCTTGCGGTAGTAGCGCAGCCAGGCGCGCTGGAAGCCCTGCACGCTGTCGGCCGTCGGGTTCTGCAGCATCTGCGCTGAGAAGACATATGGGCCCATATCCCGCCGCTTCTCCGCCAGCGTCTCGCGCGTCACGAAGACGGGCTCGCCCTCTGCCGTGCCGTCCGCCGTGGCGGCCTTCACCCGGGGCTCGACGGTGCCGCGCTCAATGATCGTGCGATAGGTGTCGGCGTGGTGATAACGCGTCCCGATGAACCGCCGCCGGCCGCCGCTCGCGCCGAGGTTGTAGGACATGGCGAGCGCGTTCGTGGTCTTCTCGATCATCTCCGGCGTGGTGACCGACTCCAGCGTCACGACGTCATCGTAGACCAGCAACGAGTAGTGCTTCGAGGTGGGCTGGCCGTCCACGAGCCCCCACGCCTCGACCGAGGCCTCCTTGGGGTTGGTCTGCCGCTTGAGGGTGATGCCCTCGTCCTCTGACCACTTGGGCGCCTGCTTGCGCGGGTCGTCCCAGAGAATCTCGGGGAATAGGCGCTTGAGTTCGGCGTTGCGCTCGAGCTCCAGCTTGATCTGGCGCAGGAACGCTTTGGCGATCGGGCGCGTGTGCGAGAAGATCCCGACCGTGAGCTCGGGATCGACCAGCAGGTCTTGGATCGTCTTCCCGAACGTGACCAGCGTGCTCTTGTAGTGCTCGCGCGCCCAGAGGTCGAGGTGGCCATCAGGACTCGCCTGCACCTCCCGGCACCTCTCGAACAACCACGGGTTCTCCAGGTCCGCCCGCCCCAGCAGATAGCGCAGCAGGAAGTACAGGTCGTTCCGCGCCAACCAACGTAGGTGATCGCTCGCCTCCTCGGCGGAACAGTCCTTCAATCCAGCCGCGAGTGTCTGGTACTCCTCGATGCTCGACAGCAGCGGCGACGTCAACGTGCGCCTCCTTCGGCATCAGCGCGAGCACGGCCGCCACCAACCTCTCGGGGGGGAGCGCCTCCAGCGCGGCCTTGCCGCCGGCCTCCCAGACCTCCTGCAGATCCCGAACGAACCGCTGGCGCAGGCGCTGCTGGGCGGAACTCACGCCCGAGGGGTTGCGGGTCTCCCCCGGCACCATCGGCCGCAGATTGGCTAAGTTGCCCATTTGCCGTCATTGTAGGCAATGAGAATGATTCTCATTCACCACGCACCCAGCCATACGGCAAACGCTCGTATCAGCCCGACGACGACCAAGAACACCCCGGTAACGGAGGCGGTCACGAGCGCAAAGGCGGCGGCGTCAAACCAAGGCGACGCCCCCTTCTTGAAATCCAGCTTGTCGTCGGGGATCATCCATACCCCGACGATCGAAACGACCAGCAGCAACGCTCCGATTTCGATCATGTCTCACCCCTAGTGCAGCGTGGGAAGCCACTCCTCGACCTCTGTGGGGTCTGGGCAACGCTGCTCTGCGATCACCCAGGCGGCTAACCGCACCGCCGTCACCCGGGCCTGCGCGAGATCTCGAGCCCGGCCCTTGATCCACTCTCGACGCACCGCCTGGTCGCCCCTCACTCTGCGCCGCCGCCAGTACCTCATGGTGCGCCTCCTATAGGCGGGGGGACCGAGCCCGGCCGTGAACGAGCCGGCCCCCCCTAGTGTCCGCCGGGAGGGGGAGCGGCGAACACATTGAACTATTTGTTGCCCCGCAGCGCGAGCTAGTCCTCGGGCAGCACATGGACGACTCTCTGGTGCTCGACGAGCCCCTGCCTGATGGCGGCCCGCTCATGTGCGATTTTTGACTTCGTATGGATCACCCTGCATTGTGCCAGAACTGCGGGCGGGAGGTGGCGAATGATCGCGGAGATCGTCGTGCCGTAGTTATGGGCCGGCAGAGCCTGACCGCGCAGCAGCCGCGAAATGTGGAGCGGCGAGTATCCCAGCAGATACGCGATCGAGTTTTGCCCCAGCCCGCGCTCGTGCAGCTGGGCGACCAACTCGGTGAGTTCACGCTTGCTGGTGGCGAGCCGCGCCGGCCGGCGACCGGTCTTGATCCCGCTCCCGCGCGAGATGCGGTCGGTCGCGTAACGCCACCCGCCCTCCGGTATCTCGTGCTGCTCTCTCATGCGTCATCCCTCTGCAAATAGGATAGGATCCGCGCCATCTGCACCATAGCGCTCTCTACCAACGCCGACGCCTCGGCGTGGTTAGCCGCGATCCCGGCGCGATTGCCGTGCGGCACCTTCGCCAGGAGATCAGATGCCTCCCGCAGCGTCTGCTGCGCCGAGATCATCGCGGCAGCCCAGTCCATCAAAACCGCACCGTGACCGCGTCGGCGAGGTTGTTGAGGGCGGCGTCGGAGCGCCGCTTCATCTCGTCATTCACCATCTCCAGCGTTCCGGCGTACCCGCAGATGTCCACGAGGTTGTCGCGCTTCGGGCGGTTGCACTCCCGGCTGATCTTGACCGCGATCATGCAGAGCGCAACCTCCTGCGGCGTGACCACGGCGTTGAGGATCACGCTCCACATTCTCGCCGTGCGCGAGAAGTCGTCAAGCGGATGCCCGTAAGCCTCCTGCCGATCGCCATGCACGAGGCGCTGCGCCTCCTCCATGACGTTCTCATTCTGTGACATCGCACTCCTCCATGTAGACGATAGGAATCCCGAGGGTCTCGGCAAGCTCAAGCTCGCGCGCGACGCCACGCGACCGGTCCCAGCCCGCGAGCTTCAAAACTACCAGCAGCCCGCAATGCCGCAGCACCGCGAGGTCTTGCTTCATCCAGAACTCGTGGTCGAACCGGTGCTCCTCTGAGAGGTGCTCCGCGACGGCATGGGAGTGGGGGATCGGCGCGAAGACATTGTGGCCCGCGCGCATCAGCGTGGCCGCCGCGCGGCACGCCAGCGTCACACGTTCCTCGATCGAGTCGCCCTCGCTCGTAGGCGAATACGGCGACGCGAGGTAGGTGATCAATCGTCTGTCCCCCCGTACTTTGCACCCATGTACTCGTGGCGCGCCAGCAGCGCGAACTCCGCCCACGGCAGCAGCACCATCCAGCGGCCACCGTCGGCGCGCATCGCCACCGCTGAGAGCGGGCCCCCAGACGACTGCGCCTGCGCCATCCACGCCTCCAGCATCTTCAGACTCTTCCGGCGCTTCACCTCGAAGTGGATCGGCCCGGCGTGTACGTCATTGCCGGCATCCCGCGCCTGCCCGAGGTTGCGCCGGGCCTTGAACCCGAACTCGTCGTACAGCAGCTTGCAGAACTCGCGCTCGCCAGCCGCCCCCTTCGTCCTCTGCGCCTTGCTCATTTCGCGAGCTCCTCTATCGTCCAGGCCAGCAGATCCATCTCCGTCAGCGAATAGCGCGCAGCGAACGCGCGCCGCCCCAGCCCGTGCAGCCCCGTCGGGCCGCGATGATGCTCTGGACAGAGGGGGACTGTCAAGAAGTCGCTGGCGCGCTGCGCCGCCCCCTGCCCCTCGCGAATGTGATGCACCTCCGCCGGGGTGTCGGGCTCGGCGTAGATGATCCGGCAGACCGCGCACCCGAGCCGCGCCACCCGCCCCATGTGGCGACCGCCGGCTGCGCTCATAACATCTTCGCGATCAAGGCGCGCACACGCCTCAGAGCCTCGCGATCCTCGGGCCCCGCATCACGAAACAAGTCCTCCATGAGGGCGTAGGCGTACTGGCGCCCGAACCTGTCGCTGTCGTGGTGCGAGAGCCAAACGGCGCCGCAGGCGAGGAGGCCGATCCCGGTGCCGGCGATCGAATTCACGGCCATCACCTGCGCCACGAGCGCTACTGCGAACGCTATTGCGCTCCACTTCGCGAGCGTGCTCATGCGAGCTCCTGCAGGAAGACGCCGCGCTTCGCGGCCCATGCCTCGACCCGCTCCATGTACTCGCCGAACTCCTGAGTGTCGAGCGAAGCCGAGCTCGTCGGGATCACAAGCTCCTTCCCATTCGGCAGCGTGAACGTCTTCGCCCCGAGGAAGTGCTGCTTGAAGTACTCGTGCCACACGGCCGGGCTGAACGTCTGCCCCTGCACCGGCAGCGCATCGCTGATCGAGGCCATCAACGCCCAGTAGCGGGAGTTGGCTTCGCTGCTTCGCTTGTACGCTCGGCGACATACCGGGCAGCGTCCTCCCTGCGCGTGAATTTTTGCGGCACCAGACCCTCCGGTCCCCATATAAGGAACAGAGTCTTCCCGCCCGCCACGAACCTTGCCACGTTCCATTTCCCGTCCTCCGATAACGCCGAGTGGGCGCTAGTCCTGCGCCACCTCATGTGTGCAGACGCGCCCGGTAGATTGCCTGGTGCGCGATCCGAGCGGCCTCGTGCAACTGCTCCTGC
>Ga0075472_10001057_pt1 | contig 11280 bp, 10 predicted proteins | sample DEB19_08_DNA_3_FD_77014 | JGI IMG/M metagenome (GOLD analysis project Ga0075472, IMG submission 77014) | Aqueous microbial communities from the Delaware River and Bay under freshwater to marine salinity gradient to study organic matter... | ecosystem: Environmental > Aquatic > Marine > Coastal ...
AAAAAGATGGCGCTGGGGTTGCTCACCCCCTTGAGGCCTTTTTCGGTCATGGCGAACACGCCAATCTCGTTCACCGCGCCAAAGCGGTTTTTGATGGCCCGGATCAGGCGGAAGTTGGAATGCGTGTCGCCCTCGAAGTACAGCACCGTGTCCACCATGTGCTCCAGCACTCGGGGGCCTGCCAGTGCGCCCTCTTTGGTCACATGGCCCACCAACACGATGGTGGTGCCGGTGGATTTCGCCGTGCGCGTGAGGTGCGCAGCGCATTCGCGCACCTGCGCCACCGAGCCGGGGGCGCTGGTCAGTTGGTCGGAATACACCGTCTGGATCGAGTCGATGATGGCAATGCCTGGCTGGCGCGACTGCAGGGTGTGCAGGATTTTTTCGAGCTGAATTTCGGGCAGCACCGGCACTTGTGAGTCGGGCAAACCCAAACGTCGCGAGCGCATGGCCACTTGTGCGCCGCTTTCTTCCCCCGTCACATACAACGTGTTCATGCCGCTGCGCTGCAGCGCGTCCACCGCCTGCAGCAGCAAGGTGGATTTGCCAATACCGGGGTCACCGCCGATGAGCACCACACCGCCCTCGACCATGCCGCCGCCCAGCACACGGTCGAGCTCGTCGATGCCCGTGGGGTGGCGCTCAAAGTCGGCCGCTTCGATCTGGGCCAGGGGCAGCACCTCGGAAGTGGGGGCCAGCGAGGCGTGCACCGATCCAAAACGGTTTTTACCACCCGCAGGTTCGGCCGAGGCCTCGATCAGGGTGTTCCAGGCATTGCAGCTGGGGCATTTGCCCATCCAGCGGGCGCTGGTGCCCCCGCATTCGGTGCAGGTGAATGTCGATTTGTCTTTGGCCATGGGGAGATTGTGCCTTTGGGCAGACGCGAAGACTGGACCTGAAAGCAAGAAGCTGCAAACGGCTGCTCGCTTAGACGATCAACTCAGCCCTCTTGATGCATGGATGGATTGAGCCATGCCCGCACAAACCCACCCGTGATGTCGGTGGCACTCAAGCTGCGCGCATTCGAGGCGTTCTGGCCAGACCACAGGGGCGTGAAGTCACTCAGGCCCTGCGCTTCGGCCGCAGCTCGCAAGGGCGCAATGGCCGCTGTGGCCAGAGGAAATGCCGGGGCCGCTGGATTCAAAGGCCCCAATTCCCGCATCAGACGGTTGACAATGCCCCGCGCCGGGCGGCCACTGAACAAGGTGGTCAAGGCGGTGTGCTGGGCGGCGGGTGACTGCAAGGCGGCGCGGTGCAAGGCGCTGGTGCTGGCTTCGTCGCTGCACAAATAGGCAGTTCCGATTTGCACGCCTGCCGCACCCAGCAATTTGGCCGCAGCGACACTTTGGTCAGAGCCCACACCGCCTGCAGCGATCACGGGCACATCCACGGCTTGAGCGATTTGGGGCAACAAGGCCAAAGTGCCGATTTGTGTGCTCAGGTCATCCGTCAAAAACATGCCCCGGTGCCCACCCGCCTCCAGCCCCTGTGCAATGACGGCGTCAGCGCCATGAGCCTGCAGCCAACGGGCCTCGTCCACCGTGGTCGCTGACGAGACCACGAGCGAGCCCCAACTTTTGACGCGTGCCAGCAAATCGGGCGCGGGAAGGCCAAAGTGAAAACTCACCACGGCGGGGCGAAAAGCTTCCAGCACATCGGCACTTTCGTGTGCAAAAGGCACACGCCCCGGCCCAGCGGGCATCTGCGATGGGTCCAGCCCGAATTCGCGGTAATAAGGCGCCAAGGCCTGCTGCCAACGGTTTTGGGCTTCGGCCGCAGGTGTGGGCGGCTTGTGGCAAAAAAAGTTGACGTTGTAAGGCGCGCCGGTGGCCGCGGTCAGCGCTTGGAGTTCGGCCTGCAGCGCGTCCGGGCTGAGCATGGCCGCGGGCAAGGCCCCCAGCCCACCGGCCTGGCAAACAGCCAAGGCCAAGCGGTGGTTCTGCGCGCCCGCCATGGGCGCCTGAAAAATGGGGGCTTGCAGCCCCAATCGTTGGAAGACATGTGACATGGGGCCCACTTTAATGCTTGCGCCACCGGTCTGTCTGCCCCTAAAACTTCAGGCGGCCATTTTTCGGGGGAACTCCTCGCGCAACAAACCCTTGATTTCATGGCGCAGCGCATCCACAGCAATGGGTTTGGACACATAGCCGTCCATGCCCGCAGCCAGATAACGCTCCTTGTCGCCCTTGAGGGCATTGGCCGTCACGGCAATGATGGGCGTGCGTTGGAGTTGCTGGTTTTTCTCCAGGGTGCGGATGATTTCAGCGGCTTCCACCCCGCCCATTTCCGGCATGTGAATGTCCATCAAAATCAGATCAAATTCACGGGTTGAAAATGCCTCAATTGCCTCGATGCCATTTTTGGCAATGCTGACCTCGTAACCCATGCGCTGCAGCAAAATGGTCTCCAGTGTCTGGTTGATGGGCGTATCTTCCACCAACAAAATGCGCTGCGGCTTGAGCGTAGTTTCTGGTGTGGGGTCGGGTGCCGGCGCTCGAGGCTCCATCGTCCGGGTCAAGCCGTTCAAAACGCTGACCAATTCATTGACATCGATCGGCTTGACCAAAAATCCCTGTATGCCTTGTGGATCCAGCAACTCTTGGCTGACCTGCTCGCTCAGGGCACCCAACATGACGATGGGCATTTGTTCAGATGAGAACAGCTGTCTCAACTGCGAAGCCAGCGCAAAACCGTCGATATCAGGCATGTTCACATCGATCAAGGCGCAACGGGACTGACGCAATTGTGGCGAGTGCAGTGCTTGCGCCGCACCGTCGACTGCAGCGGTGTTCAAACCCAAGTTTTGCAATTGGTAACTCAAGACCTTGCGGCTGCTGGCGTTGTCGTCCACCAGCAAAAGCGTTTGGCCTGTCCACGCCGTGTCCAAACTTTGCACGCAGGCTGGGGCATCGACCAAGGTGTGAAGCTGTACGTAAAAGCTGAAAGTGCTGCCATGGCCGAGTTGGCTGTTGACACTGATGTCGCCGCCCATCATGCGCACCAGGCTGCGGCTGATCGCCAGCCCCAAGCCTGTGCCACCAAATCGGCGCACCGTGCTGGAGTCGGCTTGGGTGAAAACCTCAAAAATCAGGGCTTGCTTTTCAGGCGCGATGCCGATGCCGGTGTCTTTGACCGCGAACTCCAACCAGACACCGTCGCGGCTGGGTGGGGAAATCATGGGTTTCACGCAGAGCAAGATTTCACCTCGCGCCGTGAATTTGATGGCATTGCCCAGCAAATTGGTGATCACCTGTTGCAATCGCAAAGGGTCCCCAATGACCTCGTCAGGCACCTTGCACCCCATGTCACAAACCAGTTCAAGCTCTTTCTCACTGGCCCTCAAAGACAACGTGCGTGTGGCCTGCCGAATCAGGCTGTGCAAGGAAAAGGGGTGGGGGTCCAGATTGAGTTTGCGCGCTTCGATCTTTGAAAAATCCAGGATGTCATTGATCACCGCCAGCAAAGAATTCGCCGATGTCGACACCATGTCCAGGTAGCTTCTTTGCTCGGCTGTCAAACGTGTTTGCAGACACAGCTCCGTCATGCCCAAAATGCCATTCATGGGTGTGCGGATTTCATGGCTCATGTTGGCCAAGAAATCACTTTTGGAGGCATTGGCCGCTTGCGCTGCGTCGCGCGCCATGGCCAGATCTTTTTCGGCATGGATGCGCGCCTCCACAAATTCATTGAACGCGTGCGTGACCGTTTGGATTTCATGACCGCCCACTTGGGCAATGGGGGCCACGATCTGCCCATCGCGCATTCGGGCGGCCGTCTGATGCATGGCCCGTGCCAAAACATCCAGGGGCCTGACCACGCGGGCCACAAAGATCCACAACAAAGGCGCCATCACCACCAGCAACAAAGCACTGAGTCCCAACATCTGCCGATAGAGGTTTTCTACGGGCGCAAAAGCCTCTGCAGACGGCACCACGGAAGCCACAATCCAACCTGTGGTCTTCAATTTCTTGAAGGTGAACAAGCCCTTGACTCCGCGCGAGTTGTAGCCCTCTTGCGTGCCTTCGAATCCCTTCATGGCATTTTCAAAGGGCATGTTGCCGCTGTTGGCCGGAACCGTCTTGAAAATCAACGATGGATCTGGGTGCGCAATGCGCAGACGGTCCTGGCTGACCAGGTAGTAATAGCCCGTTTCGCCATTTTTTCGGCTGGCAATCGATCCCAGCAAATTCGGCTTGTACAGATTGAGCACCCCGCCCATGATGCCCACCAGCTGCTGGTTCGCGTCCATGATGGGGGCCGCGATCACCACAATGGGCTGCTGAGTGGCCCGCCCCAAAATGGGCGCTGAAATCACAGGCTTTCCGGTTTTGATGACCCCCTGAATGTAGTCCCGGGTGGACATGTCCAAGGTCCTGCGACCCGGCTTCTCGGGCCAGTCCACCAAAAGCACGCCCTTGGCATCAAACACGTAGAGATCGTCAAACACCGTCAGCAAGGCCTGCTCGTTTTGAAGGAACTTTTCCAAGCTGTCCTTCTGCCCGACCGAAGCCATGGGGACGCCCCGCGCGACCTTGTCCAACATGTTGACGCTGTCCTGCAATCTTTCATCGAGGTGGCTGGCCAGCTCGCTCAACTGACGAAACTCGTGCTTTTCTATCCTTTGCACGATGTCTGTGCGGATGACTTGGAATTGCAAGGCAAATTGGGACAGCAAGAGTGCGATGGCCAGCGCCATCGCACTCAGGGACAGTTGTAATTTGAGACTGAAGTTTTTCATCGATCTAGGCTGCGGCTTTTTCCGGTGAGTGGACTGAAGGGCCATGCATGCATTGCTCTGACATGGCGTGCCGCGTGACTTGCAGGGTTTGAATGGCGCTTGATTCTAGTCTTGAGCCTTATTTTTTAATACCAAAGATCGCTTAATTCACCATTTAATGCGGCAATCGACCCCCTTGCCTGGCAGGAACAAGGGAAAACGCGCAGACAAGAAGCCGAGAAATCAATTAACATGTTAAATAAATGCCAAACACACCCTTCATCCACCGCAACTTGCCCCGCCTGCTCCTGCAGGCGCGCGAATCGGTCATGGGCCACACTCGCCCCAGTTTGCGCTCGCACGGTCTGTCCGACCAACAGTGGCGGGTGCTGCGGGTGCTGGGCGAACATGCACACGACAGCGCAGGGGTGGAAACCGGACGGGTCGCGAAAGAAGCGTTCTTGCTGGGCCCCAGCCTGACGGGTGTCCTGACCCGCATGGCACGTGACGGCCTGATCGAGCGCCACCGCTGTCCACAAGACGCGCGCAGGACGGTGGTTCGCGCCACAGCGCTCGGGCTGGCCAAAGTCGAGGCCCTGTCGCAGAGCATCGAAGCCCACTACGCCTGGATGGAAGGGCAGTTGGGCAAAACCGCCTTGCAGGATTTGTACGCCCTGCTCGACCAAGTGATTGCACTGGAAGGCGACACGCCCGCCCAAGCCCCGGAGATCACCCGCAAAAAGAAAGCTGCACCATGAAACATTGGCAACCTGCGGGCACCGTTTACGGCTGCCTCTTGAATTTTCAGCGCGAATGGGACCTGTGGGCCCCGCGCATGGCCCTGGATCCGCACAAGGGCCCGCCCCAGGCCCCCGTGCTGTATGTCAAATCGGCCAACACCTTCAACCCCAGCCCCACCTTGGTACTGGAAGACGGGGTGAAAGAGGTCGACACGGGTGCCACACTGGGTCTGGTGATGGGTGCCCAAGGTATGCCGGACCGCGTGGTGCTGCTCAACGACTGGTCCGTGCCCCACGACAGTTATTACCGCCCTCCCGTCAAGTTCCGTTGCCGAGATGGTTATTTGGGATGCGGGTCACCCCCGGTCCCTTGGGCCAGCCTGGATCTGGCCTCGCTGAGCATCATGGTGCAGCTCAATGGCCAAAAGATCCAGACCGTGCATCTGTCAGAGCTGGTCCGCCCGGTGGAGCGCCTGCTGGCCGATGTGGGCGAGTTCATGACCCTTCAAGCGGGCGATGTGCTGATGCTGGGCACCGATGTGCTGGCCAACGGCCAACGGCCCCGAGCCCGTGCTGGAGACACCGTGTGCCTGAGCGCCCCAGGGTTTGCCCCGTGGGTCCAAACTGTGCAAGGAGAGGCCGCATGAAACACGCTCGCATCGCCTGGTCTGGGGCCATCCAGCAAGCCGTCGAGTCGGATGGCCAGCTGCTCATCACCCAAGGCCCACACAAAGGCCATCGAGTGGGCTTTGACGACGTGGTCTGGCTGCCGCCGCTCGTGCCCGTGCCGCAGCCGCGCACCGTCATCGCTCTGGGCCTGAACTACGCCGACCACGCCAAAGAACTCGCCTTCAAAGCGCCCGAAGAACCGCTGGCCTTCATGAAGGGCGAGGCCTCGCTGATCGGACACAAGGCGTTCACCCATCGCCCCGCCGACGTGAAGTACATGCATTACGAATGCGAGCTGGCGGTGGTCATTGGCCGCACAGCGCGCCATGTGAAAAAAGCCGATGCCTACGACTATGTGGGCGGCTACACCGTGGCCAACGACTACGCCATCCGCGACTACCTGGAAAATTGGTACCGACCCAACCTGCGCGTGAAGAACCGCGACACCTGCACACCCATTGGCCCCTGGTTGGTCGATGCTGCCGATGTCCCCAACCCCATGGCCTTGAAGCTGCAGACCACCGTCAACGGGCAGGTCACACAAAGCGGCAACACCGCCGACATGGTCTTCGACGTGCCCACCCTCATCGAATACTTCAGCAGCTTCATGACGCTCCACCCCGGCGACCTGATCCTGACCGGCACACCCGACGGCATCGTCAACGTCAACCCCGGCGATGTGGTGGTGACCGAAATTGAAAGCATCGGAGCCCTGATCAACACCATCGTGGGCAGGCCATAACCCTTGTAGGTCGGTGGCATCAGCCCCCGACAAGACCGAAAGAGAGACACCGCTTGAAAATCGACCACCTCATCCATGGCCAAACAGTCGCAGGCCGCGACTACTTTGAAACCGTCAACCCCGCCACCCAAGAAGTGCTGGCCGAAGTCGCCTCGGGCGGCGAGGCGGAGGTGAATGCGGCTGTCGCCGCCGCCAAGGCCGCCTTCCCCAAATGGGCCGCCACACCGGCCACTGAACGCGCCAAGATCATGCGCAAGCTGGGCGACCTGATCACGAAACATGTCCCTGAAATCTCGGAGACCGAAACCAAAGACTGCGGCCAGACGATTAGCCAAACCGGCAAACAGCTGGTGCCGCGTGCGGCCGACAACTTTCACTACTTTGCCGAGATGTGCACCCGCGTGGACGGCCACACCTACCCCACGCCCACGCACCTGAACTACACGCTGTTCCACCCGGTGGGCGTGTGCGCCCTCATCAGCCCGTGGAACGTGCCCTTCATGACCGCCACATGGAAGGTCGCGCCGTGCCTGGCCTTTGGCAACACCGCCGTGCTCAAGATGAGCGAGTTGTCGCCATTGACCGCTGCGCGTTTGGGCGAGCTGGCGTTGGAGGCTGGCGTGCCCGCAGGCGTACTCAACCTGGTGCACGGCTACGGCAAAGAGGCGGGTGAGCCGCTGGTCTCGCACCGCGATGTGCGGGCCATCAGCTTCACCGGCTCCACCGTCACCGGCAACCGCATCGTGCAAAGTGCGGGCCTCAAAAAGTTCAGCATGGAGCTGGGCGGCAAGAGCCCCTTTGTGATTTTTGAAGACGCCGACCTGGACCGCGCTTTGGATGCGGCCATCTTCATGATCTTCAGCAACAACGGCGAGCGCTGCACGGCGGGCAGCCGCATCCTGGTGCAGCAAAGCATCTACGCCGACTTTGCCGCCAAGTTTGCCGAGCGCGCCAAACGCATCACCGTGGGCGACCCGCTCGACGAAAAAACCATCGTCGGCCCCATGATCAGCCAAGCCCATCTGGCCAAGGTGCGCAGCTACATCGAACTCGGCCCCAAAGAGGGCGCGACGATGCTGTGCGGCGGACTGGACCAGCCCGGCTACGCCGCCGACTTGCCTGCGCATGTCAAAAACGGCAACTTCGTCTGGCCCACCGTCTTTGCGGATGTGGACAACCGCATGCGCATCGCGCAAGAAGAAATCTTCGGCCCGGTGGCTTGCCTGATCCCGTTCAAGGACGAGCAGGATGCGATTGAAAAAGCCAACGACATCGAATACGGCCTCTCCAGCTACGTCTGGACCGAGAACCTGGGCAAGGCGCACCGCGTCGCGGCCGCCGTCGAAGCGGGTATGTGCTTTGTGAACAGCCAGAACGTGCGCGACCTGCGCCAACCCTTTGGCGGCACCAAGGCCAGCGGCACCGGCCGCGAAGGCGGCACCTGGAGCTACGAAGTGTTCTGCGAACCCAAGAACGTCGCGGTGTCGCTGGGCGGTCACCACATTCCGCATTGGGGCGTATGAGCATGTGGCAACTCGACAACTCTAGGAGTGCTCACCATGGGTAAGCTCGCATTGGCCGCCAAAATCACCCACGTGCCCAGCATGTACCTGAGCGAAATCCCGGGGCCACGTTTTGGCACACGCCAAAGCGCCATCGACGGGCATAAGGAAATCAGCCGCCGATGCCGTGCCATGGGCGTGGACACGCTGGTGGTGTTTGACACGCACTGGCTGGTCAACGCGAACTACCACATCAACTGCGCGCCGCATTTCAAGGGCAGCTACACCAGCAATGAGCTGCCGCACTTCATCAACCACATGGCCTTCGAGTCGCCGGGCAACCCGGAGCTCGGGCACTTGCTCGCCAAAGTGGCGAATGATCACGGCGTGGAAACCTTGGCGCACGACAACACCACGCTCGACCCCGAGTACGGCACGCTGGTGCCGCTGCGCTACATGAACGAGGACCAGCACTTCAAGGTGGTGTCGGTCTCGGCGCTGTGCATGGTGCATTACCTGAACGACAGCGCCCGCCTGGGCTGGGCCATGCGCGAAGCCGTGGAAAAGCATTACGACGGCAAGGTGGCTTTTTTGGCCAGCGGCTCGCTCTCGCACCGCTTTGCGCAGAACGGACTGGCCCCCGAATTCGCCCACAAGATCTGGAGCCCGTTTCTGGAGCAGCTCGACAAGCAGGTGCTGCAGATGTGGGGCAACCGCGAATGGAAAGCCTTTTGCGAGATGCTGCCCGAGTACGCCAGCAAGGGCCACGGCGAAGGCTTCATGCACGACACCGCCATGCTGATGGGCGCTTTGGGCTGGACGGGCTATGACGGCGGCGTGGACATGGTCACGCCTTACTTTGGGGCGAGTGGCACGGGCCAGCTCAATGCCATTTTTGAAGTGACCCCGCAAGACGGCAACCAAGTGCCCGCCGCCGTGGCCAGCAGTGCAGAGGGCTACACGGCCATCAGCACCCGCCTTTGAGGAGAGCGAAACATGCCCCATCTTGTGATCCTTTACACCGGCCAGCTGGATGCCGAAGTCAACATGACGACGTTGTGCCGCCAGATGGCGGACGCCATGCTCACCGTGAAAGACGAGTCTGGCAAACAGGTTTTCCCCACCGGCGGCACGCGTGTGCTGGCCTACCCTGCACCGCATTACGCGGTGGCCGATGGCGGCGCAGCAGGGCGTGAAGCGGGTGGCACGGGTGACTACGCCTTTGTGTACCTGAACCTGCGCATGGGCCGGGGCCGCAGCGAGGCCACACAACAAAGCGCCGGTCAAACCTTGCTCGAAGTGGCCAAGACCTTTTTTGCGCCCGTGATGGCGCAGCGCCACATCGGCATCACACTGCAGATCGATATCGGCCCCGAGGTGTTTGACGCCAAGCACAGCAATCTTCATCCGCTTTTCAACAAGGTTTGAGCCATGTCCGTGTTCACCGAAGACCAGATCCAGCAGCTCGCGCACGAGCTCAACCAATCCGAAAAATCCCGCGTACAGATCGAGCACTTCTCCAAGCGCTTCCCGGGCATGACCATCGACGATGGTTACCGCATCAACCGCGCCTGGATGCAGCTCAAGTTCGCCGAAGGGCGCACCATGATCGGCCACAAGATTGGCCTCACCAGCCGCGCCATGCAGGTCTCGAGCCAGATCGATGAGCCCGACTACGGCACGCTGCTCGATGACATGCTCTACACCTGTACGCCAGGCCAAGTGCTCGACATTCCCTTCACCGATTTCATCGCCCCGCGTGTGGAGGTCGAGTTGGCCTTCATCCTCAAAAAGGAACTGCGCGGCCCGAACGTGACGGTGCAGCAGGTGCAGGAAGCGACCGATTACGTGACGCCTGCGATTGAGATCATCGATTCGCGCATCGAGCAGTTCGACCGCCACACCAAGGTGATGCGAAAGGTCTTTGACACCATCAGCGACAACGCGGCGAATGCGGGCATTGTGCTCGGGGCCAAGCGGGTCGATCCGCTGACCACCGACCTGCCCTGGTGCGGCGCGGTGCTGCGGCAAAACGGCGTGGTCGAAGAAACCGGTTTGGCGGCGGGCGTGCAAGGTCACCCCGCTGTGGGCATCGCGTGGTTGGCCAACAAGTTGGCCCCTTGGGGCGAGCACCTGCAAGCCGGTGAAATCGTTTTGGCGGGCTCCTTCACCAAACCGGCAGTAGCCAAAGTGGGCGATGTGTTTGATGTGGACTATGGGCCACTGGGCAAGCTGGAGTTCAAATTCATTTAACACCAGAATTTTTCGCACGCCCACGCTGGTCGGGTCCGGGGGGCCTGGCTGGGCGATGTGGCAAAGCGAAGCGCCTCTGAGCCCGGACAGGCCCCCCGGACCCGATCAGCCCCCTCATCGAAGCCACTACACCCTCAGCCTGCCAACCTTGAACCCATCAACGAGAGGAACTTCGCCATGAACACCCCTGTGAACTTATTCAAACAAGCCCTTCAAAACCAACAGCCCCAAATCGGTCTGTGGATGGGATTGGCCAGCGCCTACACCGCCGAAATCTGCGCTTTGGCGGGTTTTGACTGGCTGGTCATCGACGGCGAACACGCGCCCAACGACCTGCGCAGCATCCAGGCCCAGTTGCAAACCATGGCCGCCTACCCCGCCAGCCACCCGGTGTGCCGCGTGCCTGTGGGCGAGACGGCGCTCATCAAGCAATACTTGGACCTCGGCGCGCAAAACATTTTGGTGCCCATGGTCGACACGGCCGAGCAAGCCGCGCAGCTGGTGCAAGCCATGCGTTACCCCCAAGACGATGGCCAGGGCGGCGTGCGCGGCATGGCGGGTGTTCGGGTTGCGGATTTGCGCGGTGAAGTGGGTATTCCGGACCAACGTGACCGGTCATTCCGGTCCATCGTGACCGACGATTCCGATCGAACGTGA
>Ga0075472_10001059_pt1 | contig 11276 bp, 6 predicted proteins | sample DEB19_08_DNA_3_FD_77014 | JGI IMG/M metagenome (GOLD analysis project Ga0075472, IMG submission 77014) | Aqueous microbial communities from the Delaware River and Bay under freshwater to marine salinity gradient to study organic matter... | ecosystem: Environmental > Aquatic > Marine > Coastal ...
CGCCAACTTGGAATTTAGCTCCCGAAGTAACGGCAATTGTGGTTGTGGTGGTTGAGTTGGTGATGTTGGTGGCCGCAGTAACATCCGAGCGAGCCGGATAAGCATCCTGCAACCATTCGTAGACACGGTTGGGCCAGTTGATAAGCTGGAATTTTGCCGCGTTATCCAGTCCCAAACGCAAGATGGTCGTTACGTCATACGGGCTGGTGAGGATGATGCGGTCTGTGAGAGTCCGCTTCTGGGGCACAGTGTTGCTATAAGAATAGACAACGCCGGTAAGTGTGGACATTGAGGCTCCTTAGAGCTTATGCTGTGATGAGAATATCGTCCACTGGAACGCCGAGCTTGCGATACTTCGCTTTAATCTCGTCGCCAGCTTTGTATCCTTTCCCACGAGCATTGCTCATTTCTTTTAGGTATTCCTGTGTCGATGCGTCTGCTCCGGCGGCCCTTGCACCTCCGGCGGCCAAAGCGGAAACATCTGATACATCAGGTTTGGGTTTTCCCTTTGCGTAGCGGGCCACGGCCAGCTCAAAAGCATCACCTTTGAGACTGTTCCACTGGTTGACCACTACCTCATTCGGGTCGATACCGTACTGGGAGAGCACATTTAACTTAGACGCTACCTCTGCTCCGTCGTCCACTTTGTCACGGGGGGCGGCAGAAACCTCACTGTCTGGCTTGCCAAGCTGGTTTTTTAGTTGACGAACACTGTCACGGAACTCGAGTTCCGCAAACGCTTCATCATCTCCAAGACCACGCTTCTTAAGCTGTTCGAGTTCGGCAATCTTCGACCTTAAGTCCTCGTACCCTTTGAGCGCCTTGTGAACGCCCCTGTCTTTGTCGCTCTGTAGAGCGCCAACTTGTTCGGTCAACGACTTAATCGCAGATTCCAGTCTGGTCACGTCGATTGAACCCGGCTTGCCACCAGCACCTTGCGAACTGGCAGATGTTGACGCACCTGCTGTCCCTTCAAGGTTCTGGCCGCTGTCCATATCTTGTTCGGCCATTTGTAAAACTCCTTATTCGGTTTCGTGTATCTATAACATGACTAATAGGCTATTGTCAAGGTGTCTGCCTTGTGAGCAGGGTTTCGATAACCTGTGACTGAGGGATGCCTAGGTCGTCTCCGATAGCTTGAAGAAGCTGGTCGGCTGAATAGCTCAATTCCACGCCCTGCGCATAAGCGTCCACCAGCATCAGTAGCTCGGGCGACATGCGGCGGTGGCTCATAATCTGTTCTGCGCTAACGCCCTGCGGGGCTGTAATATTACGCGCAATCTCGATTTGGGCGGGGGTGGAAATGTCGGTGCGTATAGCTGGCGCGGGTGTGTCGTCCATGCCTAAAGCGATGTCGGCTACGGTGGTGATTACGTCCTGTTGCCACAAGTTGCGCTCATCCCAGAAGTCTTGCAGGGTCGAATAGTATTGCTTCTTGAACGCATCCAGTTCTACTTTGAGTTGAGAGTCATGTGTTAACTTGTAGCGGTTGTTCAGCCATGTGTACTGCGCCGAAATGTCGTAGATGTCGTCGCCGTACTTGTCGGTCATGGCCTTACGCGCAACACCTTGATAATAGCCGTCCAACTCTTTGAGTGAGCCGTAGTATTTGTACAGGTCGGGGTTCTGTACGACACTGCCCTGTTGCATGTCTAGGGCTTGCTGGATTTCAGGGAAGCTCTCTTTCATCTGGTCGGCGGCAGTTGCGCCGTAGACTTCCCGAATGTCAAAGTATTCGTCCACCAAATCCCACACGCCGCGAGAAATGACCTTGCCTGTAGCGTCGCGCTCGTAGGGCATACCCACGCTCTTGGAGACTTCCTCCTCAACGGTTCGGTAATCGGAACGAACTTTGTTCCATTCCTGCCGCGTTGCCCCATCCGGCAGTTTTAGAACCGCCGCCACCATCGTCAATGCGCCGAAGAACTGCTCCGCCTCTCCCTGCCCCCATTTGGACACATCACCCTTGTCGTCGTAGAAAGAGTTGATTTGCGCTTCGGTGATGCCAACGGAGTCCAACAAGCGCGACATATCGCCGGGCGGGATGCGCCCGAGTACGTTGTATGCGTAGGCCACATCGCGTTCTTCGCCGCTTTTCTTCGCCAGCATGACATAATCCGCAAACGGATACTGGTTGTTCAATTCCTGCATCGCGCCACGGAAGTCCTCTGGTGACATGGTGGGGCGCATGGTGAACAGCTTGGATTGCTCTGAGTAGAACCTGTCAATCTCCATGTCGGACGGCGTGCGAACCTTGTAGCCAGAACCGAAAAGGAACTGTAGCGAAGAACCCATCGCGTGAGATTTGTTGCGTAAATTCACAGCATCTTCCCACGCTGGGCCAGAGTGCGAATTTGCCGCATCGGTTAGTTGCTCGCGGGTGTACTTGGCCGTCAGTTCGGGACTGTATAAAGCACGGCCAATCTGCGCTGTCTCAAACTTGTCGTAGCCGCCTTGAAACCAGCCCACGAAGGGGTCTAGCTCAACGCCGGTTGTGTCCTTGACCACCCGCGAGAATGGCAGGAGGCGGGAGAGCCACGCATTGCCAGCCTCTTCGTCGCCCTTCCCACGCAGGGCAAGGCCGGTGGCAACGGTGATGGGTGTCCACACGCTCGGCCCAAACTTGCCTGCATTGTCCAAGGCGGTGGTAAACCAGTTGGTACGTTTCTCTGGGTCGTTGAAGTCCACGCCCGTCAAGCCGGATAGCGACCACAGGGCTTGTTCGAGATTGAAGTACAGCGGGTTTTCCAAGTCAATGCCGAAGTCGTCCGTGCTGATGCTGTAACGCCAGAACTCGGGAAGCTCCCGATGTTGCCGCGCCAAGTCCTCTTTCATCATGGCGTAATGCGAGAAGATGGCAGGGTTCTGCCAAGTTCGCGTGCCCAAGAAGTTCTTGTACGTCCCCTTGTACCAAGAGCCGTAGGGGAACAGATACGCAGTTGCGGCATCAAAGCCGGTCTTGCGCCAGTAGGGGAGCAGGGAGAAGTCTCGCGCCGCAGTGCCAGCGTTCTTTGCCATGACGCGGATTTCGGATAGTCGTTGCGGCAGGGCTTTGCCCAATTCCTTTACAGACTTCCCGAAGGCAGAGTTGGTGGCTATCGGGGCAATGTCGTCGAAGTGCTTGGTGATGTAATCGGTCAGCTTGTTCTCGAAAATGTCCAAGTTCATCTCTGACAACATCTGATAATGCGTAGGCTGTACGTTTGAGGATGGCGGCTTCAGTAGATAGTCGTCTGCCGTGCGCGTAATGCGGCGCAAGTCATCTTCGGTTGCCAACGCCTTTCCGGTCTTTGCCCTGAACGCGGCTTCAGCCATGTCGATGTCGATATGGTCAAGGGTGTCAAGTTGCAGGTCGCCGTATTTACCGATGATGTTGGCAAGATACCGCTCGTTTGGAACAAGCCCGCGATATACGTCGGCAATGCCGTACTTCTCGGCGAGGGAGGCGATTTCGGCGGGGGTGGCAACCTTCCCGCCAGATTTGATGATCGTACCGCCGTCCGAGATTACAAAGCCTTTGTAGTCCTCGAAGTTGGCTTTGGCGGCATCCAGCATCTTGCGTACTGCGCTGTAGTTCTCGCCGCTGGCCGCTTCGATGGCATCAATGTACGCATAATGCGCATCAATGCCCACATTCAGTTCGTCGTCCCACTCCAAGGCTTTCCAGCCCCAGAAGCGGTCAAGCACAGGGTTTCCGGTTGTTGACGCTTTCACTGCATCTTCAAAGGAAGTGTTGTCGCCCAAAACGGACATCAGCTTGTCCCACTTCTCTTTCGTCAGCTCCGAGCCGTCTTTCGCTAACGTCCAGTATTTATCCGTCTTGAGGGAGATGTCGTCCCATTTCTGTCCCCAGCCCACGGGCAGGATTTTCTCTATCTCTGCAAAGTTCGCAATCCCATTCTTCGAGTTTACGGCCATATTACGGGCGGTGCGGGCGGCTTCAGCCAAGTCCGACACAACGTTCTTGCGCACACGCCCAGCCACAGCGAGATACGTGCGCCGCGCATCCGAGAACGTCCCGTCCAGCAAAACCGCTTCAAACGCATCGCTGGGGTCGAGTTTGATAGGCATGACCTTTGCCAACTCTTGCCCGTTCTTCTTTAGGTCTGCGAAAAGGGCCTTGCCTGCCGCGATTGCATCATCCTTGCTCTTTGCGCCCAGAACGGTTTGCACGAAGGCTTGCGCCCTGTCGCCCAGAACATTCATAAACGGCTTGGCGTTGTTCACGTCCTCAAATGGACGCACGAAACCGATACCCGCTTGCTTGCGCATATCGTTGAGCACGGCTTCAATGTCCCCGTGCATGGTAAACAACTTCGATTCAATCTGCGGCCACATCTCGGCAGGGATGCCGGAGAAACGCGGGTCTTTTGCGTAGTTCGAGACAAGCGTTTTCAACCTGCGCTGATACTCTTTGACGTACACAACGCCGGTAATACGCTTGCCCTTCTTGACTTCGGCGGCCTCCGCAAGCGGGCGGAAGTCCAGCTTTTTGAGCGAGTCCTTGAAACCAACCCACAAATTACCAGCAGAGTCCTTGGCAACCTTGTCTGTTCCATACGCACCAAAACCCGGAACAGGGATGTGTTGCCCGCCCTCCAGCTTCGTGGCCAATTCGTACCAGTCGTGCTGAAACGGAGAGATACCGTCCCACCCGTAGTCAATGGCGGCGATAACATCGTTTTGGGTCATGTTGCGGAAAGCATAGGAAGGCCATGATAGATACAGACGGTTGAGCGCATTATTTATCGGAGCAACCACTTTTTGTAGATTGTTCTGCAACTTGGCCGCATTACGCTGTTGCGGGGTAAGTCCCTTTGCCATTTGCGCAAGACGCTCAAGCTCGGTCTGCTCTTTGGCTTTCGATACCTGCTTGACAATGCCGCCCGCGTCTATGGATTTCTGCAACTCGGCCAGCTTTTCTTCGGCATTAATCATTTCCGCGAAGGACGGGAACATCTTATTCGCGGCGGCTTGCATATAGCCCATCAGGTTGGCGGCCACGCCAGCGGTGCTGTCCGCCTTGGTCATTTCCTTCAACAAGGCCAACGCGCCCTTCATGTCCTTGTCTGCCGCTTCAATCAGCTTGGCGTTGCGAGTTGCCTTGATAATGTCTTTGAACTTCTGTGTGTTCTCGGCAACCTGCGAACCCTTCTCCACTCTGCGCAAAGCACCGGAGAGCGAGTTGAGTAGTCGCGTACCCGCTGAACCGTTTGAGAAGATGGAGAGCAGGTCATCCCCGTTCGTCACCAGTTGGCGCATGAAGGACGCGAACATTGTCCCCGCCCGCGAGAGAAACAGTGCGGGATTGCCGGACGTGAGCACGGCCTTTGCCGCCTGCTGGCGGATGAGCACATCTGACGACCCAAGATTGGTAGCCATTGTTGCGAGACGCATAAATTCTTCCACGTCACCATTTGCCATCCGAAGAAGTTCCGAGCTAACCAATTCGTTCGTAGCGTGGACGAGATGCGTCTTGCTTTCGGGAAGCAGGGATGCAAGTTCCTTGGCAAACTCCGGCGCGTCTTTCGACACCTTCCCTGTAATTGCATCCAGTAATCCAGCATCAGCGGCCTTGTGGCTGGCGTATATTTCGTCTAGTGCCTCATTCGTGATGTGAGCGGCGGTGATCTGGTCGCCAGCGCGGGATGCTTCAACCAGCTTCTGCGCGGCGGCGGTATCCGCCACGTTCAGCAGTTTTTCAGCCCGCCCGCCCATGATTTTATTGATGGAGTTCACCTTGCCAAATAAATTCGACGGGTCAAGTATCATCTCGCCCACGAGTTCGCCAATCCAGCTTACACGCCCTTCCAAGAGCATTGAATCCTCAATATCCTTCGGGCGCTCACCGGCTTGCAATCGCTTTAGAAACTCCTCGCGTACAGAGAACGGGGTGTCGTCCTTGAGGATGTTCATGTACGGCTTGCCGGTAATGGGGTTGATGTTCTGGGCGTTCACCTTGTCCATTGCGCGGAAGATGGGGTTTGTAATCTCGCCGTAGAACAAACGAGAGGCTTCCCAGTTCCCGCGCCAGTCCACCTTCTTCCCGTGCAGAACATCGGATATGGCATAGGCCGTAGAACCAATAATACCCTCTGCACCAGTGGCGAGAAGGCTTAGCGGACGCAAGGCTGTGAATACGGTCTTTAGCGCATCGCCGTTCTTCCAGTTGGCGGCAAATTCGGATGTCCATCCCTTGATGTCGTCCCCGTAATTAGGCGTGCCGTCAGGCCGCCACCCAATGGCGTTCTGTGGTAATGCCTCACCACGCGGGTTGAGTTTTGCGGTTTGGTAATCCCAGTTCTCCCAATCCTGAACCTGCGGCTGGGCTACCTGTGTAGCCTGAGCCGTAGCAGGACGCGGTGGGCTGGGTGGACGCGGGATATTAGATGTGGCCTGAGTAGCGGGCTTGGCGGGCGTAGGTTGCGGAGGTCGTGGAAGCATTTAACGAATATTCCACGAGAGGTTATTTACTAAAGACTGCGAGTTGTCAGCCGCGCCCTGCCCATTTGCCGTTCCGCCCTGCGGTGTAGACTCGGCTTCCTTTTCCGCGCTCCGTCTACGGCGCTTCGCCGCATTTTGTAGCCACTGTTGCGCCTTGGCGGTATCGCGCCACAACATGGTCTGTTGCGCCGCAGGTTGGTTCTGCGCTGTCGGCGAACCGCTAACAAGGTTGTACCCGCCGTTGGATGTTTTCACGTATCCGAGCGCGTTTAGCTCCTGCTCGTTCAAGTCCTTCGCCTCATCAGGCGTTAGGTATGTCCATGCTACATTGCCGGACGCATCACGACCAACTCTGCGGCCACCCCGCTCGGATTGCTGATAGTTCCCTGTCTGTCCAGACGCAACAACGTTCTGGGTTTGGGCGGCGGCCACGTACTGACGATAAGCATCGGAATAGTAGGATGGATTTTCGGCCGAGTTGATAGTCTGTCGCCAGCGGCCAGAATAAACATCGGACGGTTTAGGCGGAGTAACGGGAACAACCCCGTAGCCTTTTGGCGAAGATGCCATTGGATACTGGGGTTGTGTTCCTGTGACAGTTGGCAGTCCGTAGGTTACACGCGGAGCGCCGAAGGGGTCAACATTTGGAAAGAAGCTGTCGTTCTGAACCGGCGGTGGAGCAATCGGAGGCATGGCAATGCCGCCCCCGGGAGGCTTAGGCGGAGCCGGTAGCTTGATTGTATGCCCCGCCGTTGCCCGTACTATCCCGTTGGTTTTCTGCAATAGGGTCAGCGGGACGTTGAACTGCTTGCTGATTGACAGCAGGCTGTCCCCCGATTTGACTGTGTAGGTCGCCATTAAGTTCTTCCTCCAATTCTGCTAGTATCAAGTCCATACGAATACTCGCCTGTGCGATAATTAAATCCCAGCTGTTCATCGTCCCGCCTGTGTGATGGATGGCACTGCGGCTTGCGGGGCAGTCCCGCCCTGCGCGGCATCGAAGCCCTGTCCAGAAGTCGCGGCATCGCTAGGGAGCGGACTGCCGCCTTCGGGAGCTACGTTACCGGCGGGAGCTTGCGGGGCTTGCGCCTGTGCGGCCATGGCTTGTTGCGCCTGAACCTGTATCTGCGCCAACTGCTCTTGGGTTGCCACTTGGATTTGCATCTGCGCCTTGCCCAAGATGGTTTGCACCTTTCCTTCCAGCACGGCTGTTTCCAGCTTACGCTTTTCCCACGCCTGTCGGTGAGCATCCGGCGAACCCATGCCAAAGCGTTCCACCAGTTCGTCCATATCAATCGGAATATCTGCGTTCTTGAAGATGGACGCAATGTTGGCTAGTTCCATCATGTTGTGCTCGGGAGAAGCAAGGATTTCGCACTTGACGTAAATGTTGCTGTCGATTTCGTCAGGGGTCAGGGCGAGTTCCATGCCGCGCATTTTGTCGCCGCCGCTTCCGTTCATGCGCACACCCACGTAGCCGCCGTTCTTCTTGGCGTGCTGAAGTATCAGGCGGGCAATACCTTCGTTCACGCCCTCCACGATACGTTTTGCGGGTTCGGTCTGCGCCAAGCGAAGTTTGATTTGCTCCTGCAAAGTGGAGTGCTGAACATTCGAGATTTGCAAAGAAGCCGTCTGCCCAATGCCCAGCGAATTTATCATCTGATAGCGCAGTTCGGCAATCCTCTGCGAGAAGCCGGGGTCGAGCGGGGGTGGGATAAGTGGTGTAACATCTGAACCGGCCGGGGCTATGGCAACCACAGTATCGCCGCTCATATCCACGGTCATGGTTTGGTTGGCCGGCCCTTGTTGCAGGAACATCGGGTAGAAAGCGCGTTTGTACAAGATGGTCTGCTGGATGGTCACAAGGTCGTTGATTTCCTTGTAGTACCCGGCGCGGAGCAGGGGGGCAAGCAGGGGGTCGCCTTCGCCCTCCTTGATCGCCCAGTTCACGTAGCCCTTCTTGTTGGGGGTGTCCAGAATTACGACAACATCCGCATCTGCGTCAACTTCGGTTGGCATGGTCTTATCGGCCACGGGGTAATAACACACATAGCGTTGTTTGCTATCTTCGTAGTCGATATAGACAACGCGGGCTTCCTCATCCTCTTCCAACAACGCATCCAGCTTTCGGATAGCCGACTTCACGGAAGCGTGCTCTTCCTCCCACTCCGTCCAGCGTTCAATGAGTTCGGCGGCGAATATATTATTGACTGCCGCGCCCCACAGCATCTTGTTGTAGCCCTGTTCGCCAACTACTGTCCCCGGATGGTGGCGTTTCACACAGTAGCCGTAATCCTTCGAGTATTCCAACTGAGCGCAAGAGCGGTTGTAAATTGCGGCATCCAAAAGAAGTCGGGAGATATACGGGGTCTTGCCCATCTGGTTGGCCTGCCACAACGCCCACTCAAGCACGCGCTCTACTTTTTCGGCGTGGTCAACATCGCCCAGCCCGAACGGAATAACGTCCAGCTTTGGGGTTTGGGTAGAGTAGATGTTTACCACCTGCTGGACAATATCGCGGCCAATGGTTTCCACGTACTGCGAGTAGGTGGGTTCTTCCGAGAGGGTGGGGATGGGTTCAACGACCAGATTTACAATATCGTCGAAGCCGTCGTACTCATCGCGTGCGTCCTGCGTTTCAGTTAGCTGGCGATTAATCTTTCCGATGATTTTGTTTTTCAATTTTTCCACCATTGCCTTCTCCCTGCTAGGGGATGTTTCTCGACGTGCCTCATCTCCTGCGGCAGTTCAGTTTGCAGGGCTTGCGGCATGGCTCTGGCCGCGTGGTACAGGGCATCCAGAGCGTCCCATCGTTTGTCCGTCTTGTGCGGGTCAAGTTCATAGAAGTTGTCCAACGCATCACGGAGCGTATCCAGATATTCGCTTCTATCGTCAGATATGACAATCTGAGCATTTTCAAGGAACGGGGCAAGTTCGGTACGGATACGCGCCGACTTGTCAGCAATGCGCCCCGAGCCATCAGGGTTCATCCCCGGCAGGGTCGATTTGACCAGCCGTAAATCAGGATTGGTCAGGCGGAGCGTTTGCAGGAACGCAAGACCGAAACCCTGTCCTTCCACATAGGTATTACCGAAGTTCGGGTAGCTGGTTTGCAGGCGCATGATGTGCCCGCCAGCTTGCTGGACAGTACACTGTTCCAGCACGCCTTCCGTCACCACCACGTTACCTCTCGGGTTGCGCTGAAGCAGGGCAATCGCAAAGAACGAGTTTTTACGCTCCACTTCGCCACGCTCACTGTACATGGTGGACGGGTCAGCACCCGCCTGTGCGTACCAATCACGCTGTATCCACTCCTTATTATAGGTGTAGTATTTCAACCCGCCAGCAGATGCAGAGCGCAAGTCCATCATAAGCATCTGCCAGAACTCGAACTTACCAGCACCACGAGCGGCTTTGATGGCGTTCACGCCCCAGCGTTCTGGGTAATTCAACGTCCACCAGCCTTTTATATCATCGTATTCCGTTCCGGTCACTTCGTTCATGCCGTCAATGTACACGCCCGTCCCCTCCTGCGCCGGACGCATCACAGGCACGATGCTGAAGTCAAAACCTCCAGATGCTTTCAGCACCTCAAACGAGTCGTCGCCCTTGCCCCACGGAACACCCAAGTAGATCATCCACGTATCCAGCTTATCGTTCTTGCGTATAAGCGTGTACATCAGCGTGCCGGTCACGAAGTTGACCACCGACTTGCGCTCATTGTCGGATGTCGAGTTGTTCTTATCGTGGATGTCGTCCACGGCACAAACGCCGGTAGGATGTTTACCGTTGATGCGCGTGGACGTGTAGCCGCCGCCAATCAGGGTGGGGTCAATCGCGCCACCGGTCAGTTCGACCCACTTCTCGCGGCTCATGGACACATCCATCACCCAGTAGCCCTCACTAGACCACTTGCCCTCAATGGGGCGCACGCTGGGGAACACCTTGCGGTAGAAGGGGTGGAACTCAATCGTGTCGGTAATGCTTTTTGTAATCTTGTCCGCCGAGCTATCGTTGGCTGAGACAATCAAATTCGTCTTGTACGGGAACAGTCCGATAAACCACTCTACGAAATCCACATCCATGCTGGTACTCTTGCCCGAACCACGGAAGGCGTTTATCGCATACCCGCGCCCCGCCTCATGCGCCGCAAACCACTGCCGCACCCACTGCTCTTGCATCCAGTTGGCATCATAGTCGTGCTTGCCCTTGTAGTAGGCCAGAAAGCCCTCTGGAGTAAACTTCCGCGCCGTGTCCACCAAGACGGCTTCCCGCCCCGCCCCCTGCACCACCAACGCCCACTCAGGATGCTCCGCAAATACCTTGGCGGCTACATCCGGCTCTGCCTCTACCTTCGCCCGTAATTGGGCAAGTAGTCCAACTACGTCGCTCAAACGTACTCCACTACAGCGTACTCGCCTAGAAAGCTCTCTACTTCCTCAAGCACGATTACACGCACCTTGCGCCCGCCGTAGTCGAACACAGCAACTTCGCGGCCTGCACCGAAGCGCAGGAAGCAGTCGGCCAGTAGTTTCATCGTGCTGTAGAGCAAAGTGTCCATGAGGCGATTTTCCTAATTTTTATATATTTTTCTGCGTGGAACCTACCACCAACCAAACAACCAAGCAATCAACCAAGCACCCCGCCACCCACTACCCCCCGCCCGCCCCCTGCCGCCCCCGCGCATCGTCGAACGCCTGCAGGAGGCCGGTCAGTGCGCTGACCAGCTCAGCCGCTTGCCCCACGTCTGCGCCATCCGCAGACTGTTTGCCCTCTGCCAGCCCGCTCCCGCGCTCCAGCCATTCCGCCGCCCCGTTACCATACGGCGAGTC
>Ga0075472_10001063_pt1 | contig 11259 bp, 9 predicted proteins | sample DEB19_08_DNA_3_FD_77014 | JGI IMG/M metagenome (GOLD analysis project Ga0075472, IMG submission 77014) | Aqueous microbial communities from the Delaware River and Bay under freshwater to marine salinity gradient to study organic matter... | ecosystem: Environmental > Aquatic > Marine > Coastal ...
CCACCATTTGAGTTATCCACAGCCCTACTCTTGACGCCCAATGGCTATTTCCTTCTCTCGACCCGACCCCTCGTCGCCGTCCGCGGTGGGCGCAGCGTCGTTCCCGGTCTCCCGTCGGGGGTATGACCAGGGCGAGGTTCGCGATTTCCTGCGCATGGTGGCGGCCGAATTGGCCCGCCTGCAGGAGCGCGAGCGCTTCCTGGAGAGCGAACTGCGTGCCATGCAGACCCGCGGCATGTCCGGCCCCGGACGACTGGACGAAGAGACCGTCACCACCCTCCTCGGCGAGGAAGCCGCCCGCGTTCTTTCCACTGCCCGTGATGCAAGCACGCAGATCCGCGAGCGTGCCGAGGAGTCCGCGACGCGACTCGTGAAGGATGCTGCAGACGACGCAACCCGCATCCGTGAATCGGCAATCCTCGAGGCGCAGCGCATCCACGATGACGCGCAGTCCGATGCCAACGCAGAAGTCGAGATGGCCAAGCAACAGGGCCGCGACATGGTGAACGAGGCGCGTGAGTACCGCGAGAAGGTGCTCTCCGAACTCTCGCGACGTCGCGACGCCGCACGTGCCCAGATCGAGCAGTTGCTGCACGGGCGCGACCGCCTCATGAATGCCTTCGAGCGTGCGCGTATCGCATCCGAGAGCGTTCTTGACGAACTGCACGATGCCCACGACGAGCCGGAAACACTGGTCAATCTGGCACCCACCACCGGCCCGATCCCCATCGTCAACCCGCACCACCCGTCGGTCACGGCGTACGACCAGGAAGTCCAGACCGAGGTGATTGCAGCGGTGCAGCACGCCGAGGAAATCGTGAGGACCGGCGGCGCAGTCATCGACATGTCGCTCGAGGAGATCTTCGAACCGACCGCGGAGGAACTCGCGATTGTCGACGCGGAAGAAGCCGTTGACGTCGTCGAGACCGAGGTCATTGATGACGTCGATGCGGTCGACGTTGTTGAGGTTGTCGAGGTTGCGGAAGAGGAATCTGTTGACTCCCCCGAAGCCGAGGTTGTCGAACCCGAGGAGGAGCACACAGCCACGAACGTCGTGTCACTCTTCGGACGCCGCAACTCACCGGTTCCCGAGATCGCCCCGGAAGTGTCGGAGGATGAGCCGGCCCCTGCCGTCGTTGACCATCCCGTGAACGACAAGCCGAAGAAGGACGCGAAGGCCGACCATTCGGTGGACGACATCTTCGCCAAGCTCCGTGCCGGCAGCACCCAGACCGTTGCCACGGCCACCACCGAGAAGGCCGACAAGCCGAAGACGGCGGAGCCAAAGGCAACAAAGTCAAAGAAGACGGACAAGCCTGTGCCGGCAAAGGCCAAGGCGCCGAAGGCGATCGAGGCGGTCGTCGACCCGGCCCGTTTTGCGGCCCGAAACGAGGCAATCGCACCGACAGTGCCGAACGTCGCCCGCAAGTTCAAGCGCGTTCTCGCCGACGAGCAGAACAACGTCCTCGAGCACCTGCGCGGAAAGCGTTCCTCGCTGGAGATGGACGCGATCATCGGCACGGCCGACGAGCAGGCACAGCGTTACGCGGCGGCAATCGCCGAGGACTCGATGGCGGCGGCGGGAGCCGGCGCGAAATCCATGAAGGATGCTCGTGGAACCTCGAAGAGGGTCACGCAGAAGGTCGTGAACGCGGCAGCAGTCAAGGCAATCGCCGAGGGTCTCGTTGCGATGTTCCGCGAGGACACCCGCATCGCGATCGGCGAGGCCGAGGGCGACAGGGGCATCCTCGCCAGCCTCATGCGTGACATCTACCGCAAGTGGAAGATGACCGGGATCGACGAGCACGTCGACGACGTGGTGTGTGCCGCGTTCAACATCGGTGCTTTTGTCTCTCTCGAGCCCACCGCGGACATCGTGTGGATGGTCGACGGTGATTCGCCGTGCTGCGGTGACTGCGCGGACAACTCGCTGGCCGGTTCGGTGACGAAGGGCCAGGATTTCCCCACCGGTCATGCGCACCCGATGGCCCACGCCGGCTGTCGCTGCCTCATCGGTCCCGCAACGCACTAGCGTTCGCGGGCGTGAGCAACCCCAATGACGTTCCCCCCCGTCGTCCAGGACCGCCCAACTTCCCGAAGTTGACGTTCAGGCGCCCGAGCAAGGGCCGTCTCCTCGTCTCGTCGATCATCGCGGTCGTCCTTGTGCTGCTGTTCAGCGCGCGCGGTCTCTCGTCGTTCTTCGTGAACCTGCTGTGGTTCGACAGTGTCGGTCGCTCCGATGTCTACTGGGGGATCCTGCGCAGCAAGGTGGAACTCGCCGTCATTTTCACTGTCGGTTGTGCCGTGTTCCTGTGGGTCAACCTCATGCTGGCCGACCGACTTGCCCCGTTGACGCTCCCGAACACCCCCGAGGACCTCGCGGTCATGAAGTTCCGCGAGGTGACAGCGCGTCACCGCGGCAAGTTGCGCACCGCGGTCGCGTTGCTGATCGGCCTGATGCTCGGGCTGCCGGCATCGGGGCAGTGGGAGCAATGGATGATGTTCCGCAACCGCCAGGCTTTCTCTGTCGGGGACCCGCAGTTCAAGGCGAATGTGGGGTTCTACGTCTTCCGCCTGCCGTTCGCACAGTTCGTCGTCAGCTGGGCGTTCGGTGCGTTGGTCCTCGTCACGTTGATCTCCATCGGCTTCCACTTCGTGAACGGGAGCATCCGTCCGCAGGATCGCGTGCAGCGCGTGACCCCGCAGGCGAAGGTGCACATCTCCGTGCTCATCGCCGGCGGGACGTTGCTGCGCGCCGCCAACTACTGGCTGTCGCGCTACGAACTCACCGGCTCACAGCGTGGTGTCGTCCGTGGCGCGCTGTACACCGACGTGAACGCACAGTTGCCGGCCACGAACCTGATGATCCTCGTCTCGTTCGCGGTCACCCTGCTGCTGCTGTGGAACGTCCGCCAGCGCGGGTGGCGACTGCCGGTCCTCGGCGTCGGTCTCTGGGTCGTTGTTGCGATCGTCGCGGGCAGTGTGTACCCGGCGCTCGTGCAGCGGTTCGTGGTGCAGCCGAACGTGAGCACGCGCGAGCTTCCGTACATTCAGAGGAACATCGAGGCCACCAAGGCTGCGATGGGACTGGACAAGGTGGAGCGCGTCTCCGTCGGGTACTCGAACATCTCGGCGTCCGATGTGCAGGCCGACGATGCGCCGTTGCGCGACGTCCGCCAGCTGGACCCCACCCAGATGCGCGACCGTTTCTCGCTGGATCAGGGCCTCACGTCGTTCTACGGAGTCAATGATCTCGACGTCGACAGGTACTCCATTGACGGCCGCACGCAGCAGGTCCTCGTGGCGGCTCGCGAGCTGAATCCCGCCGGCCTGCCGAACAAGACGTGGGTGTCGCAGCACCTCATCTACACGCACGGTTGCGGTGTCATCGCCGCTCCGGCGAGCGTGGCCACCAGTGACGGCCGCCCCAGCTACATCGACCTCGGCGTGAAGCGCCCGCAGATCTATTTCGGCGACGGTCTGGACGGCTACGCGGTCGTGAAGACGAACCAGAAGGAACAGGCGTGCGCCGGTGCCACGGAGACGTCGTTCTCCGCGGATTCGGGCATCAAGGTGAACAGCACCATGCGCAAGATCGCACTCGCCGTCAACTTCGGGGAGTTCAACCTGTTCGGCTCGCGCCTCGTCGACAACAACTCGCGCTTCCTGTGGGTGCGCGATGTTCGTGCACGCGTGCAGAAGATCGCCCCGTTCCTGCACTACGACGGTGACCCGTACCCGGTGGTCGTCAACGGCGACATCAAGTGGGTCATCGACGCCTTCACCACCACCGACAAGTACCCCTACGCGGAGATGGCGAACACGTCGCAGTTGACGGAGGGGAGCGGGCTCAACCACCCGTTCAACTACGTGCGCAACAGCGTGAAGGCCGTCGTGGACGCCTACACCGGCGAGACCACCTTCTACATCATGGACTCGAAGGACCCCATCGCGAAGATGTGGAAGAAGGCCTTCCCGGACCTGTTCAGGAAGGGATCGGAAGTCGACCCGCAACTGGCGGCGCACTTCCGCTACCCGGAGGATCTCTTCCGCGTGCAGACCAACCTTTTCGGTCGCTACCAGTTCGACGATGCCACGTTGTTCTTCAATCGCGATGCCGCGTGGAGCATCGCCCAGGCCCCGGCGACCTCCCCCGAGTCGGTGACGTCGTCAGCGTCGTTCGGGACCACGGGTGGTGTGACCCCGGGTGTCGACTCGATCAATGCCGCGGACCCCACCGAGGACCGGTTCACCCCGTACTACACCATCTTCCACGCGCCGAACGACGACACGGACGTCGGTGAGTTCTCCATGCTGCGACCGTTCGTGCCGTTCTCGTCCGACGACAGCCGCAAGGAACTGCGCAGCTTCATGGTGGTGTCGAGCGACCCGAAGACGTACGGGAAGATGAAGGTGTACGAAATGTCCACGCCGTTGCCGCCGGGCCCGGCAACGATCGCCTCGGAGTTCGAGAGCGAACCGACCATCTCGCAGGTCATCACGCCGCTCGACCAACGTGGTTCACGCGTCACCTTCGGCGACCTGCAGATCGTCTCGGTGTCGAAGGGTCTCATCTACCTGCGGCCGATGTTCGTTCTTCCCGACGGCAACGACTCCAAGCAGGTCTTCGTCCGCAAGGTTCTTGCGTCGTACAACGGCCGTGCCGTGATCGGCGACAGCCTGACCGACGTGATAGGCAAGCTGTTCCCCGGGTTCAACGCAGACCTTGGCGACCGTGTGGGCGGTACGACGGTGACTTCGCCACCGAGCACTGACGCCACCGGATCCACGGTGACGACACAGCCGACCTCCGCCGAGACCCCGGCGCAGATGCTTGCACGGGCCGAGCAGTTGTTCGCCGATGCAGATGCGGCTCTCTCGCAGAACCCACCGGACTTCGCGACCTACCAGACGAAGCAGGCCGAGGCGCGGGCGCTGGTGAAGAAGGCCCTGCAGTCGATCAACGACTGAGCGAGCGGGAAGTGACGCGGCCGGTCAGCGGCTGCGGCGCAACTGGTCGGCGAGTGCCGCGAGGTCCTGCCTGAACGCGATCTCGTAGCGGGCCTGTTCCTGGGCGAGCTTCGTCTGCGTGGTGCGCAGTGCATCGAGGACCTCGGCTGATGCGCCGTCGCCGGTGTTCTGGCTGAGCTTCTCGATCTCGTTGCCCATCTCGTGCAGTTGGTGGGACAACTCGTTGCCCATGCTCACGAGGCGCTGTTCGATGAGGTTCAGACGGTCGGCGGTGGCGCTGTTCGCGGCCTTCTCCGCCTCGAGGGCGGCGCCGTACTTCGCCACCAGTTCCTCGAGCATCGCCAGCCGTTCCGACGAGACCCGGGCTTCCTCGCGATTCACCTCGAGTGCCTGCGCCGAGAACGCCATGAGGTCGTCAATCGCCGAGAGGACCGGGTCCGGAGTCTGGTTCTTTCGTCGGAGGAAGGCCATGGTGAGCGATGTCGGGGTTGTGGCTGCGGGGCAGTGCTTGTACCGTAGTTGCTCGACTACAACGACGCGGGGTGGAGCAGCCCGGTAGCTCGTCGGGCTCATAACCCGAAGGTCACAGGTTCAAATCCTGTCCCCGCCACCAATCCGAAGGCCCGACCGACACGGTCGGGCCTTCGCCGTTCAGGGGACCCTGCGGCAGTTGTTATGGTCTCGCCATGAAGAAAATTCGGTTCGCAGTCGCGTTCGGTCTTCTCGCCGCCGGTCTGCAGGTTCTAGCCCCGTCCGGCCCCGTGAAGGCGGCCCCTGTCGCGTGTTCCCGCAGCGGGGTCGCGATCACCAACCCGTACACCGTGAAGATCAACGGCGTGGAAACACCCGCAACGGAACCGGGCCGGTACGGCGATTTCTGGGTTCTCGTGTGCCGCGACACGAACAACCGCGACTACGGCGTTCTCGCCGGCCGTTACGACGCGCGCACTGACGGTGGCCAGGGTCGGTTCACGACGGCTGACCTGAACACTGAGTTCACGGTGTCATTCATCCCTGACGCGGGCACCACACCGATGGTCGCCCAGGGTCACGGCGTCATGAGCAACTTCACCATCGACGCGAATGACTCGAACCGCGTCACGCTCACCACGAAGCCGATTCTCTACAGCGACATCTACGGCAGCGACTGCGGGAACGCCGGGCCGGCTGACTGCGTGCTGGCGGTGAAGAACACGAACGGGGACAAGGCGAGCGCCGACAACATCGAGATACGTGTCGCGGTCCGCTACTCCGAGAGCGGTGGCCCGTCAGAGACGGACTTCAAGGTACTCAGCGGCATGCGCTGGAGTTCGTCGGCGTACTACTTCTGGATGACGACGCGCTGTCCCACCCAGAACGCGGGCACCGGGTCGGCACTGTCGATCGACGTTGGTGGCCCGCACTACAGGGCAGACGGCACGTCGCTGAACTACGGCGACATCACTGTCTTCATTCCCACTGCGGGGGTCATCGCGTGCTTCGGTGCGCCGCCGTCAATCGCGAAGGACATGCTGGCGATCTCGAGGACGGTGAACGGAACTACCGCGGACGGCACCGCAGGGTCCACCACGGACGTGGGGTTGCAGTACACGGTCACGGCCGACGACACCACGGGCCTGACGATCACCATCCCGCAGGTCACGTTCTCGAAGCCCAACTACAAGGTGGCGACGAAGAGCGGAAAGTCACTGGCCAAGAAGACCAAGACCTACGCGTCGTTGCTGCAGCAGGCTGTCATGAAGAAGCCGGCGGGTGGGTCGTACAAGGTGACGTCGAAGTCGACCAAGGTCTGCTCGGGCGTTCTCTCGAAGGTGTACGCCTACAAGACGGGCACATGCAAGGTGAGCGTCGCGACCTACAGCAAGTCGGGCAAGAAGGTGGCCAGCAAGACGGTCTCGTTCACCGTCGGCGGCTGACGCCGCGTCAGACCTTGTAGACGAGGTTCGCGGTCGCGCACAGGCGGCCGCTCTCGGCACCGCGCACCTCCGCCCTGCAGAAACAGATCGAACGACCGCGCTTCTCGATCCAGCCCTCGCACACGGCGTCCTCATCCTTCACGGCGGAGAGGTACTGCACGTCCATGCTGATCGTCACCATCGAGCGGCCCTCGGTGCACCACCCCACGACCGGCACGACCGTGGTGTCGATGAGGCTGGCAATGGCGCCGCCGTGCATGATCCCCGCGGGCTGGTTCATCTCCTGGCGCGCAGGAAGGCGCATCCGTGCGTAGTCCTGGCGCAGTTCCTCCACGACGAAACCGAGATGGAGCGCATAGTTCGACTGCTGGTCCCACGCCGGGAAGTGCGACCACCGCTCGGCGGCATCGGCGGGGAGGGGAACAAAACGGTCGGCAATCGTCATGCCCCGACCATAGTTACCCGGCCGTTGCGGGCCGTGGGTCACGGACACCGCGCGACACCCAGACATCGACGGTGACATGACGGACGGGACCGCGCCTGGCACCGGACTGCCACTGCAGCGGGGTCATCAGGAAGAGATCGTCTGATGACTGGTCGTCGAGGTCGAGGCCGAAGGTGACTCGCTCGGCAGACATCGATTCCGTCGGTGGCTGTGTCCGCCTGTCGAAGCGTTCGTTCGCGCGGTCATCGGGTTCGTACGCGGGGCGCATCTCCCTCAGGTGGTCCGGCCCGGGCGTGGCAGTGACCCAGATCCCGTCGTCGCCCAGCACGCGCGCGAACTCGTCGAACGGGTGCGGCGCGAAGACGGAGAACACGACCGAGCACGATGCATCGAGGACCGGCATGCGGTACGCCGATGCGACGGCGAACGACGCCCCGGGCATCGACCTGGCGGCCATCTGCACGGCCTTCCTAGAGATGTCGATGCCGAACAGCGAATCGGCATCGAAGTTCGAGAGGTACCACCCCTCGCCGCACCCGACATCCAGAACGGGTCCGTCCGGCGATCCGATCGCGCGGGCGACCGCGTCCGCGATGGGCCTGTATGCGCCGGTCGAGAGGAACCGCCGTCGCGCCGCCAACGATTCCGAGGTGTCGCCCGGCGTGGTGCCCGCCGGAAGTCGACCGCCGACGAGGAGATTCAGGTAACCCTCACGGGCGCGGTCGAACGAGTGGTTGTTCCCGCACACGGCCGAACGGTCGATGTTCGCCAGAGCGAGGCCGCAGTGGGGGCACGCAAGGACGCTGACGGGAGTCGGCGAGCTCGGCATTTCTGCAGTCTGTCAGGACGGCTACGGTCAGGGCATGCCATTGCACCACGTCGCCTACGCCACGAAGGACGTCGAAGCCACCACGCGCTTCTACGAGGAACTGATGGGTTTCCCGTTGGTCCACACCGAGATCACCGCGGGCGGCGAGGAGACGTGGCTGCGTCACATCTTCTTCGACATCGGCCCGGATTCGGACGGCAACCACGAATCGATCGCGTTCTTCCAGGTGCACGGTGTCGGGGAGAAGCCGGATTACACCACCGACGTGTCCGACGGTGTCGGGCTTCCGGTGTGGGTGAACCACTGTGCGTTCCGTGCGACGTCGGAGAAACAAGAGGAGGTCCGTGCACGCATGACTGCCGCCGGCATCCAACCGCTCATGGATGTCGACCACGGTTGGTGCCACTCGCTCTACTACGTCGACCCGAACGGCATCATGGTCGAACTGTGCCGCGACACCCCGGGTTTCCCGCCCGACCCGCCCGAGGCGAAGAGGCTGCTGACGGCCGATCCTTTCGCGAACGCGAAGAACGGCTGACATGCCCCGCCTCGGCCAGGTCGGCAAGGACCACGTCCATCCGTACGCGCGCGCCGTGTACTCGATGCTGTTCGGCGACCGTGATCCCGTGGCCGAACCGGGGACCGATGCGGGCACACCCGGCAACTGGTGGACGGTGTTCGCACTCGTGCCCGATGCCTTCGACCACACGTCGGCCGGTTTCCAGTTCTACAGGTCGCCGGACCGCAAGCTCAGCCCCAAGCTGCGCGAACTGGGCCAGACCCGCGCCGGGTGGACGGTAGGCAGTCAGTTCGTCTTCAGTCAGCACTGCAAGGCCATGCGCGACGCCGGGTTCACCGAGGAACAGGTGAAGGCGATCCCTTCCTGGTCCGTCGCAGATTGCTGGAGCCCGGCCGAGCGCGCCGTGCTCGCGTACACCGACGCATTGGTTCTGCAGCACGGCCGCGTCGCCGACGGCGTGTTCGACGCGCTCCACCAACATCTCTCCGACGAGGAGATTCTCGAGTTCACCTACATCACGGCCACATACGCGATGCACGCCACCATGAGCAGGGCACTCCGACTCGAGTTCGACGACGTCGACGATCCGGTGGTGGAGAAGCCGGACTCGCGGGGGAACTTCACCGGTCTCGACGTGATGGCCGCAGCGGACACCGAAAACAATCAGTGACGCTCGTCGTCAGGTGAGCCTCACGGCGGGTCCGACTGGGGTCCGGCACACCGGCCGTCAGTACGATTCTGGCAAGGACACAATCCGGAGGATGACGTCATGAGCCAGTCGGCAACACTCGAGACACCAGCAGACAGCAAGATCGAGCACTTCGACGTGCTCATCGTGGGTGCGGGCATCTCCGGCGTGGGGTCGGCCGTGCACATGCAGGAGCAGTGCCCGGAGCGCTCCTTCGTCATTCTCGAGAAGTTCGAGTCGTTCGGCGGCACGTGGCACATGCACAAGTACCCGGGTGTGCGCTCTGACAGTGACCTCTACACGTTCGGCTACCGCTTCAAGCCGTGGGTCGGTGCACCGATTGCCACGTCCGCAGAGATCAAGAAGTACATGGGCGAGGTCATCGAGGAGAACAACCTCGCACCGAAGATCCGCTACCAGCACCGCATCACGAATGCCAGCTGGTCCAGCAAGGACAACAAGTGGACGGTCGACGTCACCAGGCTCGACACGAACCAGTCCTTCAAGATGTCGTGCAACTTCCTCTACATGTGCCAGGGCTACTACAACCAGGACAAGGGCTACACGCCCGAGTGGCCCGGCATGGACACGTTCAAGGGCCAGATCGTGCACCCGATGGAATGGACCGAGGACATCACGTACGACGGCAAGAACGTCCTTGTCATCGGTTCCGGCGCCACCACAGCCACCGTGGTGCCCGAGTTCGCGAAGACGGCAAAGCACGTCACTGTGCTGCAGCGCTCTCCCACGTACTTCATCCCCGGTCGCAACGTCGACGACCTGGCCGACACGTTGCGCCAGCTGGAGATCGACGAGAAGTGGATCCACGAGATCGTCCGCCGCAAGCGCCTGTTCGACGGGAAGGCCGTCACCGAGATGTCCTTCAACCAGCCGGAGGAACTGAAGACGTTCCTGCTCGAGGGCGTGAAGGCACTCCTGCCCGAGGACTACGACATGACCCACTTCACGCCCAAATACAGGCCGTGGCAGCAGCGCATCGCGTTCGTCCCCGACGGTGACCTCTTCGCGGGGATCAAGGCCGGCAAGGCCACGATGGTCACCGACGAGATCGAGACGTTCAACGAGACGGGCGTGCTCACGAAGGGCGGCGTGCAGATCGATGCCGACCTCATCGTGCCCGCCACCGGCTTCCATCTCAGCGTTCTCGGCGACATCCCCTTCAGTGTCGACGGCAAGCCGGTCAACTGGAACGACACCGTCACGTACCGGGGGATGATGTTCACAGGTGTGCCGAACCTGGCGTGGATCTTCGGGTATTTCCGGGCCAGCTGGACCCTCCGAGTCGACCTGATGGGTGACTTCATCGCGCGCATGTTCCGTCACATGGACGGAAAGGGTGCGAAGCGCGTGACACCGCGCCTCCGCGAGAAGGAGGACGCCGGCATGCCGGTGGGCGACTGGATCAAACCGGACAACTTCAACCCGAACTACCTGATGCGCAGCATCCACCTGATGCCGAAGTCGGGCAACAAGCCCGAGTGGATGCACGACCAGGACTACTGGTCGGAGAAGGACATCCTGCCGTCGGCCGACCTCGACGACGGTTGCCTCGTCTTCGAGTGATTCAGAGCGAGTAGACGCGTGCGGCGGTGCCGCGGAACATCGCGTCCTTGTCGTCCTCGCCAAAATCGGCGACCATCTTCTTCGCCGCGTTCCAGAACGTGCGGTAGGAGAGCGACAGCCGGTCCACGGGGAAGTTCGACTCGAACATGCACCGCTGCGGACCGAATGACTCGATGACGTGCAGGTAGTAACGCTTCTGTGCCGCGACCACCTCGTCGGAGGTCGGCGGACGCGCGGACGAGTTCCACCCGAAGCCGTTGTCGGGCATCGCAAGACCGCCGATCTTGGCGACCACGTTCGGGCAGG
>Ga0075472_10001069_pt1 | contig 11201 bp, 10 predicted proteins | sample DEB19_08_DNA_3_FD_77014 | JGI IMG/M metagenome (GOLD analysis project Ga0075472, IMG submission 77014) | Aqueous microbial communities from the Delaware River and Bay under freshwater to marine salinity gradient to study organic matter... | ecosystem: Environmental > Aquatic > Marine > Coastal ...
CGTGGTCGGCGACGACGACCAGACCATCCACGAGTGGCGCGGCGCACGCAGCGCGTTCATCCGCGGTGAGTTCGCGGGGCGCTTCACGACCCACCGCCACCTGTCGTTCACGCTCTCGACGAGCTTTCGCTTCGGCCCTGCGCTCGCCGAGGCAGCCGAGCGCGCGATCGCGCCCGGACACGGCCGCGTGCCAAAGCGCATCGTTGCGGCCGATCCCGATCAGGACACGCGCCTCGTGGTCGTCACCGAGACGGGCGACTCCCCCGCCGCGCTCGATCCGCTGGTCGGGAAGATGCAGGAACTCCGCGATGCGGGCACGCCCGCGCGCGACATCGTGGTGCTCGGGCGCTCGTGGGCGCAGCTCCTGGCGATGGAGTGGCGCATGCTCGCGGCGCGGATTCCCTTCGCGATGGACGAGCACGCCGCGTTCGCCGACGATCCGTCGCTGTCGCTGCTGCTCTCGTACATCCGCGCCACCGCGCGCGTGCGCGTGCCGCTTGACGATGCGATGGCGAAGACGGTGCTGCGCATCGTGAATCGCCCGTTTCGCGGGGTCTCCCGCAACGGCATCGAGCGACTCGTGCGCGACGCGCAGCGCGAGGGGCTGTCGCTCGCAGACATCTGCTTCGAGGACGACCTGCACAAGATGGCGGGATTCCACGGCGGCGCGCGCATCGCGCTCAAGGGACTCGGCACGGTGCTTCTGAAGGCGATGCGCCGCGACACGGGAACCACGGGCGCCGCCGACGCGATCCGCCTGCTTCGCACCGAGATCGACTTCAAGGAGGCGCTCTCGGCGCACCGCAGCGAGGCGAGCGTGGCCGAGTGCCTGCGCGCATTCGAGGTGCTCGAGGACTTCGCGCGCGCGACGAAGTGCAGGCTCGCGGACCTCGAGGCGCAGCTCTCGCAGGTCGATCCGTCGCAAGGCGAGCCCAAGGAGAACTGCATCCGCGTGACCACGATCCACCGCGTGAAGGGCCTCGAGTGGGACTATGTGTTCATTCCCGAGTGCGACGAAGGCTGGATGCCACTTCCAGGCGACGAGGAATCGGGCTGCTTCGACAAGGGGACGAAGGATGCGACCCTCGGGCGCAGCCCCGCGATCGAAAGCGAGCGGCGGCTCTTCTATGTCGGCATCACGCGCGCGCGCACCGTGTGCTTCGTGAGCTGCGGCAACGAAGAGGAGCGCTCACGCTTCCTACGCGATGCGCTCTCGGCGCCGCCCGCGCGCAGGGGCACATCGCATTCGCAGTCGCCTGGTCCGGCTGAACCCGCCGCTACGACCCGTTCGAGCAGAACCCCCAGTCCGAAAGCAACTGCCCGAGGTCGGCGGAGCTGACCTGGCCATCGCCGTTGAGGTCCGCGGCACACGCCTTGCACGGACCCCACGCGCCGAGCATCACCGCGAGATCGCCCGCGCCGACGCAGCCATTGCCATCGAGATCCGACAGGATCGAGAGGGGAAAACGAAACGCGCCCTGCGTGTTGGTCGCGGCGATGATGTAGCCCTCGTGGATCGTCAGGTCGAAGAGCGTGAGATCGGCGAGCCCCGCATTGATGGCGATCCAGCGGTTGCCGTTGTCCACGGAGCAGTAGGCTCCCTGGCCGAAGGCGGCGGCGACGATCACGCGGTCGTTGCTTGCGAACCCACGCACCGAGGACGGAGGGATGCCGCCAGACAGCAGCGACCAGCTCGCGCCAAGATCGGTCGACCGAAACACACCGGTCCCGATCTGTCCGCCCGCGAAGAGCGTGCCGCCCCTCGCTTCGATGGCGCGGAAGGTCGTGGAGCTGAGCCCGTTGTTCGCCGCGGTCCAGGATGCGCCGCCGTTCGTGCTCTTGTACATGCCTGAACCGTTGGTTCCCGCGAAGAGCGCGCCGCCGATCGCCGCGATGCAGCGCACATCGATGCCCGCGAGACCCGCGGGAGCCCACGAGTCCGCATGATTGTCGGAGCGGAACACGCCGCTCGGCCCCACGAGGTACAGGGATGCCGGGGCCCCGGGCGCCTGGACCGCGAGGATGTTGTGCGAGAGGACGGTGGTGAGCCCCGTGTTGCGCACGATCCAGCTTGCTCCGGCATCGATGCTGCGGAACACACCCTGACTGGTGCAGGTGTACAGGTAGGTGCCATCGTCGGCGAATCCACGCGTGGGTCCGACGGAGTCGTTGCCCGTGTTCGACGAAAAGAAGTTTGCTCCGGAGTTGTCCGAGCGGTAGGCACCGGTCGCGCCGCCGACGAAGGCGTGCCCGGCGATGCTGTGCGCGGACTGCATGTTGAGTCCGGCGGTGCCCGCGCATTGGCTCCACTGCGCCAGCGCAGGCACGGAGGTCGCCGCGAGGACGCATGCGGCAATCGCGCATCGCGCGCGCTGCCCGGGTTGAAGTGCCTGCATGAAGGTCCTCCGTCTTCCTTGGATTGCCACGACCGACAGCGTCGCGGAGCATCCGCGCCGACCGAGCCTGCCACAGGAAACGGAGCCGGGCGGCATGAGATTGCCAATCGCCAGACATTTGCGCGGAAACCGCGACCCTTGGTGGGCGCCGCTCGGCCCTGCCTAGACCGGCCAGCGCGCGCTGTCGGCGTCCAGGTACCAGCGGAACTCGCCGCCCACGGGCGCGACGCCCTTGATCGGGATCTCGCGCGGCATCTCGATGCCGTTAGCGATGCGGCTGACCATCGCGGCCTTCTTCTTGCCGATCACGAGCGCGCCGACGAAGCGTGCGCCGTTGATGAGGCGGTAGGTCATGGTCACGCGGTCGGGCGGCGTGACCATCGGCCCGCGGTTGAAGCAGACGAGGCGGTCCATCACATCGAGCGCGGGCGAGTGCGGGAACAGGCTCGCGGTGTGGCCGTCGTCGCCCATGCCGAGCAGCACGAAGTCGAGCCGATCGTGGCCCTTCTCGCGCCAGCCGAGCACATCGCGGAGCTCCTGCTCGTAGCGCGCGTCTGCGTCCTCCTCATACGCGTGGATCGGATGCACCTGCGAGTTCGGGATGCCCGAATGGCCGCAGATGATCTCGCGGATCTGCCCGAAGTTCGACTTCTCGTGCTCGAAGGGCACGCAGCGCTCATCGACGATCCAGAGATGCGTGCGGCGCCACGGCATCTCGCGGAAGAGCGGGTCGATCATCATGCGCTCGTAGAGCGGCATCGGCGTCGAGCCGCCCGAGAGCGCGAGGTGAAAGTCGCCGAATGCACGCACGCAGGCCTTCGCCTGGTGCACGATGTCGATGCCGATGGCCTCGATGGCCTGGTCATCGTCCTCCGACAGCACGACCTGCCCGGGCAGGCGCGGCGCTTTGGGCATGTCGTCGAGGATCTCGTAGGTGTCGCCGTCGGACATGCACGCAGCGTAGCGGACGCGCGGGGTCACTCGGATGTCGATTTCTGCGGTGATTTGGCGCTGTTCGCGCGGTCATGCCCGCATTCGGGGCAGCGTGCGCCGACGGGAAGGCCCGTGCGCGCGTAGCCGCAGGATGGGCAGCGTCCGCTCTGGCCGCGCAGGCGCGCGAACGCGAAGCTCACGCCACGCTTGGCGAGGAGGGCGAGCGCGATGATGGGCGCGCCGAAGACGATCGCGTTGCCGAGGAGCGGCAGCCACATTGGGCGAATCGGCAGTCCCATCGCGGGAAGCCTGTCGATCTCCTGCGCGGCGCCGTGCCCGATCGCCCATCCATCCGATGCATCGACCCCGAGTCCATTCGTCCACCACTTGATCGCGCTCGACATAGCGCGGTGGCCGAGGTCCGGCTCGACGCGGAAGGTGGTCGTCTGGATCAACGCCCCCTGCACGGTGAAGGCGCGGAACGGCCAGCCGAACGCGCGTACTTCATCGACGCGCCAGGTCGCGACGGCATGCTCGGGCATCGGCTGTCCATCGGTGCGGCCGGGCATCCAGGCAGCGTCCGCGACATCGGCGACGCGGAGGATCGTTCCGGCGACCGCGCTGCGCCCGGGCAGGAATCCATCGCAATGGCGCGGCAGTTCGGGCGGAATCCACTCAGGCGCGGTCGTGACAGGCGCCTGGCCCGCATCGATGCGCTCCTCGCGCTCCCATGATTCCATGGCGAAGGTTTCGCCAGCCTCCTTCCAGACGGCGCTGCGGCGCTCGAGGAACGCGATGTCATGGAAACCGCCGCCCGCGACGATGGTCGCACGCCATCCATCGCCGTCCAGCAAGCCCACATCGTGATTCGCGTCACGCGTCGGTGTGTCGTAGCCCGACCCATCGCCCCACGCGTGCCACGATCTCGGGGTGAAAGTGCGCCAGATCCAGTCGAGCGCGTCTTCGTCATGGCCGCCGCCGCCGATGAGCCCGCCGTTCGTCGCAGGCTGCCGCGCGAGATCGCGCGCGGAGAGCATCGCCATCGCCAGCGAGAACAGCGCACCGATGAGGATCGCCGCAACCGCGAGCGTCGCGATGCGGCGTGCGGTTGTCACGGCTCGTTCCGCCACCCGCGTCCATCGCGCGCGAGCAGTTCATCGGCCGATGCAGGGCCCCACGAGCCGCATGCGTAGTTCGCGTGGATGCCCGCGCGTGCGCGCGCCGAGCGCTCGTCGAGGAACGGCATGACCGCGTTCCACGCGCCTTCGACCTCGATGCGATGCTTGAAGAGCGTCTGGTCGCCGCGCATCGCGTCGACGATGAGCGGACCGTACGCCTCGATCGGATCGGCCTTGAATTGGTCGGCGTAGTCGAGCTGCATGTCCACATTCGCGCCGCGGAGGCCGAAGCCAGGCACTTTCACCTCAAAGCGCAGGTTGAAGCGCTCCTTCGGCGCGATCTCGATGACGAGGCGGTTGGGCGCCTCTGCGCCGAAGCCCGGCACCTTGCGGAACAGGTTTGCGGCGGGCGGCTTGAACTGCACGACGATCTCGGTGCGCTTCGCAGCGAGCTTCTTGCCCGAGCGGATGTAGAACGGCGTGCCCGCCCAGCGCCAGTTGTCGAAGTGCACCTTGATGGCCGCGTAGGTCTCGGTGGTCGAGGTCGGCGACACGCCCGCGAGCTCGTGGTAGGCGCCCTCGGTGCCATCGCCCGCGAACTGGCCGAGCGCGCAGTGCGCCGCGACCTCGTCGGCGGTGGGAATGCTGATCGAGTCGATGATCTTGATCTTCTCGGCGCGCACATTCTCCGGCGTGTAGAGGCTCGGCGGCTCCATCGCTACGAACGCGAGGATCTGGAACAAGTGCGACTGGATCATGTCGCGGATCGCGCCCGTCTGGTCGTAGAACGCGGTGCGCTGCCCGACCGACACCGTCTCGGCCGCGGTGATCTGCACATGGTCGATGTACTGCCAGTTCCACAGCGGCTCGAAGATCGAGTTGCCGAAGCGGAGCACGAGCATCGACTGCACGAGCTCCTTGCCGAGGTAGTGGTCGATGCGGTAGATCGACTCCTCCTCGAACGCGCGGCCGAGGCAGCGGTTCAGGCTCGCGGCGCTCGCGGAGTCGTGGCCAAACGGCTTCTCCACGATGATCCGCTGCCAGCTCTTTGCGTTCGGATCGATCGAGCACCAGCGCTTGCCCTCGACCACGAGGCCAGCCGCGTCGATCTGCTCGACGATCGGCTCGTACAGGCTCTCGGCGACCGACATGAAGAACAGCAGGTTGCCGCGCGTGCCCTTCTGCTGCGCGAGCTCGCCCAGGCGTACCTCGAGCGCGGGGTAGCAGTCGGGCTTCACGGCGTCGCCCGCGAAGTAGAAGATGCGCCGCGCGAACTCGGCCCACTTCGCAGCATCGAAGCCCTTGGCCTGCTGCTGCACCCAGGGCATGAGCTCGTCGCGCCACTGGTCGTCGGTCTTGGGCGTGCGCGACACGCCGAGGATGACCGTCGACGCGTGCAACTGCCCGAGCACATGCATCTCGTACATCGCGGGAATGAGCTTGCGCGAGGTCAAGTCGCCCGAGGCGCCGAAGATGACCAGGATGCACGGGTCGGAGGTGGACATGTCGGCAGACTAGCGTCTGAAGCGCGGATGGCACGCCGCGACGACACGCCTCTTCCGATCATCGACATGGGTGTAGATCTCGGTCGTGGTGAGAATCGCGTGGCCCAGGTACTGCTGCACGGTCACGAGATTGCAGCCATTCCGAAGGAGATCCGTCGCGAAGCTATGGCGAAGCGTGTGCGGGTGGACATCGTGCAGGCCTGCGATGGCGGCATATCGCTTCACAATCCCCCAGAGCGCAACGCGCTCGAGAGGCTTTCCGCGGACGGACAGGAACAGGCGGTGATCCGCCTTGCGCTCGTCGCCCTGCACGATCTCGGCCCGCAGCCCGCCGATCCACTGCTCGAGGGCGCTGGCGGCGGGAACCCCGACGGGAACGATTCGCTCCTTCTGACCCTTTCCGAAGACATTCAGGGTCATCGCCTGAGGCTGCCAATCGCGGAGGCGGACCGAGCACACCTCGCTCGCCCGCATCCCCGACGCGTACATGACCTCGAGGATCGCGCGGTCTCGAACCCAAAGCGCTCCATGCTCGGGCGCCGGCGCCTCGACCAACCGCTTGGTCTGATCTGGCGAGAGGAAGTGCGGGATCTTGAACTCCCGCTTCGGACGGTCGAGTCCCTTTGCGGGATTGCCCGGAATCCGGCCTCGGGCGCTCAGGAACTTGAAGAAGCTCTGGATGCAGGCGATCTTGCGGTAGACCGATGAGGGATCCAGCGCCCGCGAGTCCTTCCGGAGGAGGTAGCGGACATGGGCCTCGAGATGGTGGTGCTCGACCTCGGCCGGCGCGTGCAGCCCCTCGCGCTCGAGGAATGCGACGAGATCGTCAAGATCGCGCTCGTAGGCGGCGACGGTGAGCTTGGATCCATTGCTCTCGGTTCGGATGTAGTAGAGGAAGTCCCGTCGTTCCAACGCGAATCCCGCCGCAGCAGCCATGGTGCCCTGCGGGGCGATGGGGACGCGCTCCGCTCGAACCTGCTCACGAGCCTCGCGGACGGTCGGCTTGGTGTCTTGCTTGAGTCGAAACCGCTTCGGAGCCTTCTTGACGGGCTTCGTGTCGGCGGCGCGCGGTTCCCCTGGGGTCTTGCTCATGGTTCGTTTCCCGCCTTCCTGCGGACTGTTGTCATCGGCGTTTCGCCACATTCGGACGAGCGTGCCCTGCCTGATTTCCCTGGCACGGGACTTGCCCAGCGTGGCGCGAACCGCCGGGCAGGATGCCAGGCGGGGCAAGTCGCCGGCAAGGAGTGCCGCATGTTCGAGATCCTGCAAAACACGCTGTTCCGCGCGCGTCGCGCCGCCCAGAACCCCGCCACAGGCGGCTCGGGCACGGCTGCCTCGTCCGCGCAGGAAATGCCGACCTACCGCCCCGCCGCACGCCCGCACAGCGCAGTCATTGCGCGGCTCGCCCCAACTGCCCGCAGCGGCAATCGCGCCGATTTCGCATCGCTCAACGCCCACGAAGGCCGCCTCGTGCCCATCCAACTGCGTCCGTCGGGGGTGCTCTGGAGGATCCACCCCGCACCCGCCGCGGATCTCGCCATCGTTGGCGCGGCGGTTGCTCTTGCGAGCAGCGGAGCGCGCCCATGAACTACGGCTTCTACCTCTCGACCGCCGGGACCATCACGGGGCTCCGCCGCATGGAGACGATCGCGAACAACCTCGCGAACGCCACCACGGTCGGATTCAAGGCCGACATCATGTCGACGAAGGCACGCGAGCCCGAGAACATCGAGAACGGCGGCATCCTCGCCGACGCGAATGCCGCGCTCGACGCGCTGGGCGGCGGCACGCTGCTTGAGCCGACCCGCATGGATCTCTCTCAGGGAAACCTGACCAAGACCGGCAACGCCCTTGATGTCGCCATCGAGGGCGACGGCTTCTTCCAGCTCGAGGCGCCGAAGGGCATGAAGGGCGACATGCTCCTCACCCGCGCAGGCAGCTTCGCCCGCGACACGCAGGGGCGGCTGGTGCTTGCGAACAGCGGCGTGCCCGTGCTCGCCGACGACGGCCAGCCGATCACGCTTCCCGATGACCCAACCCGCCTGCGCATCGACCGCGACGGCACGATCTTCGACGGCGCCGACGAAGTCGCGCGGCTCGCGGTGGTGATGCCCGACGATGTGCGGAACCTGCGGAAGGAAGGACGCGACGCGATCCGCCTGATCGGCGGCCGCGCGAAGCAGGCGCCCGCGGAGACCGCGGTGCTGCAGAACACGCTCGAGGAGAGCACGGTCGACCCTGTGCTCGCGCTGGCGGACCTCATCAAGGTCTCGCGCGGCATCGAGTTCTCGACGCGCCTGATGCAGACACACGACCAGATGACGGGACGGTTGATCGACACATTCGGCCGCTTCGCCTGAAGCGCCGCCTGAACGGAGCGAATCATGAGCTACATCGCACTCAACACCGCAGCAACCGGCCTCTCGGCGCTCTCGACCAGCCTCGATGTCACCGCGAACAACCTCGCCAACGCGAACACCACCGCGTTCAAGAGCTCGCGCGTGAACTTCGAGGATGTGTACTACCAGGAAATGGCGCAGCCTGGCCTCAACGCAGGCAACGACTCGCAGCGACCGACCGGCCTCTATGTCGGACTCGGCGTACAGGCTGCAGGCACGCAGCTCGACTTCTCGCAGGGCGCGACCGAGACCACGGGCAATCCGTTCGACCTCCTCATCGAAGGCGACGGCTTCTTCGAGGTGCAGCTTCCGGACGACTTCGCGGAAGGCCGCGGCTTCACGCGCGCGGGCAACTTCACGCTCAACCAGGACGGCGAGCTGGTCATGGCCACCTCGACCGGCTTCCGCCTGAAGGTCGACTTCACGATTCCGCCCGAGGCCACCGATGTGTCGGTGGGCGTCGACGGGACCGTGACCGCGGTGCTTCCGCCCGCGACCACGCCGACCGAACTCGGGCAGATCACGCTCACGCGCTTCATCAATCCGGCGGGCCTCGAGAGCCAGGGCAACAACATCTACACGATCACCGAGGCCAGCGGCGATCCGCTCGAGTCGAACCCAGGCGAGCAAGGCGCTGGATTCCTGCGCCAGGGCGCGCTCGAGGCGTCGAACGTGGATCCCGTGACCGAGCTCGTGTCGCTCATCAAGACGCAGCGCGTGTTCGAGATGAACAGCCAGGTGATCCAGGCCGCGAACGAGACGCTCCGCAACATCTCGAACATCCGCGGCTACTGAATTCCATAGGGACACACGATGAACCGCATCGCAGCCAGCATCCTCGCCTCTGCAGCGGCGCTCGCGCTCTCAGCCGGCGCGCTCGCCGACACCGTGCGCCTGCGCGCGGCGGTCCGCCTCGCGCCCGTAGGTGAGATCACGCTTGCCGACATCGCCGAGCTCGACGGCGCGCGCGCGCAGGCGTTCGCATCGACGCGCATCGCACGCGGCGAGACAGGCGCGTTCACGATCGCCGCAGACCGCGTGCGCCAGGCGCTCGTCATGGCGGGCGCCGACATGCGCGCGATCGAGATCGATGGACGCGAGACGATCGTGCGGCCGTTGCGCGGCGCGCCTGCGGCGGAAGCGCCCGCAGGAAACGCGGCTGCCATGGCCGGCGTGCGCGTGATCGATCCCTCGAAGGAAGCGGGCACGCGCGACGCGCTCGCGGTGATCTGCGAGATGATGCGAAACGCATTCGGCGACGACGCCGCCGCACTGCGCCTCGAGTGCAGCGAGGAACAGCTTGCGAAGATCGCGCCGAAGCCGGGATTCCGCTACGAAGTCGTGCGGAAGACGGCGCTGCGCGCGTCGCGCGTCGAGTTCGAGGTGATCGCGCGTGATGGCGCTGTCGGTGAGTCGCGCGTCCGGGTGCGCATCACGCCCAAGCTCGAGCGCGAAGTGCTGGTTGCGCGCGCAGCGTCGCGCCGCGGCGACGAGGCGGGCGAGTCCGCGGTCTCAAGCGAGAAGCGTCTGCTCGAGCTCGACCAGTCGAAGGATGCGCTCGGCACGGCCGATGCGCGCGGCGCGACCTTTGCGCGCAGCGTGGCGGCGGGCAAGGTGATCGAGCGCGGCGACATCGCGCGCAGCAACGAGATCAAGCGCCGCGACACCGTGACCGTGCGCCGCGAGGTCGGCATGGTCGCGATCGAGTTCGAGGCCGTTGCGCTCGAGGACGGATCGATTGGCGATGTGATCTCCGTCGAGCGCACGGATCGCCGGCGCTCCCGCGACAACAAGCCGCTCTCGGCCGAGGTCGTCGGGCCCGGACGCGTGGTGATCCGCTAGGGCGCGGATGGACGACAGCAACAGCAACAGGATGCAACAGCCATGACCGCAGCACTTCTCGTCACCCTCTGCCTCGCCGCCGACGCTCCCGTGACTTCGCCGCTTCCCGCGTCCAACGGCGCGCCCTCGCGCGTGCTGCGTGACGACGAGAAAGGCGGCAAGCGCTCGACGGTCTCGGCGACCACCGCCGCGATCGCCGCGCAGGCTGCGGCCGCGCCGACGACGAACCGAAAGCGCCCGTCGAGCGGCTGCCTGTTCGAGGTCGAGGACCTCGCGCCGCGCGAGTACGCGGTGCATGACCTGGTGACCATTGTGGTCGCGGAGTCGAGCAAGTCGAAGAGCATCGCCGACTCGAAGGCCGACAAGGACTACTCGATGCAGGCCGAGGTCGCCGCGTTCATGACGCTCGACCCGACCGACCTGACCGGCGGCGTGCAGCTCGATCCAGACAGCCTGCCCGTGTTCGATGTCGGCGGAAACAAGCGTTTCAAGGGCAAGGGCAACTACAACCGCAGCGACGACTTCACCGCGCGCGTGACAGCGGAAATCGTCGACATCAAGCCGAACGGGCTGCTTGTGCTCGAGGCGCGCCGCGAGATCGTCAACGACGGCGAGACGCAGGTCATCGTCCTCAGCGGAATCTGCCGCCCCGAGGATGTCGACGCCAACAACCAGATCACCTCGCAGCGAATCGCCGACGCGGTCATCAAGAAGAACACGACCGGCCAGCTGCGCGACACGAGCGAGAAGGGCGTGATCGCGAAGGTGCTGGACTCGATCTTTGCCTTCTAGGTTTGAGCGCTCGCAACTGGCGAGCTGCTGCGGCTACGCCGCAGGGGCTCGCCTTTGCTCAACCTCAGGCTCGGCGCGGGAGACCATATCGAGCCGACGTATCTTGCGACTCGCCGGCCTGAGGGCACCCGGATCAACCGCGAGCTCGAAATGGAGCGGCCAACCGTGACTGCCCGCAGCCGAAGTCTGCGGAACACCGGACATGGGAGTCCGTGC
>Ga0075472_10001072_pt1 | contig 11176 bp, 3 predicted proteins | sample DEB19_08_DNA_3_FD_77014 | JGI IMG/M metagenome (GOLD analysis project Ga0075472, IMG submission 77014) | Aqueous microbial communities from the Delaware River and Bay under freshwater to marine salinity gradient to study organic matter... | ecosystem: Environmental > Aquatic > Marine > Coastal ...
ATTTGTTGCAAGGTGCTCTTGGACAAGAATGACATGTGAGGCAGGCAGCAAAGCCTTACGGGAGTGTTGCCACATCCTTGTCATACCATAAAGAGTCTTCAACAGCTCTGGGTTGCAAATAACGTCTGAACGTCTGCTTAAAAAATTACCCTGCTATGAATGCTATTGTCAAGAAAACCACCGCCAGTCCGAGGACTGGGAGTGCAAAAATATTGATATGGGTAGACATTGCTTTTGTCTTTCTTAAGCGCCCAGTGAGTTCACTGGTCACTGCACCAGCAACGAGGCTGGAAAAGGCATTCACGTGCCTTACGGCTTGACGCCGCAAGACTCGTGAGCAGGAGCCCAATTAAGGACTGTACCATCACTTCTTTAGAGGATCGTGGGCTAGGTCACTGGAGGGTGACCCCGCCGCCGAGGGATGGTCGATCCGGCCGGGTAATTTAATAATTCATTGTTCATCTGTTGTTGTTGATTTTTCTGTTGATTTTGATGTTGATTCGTATGTCCGCGAACGGGAGCTTGAGTCGTGCGAGGACTTGAGGCTGCGCTGGTGCGAGCTGTCGATCGTCGTCCAGGGCGTCGTCGCGACGAGGTGAGTTGCGCAAGCCCAGCTGGATTCGCGCGTCCTTCGTTGACAGCGCGCTTCGCTGAGATAGCTGACTCCATCGAGACGATCCAGTACTGTTGATCGATTGCTGAACCTTCTGCCAGTTCCTCGAAGTCTTGAGATAGGAGGTGGTGATGCTTGGGTAAAAGGTAGTCTGGGTCTGTGAACATCAGCTCCTCGACCCTGTCGAAGATCTTGTCGTGTTCCGCCTGAGTCAGTCCGTCGAGCCCTCTGTAGTGGACCCCATTGTTTCGAAAGATCCATTGCTTGTGCGTAATTTGGAGGAGTAATTCGACGAATTGACGTCCCCACTTCTCAGGGGGCAAGCGTAGGCCAGACTCGATCAGGACAGGTTTCATGAGGCTTATCCACAGGGGTGAGATGCGCCCTTCGAGGAAGCAGTCCCATTGAAGGAGATCTGTGGCCTCGGCTAGGCGCTGATACTCGTCCACCTCGAGACGAAGACATTCCACCATCGATTTCTCGCCGAATGACAGGAGGTATTCGTGGACCATGTCAACCAGGATGGGGTCGACGTGGGTCTCGGTCATCCAGTCAGTTAGCCTTCGCACTGTGATAGCGAACATCCTGCGTCGGCCTGGGTCCCTGCATCGAGTTATGTGCATGGTAGACTCGACCTCCTGCTCGCAGCTTGGGCATAGGTTCGTCGTCGTGCCTTCGTGCCAGTGCGAGAGTTGGAGATTGGTCCCTGCGAACTCAGAGACGTGTTTCGTCAGCCACACTCGAAATAGCTTTGGGAACTCCATCATGGTTGCTTCCAGCCCATCCCACCAGACTAGGTCAAAGTTCTCGCTCGATATGATTCGTTGTCGATCATAGAAGTCTCGCGCTGCTTCATGGCCTACGTGGTTGTCAATCGCACGGCGTAGAGAGCCTGTAACCTTCTTCCCTGCTACCTTGACTCGAAGTTGTTCGAAAGGCAGGTCAGGGTCGATAAACTCGTCGCTCACGAATCCTGCCTCGAGGACTCGCTTGGCTAACGTATCAGCTCTGTCGTTGAGTCTCTCCTCAAGATTGCAGTTCGCCCAGCCCTTTCGTTCGACTGCGTGGCCTTCCACCCACTCGAAGCATGACTTGAATGGATTTTCGCGAACTAGCTGCTTCAGGTAGCGCAGTAAATCCGCCTGCGACTGCTTCTCAGAGAGAGACGACGAAGGGTCGTTGCCGTGTGAGAGAACGCCTCGATTGTCGCAGTGAATCGTGACTGGTTGGAAAGGGGCTGACGCTCTTCGCGATGCTGCTCTCAGAATGAGCTGGGCAATGATGGCCCCCAGGATCTCGCCACGATAGTTGCTGGCTTCGTTCGAATGCTCAGCCACGCCACATTTCGCCACTTTCCTCGTTGTTTTGCAGTAGATGTACACGCCTGCTGAGGAGACCTGTGTTGAAACATGCTCTTGGTAGGAGCCATCGTGGACGATGGCCAGGCTGCCCATGATCATACCTCGTCGTATCCACTCCCCGTCTCCATCGTACACGAAGTGACGCCACAAACTCTGATTTGGGAAGGACTGCAGAGCTGCCACGAAACTGGTTGGCTCGTCTTGGATCGTCGGACAGATCGCCCTTGAGTGCAGTGTGACGGTCATCTCGTCGACGTGGTGCACAGTTGCGTAATGGTCGCCTGGAAGTTCGCCAACACGAGTGGACAGCCACTTGTATTGGATGCCGTGGCGAGTCACGCAACTTGAGGGATCTTTTGCGAACACGTCGTGCATTTCCTCGCCATTCTGGACTCGTTGCCTGTAAAGAACTGTTGCGTCCGTGTTTGTTCGCCAATCGTATACCACTTGAGGCTCGCGAATGAAGGGTCCCAAGTTTCGGTCGAGGTACAGTGCGCCAGACGTTAGAGCCCTGATAGCGTCTCTCCAGTGTTCGAAGTCGCTTCTGGTTGGCTGCTCGTACGGGAATGTGTGGGTTGACATCCCTGGCTCCTCAGTCATGGCCCATCTGTCGATGGTGATCCCATCGCAGCAGATGATATCGCTCAGGTGAAGCACCTGCTTGTAGTTCGCCACGACCTTCAGCGCGTACAAGGCAGCGCCTTCGAAGCCAATTCGATGGAACTCGCCAATCAGTGCTCGATCGTTCTGGCGCACTGGCTGGTTGAGATACTTCTCTTCTAGTTCGATTTCGACATCGAGACGTCTTGCGAGCTGCCACACGTTCTTGAACCAGGTCCCATCCGTGGCCAGGCACTCAAAGCTCTCGTAATTCCATTCGAAGGGGTTGCCATATAGGCCCACCTCGATGACGAAGTTCTCGTACGCCCACTTGAGCATCTTGCCAGGCGCGTCGAGCGCCTCCCAGGTGCATTGGAGGAAAAAAAATTTCTTCGCCAAAGTGATTACCACGAAGTTTGGCAGGCCCAGTCCCACGTAGCGCTCTGGGAGCATCCTCCATTCCTTCGTGATGCACCTGTTGATTCCTAGACAGGGAAGCACTCGATAATAGAGAGACTGCATCATTTCCTCGAGCTTCTTGGGAGACATCACGACTGCCACTAGGCCCCAGGACATTGCTGGGAAGAGCTGCATGTCGAAGCTAAACCAGGCGTCCCTACGTGGGAGGGGCTTGGTATTGAGGCAGTCCACCCAGTCCAAGCCCTTCTGCCTCATCTTCTCGATGTGAGTCTTGGAGTTACCACAAGGAGCGAAGTGGAGGCCCAGCATCTTCGAGGCCTCTGTGACTTCGAAAGTCTGGATCCATGCAGTAGAGCCGTCAGGTTGTGGTATCGAGACGTGCGCTGGCGCGATCGAGCCATCTTTGCCTATCACCTCTGCCTTGGCAGGTGGAAGGTCCTTGAGAGACTTGAGTTTGGCGCGGCCCTTGACAAACTTGTAGGCCATGAGGTAGAGAGAGCACTTTGGGGGCTTGAGGATACCGCCAGATGCCTGGACGAGCATGCCCCAGTCGTAGCCTGCGTCCTGCACCTGCTCAATCAGCTCGTCGTCAGACGTCGACGGCGTAGGGGCCCAGTGCAGCAGGTCCGTGTCGTCGACGAACATTATTGCTGCCAGGATGAATAGGCTGGCCGTCTTGGCTGACGTGAGCTTGGCCCCGTGTCCCATTCGTCGATAGGCTCGAACGATCATCGATCCAAGGGAGCCAAAGCCAGGAGGCGCCATGCAGTTCCCCTGCCCCAGACCAGCGATAGGATCTTCCTCACTCCCGCCATAGAACTCTTCTGACTCGCCAAATCCTGTCCTGAGACAGAACTTCATGACCTGTAGTGCTTTGAAAAGGACCCGGCACGACGAGACAGGAGCTCCCCAGGCCTGCATCGATAAACTGCATGGCGAATGGAGTATCCTGTCGTAGCAGTCACCCAAGTCCTCGCCTTCGACTGCAGCTGGGTGATGTAGGATTCGAGACCCATCGCAGAAGAAGGTCTTGCACATCGCTGCTCCATCGCAGTGGCTGCCTTTCTTCGAGAAGATCTCGTCAGGAATGATCGAGCTCTCGTGAGCTTGCTGCATCATGCGTCGCGCGAAGACGAGTTTGTTCCACCAGTTGAAATCAGCCTCGAAGAGGCAGATCGCACGAAGGCGATGGACAAACGTATTCCCCATGATCTTCTCCAGCAGCACAGTGACTCCGTAGCTCCATCTGGCCAGAGGAAGGCCACGTTTCGCGCACTCGGACAGCTTCGCCGCGTGCAGTGCAGAGAGGCCGTAATCGAAAGACGCTGCCTTGTAGTGTCCCATATGAAGCCCACTGTACGACGAGGAGATGCGTTCATTGGCTTGTTGCCAGTAGTACTGGAAGTCCTCGACTGTGACATACGTCGCCAACGTCTTGGGATTAATCTCTTTGTAGACGATGGCGACCTCCTCGAACAAGAGGCGTGTCGCATCGTCTGTGCCAGGAGGGAAGACGTAGGTGCCTTCAAGCAATTGGCGCGCGCATTCCGTGTCCCCAAGGAATCCAATGTCATCGAATAGCTGGCCGTGACTGCAGGGTGCCGAGAAAGCGAGACGAAAGCGCTCGGCGAGATTCTTGCTGCATGCAAAGAACACGCCCTCCTTTGTCTTGAACTCCTCGACTCCCTCCTCTTCGTCGATCACGCCCAGAGGATATCTCGACGACGGGGACTCGTCGATCTCGCTCGTATCGCCTGGAGACTCGTCGCTCTCGTCTGCTTCGCATGGCGCAGGTGGAGGAGGGGTCTCTGGTGGGTTCGTGGGGCTCGTCGTTGGACTCCCAGTAGGATCCTCCAGGGGGACCTTGACAGACAGGACGCTCCTCGCTCGAGGAGGTTTCGTCGAACGATTTACTCGACGCCATCGCTTCCTAGTCGCTTCGCGATGTAGGATGCGAAGGATGATCTTGGCTCTATCTTCGTCCCCACGCGCTACAGCCTTTCGATGCAGGTCCTTCAGATGTTGGCGACGAAGCTTTGGGGCCTTCTTCGCGTAGTCGTCGAGCTTTTGCTGCGTCAGGTGGAACTCGGCGTTGAGCTCCTCGCGCGTGATGAAACGAGGGTCCTTGATCGAGTGCTTCCTGCAGTCGCGAAAGAGGTTCCTGGGGTCGCGAATCTTCCCTTCGAGGAACTTCTTCACTCGAGCCAGCAGCCAACGTCGTCGCATCCACGCTCCCACCTCTGGGCTCCATTCGATGTGGCACTGCTTGTACGTTCGGCAGTTTGCCTCGGCTGACTTCATGAAATCCTCGAGCTCCTTGTCCCACTTATTCATTCGCAAGAGCCATTGCGAGTCAGATAAGGTGTCTGAGTCTCGCCTGATTCCGAAGAGCTTGCGAAACATTTGGTGGCGATCGAGGAGCTGGTTGAGGCAGTCGCGATAATTCTGGCGATGGCGCTCGTTCTCTGTGAGCTTTCGACCTGCTGGGGGGACGACACGAGGGAAAACGTCGCCAATCATTGACACAGACTTGAAATCCAGCGCGAAGCATCGATGGTCTCCCACGCCTCCATATTTCTGGAAGATCGTGGCGCTTACGCAATCAATGCCTGCAGTCGCGTAGACTCCATCGACTGGCCTCGAGCCTCGATTGAACGTGGGAGGCAGCTTTTCTCCATTCACTGCCAAGCACTGCTCAGTCATGCGCAAGTCGTCCTCGGCGAGTCATTTGGCGAGGCGGTCCTTGTAGACGTCTTCGTTGAAATCACCCATGAGGATGATCTCGAGTCCCTCCTCCTTCCACTGTAGCAGTTGCTCGACGAGTTGTTCGAAGAAGATATCACGTGGCGAGCGGCCATCTCCTCTGGCCTCGAAATGGCGGGCTTGCTGGTCCCAGGACGTTTGCCCAGCCGTATCGTCGCCTGGCGCGCACGGCTGGTATGCCATGCAGACTGCGGTGGTCTTGCCTCCGCCCCCTACCTTCATCCAGCACCAGCGACCAAGCTTGGATTCGTCTGCCCCAGCTTCGTTCACTTGGGACGACAGGCGTCCCAGGGCCATCATCGCTGTCCCTCCATGTTGACGTCTCGTGATCTTTTGCTCGGACGTGTTGAAGCCAACGACAGACTTGCGCTCCTGACCCTGGCCGAAAAGGTTCTCGAACTTTTCGTGGTCCTTCGCGAAGCGCCAGTCTGTCTGCGTCTCGCAGCCTGCAAAGAGATCGACGTCATATTCTTTGAGGAGACGTTTCCAGCAACGAATCTTCTTTCGCCTGGCTTTCCCAGTAGCCCACACTCCTAGGCTGTTGAAGTTCTCGAAGAAGATGCGAATAGTGTTGTCTGGCTTACGTTTCGCGACGTGGCCGTACTTGCCCGACTTCTCGAGCTCCTCCACTTCGCGACGTATCGCCGAGGACGCCTCTCGTTCGACCTGGGCCAACTCCAGCGCGTTGACGCGTAGGTCAGGACGTTTCTGCTTCGCTCGAGCCTTCCTATGCTCCCTGTTCACATGTTGGACTAGATTTTCGAACGAAGGTCTGAACTTCTTCCGATACTTCTTGCTGCCACGATCGAACTGCCTGAACTGGTCGTCGAACGACCTCGCAGCCTTCTTATCTCTCAGGCTCTGGGCTCTGCGCTGGCGACGCACCCGCCTCCCACTCCTCCTCTCGTTCCTCTTCTGCCTACGTCGTTTCCTCCTCTCGTTGCGATTCTCGTGCGAGTGGTCTCGCTCCCTCCTTCGCGAGAAATTGAAGGCCGACCTGTAGGCGTGGTAGTGCTGGTTGGGATCGTAGGGGGTGGCGTCATGGTTCAATATGTCGTAGTAGTTGGTTGATTTCGTATTGGCACTGGACCTGGCTTCCATGCTACCATACGGGTTGCTAGGTGTCAAGGTCATGGTGATTGCTTGATTGCTGCTGTTGGTGAAAATTATTCTATGCTGGCGATTGATGGCTCGCGGTAGTTTGGGATGGTACACCTGCCACTACCAAGGTCAGGCGACGAGGGTCTTGGGAGCTCCTAGCACTCGCCTGCGCCACTTCCAAAGGTGGTCTTACCAGGATCGTCTTCTGCGGAGGGCGACGCGCCCCGGGAGCCAACTCCCCTAGCCTCCTCAAACTGCCTCCTCATCCTCTCCATCTCTGCCCTGGCCTCAGCCCTGATCCTCTCTACCTCCTCGTTGTGCCTGGCCTGCTCTTCCTCTCTAGCTCGAGCGACTTGCTGCTCCATCTCCGCGTCCTTCTGGGCAAGGGCCGCGTCCTTCTCAGCGCACTCCCGCCTGAGCTGGACGTTCTGGATGGCCCTCTCCTTGTGGTTCATGCCGAAGCCCACAGACCCCTCAGAGCGGTCGGAGAGGTTGCCCGCAGACTGCCCGTCCACGTGGCCCGTGGCGCGCGAGGGGGCGTCCCCGTCGGCCATGCTGATGTCGTCGCGCTCACGGAGGGTGTTGGCAAGCTCTTCCCTGGAGTTGGCGAGGTCGACTTGGACTCCCCCAGAGTCAGGCTCGTCGGCGTATGCGTCCAGGCCCCACTCGGCCTCCACGTCCTCCAGAAAGTCGTCCTCCTCGGGGAACTCGGCCTTGACCCTGAGAGTGCGCTCGTCGAAGGTGGAGTACTTGGCCAGCCCTGCGTGCTCGATGTCGAAGGACTCCATGAGAGTCTGGGCGCAGGACGTATTGTAGAGGCAGCGCTGTGTCCAGTAGCCGAAGAACCACCCCCCAGGGCACTTCTTGATGTTGTCAGCCAGGGCGAGGGCCTCCTTGACGTCAGACTTGATCGTGACACGGACAGAGCCAGCTCCCAGGCCTTGAGTGACAGGGATGCACGCCTGGAAGGCGGGGACGTCCTCTCCATTGTGTTCCACCTTGATCTTCATGATCTCCTTGATGAGGGTGGTGAACTTGTAGGGCCTCGGCCGCGGGGAACGCGCGGACATTCGCACTTCGACCACCTTGTTCAGGTTCTCGATGCAGGTCCAGGTGACCACAGTGATGCCATTGGAGTAGGTCTGGTGGAACCTGCGGAGGCGCTGCATGGTCGACCTGTCCGTGTTGGAATATCCTCCACTGAAGACCTGGACCATCTTGCAGCGGCGACCCAGGATCGTCCTGGCGACGCCAGACTTCCAGAACAGATTCCAGAGGGCGCAGAGCCTTGGCCAATCCTCTGGGGCCCCCTCAATGCTGAGAATCCAGCAGCCATTTTCCTTGTATCCTGGAATGTTGTTGAGAGAGAGGCGCTGTTCCATGCGGTTCCTGCTCTTGCCCTTGCGCTGGGACCTCCATCCGATGACCTGCTGGGGAAGGGGCTTGTCGATCAAGTTCAGGTCCATCTTGCCCTTGCTGATCAGCTGCTTCTCCATCTCCTTGAGGTAGTAGCAGATCTGCTCCGTGGTGCCGTGGGGACAGAACACCCGTGGGACGCCAATGATCACCACCTGGGTCATCGACTCCTTGGACTGGTGGGGCTTCCACCTGATATCTATGCCCGCATCCTCCAAGTCCATCTGCAGTATCTCGATGGCTTCCTTGATGTTAACGCCTCCTGACACACGGATTGTGCCGTTCATCTTGTTGGGGCCCGCATACTCTGCATCGTCGTCGTACCCCTTGGACTGGGCCTGCTGAGGCCGAGGAGTGACTGGGGTCTGGGCTTGGCCTCCGCTGTTGGAGTTTTGGTTGAAGTTCCGCCGTGCCTTGACCTTGTAGTACCACTGGGCCAAGGCCGTGTTGTCAGGAAAGCCTTCTTCCACCAGATGGGATATGATGAATGGCAGGTCGCTGTTCTTGTCAAGGGGGTGGAGCTTAAAGTCTGGGATGGCAGCCGACATGATCTGAACTCCAGCCGCCAGGCCCCCGAGCATGACCTCCTTGTTGGAGAGGCCGTCCTGCATGAGAAGGCTGAGAAGGAGGTACCAGGCTTTCCCTGGTGCCCCTTCCTGCGTGGCCATCTTGAAGAGGTTCATATCCTCCTCTGTCGTTTCCTCCATCGGAGGCAGGTCCTGGGATACCCGTGGCCCTGCAGACGTGCCGTTCTGGCGCAGGATTCCCCCCGCCGTAGCGCCTGGGGTGACGTGGGCCGCTGGAGTCGCTGTTGCAGGCTGCTGCTGACTGGTCCTGTCCCTGAAGGCCTTGATGGACACGGCGAAACGTGCCGCTGCCTCGAATGGACGAGCTGCAGGTGGAGCGCTGGCTGGCGCAGCGGCGCGGTCGTAGACGTCTCCCAGATCCTGCCTGTTCACAGGGCCTGGGGTGGAGGTGCTGGTGGCCGCGGGTGCGTCCGAGGAGGTCAAACGCGAGGCCGTAGATGACTGGGTCGTCCTCGTGGACGAGGTGATCCTGGACGTGACGCTCTCCACGTTGTCCTCCGACTCGGCGTCCTCCTTGCTCTCCGAGGCGGCCTCGCTGTCATCGTCGCCCTCAACACGGGCGGCGGCCTCCCATTCCTCGTCCTCGGCGTCGCGGTTGTGCATGCTGTCGCCTCCCCACATGTCGTCGCCGTCCACCTCTTGTTCCTCCTCCTCCCCAGCGTCCTCGTCGTTGCCGTCCACGTCCATGGCGTCCTCCGCGCGCTGAATCTTGGTGGAGAGGGATTTGTGCATCCTCCTGATCTCGTCGAGATCTTGCTCCATCTCCCCTCCCTCGACGTAATGGTTGATACTGTCCCCGTCTGCGCCGTTGACGTTCGACGTTGACTTGGCCTGGGTGCTAGCCCTCGCCGAGCTCGTGGCCGTGGAGGATGACGCCGTGGCTGACGTCGTCTGGCCGACCGCCATCGCAAACCTCACGTGGGAAGTTGCCGTAACCGCTGCCGCCGCAGGGACGAACGCCGCGGCTGAGGCATTCAGGAACGGCTCCTCGGCTATCGTCTCGGGGGGGACCTTCAGGTTGGACGTGGCTGCCACCGTGGCCGACCCGGCCTTCGACGCCGCGAGGGAGAGCGTGGTGCCCGTCTCGGTGGTCGTCACGGTGGCCGTCGAGGTCGGCTTGGCCGCCGGCTTTTTGTCCGTGCCGTCGAAGAGGTTGGTCGCCCCGACAGGGCTGGCCTCAGGCGAGTTCGTGAGGTCGATCTCGTCCGTCGGGTTCGCCACCGGAACTGGATTGATGGCCCTCCTGGGAGACGGCAGGGGGGACGCGGTCTGGACCCGCTTCTTCCCTCCGCCCGTCTTGCGCTTGGGGCTCTCCAGGGCCGGGAAGTTCACGTCGTTGATCAGGAGGGTATCCTCCCCGTTCGCTCCCTTGGACTTCTTGGAAGTATGCTTGCGCTTCTGCACCTCGTTCCAGCAGCCCTCCTCGGGCTTGGACACCGCAGCGTTTGCAATCTTGGCCTCCTCGAAAGCCTCCTCCTGGCCCTGAAGATCCTCGATGGGGACCCCTGCCTTGGCCAGGTCCGCCTTGGTCTTCTCAGCAAGAGCCTTCTTCTTCTTCGCTTCCTCCATCTGACGCGTTAGCTTCTCCATCTCCTCGTCGGCCTTGGCGCTCTTCGCGGCCGCAGCGTTGACCTTCTTCTCGTGGGCACGCTTCTCCCGCTCCTTCTTCTCGGCCGCCTTCTGCGCGGCCTTCTCCTCCCTCGAGAGCTTGGGGATGCCGTTCCTGGTGGGACGGAACGACGCAGCTCCACCATTTCCTCCTCCGCTCTTCCCTTTGCCAGAGCCGCGGGCGCCGCGGCGGTTCTCACGCCTGGGAGACTTCGAGCCGACGTTAAAGCCGGGTCCGTCGCCTTTCTGGATCGATGTCGGAGCCATGTTGCCGGGGTCGAGGTGATAGTCGAGAGCGAGAGCGAGTGCAGTCGTCGAGTTGTGTTTGTTTTGTTGTGTTTTGCACGTGAGCCGCGCGGTGGTACCTAGGCGCTGCAAGGGCCGCCGATCAGAAACTGCTCCAATTGGCCGATCCAAGCGAATAGGGGATGGATTTGATCCAATCAAAAGGCATACAACAAGGATGCAGTATTTGACGGCGATATCCAAGGACGGAGGCGTCGGTAGGGCGTTAGCCGCCATGGTCGAGGCGCTTTGGCAGGCGCTAGCTTGGTGCTGCACTCGAGATAGGTACTAATTCCTACGTAAGACTCTCGTATAAAATATTTAGTAAATCGGTAGCATGGTGGTGCTTGGTGGTGCTGGTCGAGAATAGTGATGTCGTGGCATCCTTCGAGATCTCAACTTGATGCGAAAATGCTGCAATC
>Ga0075472_10001073_pt1 | contig 11169 bp, 9 predicted proteins | sample DEB19_08_DNA_3_FD_77014 | JGI IMG/M metagenome (GOLD analysis project Ga0075472, IMG submission 77014) | Aqueous microbial communities from the Delaware River and Bay under freshwater to marine salinity gradient to study organic matter... | ecosystem: Environmental > Aquatic > Marine > Coastal ...
AGTTCATGACCGGCACCCACATCAACGTGGACGGCGGTTCGTTCGCCGGCCTCATGTGACACACACCAACAGGAGACACCCATGTTCACCCACGTCGTCACGTTCACATGGAACGAAGGCGTCCCCGCGGGCCACGCGGAGACGGCGCAGAAGCACCTGTACGAGTACGCGAAGACGCTGAAGGGGTGCATCTCCTACACCTGCGGGCCCGACGCGGGAATCAACGAGGGCAACGCCGACTTTGCCGTGGTGTCGGTGTTCGAGGACGAGGCCGCGTGGCACGCCTACGACTCGGCGGACGAGCACAACCGCATCCGCGCCGAGATCTTCAGGCCGTGGGTGTCTGTCAGATCTGCCGTGCAGATCCGCGGCTGAACAGCGACGGCGGGCTCTCGAGCCCCTTCTTCCTCTCCCACCACTCGGCGATGTGCCATGCGGCGAGCACGAGGAGCCACCCCGCGATTGCGTCCACGAAGTAGTGCTCACCGAAGTACACGAGCGTCACGGCCATCACGAGGGGGAAGAGCAGGAACGGTGCCCGCTTCCACCAAGGCAGGTTCCTCGTGACCCACAGGGTGATCAACAGCGCACAGCCCGAGTGCAGCGACGGCATGGCGGCTACCGCGTTCATCACCGTGGCACCCCGGTCGAGCGTCTTCGAGATCGTCTTCAGGTTCAGTTCCCACCAGCCACGGCCCGTGATGCGCGCCACGGGGTCGGTGTAACCGGCCTTCGCCGACATCCACGGTGGTGCAGCCGGGAACACCACGAAGCACGCGACGGCGATGTAGAGCGTCAGTGCGAAACGGCGCAGGTACTGCAGCCATGCCGTCCGGTTCCGCACGCGCAGGAGTGCCAGGGGCACGACGGGGAGGACGAAATGGGTCATGTAGACGATGGACCCGACGACGTCGTACCACTTCACGTCGCCCGGGTTGTAGAAGTGCCACTGCATCACCACGTTCGGGTTGCGGCCGAGGAACAGGAACGAGTCGATCTTCGCGAGCCAGGTGTAGTTCACCGGTCGTCCCAGTTGGTCGGCCATGCCGCGGCTGTAGTCGTATGCGATGTAGACGGCCACGAGGGCGAACCAGTCGCGGGCGGTCTGCTTCACGTCGGCGAGCGGCCTGCCGATGGTGCTCAGCCCGAACGCCACCGCCATCCACGTGAGAACGAGGAGCCTGTCGATGGGGATGCCCCACACGAAGATGCTCCACACGAGCGCCACCGAGTAGACGATGAGAAGTGCCCGACGGACGTCGGCCCACTTGCCTCCGTCGGGGATCAGCACGTCATCGGACACGGATGACGAGGTTATGTGATGTGCACCGCGCCGGCGGTGCCACCGGCACGCCGTTACTTGGTGGACTGCTCGAGCGCGCGGCGCACGAGGACCTTCGCGAGGTGTTCGCGGTACTCGCTGCTCGCGTTGTTGTCCGACTGGGGCTCTGCCTGTGCAGCAGCGAGTGCCGCAGCGTCGGCGATGGACGCACCATCGCCGATTGCGGCCGCCACGCTGGTGGCGAGGATCGGCACCGAGCCCATGTTGACGAGCCCGACGCCGGCCTCGTTGCCGCGGCGCCATGCCGCGACACCGACGATCGCCCAGTCCTGGGCGCGGCGGTTGAACTTCTGGAACGACCAGCCGGCACCGTTCATCTTCGGAACGCGGATCTCGGTCAGCATTTCGTCGGGTGCGAGCGCGGACTCGAGGAAGCCCTTGTAGAAGTCGGTTGCGGCGATCTCACGGGTGCCGTTCGGGCCCTGTGCCACGTACGTGGCGCCGAGTGCGAGCGTGGTGGCGGGCAGGTCGGACGCCGAGTCGCTGTGCGCGATCGAGCCGCCGATGGTGCCGCGGTGACGGACCTGCGGGTCGCCCACGTGCGATGCGGCGTGGGCCAGCAGCGGCACGTGCTGCTTCAGCAGCGCGCTGTGCTCCACGTCGTGGTGACGGGTGAGGGCACCGATGGCGATGTGATCGCCCTCCTCGCGGATGTAGCTGAGGTCGGAGATACGGGCGATGTCGACGAGGACGGCCGGCTGGGCGAGACGCAGCTTCATGAGCGGCAGCAACGAGTGGCCACCGGCGAGGAACTTGGCGTCGTCACCGTGCTGGCCGACGAGGGCGATTGCCTCTGCCGCCGACGAGGCGCGCTTGTAATCGAAGGGTGCGGGCATCATGACGGGTTCCTCACTTCTTCGCCGCGGCGAGCACGGACTTGACGATGTTGTGGTATCCGGTGCAGCGGCAGAGGTTGCCCTCCAGGCCGATGCGCACGTCTTCCTCGGTCGGGTTCGGGTTCTCGTCGAGCAGGCTGATGGCAGCCATGACCATGCCCGGCGTGCAGTAACCGCACTGAAGACCGTGGTTCTGCATGAACGACTCCTGCATCGGGTGCATGGTGTCGCCCTTGGCGAGTCCCTCGATGGTGGTGACGTTCGCACCGTCGGCCTGGACGGCCAGCATGGTGCAGCTCTTCACAGACTCACCGTTCACGTGGATGGTGCAGGCACCGCAGCTGGACGTGTCGCAGCCGATGTTGGTGCCGGTGAGACCCAGGTGCTCACGGACGTACTGGACGAGCAGCGTGCGCGGCTCCACGTCGTTCTCGCGGGCGACGCCGTTCACTGTCATTGAAACTTTCATGTTCTGTCTTTCCTGTTCGTCTCGTCCTGGTTACTTCTGTGCCGCCGCGATGGCCGCCCACACGCGCTGGGGCGTGCAGGGCATCTCGATGTTGCGGACACCGAGATGCGACACCGCGTCGACGACCGCCGACTGCAGTGCCGGGGTGGAACCGATGGTCCCGGACTCACCGATTCCCTTCGCACCGATCAGGTTGACCGGCGTCGGGGTCTCCATGTGGACCACGGTCACGCTCGGCAGTTCCGCAGCCGAGATGAACGCGTAGTCGGCAAGGTTCGACGTGATGGGGTTGCCGTCGGCGTCGTAGCAGACCTCCTCGAGGAGGGCCTGCGCCGCACCCTGTGCGACACCGCCGTGGATCTGGCCCTCGAGCAGCATCGGGTTCAGCACGCGACCCGCGTCGTCGCACGCGGTGTGCGCGATGTGGGTGACCTTGCCGGTCTCGGTGTCCACCTCGACGACCGCAACGTGGGCGCCGAAGGGGAACGTCGCGCTCGGCACGCCGATGAACTCGTCGTGGCTGAGGCCGCCGCTCTGCTTCTCGGCGACCGCGAGGTCCGCCCATGACTTGGTGACGGCCGGTGTGCCCGCGACGTGGAAGACGGCGCGGTCGGTGTCGAGCACGACGTCTGCCTCGTTCGCCTCGAGCAGGCGGGCAGCGACTGCCTTTGCCTTCTCGACCAGGGTCCCCGCCACGGAGAAGACGGCGTTGCCGCCCTGCTGCAGCGAACGCGAGCCCATGGTGCCCGAGCCGACGGGGGTGAGGTCGGTGTCGCCCCACACGAGGTCGATCCTGTCGATCGGGATGCCGGTCTTCTCGCTGGCGAGCATGGCCCACGACGTGGCGTGGCCCTGGCCGTGCGGGGAGGTGCCGGTGTAAATGAGGGCACGACCGTCATCGAGGATCTCGATCTTTGCCTGCTCGCCGTTGCCGACGCCGCCGGTGATCTCCACGTACACGCTGACGCCGATGCCGATCTGCTTCGCACCGCCCGCAGCGCGGAGAGTTGCCTGCTTCTTGCGCCAGCCGGCGTAATCGGCGGCCTCGAGAGCGCGGTTCAGCGACTCCTCGTAGTTGCCCACGTCGTAGGTCTGGCCGACGACCGTGGTGTGCGGCTCCATGAACTTCGGGATGAGGTTCTTGCGGCGCACTTCCGCTGCGTCCATGCCGAGTTCATAGGCGAACAGGTCCATCGCGCGTTCGATTGCCGCGGTGGCCTCGGGACGACCGGCACCGCGGTAGGCGACCGTGGGGGTCGTGTTCGTGACGACCGACGTGGTGCGGCACTCGATGTTCGGGATGGCGTACACGCCCGACGACATCGGGCGTGTCATGAAGGGCGCGAGGATCGTGCCCATGTCGACCCATGCACCGGAATCCTGGAATGCGTGCAGCTGGTAGTGCGTGACCTTGCCGTCCTTGGTGCCGCCGATGACAACCTGCTGCAACTGTGCGCGGCCGTGACCGAGGGCAACCATCGACTCGCTGCGAGACTCGCGCCAGCGCAGCGGCTTGTTGACCTTTTTCGAGAGGACGCCGAGGAGGATCTCCTCCGGGTACGCACCGATCTTCGCGCCGAAGCCGCCACCCACGTCGGGGGTGAGGATGCGCACCTGTGACGGGTCGACACCGTTCGTGGCGGCGACGGGTGCGAGCGCGCCCTGGGCGTGCTGCGTGGAGATCCACTGGTACAGGCGGCCGTCCACCCATGCGACCGCGCTGCCGCGCACCTCGAGCGGGCACGGGGCGACGCGCTGGTTCATGAAGGTGCCGCGCGCGACGACCTCGCAGTCCTTGAAGAAGTCGTCACCCGTGTTCTCGGGAAGGCCGAGCACCGTGGTGTCGAACACGACGTTGCTCCCGCACGCGTCGTAGAGGAGGGTGGCACCCGGTGCCATTGCCTGCATCATGTCGGTGTAGGCGGGCAGCACGTCGTAGTCGGCGTACACCAACTCCGCTGCGTCCTCGCCCTGCTCGCGCGTCTCGCTGATGATGGCCGCGATCGGTTCACCGACGTAGCGCACCTTGTCGCTCGCGAGGAGCGTGCGCGTTGCTGCGGGGTTGAACGACGACGGAGTCGGCTGCAGTCCGAGGTCCGCGGCGGTGTAGATGGCGACCACACCGGGCATGCCGATCGCATCGGAGACGTCGATCGAGTTGATCTTGCCGTGGGCGACGGTGCTGCGCGCGTAGGTCACGTGCAGTGCGCCCTTCAGCAACGGCTCATCGAGCAGGTCGTCGACGTACTTGCCGCCGGTGGTCAGGAACTTCGGATCTTCCTTACGAAGAACGCGCTCGCCGAGAATGCTTCCGCCCATGTTTCCCCCATGTGGTGAGACTGTTCCCCGAGACTACTCACGACCCGCCACGACGCCCAAGGGGCGGATTCCGTGCGAACGGACGTCGGCGTGGCGGTGAGCCGTCAGGGTGCGAGCGGGGCGAGCGGGGCGTTGTTCGCCTGAGCGATGCTCTGGCGCACCGCGACGATCCCCGACACCAGGGTGTAGGGCCACTGGTTGGGGAGTTCCTTCGGGAGGTCACCGTTCGGCAGCAGCCTGATGCGAGTCTCACCGGGAAGCACGTAGCCCAACTGGTCACGGGCGGCGGCCCGGACGCCCTCGGGGGTCTGCAGCGTGTTCACCTCGGTCTGGAGAGCCTCGTTCGTGTCGGCGAGCGCCTCGAACTCGGCCTGCTTCGCGTTCAGGACGTTGTTCTGGATGACCCAGTCCCTGACCGGCACGGTGAACACCGCAAGGAGGAACCCGGCCATGACGCCCACTGTGACGAGGCGACGGAGGCGACGGTTGCGGAAGGTGCGGCTCTTCACGACTTTCGCGACGATTTTTCCGACACGACCGTCCCGGGTCGTGGCGCGACGCGTTGAAGCGGAAGGTTTCTTCTTCTTCGCGGGGGTCGTGCGGGCGGTCACCGCTCCATTGTGCCGTGCAGGCATGGTTATCCACAGGCACCACGAACATCTGTTCGTGATTCTGTGCGCGTCAGCCGAGAGGGGCGAGTGCGTCGCGACCGCGGTAGCGGGCCGCGTCACCGAGCATCTCCTCGATGCGCAGCAACTGGTTGTACTTCGCGACTCTGTCGCTGCGCGCCGGGGCACCGGTCTTGATCTGGCCGCAGTTCGTGGCGACCGCCAGGTCGGCGATGGTGGCGTCCTCGGTCTCGCCCGAGCGATGGCTCATCACGCTGGTGTAGGCGTGGCGGGTGGCGAGCTCGACGGTGTCGAGGGTCTCGCTGAGTGTCCCTATCTGGTTCACCTTCACGAGAACGCTGTTCGCGACCTTCCTGTCGATGCCCATCTGCAGGCGGCGGGCATTCGTGACGAACAGGTCGTCGCCGACAAGCTGCACCTTGGACCCGACGGCGTCGGTGAGTTCCTTCCAGCCGTCCCAGTCGTCCTCTGCCATGCCGTCCTCGATGGAGACGATGGGGTAGCGGTCGACGATCGAGGCCCACCAGGCGACCATCTCACTGCGCGACAGCACCTTGCCCTCGCCGGTCAGGTGGTACGCACCGTCCTTGTGGAGCTCGCTCATGGCGGGATCAAGCGCGATCGCGATGTCGGTGCCGGGGGCGAAGCCCGCGCGCTCGATCGCCTCGACCAACACGGCGATGGCCGACTCGTTGCTCTCGAGGTTCGGGGCGAAACCGCCCTCGTCGCCGACTGCGGTGGCAAGGCCACGGTCGTGGAGCACCTTCTTCAGAGTGTGGTACGTCTCCACGCCCCAGCGCAGTGCCTCGCGGAAGCTGGGTGCACCGACGGGCATGATCATGAATTCCTGCAGGTCCACGTTGTTGTCGGCATGGGCGCCGCCGTTGATCACGTTCATCATGGGGACCGGCAGGACATGGGCGTGCGGGCCACCGACGTAGCGGAAGAGCGGGAGCTCCAGTTCGGCCGCGGCCGCATGGGCCACGGCGAGACTGGTGCCGAGCATGGCGTTCGCCCCGAGGCGGGCCTTGTTCTCGGTCCCGTCGAGATGGATGAGGGTCGAGTCGAGAGCGCGCTGGTCGGTGGCATCCATGCCGATGATCGACTGGGCGATGACGGTGTTCACGTTGGTGACCGCCTTCTCCACGCCCTTTCCGAGGAAGCGCGAACCGCCGTCGCGCAGTTCCACGGCCTCGTGCTCGCCGGTGGAGGCACCGGACGGCACGATCGCCCGGCCGGTGGCGCCGCTGTCGAGGACGATCTCGACCTCGACTGTGGGGTTGCCGCGGGAATCAAGTACCTCGCGACCGGTGACCTCGACGATTTCGCTCATGGAGCAAACGCTAGTGAGTCGACCCCTTCTTCACCACTTCCCATAGTTCGTCCAGTTCGTTGAGGGTCATCCCGGCGAGTTCCCGGCCCCTCTGCCGCGCGAGCTCCTCGACAGATTCGACACGCGCGCGGAACTTGCGCACCGCCGACCGCAGCGCCGACTCCGCGTCGACATCCAGGTGGCGGGCGACGTTCACCACGGAGAAGAGGAGATCGCCGATCTCGGTGGCGACCGCCTCCGGGTCGATGCTGTCGAGTGCGGCACGAACCTCTGCTGCCTCCTCGGCGATCTTGTCGAGCGCGCCGTGCGGGTCGGGCCAGTCGAAGCCCTGCTTCGACGCCCGCTGCTGGCTCTTGTGCGCGTACTGCAGCGACGGCGCGGACTCGGCGAGCCCGTCGAAGATGCCGGTGCGCTCCGGCTTCTCCGACTTCTTGATCGCGTCCCAGTTCGACTCGACGTCGGCCGACGACTCCACGTTCACGTCGCCGAAGACGTGCGGATGGCGCGACACGAGCTTGTCGTGCACCCGCGTCAGCACGTCGGCCATCGTGAAGCGCCCCTGCTCCTCGGCGATCGCCGCGTGGAACTCCACCTGGTACAGGAGGTCGCCGAGTTCCTCGATGAAGTCGTCGTCGGTCTTCGGGTCGTCGGGGTCGAGAGCCTCGATCGCGTCGACCACCTCGTACGTCTCCTCGAGCAGGTAGCGCACGAGTGACTGGTGCGTCTGCTCGATGTCCCACGGGCACTTGGCGCGCAGCGTGCGGGCGAGTTCGTGGAAGCGCACCATCTCGGCGGCGACCGGGGTGGTGAGCGCAGGGATCCACAGTGACGTCAGGTGGTCCGCCTCGATCGTGTGGTCCATCCGCGACCACGTCGTGTGCACGACCTGCTCGTCGGGCAGACCGATGTGGTGAAGCAGCACGACGGGGGAGTCGTCGACGGGATCCTCCACGCAGAGCTTGATGTCGGAGAGCACCCAGTTCGCGTGTGTGTGCGCGACGAGCATCGGCCCGGTCTCTCCCGCGGCCGCGGTGGCGAATTCGTGACCGTCGACCAACCGCACGCGCGACTCAACGGGGTCGATGCCCAGTGCGCGCCACGCATCGTCGAGGAACGACACGGCGGGGTGGACCATGAGCTCGATGTCGTCGCGTGTGCGCAACGTGGCGACGGTCCGCTCCAGCACCAAGGGAGACCCCGGAACGGCGTACACCACTTCGCCGTGTTCACTGGCCGCCCGCACCAGCTCTTCCGCGATGCGCGCGTACACGTCGGCGAACGAGTCCTCCGTCTCGTACAGGTGGTCGAACGTCGGTGCGCCGGTGGCGAGGTGCGCCGACGGGTGCCGACCCGTGCGAAGGAAGACGTGCGCGGACGCGCGGAGGATCTCGAGTGTTGCGGCAGTGACGAGACCGGGGTCGCCCGGGCCGAGGCCGACGACTGTGACGCGGGGGGTCACTCGACCTGTGCCGTGACCGGGTTCCACGTGCCGTACGTGGAGTTCACGTGGATGTCGGCAGTGGCGAGGAACCCGGCGAGCAACAGGCGGCCCGGCTTGGTGCCGAGTGCCGTCCGGTGGGAGGCGCTGATGTCCTTCCACGGGCGGTGGATGGCAACGTGCCAGCCCTCGCCGTCCTGCACTGCGACGGTTGCCTGTCCGGGTGCGGTGACCGCGAGCGCGTTCATCACGGCGGGACTGAGTTGGTCGTTCACCGACTCGAGTGCGGCGCACGGCGCGTCGTTTCCGTCGAGGACGTTGCCCTGCACGGACCTGCGGTCCGTGTTCAGGGTTGTCGCCGATGCGACTTTCGCGAACGGCTCACCGGCGGCCAGGCGGTCGAGCACGTTCTTCGCGTCGTCCTCCGACGCCACCGTGATCTCACTGACGCAGAGCACTCCGGTCTTCGTGGGGTTGTCGTTGTAGCGGTCCTCGATGTCGGTCGGCACCGTGATCATGTCGATGGCCTGGCCGGTGACCGCTATGTCGACGAGGAGGGCCTTGGTCTTGGCATCGAGGCCCTGGGGGTTCGACTGCTCGAGCTGGGCGGCGGCTGCACTGCGCGCCGCCTCCGAGACGGAACCACCGTTCTCCTTCAGGACGTGGCTGCCGGCGCGGTACTGCACCATGACGGACACGATGGCCACGAGGTCCTTCGCCGCAGCCACACCACCGGGTGCCGTCAGCTGGTTGGCGATGATGAGGTTGTCGACGAGGCCGTTCAGGTCGTCCTTCGAGTAGTTCTCGCCCTCGATCGAGAATGCGGAGGATGACGACGTGAAGGTGCTGCACGAGCCGAGCAGGAGTGCAGCGACGAATGCTGCGGCGATGGTCCGGCGGGGGCGTGGGGAAGTCTTCGTCACGGGGATTGAGACTAGTTGTCGGTCTCGGGTTCCCACAGTTCCCGCACGAGGGAAAGAAGCGTTTCGCCCTTCTCCGCTCCGTCAGGCACGGGAACGAGGAGTTGTTTCTGTTGTTCGCGCCACACGGCGCGGGGCGACAGTCTCCTCAGCACCCGGGTCTGGCTGGCACGCAGTTCCACAGGTGCAATGCGGATGTCGCGACCTGCGACCACGATCTCGTCGAATCCGCAACGTATGCACTCCACACGGAGGGCGCCGACGGCGAGCAATGCCCGTGCCTGTTGCGGAAGCGGGCCGAACCGGTCACGCCACTCGTTCTCGATGCCCTCGAGCTGCTTCGTGGTGGTGACGTCGGCGAGACGTCGGTACGCCTCGAGACGCAGTTCCTCGCTCGGCACGTAGTCGTTCGGCAGGTGCGCATCCACCGGGATGTCGATCTTGATCTCGCGTGGCTCCACGGTGGTCTCGCCCTTCATCTCGGCGACCGCCTCGGTGACCATCTGGCAGTACAGGTCGTAACCGACCGCCGCGATGTGCCCGCTCTGTGCCTCGCCGAGGAGGTTGCCCGCGCCGCGGATCTCGAGATCGCGCATGGCGATCTTGAAACCGCTGCCGAGGTCGGTTGCCTCGCCGATGGTGCGGAGACGCTCGTAGGCCTCCTCCGTGAGCGTCTTGTCGCGCGGGTGGAACAGGTACGCGTACGCGCGCGACCCGCTGCGGCCCACTCGACCGCGCAACTGGTGCATCTGGCCGAGACCGAGCAGGTCGGCACGCTCGACGACGAGCGTGTTCACCGTGGGCATGTCGATGCCGGACTCGATGATGGTCGTGCACACGAGCACGTCGAAGTGGCCCTCCCAGAAGTCGAGCACCACCTGTTCCAGTTCTCCCTCGTCCATCTGGCCGTGCGCAACCGCGATGCGCGCCTCGGGGACGAGCTCGCGCAGCTCGCGCGCGCGTTCCTCGATCGACTGCACTCGGTTGTGCACCCAGAACACCTGACCCTCGCGCAGCAGCTCGCGCCGGATCGCCTCCACGGCGACCGGTTCGCTCTCTTCGCCCACGTAGGTGAGGATCGGCTGCCGGTCAGCGGGTGGCGTCTGCAGCAACGACAGGTCGCGGATGCCGACGAGACTCATCTCGAGAGTCCTCGGGATGGGCGTGGCCGACATGGTGAGAACGTCCACGTCGTGACGGAGACGCTTCATCGCCTCCTTGTGCTGCACGCCGAACCTCTGTTCCTCGTCCACGACGAGAAGACCGAGGTCCTTGAACTCGACCGACTCCTGGAGCAGCCGGTGAGTGCCGATCACGCAGTCAATGTCGCCGGACTTCAGCCCTGCGATGACCTTCTTCGCCTCGCTGTTCGTGAGGAACCGCGACAGCACCTCCACCTTGATGGGGTACCCGGCGAAACGGTCGGCGAAGGTGTTGCCGTGCTGCGTCGCAAGGAGAGTGGTCGGCACGAGCACGGCCACCTGCTTGCCCGACTGGATCGCCTTGAATGCCGCGCGCACCGCGACCTCGGTCTTGCCGAACCCGACGTCACCGCAGAGGAGCCTGTCCATGGGGACACCGTTCTCCATGTCCTCCTTCACCGCGGCGATCGCCTTCAGCTGGTCCGGTGTCTCGATGAAGGGGAATGCCTGCTCCATCTCGGACTGCCACGGAGTGTCGGCCGGGAACTCGAAGCCCTTCGCGTTGACGCGCTTCTGGTACAGCACCACCAGTTCCTGTGCGACCTCGCGCACCGCCGAGCGAACGCGCGACTTCGTGCGGGCGAAGTCGCTGCCGCCCATGCGGTTCAGTGTCGGCGTCTCGCCGCCCACGTACTGGCGGATGACGCCCAGTTGCTCCGTGGGCACGTACAGCTTGTCGCC
>Ga0075472_10001076_pt1 | contig 11149 bp, 22 predicted proteins | sample DEB19_08_DNA_3_FD_77014 | JGI IMG/M metagenome (GOLD analysis project Ga0075472, IMG submission 77014) | Aqueous microbial communities from the Delaware River and Bay under freshwater to marine salinity gradient to study organic matter... | ecosystem: Environmental > Aquatic > Marine > Coastal ...
CTGGCACCGCCGTAAACTCTAAGCCACAACTACCGCAATGACAGTAGAGCAACTCCTTCCGCGCCCGGCCGGTAATCGCCGTATTGAGCATCCCACACTTCGGGCAGGGGTTCGGGTCTACCGCGCTCCACTCGATGTCGCCGGTTTGGTTAGCCTCCGGCTTCACCCCGCGCACATGGTCGCCGCCCGTGCGGTAGGCGTGCGAGTCCCAACGCGAGGCACTGGATGTGTGTGGGATATTCTCGAAGGCCGCGCGGTGACAGGTGGAGTGATCACCGCGCGTCATGTGGCATACGGGGCATTTCATGCGACAACCATCCTTTGGGTTTGTGTATTGAACTGAATCTTGAAGTCGCCCACCGGCCCATGCCGGTTCTTAGCTAGGTCGGCAATCAGGGTGCGATTATCGAAAGCGTGCTCAACGCGCTCATTCGACAGTAGAAGCACCGCGTCCGCGTCTTGCTCGATAGCCCCCGATTCGCGTAGATGGTGAAGCCCTGGCCGCCCATCGTTGCTTTCGTTCTCGGTTAAGCGCCGAAGCTGTGATAGGACGATTATTGGTGTTTCGCTTCGCATTGCCAGCCGCTTTAATCCACGAGACACCTCGGCCACCTGTTCCTGCCGATTCGATGCTGGACCGCGTGATTCCATGAGTTGCAGGTAGTCCACAATGATTAACTTTGGCTGGAAGTTGCGGACTTTCATCTGCTCCAGCGCGGCTTCGATGTCAATCACCCCGAAGGCGTGGCCCGCGTGGATTTCCACAGGAAGCGTCTCGACTGCCTTAAACGCAGCCGCTAGGCCGTCCGGCTTATCCACGGCGCTCATGTCCTTGCGAAGCGCCACATTGCCTTTAACGGTAAGCATCCTGCGGCCCACCTCGTTGCGGGACATTTCGAGCGCGAAGAACACAACCGGAGCGCCGTCGCTAGCGGCATTCACAAGGATATTCACCGCGAGTGCCGTCTTGCCGCGCCCTGTGCCTGCGCCAATCACGAAGAGGTTGCCTGGCGCTAGTCCGCCGAGCATCTGGTCTAGTGGCTTAAAACCAGTTGCCACCGAATCAACCGGGCCAGCTTCGATTTCGGCAAGCACGTCACCGAGGATTTCCGAGATCGCAACCGGGCCGGTGTGTTTCTGTGGCGCAAGGTCCCTAGAAGCCCGCTCAATCAAATCTAGGATTTCGGATGGGGTTTTGTTCTCAGCTTGCAGAATCTTTGAACCAAGGGCAGCCGCGAGGCGTTTACGGCCTTCTGTGACCACGCGCTCGGCGTAGTAAGCACCAGTCGCGCTCGTTGAGTTGTCTGCGAAAACACTTAGGACTTCCTTGCGGTTCTCGTTCGAGAGATCGCCGCCTTGGTTGCGTGTCACCCAGTCTAGGACTTCCTCTAGGCCGAGCGGGATGTCAGGGCACCGTTCAACTAGGCCGCTGTAGATGGAGCGGTAGAGTTCGACGCCAAAGAAGCGGCCACCATTAACGCCGAGTACCACACGGATTTCGCGGCGGGCTTGCACGGCCACCAGTGAGGCGTAGAGGGTCGCCGATTCGCAGGCTTTCGGGGATAGTAAATCGCTCATAGATAACCATCCCATCGGCGAGTGGTGTTTTGGGGTTGATCTTGAGTACCACCCCCCGCCTTTTGGGGCGGGGTGGTACGATCTTCTTTAGTGTGAGTGGCATTGCTTTTGGAATGCACTTGCAATGCAATTGCATATGCACTTGCATTTTTCTTTCCCCAACGCTTTCGTGCGGATACACGGCGTTTTTGGGAAATAGATTTCATCTCGGCGAGTTCATCTAGTATCTTTTGGTTATAGAGCCGCCCGTTTTTCTCTTGGAACTTTGGCCGGACGTACTTCGATGCTAATTCCCACCAGACACTAAACTTACCAAGCAGGGTCTTAATTGATGTGTCGTCGTCTGGTATGCCGCCATCTTTAGATAGCCAACATTTACGAATCAGGACGAAGTAACACGCTTCCGCCTCTGGCGGCATTAGCTCTACGTCTTGAGATTTTTCCCAATCGCCGATAAAAAACGGCATCCATGCGCGACCCTTACTCACCCCGACCCCCTAAACTCGGCGCTGCAACGCCGTCTAACTAACTACACCATCTCCAAGCATGCGCCATGCTGTTGCTGCCACTCGCGGAACTTGGCCGTTGCCGATACACTTAAGTCTGTCCACCCTAGCGGCCACCCCATTAGCCACTCGACCCACGTCGGGTTCAGTGTCCCACCAGCTACATTCACCAGTGTCGGTGTATTGCGCGTTGCTTCCGCTGGCGCATTGCACTCCTTGGCGTTGTGTGTGGTTGGCGTCGGCCACATCCCTGACTTTGGAAACTTTTTTACGAACTCTTGCGGCTGAAGCATCTTGCGTATAAATTTCTCCGACCTGTGAGACATCGAAGCTGTTGGTGTTCCAACAAAAAATCCATACTCGTTCCCGTAAGTGCGGCGCACCAACGTCGGCAGCGGATATAACTCCCCATCGCGCATCGTACCCCAGCGCGGAAATGTCTCCGAGTACGACATCAAGCCCCCTAGAAGTGAGCATTGGGCTGTTTTCCACGAATACGTAGCGGGGTTGTACTTCGCCAATGATTCGCGCGAACTCGGCCCACAGTCCAGATCGCTCGCCTCGGATGCCTGCGCCTCGGCCGGCGGAAGATATGTCCTGACAGGGGAATCCCCCGCATACCACATCAACCCGTCCGCGCCACTCATGCCCGGAGAACGTCGTAACATCATCCCATATGCCGAATCGCGGGAGGCATCCGTCGCGCTGCCGTGCAAGCAGGACTCGTCGCGCGTAGGCATCAATTTCGACAGCGCAGACGGGTACGTGTCCAAGGAGCATGTCTGCGAGGATGCCGCCGCCCGCTCCGGCGAATAGGTGCAGGGTTCGGAGTTGTCGTCCAGGTAATGCCATGTCATACCGCCCGCCTCTTGCGCCGCACAAAAAACCCCTTAAACCCTAACTCCTGCGCCTCCACCATCTCGGCGTACAGGCATGAAAAATCGTTATTCAGAAAAAACTCATCCCCCTTCGTAGGCGGCACGCCCATCTGCTTCCACTCCCACCTGAGAATCTCAAACAGCGCCTTCATGCCGAAGGTGTCGTGCCCTCGCGCCTTCGCCTGTCGCGCCAGCTTCACGAGCGCCGCGTACACCTGTGGATTCGCCGCGTGGAAGTCGCGGAAGCGGGCGTGGATGGACTTGTAGCGGTCGGTGTAGGGCGGGAGGTGGAGTTGGGTCAGCATAGAACCTCCTGCCCTAGACGACGCGCCGCGATCTCGCAATACTTTTCTTCCAACTCGATGCCGATTGCGCGACGGCCTAAGTCCTTGGCTGCGCGGAGCGTGGTACCGGAACCCATGAAAGGGTCGAGGATTAGATCGTTTTCGTCGGTGAAGTCAGAGACAAGTTGCAACATTAACGCTAGTGGTTTTTCTGTTGGATGTGCGCGCCCGTGTTGCTCAATTAGAAACTCATAAAACCCATGCCGCCCACTACCATTCCATCGTTTGATGGAATCGCCATGCATGACAGCAATCCCCTCACCAGGCTGTCCAGGCCGATCTCCAGTGAATTGCGGCACGCCATTTGGGCGTCGCCAGAAACAAGAACGCACCCATGAATCACCAGCACCTTTTTTATAAGAGCCGAGCATTTCAAGCGAACAAAAAGCGACCACCCATCGTTTGCTCGATCTAAGCAACATCTTGCACGTCGCCTCTACATCCTCTAGGGGCGCGAATGGAATCTTACTGCTCGTTTCTCTGAAACCATACCTTGCGCCATCATGGGTTTTGGCGTCATACGGCGGGTCAGTAATCACATGGTCAACCCGCTCAAGCGTCGGTAATACCTCACGGCAATCGCCGTGATAGATGGTGATTCCGTTATGCTCGTAGTAGGGCTTCATCCCACCACCTCCCGCACGCTCGCCTCATCCACCCCGCTAATGCGCGCAGCCTCGGCAATCGCGTCGGCGCGAGAGTGGCCGCGAGAGATGGCGCTGCGGTAGTCGTGCGTGATGCAGGCGCGTTGGAAGGTGGATAGTTCGGTTGATTGGCGTAAACGTGTCATTCATGCCCCCTAAAATGCGCCAACAAGCAACTCAGCGAACGATCCCTTTAGCCGAGCGTTCGCGCCTATGTGTGATACGACCGATTCCTTGAGCGACAGTAATTCGCTGCGCTTCTTGGCGATTGCCTCTGGCGCTTCGTTTGCCTTGCCGCGCTGCTCGTTGCACCAGCGACACGCGGTAGATAAATTCTCATGGTAGTTTGTGCCGCCGTGCGAGAGCGGAAGAACGTGGTCAATCGTGGCTTGCGTAAACTCATCCGGCGAATCCAGCACAACCCGCGATCCACAGACCCAACACTTAAAATTATCGCGCTCGTGTATGCCGATTCGTGTTGCGCGGCTGTAATTCCGGTTCGCCATGATTCCCCCTCAGAAAAGTTGCCCGGTGCCTCTCGGCTACGCCGCCGGGCGCGGCGCTCCCCACCCTTGCTCGGTGGTAGTCGCCCCCGCGAAAACCTTTAACGCGCAGGCACGTAGCGTTGCTTGCGGTTGTACGTGATCGGGATCTCGGAGGGATACTTGTCGCTGGTGATCGCCTTCGCGTCCGCCGCCGCGCGCGCATCCGCCTCGGCCTTTAGCTCGGCGCGGAGGGTGGCGGCTATGGCGTCTAGGTCGGCTTGGGTTGCGTAGGCAGGCGTCGGCGCTGGTGTTGGGGTAGGTGCAGGCGTCGGCGTAGGCGTAGGCGTGGGTATGGGTGTGGGCGTGGGCGCTGGCGTCTGTGTAAGCGTCACCTGTGGCCCGTATCCATTCACTGCCGCATTCATCGGCACCCAGCCATCATCATTTGTCACACCACGAAACCACGGCACGCCATCAGGCCCAAGCGGATTATTTACGTCGCGCGGCTGCGGGTTGATGTATGTATCCGATCCTACAAATGGCTCGCGCACGTCACTGAAACCGGAAACGATGTTGTCTACAGTGAATTGCCCTGGCGTTGTGTTGCTACTCACGCCATTGGAATTATCGTAGGCCGTGCCGGTGCCTTTGTTGAGGAAGATGTTTTTAGTCGCGCGGCCCGTGGTATTCGCGCGAGGCCCGAACGCGATGGAGTTGTTAAAGAGGAAGCAGTACTCCATGATGAAATTCGATGTGCCGTAGTTTTTGCCAGCAACAGCGCCCCAACTCGCCATACCGTTGTAATTCGTAGACCCAGCCGCAGGCGTGTAGCTTGGCCCCCAAAAGACCACGTTACGGAGCGTGATATTCGCGCTCGTGCCGCTCGCAGGTTCAAGGAAAAGCCCCTGCAAGTAGTCACCGATGAAGCAATCCTCGAAGAGCGTGTCTTTCAGGATTTCGGAGTGGTACGAGTACGTCTGTGTAAGACCATCATAGTGTGCGAAATCTCCACTCGGCGCGGAGAGGTCTTGGTTGTCGAAGTGCGTCCCATGCACCCAAATCCGGCGCAAGGTGTGCCCGCTGCCGAAAGCTCGTATCGCGTCGCTATCCCCGGAACCGTGCGAGTACCAGATGCCGCGATAGGACTCGAAATCCTCCACCTTCCATCCGGTGCCTTCAATCCAAAGCCCGTACTGGCAAAGCTGCGCCTTACAAAATCCGTCAATCGTGATATTGCGCGGCGTCGTCGCGTTGCCGTTGTTGCCGTAGTTCGCAACACCAAAGCCGCAGCCGAACGAGTCCACGGTGATAGTTCGCGCGATAGCGCCGTCCGCCATGAATAGGACGCCGATACCTGTGCCCGGAGTGGATGCCTGAAATACAGTGCCTTGCTCACCCTGCAACGTGATTGCCTTGTTGAGAGTCGCGCCGCTGCCGATATATGTGCCCGCTTTCACAAACACGGTATCACCAGCGACCGCGCTGCTGATCGCCGCCTGCACAGACTGCCCCGGCGACACGGTAATCGTCGCCCCAAACGCAGCCTGCCAGAACGCGAACGCGGCAAGCGCGACTGCTGCTGATACGTAGATGCGAATCTTGGTTGTGGTGCTCATTTCTAACCCCCTTGGTTGTGGCCTGCAAGCCGTGGTGCTGTGTTAGTCTTTCAGTAATTCAACAAGTCGCTCATACTCATAAACGACTTGCTCGTATCCGCTAGAGTGACCAGCCTCGTATGCCATCGAATAGACCTTATCGGCCTTCGGGTGCCCGACTAATCCGTTTTCGGCCTCTAGGTCTTCCTTAAAAAGCGATTCAAGCCGAGAGCTTTCTTCCCAATACTTTTCGCGCTGCTCTTTGGCGCGTTGTTTGTCGGCTTCCTTATGTTCTCGCACCTGCCGCAAGCTCATATCGTCATTAACCGGAGTTGGCGTCACAACCCATGAAATATGGTTTGTGTACTTTCCGATTTTGATATTGTCTCTAACGTCGCTCACGCCGCCAGCACATCCATCGCCTCGCACATCCGTTGCATATCCAGCGCACTCTGCCAGCACGCGAAGCACAGGGCATGATCGCTCGCCGCGCGAACCTGGCCGCGATAGCGGTAGAGCGCCTTGCGTGACTTGCAGTTTACGCACAGGTGGCGGGAATTACGCTGCTTGCTCATGCGGCCTCCTTGTCTACGATAAAATCGAACGCTGTCACCTCGCTTGAATATGCCTTGCTGGTTTTCTTAATAAAGGCATCAGCCGCTTCTTTTGAAGAAAACACAGCAAGCGCGCCGTGGTCGCGTCTCTCCACAACCCAAACCTTCACGCCACACCCCCTTCCATGCTCGCCCGGTGCGCCTCGGCAACCGTCAGCGCGGCGTGCGCATCGGCAAGCTGCGCGATAGCGTCCGTCAGTCGGCCTTGGCAGCGGCGTAGCTCGGCGCGAAGGCTCTCGGCGTCGTGATAGTCGATGTTCGTGGAATCGCGCAGCACAGGCGCGTCAAAGCGCGATACGCGGTGGTCGTCGAATCTCAGAATGCGGCCCATCTCGCCTCCTTTGCGCTGGTTGGCGCGGTTAAAATGGTATGGAGTCGTCGTCAATCGGGGACTGCGCGGCAACCTTCGATGGCGCTTGCTCGTTGCGCTCGCCGCCACCACGCGCCTCAACCTTGTTCGCCGTGATACCAATCTTCGACCGTTTCTGCCCGGTCGCCTTGTCGTCCCATCGATCCTCATAGAGTTCGCCAGCCACGATGACCGTGCGACCTTTGCGGATGTACTCGGTCACGAAGTCCGCCGTTTTGCCGAACACCGACACATCCATGAACACGGTCTTGTCGCCGTCCTTCGTCTTGCGATTGCTAGCCATCGAGAACTTGACCAGCTTCGCGCCGGATGGCAGCGCGACCGCCTCCGGGTCGCGGGTCAGTCGGCCTTCAAGTACCACGCTGTTGATGTCACTCATGCTTTCACCGTCACTTTCGTATCGCTGAACACCCGTACCCCCGGAATGTTCACGGCCCCCTTACGCGCTCGCACGATGGCCCCGATGGCCTTTTCGTCCGGCATAAGGTATTCACGCGGAAGCAGCGAAGCGTCCACGATTTCAAACTTCCAGTTAGTCCGCGCCGTCTGCCCGTCCACCTTCGGCGCGTACTTCTCGACACTGACCGTATGCGCGGCAAGTTGCGCGTTACTGTCCGCCGTAGCGCGGATGGCCTGCGCCGCCGTGTCGTTACCCATGAACTCGGCGTACTCCGCCGTCTCTAGGGCTTCCTGCTTCGCGGCATCAACCGCCTGCGCTTTCAGGATCGCCTCTTCCTCGCGGCGCTGGCGTTCGCACTCGATCTGATACGCGCCCATCTTGCGCTGTACGTCCTGGAGCGCCGTGTCGAGCGGGTCGATCTCTTTCTTTTCTGCGGCAGTCAGCGCCTTGTGTGTCTCGTGCGCGGCCTTCTTGAGTGGCGCGAAGAAGTCCGCAATCTTCTGGCGCATCTGCTTGGCGCTCCGCTGAAACTCGCCAGCCTCAGCGTAGGTGATGTCGTCGTTAATGACGATGGCGGATGCGACGCGGACAACCTCATGCGCCTCGGCGGTGACTTTTTCAGGAAGAGCGACGGCGGTGGTCATGCGGGCACCTCGGATTCTGCGACCAGACGCGCTAGATATTCCTCGAACTGGTCGTCAGTGAGCTGCGACACCTGAGTGACGCCGAACCACAGCTTCACGGCGGCGAGCGCGTTACCCTTTACGCCTTCAAGCCGGTCGTCCGTGCGGCGGGCGATTTCTTCGCAGACTTCGGTAAAGCGAATCCGCATCTTGTCGGTTCGCGCCTTACCATCCGTCACTGGCGCTTGCGCTGGCGGTGTCGTTCGGCGCGGCGCTTCCGGCGTGGACTGGCGTGAGGTCTGCGATTCCGCGTCGTCGTCCTCCGGGCAAACCGAAGTCATCGCGGCGAGCGCGTAGCGCCGGGCGTAGGTGATCGCGCTGCCGACGCCCTGCGGGTCGGTCTTGACCAGTGGCATTTCGTACCGCTCGCCAATCCACTCGCCGGACTTGTGCATCAGCACGGTCTCGATGAAAAGGCGCAGCGCGCCTTCCGGCGACCGCTCGGAGGTCGGAAGCTGGACAATGCTCAGGTCGTTGGCCGTGAGCGCGTCTCGGGCTGCGTCCCAAATCGAGGCGAGATCGGCGTACTTCGATTTCAGGTGCGGATTGGTCTTGTCCTTCGACGCGCCGTGCACCTTGGCTTGCGCCTTCGCCAGCGCCGTGGCAAGCTGGCCGATACTATCTGAACAGTTCATGTTTCCTCCTCGCGGCTACGCCGCTTTCGTTGCCTTCAACTGCTCGATTTCTAGGCGCAGTCGCATGATTACCGCGCCTAGCTCATCCATGTCGCACTGGATCCGTCTTTCGCGTATCTCAAGCAGGGCGATCCGCTCGCGCTTTTTCTCTAGCTCGGCTTTAAGAGATTGCACCTGTTCAGCCTCCGTCATCGCGCTCTGGCAATCAGGGCACACGCACATTGGGCTACCCATTTGACCTCCTAGTCCGCTTCGGCGCTGCAACGCCGGGTTACAGAAACATCGCCATCCAAGCCGTGCCGAATATCAGCACGGCGCTCACGACCACGCCCGCCGCCTCAGTCAGCGGGTTAAACTCCTGCGAATGATACAGCTCGCGCTTTGGCGCAGGGCCGTCCGCTTTCAGGTGAACCAGCAGCGAAGCGAAGTCCGCCTGGAACTCGTAGTTGCTCATCCCGTGGACGATGGGCGCTGCGAGCATCATCGCCTCGTGCAGCGTCGCGTCGTCCGTGCCGCGTAGTTCGAGATACCGCTGGCAGTTGATCTTCTCGCGCAGGCGGATGAAGCGTGAGAGCATGTTCTCGCTACCCGCGCCCGCTTCGATGGATGGCGTCACGAGGGATAGCACTTCGCGCAGGGTGATTAGCTGGGGCGCGGAGAGGTCGTAGATGCAGTGGGTTGAGAGGGTCATGCCGCCTCCGCGATGATCTGCTCCGCACGCTGCCGCGCGGATAGCTGTTTCGGTTTCTGCCGCTGGCCTGAATCGTCCATATCGCCTCCATTTATCAACAGTTACTATCAATCTGACGCAAGTATACGGAGAGTTTGGAAAATGTCAAGACATTTTTTGTGTATTATTTAGATTACACAGGAAGGCGGAGGCCGGATGCCCCGTGCATATACTGGCCGCGCTCATGGGACACCGGAGCACGGCGATGGCGGCTAAGTTTTACGTGCGGGATAACGCTGAAGCGGTTAGGACGTGGGCGGAACGCTAGGCTGGTCGTCCGAAAGTATTTTCAGAAATCCCGATTTTATTGGCATTTTCGCGTAAAAAAAGACTTGACATTGACTAGCCTCTCAGGTATAGTGATTACACAGTTGAACTAAGAACAGCGACGGCAAAGGGCCGACGCAAACAGCGCCAGATGGCGCAGGAGGTTTCACCATGAAAAACTTTAACCTTAACCAGATCGTTCGCGGAATCAACGCGGGTACGTTCCGCGTGATCGGTTTTGAAAACATCGGAGGCGAAGATATGTACCGCCTCAAGGCGGTGAATCCTGATAACCACGCGCAGGAAGCGCGCGGCTCGCTCTGCCTCCCGGCGGAGTGCCTGGTCGCCCTCGAAGAGAATATCTTCGACGGGCCAGTCATGCACAAGACGGGCCTTGTGGCTCTCGGCTGCTAACCGAAAGGAGATTGCGCGATGACTCTCACGCGGAGCGACTTTGAAACTGGGTATGCGTTTACTGGCGCATACTCCCGCAAGGCGGCGATTCGTGCGGCGCTCGATTCGGAGCGCGGTGCTGTCCACTTCCGCGCAGATGGTTGCGCCGTACACTATAGATGGGAGGATGCCCGTCTAAAGCAAAAGACATATAAACAAGTTTCAGTCAATTGGTCTTTAGAATCCAATTGATTTAATTGGTGGTTCTTATTTCTAAGAACGGTCTAAAGACATATCTAAAAACAAATTTCCACAACCCGGAGAACTACCAGCGAAATGAGCAGCCATGTTTGGATCGTGAACCAGAAGGGCGACGACGAGGAGATTGCCTCTTGTGTATTCGGGGATGATGCTGAATTAATTTTCAACAACTACAAGAAGCAAGGTTACAAGACTTGGGTAAAATACATCAGCATTTTTGGCGAATCGGTTACGCACTCACATGAAACAGAGATCGCGCCATGACCCGCCGCGATCCCCACGGCGAACTATCCCGCAAAGGCACGCGCTTCCTCCGCGAGGCGCGTGCCGCGCTTGGCATCACCCAAGTCGAGCTAGGCGCGGCGCTCGGCATCACGGGTCTTGAGGTGTCGCGCAAGGAACGCGGGGACAGACCGCTAACCAAGGTGCAGGCGTTGGCGGTCGAGTGCCTGCTTAGACGGGCGGGGAAGTGGGCGGAAAAGTCTCTCTGAAATTCAGAGAGAACGGCACATTTTCAGTGGTATTTGTCTCTGATATGGAATCCGGCAGGGATCGAGGATGCGCGAAAAGGCCCGTCGTTATTGAATAGACAGGGCGGAGGGTCGAAACCCTCCGCCCAATTGCGGGGTGAATTTGAGTGTTGAGCGGCAAGGAGTTACGCATGGTTCAGAGAGAGTTCAGAGATTTTCAGTATCCGGTTTTCTTGATCGTCGGCCAGCCCGAAGCGTAATAAGAGACGCGCGGATACCCATAATTTGGTGTGAGC
>Ga0075472_10001077_pt1 | contig 11146 bp, 19 predicted proteins | sample DEB19_08_DNA_3_FD_77014 | JGI IMG/M metagenome (GOLD analysis project Ga0075472, IMG submission 77014) | Aqueous microbial communities from the Delaware River and Bay under freshwater to marine salinity gradient to study organic matter... | ecosystem: Environmental > Aquatic > Marine > Coastal ...
CCCCAAAACCCCAAAACCCGTTAGGATTTATTGATTGGTTGGAAAGAAAATGCGAATTATTGCAAATCTTAGTTGAACTTCTTGGCTCTCTGGTTGTGGTTTTGCGCTGTGGCATGAAGCGCACCTGCATCAATCAGTGTCGATGCCGCCGCAGTAGCGAATCGCGACCAGAATGCGCTATCGCATGATCTCTTTGGAGGAGTATTGGGGCAAGTCGATTTGGAAGAAACTACAAGGAGCTGCATGAGAAAAGTGCCGTGAGTCACAACTTACCACGTGTGCGACTGGGGTAATTCTCTGTCGCCGCCACCTCTTCTAGTCAACTTGTGTCGCCGACCTTCCTGCGGGTTCGTCGTGAGCTTAGCTCGTCCGTTGACGAATTTCAAGTAAAGGCGTTTGTCTTCCTCTTCCATCTCGGACATGACCTCCCAGTACATGTTGATGAATTCCTTGGGGTACCCCTAAGTCACACCGACAGATAAGCACTGATCAATTCACTTACAGTTTCATCACTCGTGTACTTCTTCAGGAGCTCAATGTCAATGACGGCCTCTCCCATGGCCCTGACCTCGGCGTTGCGCCAAGACAACAAGGCTAAAGCCTCCTTCGGCACCACATAGTAAACACCCTTCAAGAAGTGGTCCAACTGCACGGCCGACTTGCGCAGAATAGCGATTGAAGCCACCTTGATGTACTGCTCCAGGTTGTCCCTCGTGACTGCAATCGCGGCACCGCCAGGCATTAGTTCTGTCTCGCCAAGACCAAAGTCAATCGTGAAGCACTGGTTCTCGATGCACATCTGGAAGGTCTGCTCATCTGAGGCTGTGCGGGCCTACTCACGCATCTGTTCAAACAACTGGAACATGAACTTGTCGGATGACTCGAGGTCGGCCTCAGGGTCGAGAGGCACTCCCACGATCTCTTTCCAGACCGTGGGATGCAGAGCGATGTTCCAAGTCTGCGTCGATCGTATCGCAAAGCCGATGATCAAGCCGAAATTGTAAATCTGCTTTAACTCGGCCTGTGAGTTGGCCAGGTGGTTGAGCACGAAACACTCACGCATGTTTCCGTGTTCGTGTCTCTAGTTCTCCGTCGGAGCCAAGACAGGAAGCACACTCGAAGTGAGTTCACGACTGATGTTCTCCATCAGCTCGCGGTACGGTCCTCCAGCGTCAATGCTGTGCTCGTCCTTAAAGTTGGCTCTAAAGACGCGGTCGTCGTCTCCTTCTCGTCGCCACCAATCCCTCCATTGATTCGGCTCTTTTGTCTCCATGCCTTTGAAGAGTTGGGTGAAGAGGGTGTCGCCGTCGCCTCGATCAGTCTTGTTTTCGATTGCCATCTGGGCCGCCTTAAACCGGGAGAAGTTGATCTCAATCCGTTCTCTGCTGCACCTGTCAGGCTTCTTTGCTCTTTTAAAACTATCGTCCTGGATTCGGCCTAAAATGAAGAAGTTTGAGTTGCAGATGCGCAAACCAAGGTCAAGAGACGGGGCCTCGCACGAAACGTCGAGACGCTGGCCCAACAGAGATCTCTCGAGCAGTGGATCCTCGTTAACCACCCTTTTAATCGAATCGAGAGTGGCGCTCCTGCAAAGGTAGTCAACGTTGATGTTGACAATAGCCTGGACGAGTCGACCCACATCCCGTTGGGGGAACTGCTCGTTCCAGCACTTCTTTATCGGGTTGTACGCTTCGTCCGACTTCTACTCCTCAGAGCTGGCTGCATCGGCAACCATCTGCTCCAGGTCGTTCTGCGACGGCATATTGTTTCCCAGCCTGACCCTAATGTAGTTGTTGATTGCGCTGAAGACGCGTGAGATCAGCTCTTGGTTCCTGCTTAGTCTCCTCACTGAGTTGAGCTCGGTAGCAAGCGCACTGTTTTGGAATTTCTCGAGCGAGACCGAAGAGACGTTGTCGATGTTAAGCACTCTCGGCTATGCCTCAATACTCAGCTCAACCTGCGCTCCAATCGAAATCGGTTCATCCTCGTCGTAGGGCACCAGTGACCACAGTTTGTCCGCAAAGAAGAATGCCCTGTCAGCATCGACCCGTGCGATCGCGTACTAACCGTTACCGTCATCGCTAAGAGTGATCACTACCTCCTCGGGTGGGCTCTCTTCGAGAGTTACGAGCTGCACAGTGATTAAGATGACTTTTTCAGTGTACGAGAGGTCTTTGACGGCGACCTTGGTTGTCTCAGGCAGTGCGAGAATCTCCATCAGCGCGAAGTGGAGGGCTGACTTGGTGGGCTGTCTGAAGAAACTGTCTGACATGTCCATAGGGAAAATCTTTTGGTCTTGCACGGCCAGCTTGCCTCCGAGGACCCACAGGAGCCCGCTGCGGTCGACAGCGAAAGACACCGATCGGAAGAGGAATACTTTGTCGAAGGAGGTGCGCAGGGTTTGTCCTCTCACCAACTTGAATTCGTCGTTCTCCTGATCGTCGCGGCCAAAGACGTTGTTTGCGCCAAAGCCTTTGGAGTACAGAACGTGATTACCGTTGCGCTCAATAGTCAGAACGGCATACTTTTGAGCCCCGCTGCCCCCGATTTTCAAGTCAACGACTTTGTCATCAGCTTGATGGTTGCTAAGTTGATCCAGGGAGACCGCGTTCAGCTAACCTTCCTAGCGCTCCTCAGCGGACAGCAAATGGCTGTTGAGGCCGTCCTCGTGTAAATTGAAATCCGCTGTGATATAAGCGCGAACGTTCCCCGAAAAGAAAGACTTTTACACAGGTTGGCTTCCAATCGTCTTGACGTCGAGGCTGTTGTCGCTTGAACAAAACGTGAGTCCATCGGCAGTCTTGAACACGTAGTTAGCCCCGAAGGTCTCAACGGCAGTCAGTTTTTTGTCGGTGAGGTCAAGCGAGGGTGGCAGGCAAAGCTCTTTGACCCTGTTCCCACCTTCGCACTCGTCAGCCTGCAACTAGAAGACAGTTGTTTTGGTGACCACAAACACGCGCATGTTGTCAGAGGAAGCGAGGACGGAGACGACCTCGCCTGAAAGGTAGCGGAATTTGTCTTTGGGGTCTGCTAGGGACTTAATGTTGACTTTGGCACTCTCGACCGTGCAGCACACCTTGATTGTCCTCTCCGAAAATTGAATCTAGTGTGGCAACGTCTCAGACTGGTAAATCCGCAAAGTTTTGATCTCGCCGCCTTCGCCAAGCGATTGGTGCTTGATAAGGAAGACGTTGTTGCTGAGCTGTTCGTTGTCAGCGCCCTCCTTCGGCTTCAACTTAAATTGTACGTTGGCCCCTTCAGCGAAGCCCAGGTTCACAGTCTGCCACACGGGCGCGTCTCCTCTGTCGGTAACCGGCACAGTGAAGTTAACATTGAAGGTGTCTCTGAATTCTTCTCTGTTCACCGTTTCGTTGACCATCCTCGTGTAAAGGTCACTATTCGCAAGGTGCTATGTAACTTCCTTCACGTACTTGTCAACGAGGGGAAGTCGGGCGGTGTGCTAGTCCGAGGGTGCGCCCACTCTGGCGTCTATTTTAAGGATCAGCGAGTTCAGATCGAGCAGCAACAGATTTAGCAAGCTCAGATCTTCAATTGTTCTGTTGGCGCTGTTGATGGCTTCGAGGATCTTCCGGAGGACGACACTCTGTGAAATCAGCTGCCAAGCCAAGTCTTGGCCCTCAGAAAACTCTGAATCGAAGTGGCGGACGATTTGGAAGAGTTGGTCGATGAGCAGCCGCTTCTGGTCCTGCTTGCACTTTTTGTGCACAACCGTGAAGAGTGTCAAGTTGAAGAGGTCTGGCACTACCGTGTTTACCACCCGTTTGCTTGCGTTACTCAGTACGGCGCAGTTGAGCAGTTTCACGCGCTCTACCAGCTCGAAAGTGGAGGAGTGATGGTGTGTCTGCTTCGACAGCGCGTTCACCATTGAACTGGAGTAGCGCGGCTTCTGCGCAAGCTTAAAAGCGAAGTCGTCGTAGGTCTGGGCCACCAGTTTCAAGAGGAGGTAAATCGTAAAGTTTTGAGCCTTCAGCTTAAGCTCGGGGGAGGCCTGCAGGTCGGACACGAGCTGTTCGTTTAGCATGTTGATTGCACTGCTCGCGTGGCCTTGCTGCGAACTTGTCTTCAACATGTCGCGCGTGATAGCGTAGTCTGCAAGTTGACGCAGAGAGTCCATATTCGGGCTCAGATTCGACAGGGTTTTGAAGTTATCCGTGAAGGCGCCCTCCCACAAGCACTCAACTCCTTCGCTGGCGTTGATCACTTCAATCGATTTAGTGTAGCTGCGTAGGCGGTTGTGGACGTGCGCAAACAAGTTTTGGTACCTCTTGCAAACAGACTGCGATGGTGCAGGCACTCCAGCGATCACGTCGGCTATGTCGCGCTTGTCTTCCTCGAGACTCTCGTCAGAATGACCGGTTTTAAAATCCGAGATCGCGAAGACCAACCTCTCAGCGAGTCTCTTCGCTAGAATCAGCGCACATCGCTTCTCCGACTCTTCGTTCAAGAAGTTGGAACCTAGAACGCTGAGGGGTCTCGAAATCGGCCAGTCACTGCATTCGTAGCGCGACTTCCGGTCTTGTGCAAGCTCCACAAGGAACTTTTACTGAGCTATGGAAGCGAAGTCGCCGCAGTCGATTCCTTTGTCGAACAAGTGATCCTTAACGCGCGTGTTCAGCAGCTGCGACAGCCCTTAAGTTCCCTCCGCCACTGCCTGGACCGCCTTCGCAATGTCGACCTTGCAAAGCAGTTCAGTCTTGATGGTGTCCGGTTTGAAGAGGGCGACGATTTTCTCAATCCGCTTCGAGACCGCATCCGTGAATTAGTGCTCGAAGTCAAGTTCAGAGGTCACTCCCCTCGCCAGCTGCTCGAGCTGCTCACAAAGGAACTCAATCACTTGTTCGTTCGAAAAGTGTTTCTTGTCTGCGGGCAGTGCCTCGTTCAGACCGTAGAAGGCCTCGATGAGGGAGCAACCCGACGACTGACACAACTCCACGACATCGGCATTCATTTGGATGATCTCGTCGACACTCGCAAACACGTCTTTGAAGAGGGAGCTGAGCAAAACGGCACTGGTGGCCGTCTTTGGCTGCGCCCCTTGCGCGGTCTGCGTCTTCTGTCGCGAGAGTGAGACTTGTGACAGGAGTTGCTTTGAGTATTTGCTGGCCGCGCTGTTCTTCTTCTGTTTGGTAGGCCCACTCTTTCGCTTTCGCAGCTTGACCTCCTGCACTTCCTCCACGACTTTGCTTCGTTCGACTGTCTGGTCAAAGGGGTCGATCCCGCTTGCGAGACTCTACTCGACCTAGTCTCGCTTGTGCACCGCCAATGCGAACTCAACGGTACTTGTCGCGAAGAGCAAGTCGTCGTCTTCATTCTTGCCCTCTTCTTAGTAGTCCGCAATGCTCACGAGTGTGCTCACGAGTGTCTTCCAAGTGTCAGGCTCGAGTTCGTTGAGGTTGCCAGAGGCGGATCCCGAGTTGGGGAGCTGCTGCAGGTTCAATAGCTTTACAATGAAGACCACCTCCATCGCGTCTTTAAACTCCAGAGAGCCGAATCGGCTTCTGAGCTGCTTCAGTCTCGAGACAAGCGCCGTCAGCGCTTCCTGGCTGAGTATGACGGGAATTTGAGAGTCGGGCACAAATTCAGGTACGACTAGACACCCTCTCGTGTAGCTCAAATCCGAAAAGACCTCTTTGAGATCACCGAGGAGGATTGTCTTTGCGGTTTTCGGTGCTTCTTCTTTTTCTGCGGAGGGCTTCTCGGCGAAGAGGACCATGTCGCCGATGACTGGCATTGAGCAGGTGGCTTGCATTACTTGCATCACCGTGAAAATTTCAAGTTCGTTAAGCTCACCGCGGCTGATTTGGAGGCAGACCTGCGACAGTTGATTGCAGGTTTGTGATTTTTTGGCCTTGGCTTCGATTTTGAGGCACAGGGCTACGGAGCGAGTGAGGTGCACACTGACGTCGTAGAGACCCCCTCGCATCTCCTCACTGAAGGCGCTATCCCACGTGCCAGCAATGATCTGCAGTGCGGAGAGGTAAAGGAACTGTGCGAAGCTGCTCTCGAACACGACCTTGCTCTCCGTCCTGAACTTGGCCTTCAACTCCTGGACACCCTCGTTGAAGATGGTGAGCGGCACCTGGATGCGCAGCAGAGTTTGGAAGATGGCGAGCACCTGGAGTTTGCAGTCAACGGAAACCTGGAAGAGCATTTGAAGCAGAATCTTGACAAAGTAGGGGTTGGCCACGTTTTGGAGCATCTCCAGCGGGTAGTGCGCCTTGGTCGCAATCCTGACGAAAATGAGCACGAGGTGCAAATAGCGACTGATGTTGACCCGTTCTTTGAACTCGCGATAACCCTGTACAATCTTCTGGCGCAAAATCGGCACTCGATCCGAGTTCCTTTCGAGTTTGATTACTTTCGGCGCCGCTTGCACTTCAAATTCAACCTACTGGTCTTCGTCGAACAGACCGCAGAACACAACGTCCGCCCTTTTTAACTCGACTATTGACTCGTGGATGAGTTACTGGTCTCGTGTCAAGCTTTGGTTGTTGTCAAGCGCCTCGAGCACCGCGATCTGCTCTGGCGAGTACTTCGTGAAGTCGTAAACTTTCACAACTCTTGGTTTTTCGGCCTTGACTTCCTCCTCGGGAGCGTCTGGCACATCGGTCACAACAGTGAGGTCTTCGTAGCGCGCGTTGCTAATAATTTTGTCCATGACCTGGCTCACCAGCTGCGGCATTTTATTGTTGAAGAACTGGGTCTCGTTGGGCTGGCTGTTGTAGAACTGACTCACGGTTTCGAAGTCAATGTACCTGCCTATTTTGCTGGCCACGAGGACGAATTCGTGGAACTCCTTGAACATGATGTTGAATTCTTCAGAGAGCAGCGCTTGAGCGGCGTTCACGTTGACGATGGAAGTCATGCGCGAAAGCGATGCCACCCCTGTGGCCTCCTTCTCCTTCAGGCCAAAGATGATCTTGCGGGCTTCCGGCTCTGTCAGCCTCGACACTATCGACAGATACAGGTTCGTCGACATTATCTGAAGCTTTTGTGTCAGGGGTTCAAGCGGCTGAAGCTGCCAGCTCTTGAGAACGATGTTTGCATCGGCACCGACTTCGTCACCCCCTTGCGTCTTTTCTGTGACTCCCGTGTGCAGCAGCTTGAACACTTTGAGTTTGAGTATGTTCTCGAAGTCGCGCGCCTTGAACGACCAATCCAGGCAGGAGAGGAGCTCCCCCAGTTCTTTCTTGTTGACGAATTTGAAGTAGTTGGAGATACCCTCGAGCACGTTGAAGAAACTTGCTCGAATCATTGTTTCCACTTGCTCGCCACAGCAGCTGATCCCCTCAAGATAGTGTCTCTCGCCGCGGTTTCTGACTCCGAAGTGTAATGCGGCGCACACGTTCCGCACAGCCATGACGCTGTCATACTGTGGCTTGGCGGCCTGGGTCCGGCCCACGAGACCGATCGTGAACTCGAGCAACTACAGGCCCATCAGACGGTGGCACGAGTTGACGAATTTCGTCTCAACGATTTTGCACAACGTCTCTTCGGTGACCTCAGTCAACTAGAGGCAAACGAGGATTGCAGCAGTGCCAACCTGCCTTATCTCAGACAGCTTCTCTTGTTGCGAGCGGATCGTGCCTTGCTGCTTCAAATCCGTCTTCCACGCCTTGTAGTGCTCCCTCCACAAATTGCCTCTGTTTGAAGTCTCCTCCAGCTCTTCTTCGTCTTTGGCAGCGTCACGGGCATAGCTCGGAATCTTGTAAGACAACTCAAAGAGCTCCTACTTCGGGTCGAGCGTTTAGAAGTGGGCCGGCCTTTCCAGTTTTACGAGGAATTCGGCCTTGCGAACGACTGACTCGTAGATGTGGCGTACCTTTTCTCGGTCGCCGTCGCCCTGGGTGTCCAGCTTCTGTGCGGCGCACTGGTCCTTGAGCCACTTACGCATCTTGGTCGCATTGCACCACTCGTTGAAGAGCAGCTGCAGACTCTTCTAGTTTTCTTCGCAAGACTGTTTCATCTGGCGCACTCTCAGCACAGGGTCACTCTCATCGAACTCCATTGCTTCGATCTCCAGCTTCTAGAGCAAATTCTCCAGCTTGTCAGTCAGGCCTGCCAGCTTGACGATCACAGCGAAGCACGCGCGCGTAATGCCCATGCCCAGCTCCTGCATGATGTTGAGCTGTATCCTGATCGGCTCTCGCGACTCTTTGAGGCAGAGCTGCAGCACCAAGACGAACTCGTCCATGGTCTCGTTCGTACCCTCGTGGATCAGTTGCATGTGCAAGTCTTCAGTGTCGACGTGCGAACGAGCGGTTGTCGTGATCATGGTGGACGTGGAGGCTGAACTCGCAGCATCGGAGATCTGGTTGCTCTTCAGACTCGAACTCACGATTTGCTTGCCGATGCGGGTCTGGGCCGCCTTGATCAGCTCCAGGCTCTCTTGGGAGAAGACTTGCATGTGCTGGGTCTCAATGCCCTTTGAGAGTAGCTTGCTTTCGCACAAGAGGTCAACAAGGGGGTCTTCAGACCTCCTGAGCTGCACTTGCGACAGATCGACGTAGCAGACTTCTAGTTTGACCATGTGGTGGTGGAACTGCGAGTTGAAGCCGACGACGTAGGCATTGCGCGGGTACTCGGGGTTATTCTCGTTACCACCATCTTTTCCACCCACAAGCTTGCGGCCACGGTTCGTATAGACCACGGTTTTGTCGGTCCAGCAGCCCGTTCTGCCGTGCACGCAAGTGATGTACTCTCCTTTCTCCAGCTTTAGCTCCTCGTAAACGCCTCCCCCGTTGGAACCCTAATGCTCGAAAACGACCCCATTGCTGTACTTCACTTTGTAGCCTAAAAAGTGATTTGTCGTGTAGAAGCCGATTTCGACGATTTCGGGAAGGGTGTGGTCGTCGTACATTGACTTGATCTGATTCATATCGTTGTATTGGTTGTGAGTTCCGTCGGAGCCGTCGATTTTCTTTGACTTGACTTAGCCTTTCCAAGGGATGAGAGTTTTCTTGGCGCAGCGGTCCTCACCCCCCAAGCTAACAGGCTTGACGTTGTTAAGCATGTTGACGGCATCGGCGGTCATCATGCGCATCAGCACGGCCATGAAGTCGTTCATTTTGACCTCTAGGCCCTATTCCAGAAGGTCTTTGAGTACGTTCGCTATCTTACTCTCGCGGTTGTCGCTCGCCATGAAAAGACGCGCGCGCATCTGGTTCGCGATTTTCATGAAAACGAACTCTTCTTTTGAGTCGGGTTCCATCTCAAGGGTCGCTCTGAAGGACTCTTGAATGACGACGCCGGCCATGGGGCTCTTGTGCTCAATGGCAGTCCGCACGAAGTCGTCCACTCTTTCCAGAGCCGCCTCATACTACTCCAAGTTGTCTTTTCTTTTTTGGATCCTCAGGTCTTGCACAACGTTGGGGAGACGCTGTTCGAAGTCCAAGCTTGGGAAAAAGGTGCTGTGAAGAGCGAGCAGCGTCTTCTTGACCTCGGGATAGCGCCCGCTAGCAGTCAACTCATCAAGGATTGAGACGACGCGGGCGGTGTCCTTCATCTAGGTCAACTTTATCAAGTCGGCCAACTGCGAAGTGACCTACTCAGCGGTGAACGTTCCCTCTTCAAAATTGGTGACTTGCCAAACAAAATGTCCGACAACGTCTTGGCGAAACTCGTCGAATTATTTTTGGTTGAAAAAGCCGTGTTCGGTCATGACGATATCGAGGAGCGCGTTTTCAGCCTCGAAGAGAGCTTTGAGGTTGTTTTGAAGAATCACGAAGAAGCCTTGGTAGCAAAACTTGGCAAGTGCGTGGTCTTCGCCTTAAACAGTCTTGCAAAGCGAGCGCAGGCGACCGAGAAGCGACATCAGGAGGGCGTAAGTCTCGGGCGACTGCTGCAGAACCCACTTTTGGTTGAAAAGACTTTCGGGCTCGTCGACCTCAAAAGTACGCTGCATGTGGACTGCATGGAGCATCATAAAGTGAACCATCGTGAAAAGGTGTTCAAGCGCAGTTGCCTGAGTCTCCGTCTCCTGCCAAGGGTCCTCAGAGAGGCTCGCATAGGGCTGCCCCGTCAAGCACGCGAGGAGCTGCCTCGCGCCAAAGAAATCTTATTTATTCGAAGCTTTTTTCCAAATTTCGTCAGTCTGAGGAGGCAGCTTTGGCTCTTTGAAATTTCGCTTTGCTTCTTAGAAGTGCGCCCAAGACCATAGGAACTCAGCCTGGGACGACAAGTCCAGGCGCTTGCCTCTGTTTGGGCACTGTTCATAGAGGTTCAGGAGGGCTAGGCAGACTTTGAGAGTGGGCTCAAGTCCGCTAGGACTCATAAAGCTCACGATTTGAAGGCCAGCGATTCGCTGCTCCACTCGGGTGCTACTTGACCAGTTCTCAAGGCGGGTTTCAACCTTTTTGGCCAAATGCTGCAATCCGAGGGTGCTCTCAGTGAGGACGAACTTCCTATCTTGAAGATAGCTGTCCTTAAGAAACTTAAGAACTTCCTCTAGGTTGAAGAGGAGATCAGAGTCTCCCGCACGCAACACACTATCGTTCAGGCATTTCTGCGCGACATAAAAAATCTCTTTTTCTACCTGCTCTGGACGCCTCGAGTTGTCTGTCTTCATTCTGAGCAGGGCAGGATCACCTTCTCGCAGGCGGGTCAATAAACCTTTTTTGACGGCTTCGCGAGACAGAAGGCTACGGAGCTGAGCCGTGGGGTGAGTCAAGAAGCGTGTCTTTTCAAGGGCTTTCTTCAGGCAGCAGACCGCCTCGTTTTCAATAAATTCACTGAGGGTTTCGTTAATGCTCATCACATCTTGAGTGCTTGCGTCAAAGTCGAAGTTTACTTCGGGGTCTAGATGGCAGCACACTGGTCAGGAGCAAACAAATGTGGCACTTACTCAGGCTCTAGATCGCGTCAATTAGTCCGGCGACACTAAGTTTGCGGAGTTCGTCAAATGGAGGCAGCTCGTCATCTTTTCTTTGATTTACAACTTCGGGCACCGGCAGAGGTCCACATCCATGGCAAAGATCGTAGCCACACTGGGCACACCTTAAAAAGCCTTCGTCAAGCATCGCCTGACTAATCCGAACTCTGCAAATATCGCACAACGCACTGCCTCCGTAAGGACAACCAACGCGGATCTATAGGAGATGATTTTGTCGGCATTGCTTCGTGATCG
>Ga0075472_10001084_pt1 | contig 11112 bp, 11 predicted proteins | sample DEB19_08_DNA_3_FD_77014 | JGI IMG/M metagenome (GOLD analysis project Ga0075472, IMG submission 77014) | Aqueous microbial communities from the Delaware River and Bay under freshwater to marine salinity gradient to study organic matter... | ecosystem: Environmental > Aquatic > Marine > Coastal ...
CATGCCTTTAACGTTCAAATCCTCAATGCCGATCACGGTATGTGTCTTGGCGAGGCGCGTCGTCAGCTTGTGGGTTGCATCCTTGCGGATATTGGCGATCCGGGAATGCAGGCGGGCCAGCCGGCGCTTCGCCTTGCGGAAATTGGCCGAGCCTTTCCGCTTGCGGGCCAGCGCCTTATTGGCGCGCCGCAGGCGCTTCAGAGCGGCCTTGTGCGCCTTTGGGCCGCTGATCGTCTCGCCGGTCGAGAGCGTCGCCAACGCCGAGACGCCAAGATCAACGCCAACCTCCGCACAAGGCTGCGCGGCGGGCTTTACGTCGTCGGTATCGACCATCAGGGACACAAACCAGCGGTTGCCGTCCTTGGACACGGTGGCGCGCTTCAACGGCCCGGAGAAGCGCACATATTCGCGCATCCGCACCCAACCGACGATAGGGAGCTTGATGCGCTTCCCGTCGCTCCTGAACGTCCCGGCCTCATTGGCGGCGCAAAAGCTGGCGCGGTCGTCCTTGCGTTTGAACCGAGGATATTTGCCGCGCTTTTCAAAGAAGGCGCGGAAGCCTGTCCCGAGGTCGATAATAGCCTCTTGCACGGCGCACTTGCTGACGTCGAACATCCATGGAAATTGCTCGCGCTTGATCGCGTTCAACTGGCGGCGCAGCGATGCGTCCGAAGGCTTCCCGCCAGCCTTGTATTGAGCCTGCCACTCGGCGAGCGCCCAATTGTAGGCAAATCGCGCCGTTCCCGAGGCGCGGGCGAAATAGTCGCGTTGCGCCTTGTTCGGGTCGAGAGCGATTTTGTGGGCGAGAAGCATTGGCTACTTCTTCTCCACGTCGTCGATCACTCTTTGCAGCGTGTCCATGATCTGCTTGTTTTCCTTACTGCGCGCGCCGTAGAGGCGGGCGGAAAAGACGGTGATAATCTCCAGCACGTCCTTGGCAAGTTCCTCCTCAAAGGAAGGCTGATCGCCTTTGTGAATAATCACAATCTCAATTTCCTGAATTTCACACAGGGCAAACACAAGCTCGGAACCGAAACGCAGGAGGCGATCCTTGTGGGTTATCACAAGACGACGCATCTGCCGCCGCAGGATCATTTCGAGCAGCTTGTTGAGGCCCTTCTTCCGGTAGTTCATGCCGGAGCCAAGGTCCTTGATTATCTCGGTGCGCCAGCCTTTCGCCGCGCAGTAGGCTTCAAGCATTGCTTGCTGGCGTTCAAGGTCCGCCTTCTGGTCATGAGACGAGACGCGCGCATAACCGATGGTTGGAGCATCTGCGTCGCCAAGGCCGAGAAGGTCGGACACGGCGTAATAGCGCGTGCCGCCTTTCGTCTTGCGGGCAGGCAGCAATTCGCCGGTCTCTTCCCATTTGCGAAGGGTCGCCGGGGTCGAGCCAATCATTGCGGCGGCTTCGCCAATCTTGACCAATCTCTTGTCCATAAGCGTATATTAGGACAGATTATCAGAGATTACAAGACGCAGCTTCTACCCCTCCGGGTTGGTTGGCGGCGGGCGCGGGTTACTTGGTGGGTAACCCGCGTGGTGTGAGCGTGTTACGCTTCAATGCTCGTCCAGCCGTTCGGCACGGCTGTGATCTCGATCTGCAAGCGCTGCGGCACATTGCCGTCGGACATGGCGGACTTGCGCACGTAGAGCGTGCCGATCTGCGGCGCGAAGGCGGACTTGCCGTCGGCACCGACTTCGGCATAGCGCACAGCGCCCTTGGTCTCTTTCTCGACGGCGAAGTTGAGCGTGATATGCATGGCGTTACTCCGTGGGGTTGGGGGTTGGCGTGGTTAACGGGGCGCGCAGTGGCGCTCCGCGAGTTACCCTTTTAGGTAACCGGCGCAGCGTCGGCTTTGCTGTAGCGTTGGAATTTTTTTCGAGGGTCGGGTCGTTTTTCTTATTGCTACGCTTGAATGCGACTTGTTAGCCTGTTATGCTGCCCGGACAGCATAACAGGTGACCCCCCACTTTTGGCCTCAAAAACGGCACGAAGCGCGATGAGAGCGCAATATTCTGCGCGTTTTACTGCTAAGGTTAGTATTTTCAGCAGAATTTATGTGTTTGATTTTACACTGTTCAAGGTAAAATGATTTAATTCTGTAATTCTAATTTCTTAGAGAGCGGGGTATCGTAATGGCAGAGCTTGTGAGCGTGTGAGAGTGTGAGCCGGGAAAAGCGTAGGCATGGCTGTAAGAGAAAAAAGGAAAGGAAATATATTTAGCAGAAAATAGATTAATATATCTGTTTGCAGATATATATAGAAAGCAATAACTTACACGCTGTAAAAATAGATCAATCAATGTTATCAATAACTTAGCGCACGCGGCTGCCGCCTCTTTCCCCTACGGCTACGCTTGACAGCGACTTCAAAGCCTGTTACCTTGCAGGCGCAAGGTAACAGGTGACCCCCCACCGAGGGTTCGGCGGGGGTTACTTTTTGGGGTAGTCAGAGCGTCAGACCAAGCGACGCCGCCTTGGCCTGAGCCTCAGCAAGCGCCCGCACCGCCGCGTGGTGCTCCGCCTGCGCAGAGCACCACGCAAGCGCAGCATTCACAGCATCCAACGCTTCCGCGATGGCAGGCCCCTTGTCGAGTTCATAGGCTTTTTCGACTTGCTTGAGCGCCGCGCGGATGTATGTGCCCGCGTCTTTATCCTTCTCTTCGCCCTTGATCATGGCGTCGCGGATCTCTTCGCGCGTCAACTCAACGTCGGATTTCATCTGCTCGCGGATGACAGCATTGAACGCTTCGAACGCGGGCATGAGTGCGACGCCCTCATTACCCGTGAGGTTGTCACGCTCCGCCACGGCTGTATTGATGACCCAACGCCCATCAATGTCGTTGCGATTGCCCATCTCAATCCCCTTGCGGAGATTGGACGCTTTCGAGATGACGGTCTTGGCGTCGTGACGATTGGCCTCGGAGCAGACGGCGACATACTCTTCATAAAGAAGCGTCGCGTGATCCTTGCCATTCTTCTTATCTTCCGCGCCAGCCTTGTTGCGCTTGACTGTATCGAGCACGCCATCGGATGCAGCGTGGACAACATCAACCAACCAATTGGCGCGCGCGTTTGCGCCGCGACCCTGATTGCGCGCATGCTCGCGCGTCTTGTTGATAATGTCGTTGAGCGTCGAGACTTGGTTCGTGAGTTGCGTATTGACAGCGTCCATGTGATTACTCCTATGGGTAACAGCGTTAGAGCCGTTTGGATTTGGCAATCTTAAAGCGTGGTGAAAATTGCCTAACGCGCTAGTGTAATTACACTAGCGCAATAAGTTACCAATTCCGAGTAAAGTCACCCGGACGCCAGAACCAAAGCCCAATTGCAAGGCGCATGGCGATATGTTCTTCAGTCGCAGCTTCGCTCGCATAACGACCGTAGTAATAGCGGTAGATTTCCATGTTGTTACCCCGTGAGGTTGGAATGTATCGGCGTTGAAAATTGCCAAACGCGCCGCCCGCAAACGCAAGGCGGCGCAATTTCGTCCCGTAGAAATTCCGGACAACACGACGGGGCGCGCAATTTTTGTCCGGCAGTCCCGAGATATTGATCGGGGGCCTAGCCCTTTCCATGGTGCGCGCTTGTCAGGCGCAGCGTTCCCTTGGATCGCACGTCAACCTTCTGCGCCCGGCTTTGTCCGGTTCCCGACACAGTGACCGCGTGCGTATGTCAGGGGCGAGGGTTGCTCGCCGGGTTTTTTGATAAGTCAGCGCACCCGGAGCGCCCGCCAGCCTATAAGAGCCGCGTATATTCACGAGGGCGTATCGTCGCGCCCTTGTCACGCCATGCTGAGCAGGTCAGCCGGAACCTCGCGAGAGGGAGCGGGGGCTTACCATTCGCCCGCTTGTCGCTCCGTCCTACAACTACGGGAATGGGGAGCGGCTACCCGGGCGGGTATCTGGACAGGGGGTGGCGGGGGGCGCGCGCCTTTGTTAGGTGGTTCAGAAATATATTTTCCAAAATAACAAACTAACACCTTCACACCACCAAACCACAACAAACTTACAACTTACGTAAAACCAAACCCCCACTTGTAAATACTGAAAACTATCCGATACTAACTAAAACCAACCCAAGAGGTGCAGCATGCCGACTTACGACAAAACATCCATCCTTGCCGGGCTTACACCCAACACCGCCGCCGGTCCCATATGGACCGTAGATCAGCGTCCTCACGTTCTCGGATCGCCGGTCTATTCGAACCACACAATCCCCGCGCCCGCGCCCGCGCCGTTGGTGATCCATACGGCGCACGGCAACATCGTCATCAATCACGAAACGGGAGAAGTGTCGCTGCCGCCCGGCATGCCGATCTCTTCCGGCGCGCGCGAGTTCTGGGAGCGCTTGCCCGGCATGTATGGCGTCGCCATTCAGAAGAAGGCGATGGAGCAGGCGGACGCATTGTTTGCCGGGCGCTGGGAACAAACGCTCAAGACCGCGTTCCCCAAGGTGCTGGCGGAGGAGATCGACCGGACCAAGCGCGCGCTGCTGGCGAAAGTGGAGAAGGCGATGCAGACCACCGCCGGCGACCGGGCGGCTATGCAGGAGAACAGCCTTGCCTTCATGCAGGGGTGGATGGCCGCGCTGGGGCGGGTTCGCAGCATGTTATGGCGAGGTTGAATACATCTCGAAGTGGGGCTATTTATGCGCCATGATGAAGCGCCCTGCCCCCCTTCTCGCCCTCGCCTTGACCCTTGCCGCCCCGCTTGCCGGGTGCGCAGACTCTGCGCCTGTGAGCCTTGGGCGGGATGAGTATGGGATGAGGAGCTACGAGGACAAGGCGACGCTGTATCCCAAGCTCGCCGAGTTCTGCCGGGCGCGCGGGGGCGAGTTCAACGAGATCTATTACGAGCGCGGGCGCGAAGCCAAGTTCTCCTGCGCCCGGCCAATGACTTACGGCGGGGCGTCCGCGTCCCGGCTGGATCTTTACCTGCACTGATCAGTGCGCGCGCCGCGCCCGGATCTCCATCCCCTGCAGCACGTCGCCCAAGACGCGCAGCGCTTCGACGTGCTCCTTCGCATACCGGCTTTTGTTATAGACGCCGGCCAGCGCCGAGTGTGGTTCGGCATGGCCGAGGACGATCTCGACGATTGCCGGAAGGACGCCGTGGTCGCCCATCAGCGTCGCCGCCGTCCGGCGGAGGTCGTGCCGGTGCCAGCCCGAAGTCCCTGACCTGTCAAAAAATTTCTTCTGCCAGCGGTCCCAATTGTCGAGCGGCTTGCCTTTCGCCCCCAAGAAGACCTGTCCGGAGATGCGCCCTTGCGCGCCGACCACGCGCAGCGCCTGCTGGGTCAGCGGGACGACGTGCGGCCGTCCGTTCTTGCGCAGTTCGCCCGGCACATACCAGACGTCTTCGATGATGTCCTCGAACCGCATGGCGCAGACCTCCTCGCGCCGGCATGCCGTGTAGAGCATCATGCGGACCGCGCCGTCGTGCCCGTCGTTGCCGAGCGTGCGCAGAACCTGCGCCAGCTCCTGTTCCGAAAGGACACGGTCGCGGCGTGGCGGGGCGTGCGCCCCCTCCAGTCCGGACCACACGCCGCCCGGCACATACGCCCGCTTCTCCGCCCAGCGCAGCGCCGGACGCAGATACCTTATGGCCGCGCCGGCGGACGCCATGCTGCCGTGTGCGTCCGCCGCCCGCAGGAGCTGCGCCGCCGCCAGCTCCCCTGCCCGCTCGCCCAGCAGCGCGCCGAAGACGTTGAGGATGCGCTTGCGCCCGTCCTTCGCCCAACTGACGCCTTTCAGCGCCGGCCCTTCCGCCTCATAGAGCTGCAGCACGTCGCCGAGCGTCATGCGGCCGACGGGCGCGCGCTCGCGCCGGATCGCCAAGCGCAGCTCCTCCGCCATGCGCCGGGCCTCGACCACGCCTGTCTCCGGCCATCTGCCGATCTCGATGCGCTTCTTCCTGCCGTCGCTGTCCACCGCCAGCAGCGACCAGACGATGCCCTTTTCCCGCGCTCGGGCGCGCAGCCCCCGGCACGCTCCGTCGGCCAGCTCTTGGCCCGGCCGCAGTTCGCGCAACGCTTTCACGGTAACAGGGTCGGTGATGCGCATGGGTTCCTAATGGGTTCCTAGACGCCAGCGGCACACAGATTACACGCTGACAGGTTCCCAATACATAAACCCCGTAACACCTTCACACAACCTAACAATCGACCCATTTTTGATACATACAATCAGGTAATCAATACCCCGAAAAACGGCGAGATAGTATTTGTAATCAGTAGGTCGGGGGTTCGAATCCCTCAACCGGCACCAATAAAAACAAGAACTTAAATTCTCAAACCGTAGCCGTTGGGATCTTTTTGGGTTCTTAGATGAGGGTTGCGCGGGGGTTAGATTTGCCTAAAAAGTTGTCATATTAGCGCCACACGCTAGCAAAACCCACGAATCACCTCCGCGTAACCTACTGAAACGCCGACTCTTTTTCGATACTTTCCAGTTGCGCCATAGCCGATACCGGCTATATTTCCCGTGCGGCCGATTGTCGCGAAAGGGGATCTAAGATGGGCGCAGAGTTGAGAAGCAAGATCGGGATTTTCTCGGTCGAGGATGTTGCGCTGATGCTGGAAATTACGCCGCACACGCTTGCGCAGTGGCGCGCGGAAAAGCGCGGCCCGGCCTACATAAAGCTGGGGCGCGCCGTTTTTTACCGTCAGTCGGACGTTCAGGCGTGGATCGACCGCAGTTCGCGTCGCGACCCGTCGGAGGAAGACCTTGAGAACCTGACGGGTATTGCTTAGGTCCACCCGCCTACGCTGATCCTTGGGCGGTCGCGCATTCTCATGCGACCGCCCAATCTGCTCCCGATCATGCCGACCATGCCGCCGTGCGCCGCCAGACAGGCGTATTGAAGGGCGTCCGCAATGTGCGAATACGGGCCGTTGCCCTTGTCGGGGACGTTCTTGCGCAGGCCCGTCTTGCTCCTTCCGAAGCGATAGCCGCCGTCCAGCGCGCGCACCAGCGTCGGGCAACGCTTGCCGTCCAGTTGCAGCGCCGGCCCGCCCTCGACATGCCGCATCAGATACGCTTCGACGGCGCGCAGTCGCGGGTCCAGATCGTTCGTCGGCGCGGGAACGCCATAAAGCCCATGCGCTTCAGCGCGTCGAAACTTGTCTCTTCCGCTATGCTGCCCTTCGCAACGCCGGCTGGGTCGCCGATGATGGCGACTGATTTGCCCAAGTAGCGCTCCTTCATGAGCGCCGGGCGCAGATTTCGCTCGACGTGCAGTTCCAACCCCAGATCCTCGGCCATCACTTCTTCCAGCACGAGCAGCCGGCCCCGGTGGTCGAGCTGGCAAATCACGCTGCAAGGGTCGCGGCCGAAGTCCTGACCGACGATGAGGGGGAAAGAGGAGACCGGTTCGAGGCTGTCGACGACGTGGAACGCGCGCTTGAACGTCTCGCGGAACACGGCGGTGCCGGACGGGTCGTCGCCATACTCCGCGTGGACGTAACGCTTGCACCATTCCGGCGACGCAGACCGTAAAAAGCGTTCGTAATAGGTGCGACCCTGCGCGCGCCGCGCCGCCAACCCTTCTTCCGTGTTCAGTGGCAGCTTGCGCGTCTCCGGCGTCTGCACGAGCCACTCCAAATTTTCTGCATTTGGCTCCATTCCGCCCGGCTGGATGAAAACTTGCACGTCTGGCGGCGGGGCGGTCATCACAGCATGCCAGTCCGACCCCTCTGAGGGCATGTTCGTGTCCGCGATCCAGCCGAAAAACGACGCTGTGCCGAGATTACCCGAGGGGTAACGGCCGAGACGGCCGGCGAGCGGCGACACAAGGGCGTATGGCATCTCGATACTCTCCGAAAGCCACGCCATTGTGAGCTGCATGGACAGCAAACGGCGCTGATCTTCGGGCGTTTCGAGGGGGATGAGCAGCCATTCGCTGCGGACGTCGCCAAAACGGATGTAAACCGTGTTTTCGCTGACCCGATAGTCCGCCATTCCCTTCAGCCAGCTCTGAATATCCTTCAAAACCGTGTCTTTGAGCTGCTTCAGGGTCGATCTGACGATGGCGAAGCGGGTGTATCGGTAGCCGTCGTCCGCTTTTTGCTGCTCGCATGCGCGCCGGAACAGCTCGAACAGGCAGGAAGTGGTTTTTCCGGAGCCGACCGGGCCGGCGATGATGCGCCCGAACGCATTTGACCCCATAAACCGGCTGCATGTGGGCGGCGCTGTGTAAGTAATGTCATCCATCAATGTCACCCTCGATTACCTGCGGGGTAATGTCTTTTTCGAAGGTGATTTGCTTGTCCGATCCGAGGTTGATCGTGACGCGGACGCCGTCTCCCCCTCCCCCACCGTCGTTCCGTGCGCCAATTCCGGCGAATTTACCGATCACTTCAAGCGCTCGGACCTTTGCGATGAGGGGTTCGCGCGGGTCGTGGACGCGTTCGTAAAATTCGGGGAGCGCTTCTTCGATCAGAGAAAAACTTTTTAGCTGCAGCCTGTCCTGCGTGTTGCTCGCCGAATGCCACGCCTCGCGCTCGCTCTTTAGCAGCGCGTTGAAGTGCGGCATCTCGGATATTTCTGCCCATAGTATGGGACTAATTTCGAACCGTTCCAGTATAGTTTCGATGGGGTGTATGTCTTTGGCAATTTCGCGTGAAAGTTTCAGTAGTGTTAGCTCGTCGATCTCTTGAGGTTTCGCGACGGTTACTTCCATAACACTGTTTCCTTTGGGGAAAGATGCTTTTCAACTCAACAGATATAAAGTATTCATGCCGGTATGGTCGAGACACTTCCGAACATGGGTGTGTTGCGCGTTGTCGGCCCCGCCGATCTCGAAGCGCAGCTTCAGCGGCAGGCGAAACAAAAAGCGCAGCTTGAAGACGCTGCAGCGGCAGAGGCGCTGGAGATCACGGATCTCGGCGCATTTATCCGCACGCAGTATGAGGCGTTCCGAAATCACCGGAACAACACGTCTGCCGGATGGTCGACGCGTTTGCTCGACGCGATGCGCGCGTTCAGCGGGCTATACGACCCATCCAAGCTGGCCGACATCCGGAAGTTCGGCGGGTCTGAGATTTACGCGCGCATGATCGCGCAGAAATGTCGCGGCGCGTCTTCGCTGCTTCGCGACGTTTATCTTTCCCCGGAACGATCATGGGGTCTGGCCCCGCCGGCCGACCCCGACATTCCGCAGAACATCGTCGATCAGATCAACCAGTTCGTGCAGGCCGAGATCGGTCAGGTGCAGGCGCAGTCCGGCCAGCAGATCGGCGTCGACATGATCCGCGACCGCGTCATGCAGCTCATGGAAGGCGCGCGCGAGGCGTCAAAGAAAAAGGCCAAGCACCAAGCGAAAATCGCTGAAGACAAGATCGACGAACTGCTTGACCAAGGCGGGTTCTACAAGGCGCTCGCAGAATTTCTTGTCGACATACCCATCTTCCCCTTTGCCTGCATCAAAGGGCCGGTCGTCAAGATCGTCCCCACCGTCACATGGTCAAACGGTCAAGCGAATGTGGAGCAGAAAGCGCGCCTGTTCTGGACGCGTGTTTCGCCATTCGATTTGTGGTGGACGCCGGGCGTCGCCGACATCGAGGACGCCCAGATCATCGAGAAGACGCGCGTGACGCGCGCCGACCTGAACGATCTTCTCGACCTGCCCGGCTACAACCACGACGCCATCCGCTCTGTGCTGGACGAGTATGGCCGGGGCGGCATAGCCGACAATTGGGACTCGACGGATACCGAGCGCGCGATAATCGAGAGTCGCGAAAATCCGTTCATGAACCGGTCAGGCATGATCACATGCCTTGAGTTTCACGGGAACGTCCAAGGCCGCATGCTGATGGATTACGGCATGGACGAGAAACAGGTTCCCGATCCGCTTCGCGACTATTTCGTGCAGGCTTGGGTCATTGGGAACTACGTCATCAAGGTGCAGCTCTCTCCATCGCCGCGCAAGCGCCACCCCTACTTCATGACGAGTTTCGAGAAGGTGCCGGGCACGCCGCTTGGCAATGGCCTCACCGACCTTCTCGCCGACATTCAGGAAGCGACGAATGCAACGCTGCGCGCCCTCGTCAATAACCTTTCGATCTCGTCTGGCCCGCAAGTGGTCGTCAATGCAGACCGCCTTGCCGCGATGGAAGATGCGGAAGATATGTATCCGTGGAAACGCTGGCTCGTGCAAAGCGATCCGCTTTCCAATTCCAGTCAACCGCCGATTACATTCTTTCAGCCGCAGTCCAACGCCAACGAACTGATCCAAGTGTATCAGTGGTTGAACAACCTTGCGGACGACATTTCGGCTATCCCCAAATACATCACCGGGGGCGGGGCCGGCGCGGGAGCCGGGCGCACGGCGTCCGGACTTTCGATGCTGATGAACAACGCGTCGAAGATCCTGCAGACCGTGGCGGCGAACATTGACCGCGACGTGTTTGGTCCGCTGCTTCAGCAGCTCATGGACATGCTGCTTCTGACGGATACGTCCGGCCTGTTGACCGGGCAGGAGCAAGTCGAGGTGAAAGGCGTCAATGTCGCCGTGCAGCGCGAAACGCAGCGCAGCCGGCAGCTTGAGTTCCTGCAAATCACCGCCAATCCGATTGACGCGCAGATCGTTGGGCCGAAAGGCCGGGCGGCAATTCTGCGCTCCGTATCGCAGACTATCGGCCTCGACGGCGAAGAGATCGTGCCGAGCGACGACGAGCTTGCCGCCATGCAGGCGCAAGCAGCGGCCGTCGCACAGGCGCAAGGGATGCCCGGCCACGCCGGGATGGGCGAGCAAGCCGCAGCAGCCCAAGGGTCGCAAGGCCCGAACGGCGGCAATGTGACAGCGGATATGGGTCCGCGAACCCGCATCGCAGGAGGCGTGGGATAATGGCAAAGAGCAAAGTGGTGAGCGCCGGCAACGGCGGGGGCAAGTTCCCCAAGGGTGGCAACACCAAGATGTTCGGCAAGCAGCATGCCGGGCCAAAAGCTGCGGGCGTTACCGGCAAGGTAACTTCGGGCGACGGCGGCAAGTTCATCGCCGGCGGCAAGGGCAAGATGTTCGGCAAAGGGTCGGCGCGTCCGGCTATGGCCGGCATGACGGCGAAGACCTCCAACTGAGGAGGGTTCGATGAAGGTCATCAAGAACAAGACCA
>Ga0075472_10001086_pt1 | contig 11096 bp, 27 predicted proteins | sample DEB19_08_DNA_3_FD_77014 | JGI IMG/M metagenome (GOLD analysis project Ga0075472, IMG submission 77014) | Aqueous microbial communities from the Delaware River and Bay under freshwater to marine salinity gradient to study organic matter... | ecosystem: Environmental > Aquatic > Marine > Coastal ...
CCGATCCAGTTCACCGCCGATTGCGTGCCGCCGATCTGCACCGGCTTCATAAAGACCACCTTCGTGCAGGGATGCACCGGCGACAGACACTGCATGATCTCGCGCAGAAACGGCGTGCGATCCGTCCGCCATTGCCCTGACTCCGCCACGTAGCTGGGGAGCTGGATGTGCCGATCCGACCACTCATCGATCGTCTGCACCGGATCAGGCCGCAAGCCCGCCCGAAAGGCCGTGGTATAGCAGCGCGCCGACGCGAGAGCCCCCATCAGCCGCCCACCCCACGCTCAGCCCGTTGCGCTCTAGATAATTCCGCGATCCGCTCACCCGCCTGGCGGCAGAGGCCTGCCAGTTCCTTGATCCTCGCCTCCCGCGCCGCGAGTGTGGCTTGAAGCTGATCGATGGTGGCAACAGCATCCCGCAAGGTTGTGCTGATAAAGAAGTCATCGTCTGTGTGCGCAACTGGAATACACATGCGCGGACCACGCCGCTCAGAACACATGGCTCCGATTCGCTCGCCAGATTGCTCAAGCCGTTCACGCAATGGCGTTTCCCGCACCCGCGCCTCTAGTGTTTCTATCGCCTTGCTTCGTTCCATCATCGCGTCTCCTCCTCGTGCATCCCGCACCAGCACCGCTTGCCCTTCGGAAACGGCCTCGTCGGCGCTCGCCCATGGCTCACCGCTCGCCGGTCCTCCCCGCACTGGTTCCGGTTGCTGAGTGCGCCGGTCAGGGCCACCGCAAACGGATGCCGATGGTCAATGGGCTCGCTCATGGCTCCCCCTTCTCCCCATCTCCATCATCATTATCGATCGCCAACGCCTCCAAAGCCTGTCTTAGCTCAGCTTCGAGAAGATCGTGCACCTTCCGCTGATCCGTCTCGGCCGCCAGGATACCAGCCAATCGCGCCGGGACGTTCAACACGGCATCCCGCACCAACCGGCCCACGCGAAATGCCTCCTCTTCGACCGCATCCTTTCGCACCAACGTCCCGACGCGCTCTTCGTATTCCAGCTCCACCAGCTTAGCCCGAAACTCTTCTTTCTTCGCCTGACTCTTGGCAATCGCTGGATCTTTGGAAGGCTCAAGATCATCGGGATCTGTTTCCCCGCCCCTCGGATCTTCTCCGGGCTTCACGTAGATCGGCGTGGAAAACTTCGCCCGGTCAGCATGCCGCGCCGCTGCCCGCATCCGATCAGCTTCCGCGAAGTCAAATGCGTGCATATAATCAATGCCCACACGCTGCAACTGCTTCGCCGCCGCCGTCTTTGTAATCCGCGCATGATTCGCATAGGCCGTGAGATAGCCGGGCCGTTTCTTTCGCTCTCCGTTGTCAACCTCGTTTCCCATTTTCTACGTAGTCAACCTGATACCTAAGACAACCTTGATTCCACCCCTGGCACTAGACGAAAAGTGCGGCTTCGCTGACCCGCATAGGTGAAATGCTGGGAAGGACCCGTTGCAGTAAGACACGTCATGCCGCCATCTCCTCCGCCACCCAGATCGTATGCAGCCCTTGCAATACCGGCCAGAGCCGATCTGCTTCCCATCCCCACCAACCTGTCGACGGATAGGCACCCTGCATCCACACCAGCCATTCCGCGAACAGCTCGAACTGATGCGCCTGCGCCACGTAACTGAGACAGCGGGCATGCCAACGACAGTACACGTCCTTCCCTTCCAGCACCGTACACACCGGCATCTGACAGGCCTCATTCCATGCACAGAGCCGCCAGGTCATGCCGGTCTTAGGACTGATCACCGTGCGCATCTCACAGCGCCTTCCCTACCAACCCACTCAACCGTTCACGCACCTCATCCGGCATCGGTACAAGCTCCGGCGTGGGTTTCGGCAGCGCCTTCACATGCTCGGCATTCACATGCTGGAGCGCCGTCTTGAGTTCCTGCACGCTCGGCCAGTCCTTCCCCTGCGCGTAGAGCTCCGCCACCTGCATCCAGGCCGCGCCCTGCGCCCATTTCAGCTTGTCATAGTAGAAATGCAACTGAGCTTTCGACTCTTCACTCGGCACCATCTCACCAGTCCGAGAATCTTCAACGAGCCCGCGATAGCGCCAGCCCCACGGCTGAAGAATCAGCAGCTTCCAACCCTTCGCAAACTCGCCCATCGGCATCACATAGCGCTCACTCATAGCAGCTCCACCAGGCTTTTCGGTTGCGCCTTCGGACGATCGAATCGACTCAGCGCTTGCCGACCTGTCGCCCATTCCGTTCGCAACTTCTCCGCGTCCTGCAGCAGCAAATTCACCGGATGCATCTTCTCCGCATACCAGCTCGACCGATGCGTCACGTAGAACGACGCCACGAGCGGAGCCTCCTCGCCCCCGAGCTTATCGACCACCTTGCACAGCATCGCGCTTACCGAGCGATTGCGCACCGGATCGACCCGGTACCGCGTCCGGTACGCTCCCGCATACGCCTCCCAGGTTGCCGCACTCTTCACCACCGGTCGGGCTTCGTCGTCCTCGACAGGCCCGACATCTCCATTCCCTTCCTGTTCCCTTCCTGTTCCCTTCCTGTTCCCTTCCCTTCCTGTCGTCTCGACTGCTTCCCCATCGCTTCTCGGGTGCTTCCCCGTTGCTTCCCCGTTGCTTCCCCGTTGCTTCTCGGGTGCTTCCCCTTCAATACCAACCGAAGGCGGCGCAGGAAACTCCTCACCCGCATGGGCTTCTTTCCCATTAATTCTCTGATGTTCCGTAAAGGTGGGAATGAATCCATAAACCCTTCCTTCAACTTCATACCGACGCAGGTAACCGTGCCGCTCAAGAATGCCCAGCGCCTCAGCCATGTCAAACGGCAGAAACGGGAGAATGTCCAGCTTGAGCGTGCGCGGTTTCCACTCAAACCGCCCCCCCTTGTCGCAATGCCCCCACAACCCAGCAAAGACAAACATCGGATACGTGCCAGGATGCTGCAGCTCTAACTCCTGCAACCCCTCATGCCGAAAGAAACTGGGCTTTACCGTGCGAATCCGAGCCATAACCATCCATCCTTCCGCCGGGCCATCACGCCCCTCACCGCATCTGCATCAGCCAATAATTCAACTGCAGCACCGCGAACCAGTAGCCCACATTCCGCCAGTGGCCTTCCCAGGCGTACGCCGCACCCGCCGCCACATTCAGCACCATCGAGACCGCCAAGACATAATCCCCGATCCTCACAAAAACCTCACAGGTTCGCCACTCAACCGCGTTGCCCCCATCTCACAATATGCAGGGTTTAGCTCCACTCCAGTCGCCTTCCGATTCAGCCGCTTGGCTACCAGGAGCGTTGTCGAGGCCCCCGCAAAACAATCAAGTACCGTATCTCCCTCTCTCGATCCCGCCAGAATGCACGGCTCAATCAGCTTGGTTGGAAAGGTGGCGAAGTGGGCTTCTCGATAGGGTTCTGTGGCGACGGTCCAGACAGAGCGCTTATTGCGTGATTGGTACGCAACATCCGAAACCTTCAACAGGCCAGCCTTCGTCCTGTGTTCTTCTGAATCTGATCGCTCATACTCAGAGACGCCTTTGTGGGTTCGGTTTTTCGATGCTCGCCCTAATTGATGTTCGGCTGTTTTCCCTGTATGAAATTCAGACCCGTTCCATCCGCCGGCGGATTCTTTTATAGCGTCAGCGTCGTAGTAGTACCGCTCGCTCTTGCTCATCAGGAACAGGTATTCATGGCTCTTGGTGGGCCGATCCGTGACGCTCTCCGGCATGGGGTTCGGCTTGGCCCAAATGATGTCGCTGCGCAGATACCAGCCATCAGCTTGTAGCGCGAAGGCGACACGCCAGGGGATGCCGACGAGATCCTTAGGTTTAAGTTCAGGCGTTTCTTGATTGCTACGAATCACACCATTCACCGCGCCGCGGTTCGTTGATTGTTTCCAGTGCGTTCCTTGAGAATGATGCCCGTCTCCATTACGCCCCTTGCCGCTGCCTGCATAACTATCCCCCAAATTCAGCCACAGCGTCCCGTCCGCCTTCAGCACCCGCTTGACCTCACGGAACACCTCAACCATCTTCGCCACGTACTCCTCTGGCGTTTTCTCAAGCCCTAGCTGCCCCTCTACCCCATAATCACGCAGGCCCCAATAGGGCGGACTCGTCACACAGCATTGAATGGACAGTTCCGGCAATTCCTTCAGGACTTCCATTACATCCCCATTGAGAAGGCTCACGGCATTGTCACGATAATAACCGCTCATCGCGTCCCTCCCTGCTTCAACGCGGCGAGGATGTCGGCCTTCGCTTGGTTGTACCCATTCTCCACCGTCTGCCCGTCCTCTGGATCGCATTGACACTTCTTCACCAGCCGCACAAACTCATTGTGCTGGCGGGAGAGGAGCTTTATCGCAATCTCAACCGACGTTAGCTCTTTGTCTGTGAATGCCCTTGCTACTCGTGCATCCCACCGCTTACTCGGCATCCGTGCCATGTGGGGCCTCCTGCACCTTCGCCGCCCGCTCCATGCCCTGTCGTTCCGCGACGGCCAGGGCCGCAGCGATAATAGTATCCCACTCAGCATCCCACTCGGCCCTTACAGCATCTTCAATATATTGGCGCGTGTAATTACGCCTCCCCTCCATATTTCGCATTAAGACTTCCCTTAACGCCCTGGCCCGCGCTCGCGTGTCGGTCATGGCTGCACCCCTAGATTCATTGCCCTCAAGTCCCCTTGCGTATCCCTAATAATCAACGCTCGGTAGATAGTCCCGGTCATCCAAGCCAATGTTTCTCGTTGAGGAGAGACCAGTGCGCCGTTGGAATACCCCACGCATGGCACATTCAGCACCATCGAGACCGCCAAGACATAATCCCCGATCCTCACCGCCGCACCCGTTGACCGGCCATCCCGCGCTGGCGCGGCTCCCCCTTGCACATATTGCAAAGTCGATGGTCTGAGCCCGTTGAATGAAACCAATGCTCACACTTCAAACAGCGCCGCAGCTCCGTCGGCTGGCAATGCAGCACCAGCGCCTTCTTCTCCTGAATCGCCTCGCGCAACTGCACCGATCGCGTCAGCATCGCACCCCCTCCATCGCGTCGAGACATGCCGTCAGCTCGTGATACACCGGCAGCCCGAGCACCTTCGCCCGTTCCTCCACCAGATCCGCCACCATCGATTCCCCCGGCAGCCGCAACACCGCATGACACGCCGCGAGCCGTGGCCGGTCCAGGGAATCCAGGCTCGGCGCCACACTCATAAACACCGGCGCATGCCCCGCCTCCAGCAGCGACAGCCCCGCGTGCACCATCGCCCGCATCGAATCCACTGGCCCAGCCACATAGACCAACGCCTGCCCCTCACTCATCACAGCACCAGCGCCTTCCCGGCATCCGTCACATGAAAATGCACCATCGTCTCCGCATAGCCAGACGCCCGCTCCATCAGCCCCTTGCTCACCAAGCCCATGCAGACCGGATAGTGCTCAGACTTCGGTGCCGCCGAATAGTTGTTCCGATAGCTCACCCGGCACCGATCCAGCCCCAGCGCATGGCGCAGAATCTCCCGCTCCGCATCCGTCACTCCCATCGTGGCCGCCTTCATCATAACGACACCTCCAACGCTTTCAGCCGATACAGCAACGGCTGCGCCGCCACCGCGAAGGGCAGCCCAGGAATCCGCTTACACAAATCGTCCGCCACCAGCGCCACCCAGGCCATTCGTTGATCCGAGGTTTTCAACGCCGCGATCACCTGCGCCAGCGCGTCAAACCATTGCCCCCCGCTTGTCCGCGTCATAGAGCGAAAACGTCGCGCCGTGCGCCCGCAGCGCCCCCAGCATCACCAGCAGACAATCCTTCGATTCATTCGGCATCATCCCCATCCCTTTCCTCCGAGGTGCCCTGCCGCCCTGCTGTGCCAGCGCGGCAGGTTCTGCGTTGCACCCATGCGCGCCGTCGCCTGTGATTCGACCGCCCGCACGCCGGGCATTGTTAATCGGCTGCCCGGTCGCCCATCCTTCATCGCTAAGCCAACACCGGCAGGCCAAGAGACTTTCCGTCGAGCCACGCCTTAATAGCCAGCATCGCATCGAGCTTCCACTTGCCCCCATCCGCCTCAAAGAGGCCGCATTCCGGCACCGCGCCATCGCGAGACTTCAACCGAAATACAAAGGTACTTTCCGGCTGCTCGATTTCGCGGAATGTGCGATAGGGACTCAACTGCACGCGGCCCTTCACCGTCACCTGCTCCTTGAGCGTCACCCCCTGCTTCACCGTGGTGCGCTGCGAGACGCCGTCATCCTCACTGATCGCCACCGTACAGACCTGAAGCGTGCTGCACATCTTCAGCACCTCTTGGAGATCCCCGTTCGGCACAAACTTCGCCGCGAGGCCGATCACAAACTCCTCCCGATCAAGGAAGCGGCCAAAGGTGAACGGCACCCCATCGTCCAGCTTCACAGACGCCAACACGACGCGCCGGCCATACATATCCGTCTCCCGGCGGATCAGCCGCACTTCCGCATGGCTGACGACCTGCACCGCCCACTGAGTCAGATCCATACCGTCCAGTTTCTGCGTGATCACATCCACCAACCCCGTCAGCGTGCTAAGCCCCACCACGCTCGCGCATGGCGGCACAATTAGGTTGAGCGGCTTGTCCGTATAAGAAAGACCACCCTGCGGTACAATCGTTGGCCAGCCGAGCGACACAATCTTTTCCACGAAATCCTTCAACATCACATCCTCCACTTGAGCGTTTGAGACCCGTTACTTCACCGCCTGAACTGGCCTCGATTCCTCGCCACCAAACAGGGCCCCCTGTCTCGTATCCAGCGCATAGGCCTTGAGCTGACCGGAATGCCGCGAAAGAAAGAGCTGACTCTTGGCCACCTGCACCGGCTGCAACGTCGGCTTACACGTAAAGGACACCGAGGCCCCGCTGCGGTCTTCCAGCGGCTTAAACACAAACCGGATCGTCAGGCCGCGCGCCTTCTCCGCATCCGTATTCGGATCGGCGATATTTGCCAACACCTCGCGCAGCTCGCGCTCAAACACTTCAGGCACCCCCCCATTGCAGATCGTCGCGATCGTGATCACTTCAGGCTCCATGCACAGACTCCTTTGTGAAAGTTCCCATCCTCTTCACCAGCCTCATCACCAGCTTGGCCTGGTGCGAACACACCTGCGCCGTCCTGGCGCGCTTAAGCCGATGCCGCCGCTTCATCAGCAGACCGTGGCACTTCCGGCACCGATCCGTGCTCTTCGTGCTCACCAGCCCATCGCAATCGCGGCAGCGCTTCCTCATCGAATCCCCAACTTCTCCAGCTTCTTGAGCCCCGCCTTCACCTTGTTCGTGCTCGCCGACGCCAACCGCGACTTGCGGCCCGACACAGTCGCCGCCTGTTCGCGCCACCCTGGCAGCGGATTCGAGCCCCGCCCGACTAACTCATCACTCGTAAACGACCGCTCGGCCTTCATGCCCCCACTCCCATCATCTTGCGGTCATACGGCGGGAGCCACAGATGAATCTTCCGCCGCAGCTCCTCATTGCTCATCGACTGACACTGGCTGCAAAACAGCAGACACACCGTCTCCCCCTCCACCACCGTGATCCGCGTGAACAGCGGGCGCTCCAACCCCGGCACATCGCAGTTATCGCAACGCTCCATCACCCGCCTCCCTCAGAACGTGAACAGCAGCACCGTCAGCACCACACACACTCCCGCCAGCCCGATCACCCCCGACCACACCTGCCACCACGCCTCAACAGTCTGGAGGCGATTGGCCTTGGGCCGCCGTCCGTACAGCCGAATCATCAAGCTGCCCATCAGACAATCCTCCATCGGCAACCGCACCCGCTCCTGCACACGCAACAGCCGCATTGCGCACCTCCTTCGCCTGCGCCACGTCCGCCCGCCAGCGCGCCAGAAACGCCGCGCGCCGCGTGGCCAGCGCGTCAATCGCCTCCAACACCTGCGCGAATTGCACGTCTTCCGTCTTCGTGTAGTGGAGATAGGTGGACAGGTTGTGATGCGCGATCTGAATGTCCCGCCACTCCGCATACTCCCGCAGTGACCGCCGCTCCGAGTCCGTCAACGTCATGCCGACACCCGCCCTTTCTTCGGCCCGGGCAACGGTGCAGGCTTCTTAAAGGCAATATGCAGCTCATGGCCCGTCTGCGCCGCAAACGCCGCGAGAGCCGCCACCGTCAAGATCCCGAACTCCTTCGCCCGCAAATCCAGATCCATCGTCACATCCTTCGCCATCCCTACCTCCCTCCCCAGCGAGCGCGGAACTCAGCGCGCCCCTGCTCCAGATCCTCACGCAGCGACCGCTGCGCCCGATCCGCATCCTGCAACCCCAGCAAATAGCCCACCCCGACAAACACCACCGCCCCCGCGCCCGACGCCAGCCCCACCGCCAACCAAAAGACCGCCGGATAGCCCATCAGCATCATCCCCGCCTCTGTTGATTCGCCGCCTTGATCTGCGCCCGCCATTGCTGAATCCGAGCATCCGGGACCGGCGCCGACACCACCCGCCCCAGCCGCCCACGGCTCACGCCGGGCTGCGCCGGATGCTGCACCGTCTCCACCCGCAGCGCCGCCTTCACCTTCTCCAGCTCAAAGCGAATCAACCGGCCGATGCGCAGATGCGGCAACCGCCCCGCCCGCGTCAGCCGGAGCAACTTCGACGTAGACACTTGGAGCTCCTTCGATAGATCAGCGACGGTTAGTTCAGGCATCGGAACGCCTCCACCAAGACAGCACAACGGCCGGCGGCAGCCCGAAGACTGCCAACCGGGCGAGCGTGCGGCGCAAACGCTTGTTGAGAGCGGCGCACGGTTGAAGAGGGACAAGCAACACGCATCACACCGTTCCCGTCCGCCATTGGCGGACAATTTTCCCGAATGTCAGACAACTTTCTTCTGCCCCAGCGAATCCGCCCCCGTGTCAGACAACGACAGCGTGCGGCTGCCAACGTCGCCTTGGCACACCGCTGCCAACGGTCTAACCTGGCCGTAGTAATCGAGGCGATACGTGAGCATGCGAGCAATTTCGTTTTCGAGAGAGGTCAGGACCACTTCATTGATCGAGGAGCCACGCCGGTCCGCCATCGTGCCGAGATCGGCCAGCAATTCCTCCGGGAGGCGAATCGTGAACCGTACATCCAGCTTTGGACGACTCATCAAGCCACCTTCTGCGTATTGGATAAGGCCAGATCCTGCTTCACCAGGAATTCCCCGTGCTGCGACATGGACCGATTCACTTCAGCCGCGCGCGCCATGAAGGCGTTGACCAATTCTTGAGTGGTGTAGATCTTGATGCAGGGCTGCTTGATGTGTTTTGCGCCAGAGCGCCGTGTTCGTTTCATCATGTCCCTATACTAGTACTAGTATAGTTCTATGTCAAGCCCTCTTTATGGAAAAACTAGAATAGGCCTAATATGGGACCATATACGACGATGAGGGCCCGTATGCCGAAGCAAACGAAATCCCCGGAAGGCCCACGCACAAAACAGCTGAAGTTCTACGTCACAGAAGAATTCAAAACGGCCATTGACCGCTTCCATGCCGAGCATCGTGAGCTCGGATCCTTAGGCGACCTCGGCATCGCCGCGCTGAGCTTCTTCATGCAGAAATATAAAGAATCCGGCTTCCACCGCGATCGAAGCGGATTCCCTGTGCAGGTGGCGGCGGAATCACTTCATCACTACGAAATACGAGGCCGACCCCATCAAAAGAAGTAGGGACGCGGCTAGTTCTGACGCTGGGCTAGTGGTCTTGGTGGGCGGGCAACACGAGAGCGTCAAGGAATCGTGGATGGAGCGGCGCTGTCCGCACCATCATCAGCCGTTACGCGACGGCAGTCTGTGCGACCAATGCGCAGGGAACTCTGAGAAACCTCATGTCTATTGAAGCCGTCATCATCAGCATTCTTATTCTCTGGGTCATCACACGGATCTATTACCGCTCACAGCGCAAGCCCGTCGATATTCGCAAAGAGTGGAACGAGACGCCAGATCCTCAACCGAGAGCGGCCTCGGCGCAAAAACAGAAAAAGACCTATGCGCTGAAGGCCGAACCCCGCGCACTGATCGACATGCCGGAAGCCACGACCCGCCTCCTAACCTACGAAGACGAGCGCCGGGCGGCCTGGGCCCGGCAACGGCTCTGGATGCAATACAAAGATAAAAGCGGACACACGACCGAACGCATCGTGCACATCTATCAGCCAGAAAAGGATGAAGTCCTCTTCACCTGGTGCTGTCTCAAACAGGAACCGCGCACCTTCGCCAGGCGCAACATCCTGAGCTGGCGGCTGCTGCCAGAACGGTTCGACTACGATCCCATCGTCGCCCGGTACTGGGACGAAGAAGCGGGACTCGACCTCTCAGAAAAAATGCCGTGGCGGCGCTGGCTCGACATGCAACCGGGCCACATCGCCAACCGCTATCACTAAGCATGCCCCGCGCTGAATCCAATCGCGGCCTCCGCTCCCGGACCAACGCCGCCGGCGAGGAGGTCTGGTATGTCAGGGTCTCCATCGGCGGGCGCATGCAGCACTTCGGCAGCTTCACCAGCGCCCAAGAAGCCCGCGAGTTTTACCAGCAGGCCAAAACAGAAGAGCGGCAAGGCCGCTTCTTCCCAGAAGCCCACAAACACCAGGCCGCACCGTTGCTCCGATCGCTCATCGAGGCCTGGGAGATCGACCCCGTCCGCCCCAGCGCGCCACAAGACACCACCTACAAAACGTGGTGGCTCGATCGCTGCGAGCAGCTCACCCTCACCGACTGCACCCCCGCCTGGTTGGATGACCAGCGCCGCCAGCTGGAGCGCCAGGGCCTCGCCCCGCAAACCGTCCTGCACTACCTCAAATTTCTCCGCCATCTCCTGAATCGCGCCGTGCGCGACGACATCTTGCCGGTCAATCCGTTTGCGAAAGTTCGGCTTCCCAAGCCCGCGCCGGCCGCCGTGCGCTTTTTGAGCCCCAGCGAAGAGCGGCGACTCCTGAAGGCCCTCGCCCCGCGTGACCGGCTCATCATCCGCCTCGCCCTCGTCACCGGCCTCCGGAGCGGAGAGCAATTTAGCCTTCGCTGGGAGCAGATCGACTGGAAGAGCCGCACCCTCACCCTCCCGCGCACCAAATCCGG
>Ga0075472_10001091_pt1 | contig 11091 bp, 12 predicted proteins | sample DEB19_08_DNA_3_FD_77014 | JGI IMG/M metagenome (GOLD analysis project Ga0075472, IMG submission 77014) | Aqueous microbial communities from the Delaware River and Bay under freshwater to marine salinity gradient to study organic matter... | ecosystem: Environmental > Aquatic > Marine > Coastal ...
AGTCCTAACTTATGGTAAATTGCTCTCCACTCTTCCGGAGTGGCGTGCTTAGACGGAAGTACTATTTTATCGGCCCCAACTAATTTCTGAGCGTTGATGTAAGATTTAGCAAGTGCGGGGATGTCGTTAATAATTGATAGCGAAGTATCTTCTTGTAGCTCTTTAGGTAGCGCCAATTTCCAATTTTCAGGGATGACGACTTGGGGGTTGTTAGAACCACCCTCATTCCCAGCTCCTGCCCCTCCCGAAGCTGCACCATTTCCAGAACCTCCTGATTGGTTTGGGGTGAGAATCCCGCCCCCGCCCGAAGCTCCAGTATTATTAGCTCCCGTTCCTGCAGCGCCAGCTCCACCAGCAGCGCCTCCAGCGCCTCCCGTGTCACCACCCGCGCCTCCTGCTTTATTAAATTTAAGTTTTGGTTTTCCCCACATTGTTTACCCTCTCCCGAAGATCATCTTCGTTTATATTAAGCGTAGTTAGTATCATAAGGACAACATTTCTTTCGCCCTCATTAAAAGCTAGTCTATTTGGATTATCGTGCATGTTAGGGCGAAGTACAAAGCGACGAATTAAATCGTTCAGTACTACTTTTCCCTTTTCTGTCCCGAATGTATTTCTATACGCTAGGAGCAAGTCCAGCGATTCTTTATCCTTTTTTTCGGTTTTCATTCACTCCCCGTTAGCCTTGCATTGCTTTGCTGGCCTGAGCCATAGACGCCATCTTCTGCGCGTCTTCTTCAGCCTTCTGCTTTTCGGCCATTGCTTTCTGTTCGGCTTCTATAAGCTTATTCGCATCTTCTTCTTTTCGCAACAATTCATTTGGCAGTCCCACAATTCCAGCAACTGTTTTCACTCCACCCCATGAATCTATATAGTGTCTAGCCATTGGGTCCATATTTACTAAAGGCTCTATGCCTTGGAAAAATCGTAGAATGCTCTGTAGCGTGCCGGATCTTTGCGCTCTAGCAATAAATGAAGTATAGCGAACAGAAAAATCCTTACCGCGCAATTCCTGCGGAATATCCTGCACCTTTAAAATCCCTCGCTTAAAACTAATCGCAGTCACTCTGTCCACGACAACCTTCAAAAACTCCTTCTGCATTCTGGCCATAAATGGACCCATGAATCTTGTAGACTGCTCCACCTTCTGCGCAATCTCTGTCGCGGTCTGGGGATTTCCGGTCTTATTAGGTAGCATCATTTGGTTTATGTAAAATGCATCGCGGATCTTGCTTTGTTTTTCCGATATCATATCAAACCCAAAATCAACTCTTGCATCATTGAAAATCGGCTCAATTCGGTCATTCCCGCCTGCGCGATAGTAACTAATAGATGCAGGGAATGTATTTATCTGGTTTATAAATCCGTCATCTGGAGCCTGTAAGGGAGGGTCGATAACTTTCTCTGCACCTATTAGTGTTATCTCAACCATCTTATTTAAAACTCTTACTTCCGGCAGCGCTACCATGCCGGGGGATCTTCCGTATGTTTCGCCTGTGGCCTTTGCAAACCTTGGGACCGCGTACGGAAATGTCTCGAATCCACTCAGTCGCAATTCGTGATCTAAGTCAGGCATAATGTGATGGGAATAGAAGCTATGCCCTTTAGACGTTTTACCGTCGCCACTTCTATTCACAGGGTAAATACAGTGTACAACCTTAAACTTCTTAGTCTCATCGTTTGACTTAATACACTTTTGCACATCTTTATGTAGCTTCTCTTCTCCGTATTCGCCTAAAATTTGTCGAGCAGTCCAGTCGTACTCCATATAAATTTCATCGACTTTACCTCTGGCATTTTCACCTATATACCCTTCAGCTATGAACTTAGAGAAAAATCTTACGATCTCCTCGTTGTCTTCCTCTATTCCAAATATATTTGTGCCAAAACTACCAAGATCCATCAGCATCTCGTGCGCCTCATTGTAGAAATTGGAATTAGCGAGTACGTTGTGCACTACTCTAGTGACGTGCTGTAAATATTTTTTGATATGCTCTTTCTGATCCAGTTCTACATCACCAGAGGAATGCTCAAACCATTGCTCCTCCACAGAAAATAAAAAGCTCATCATAATACCGGAGAATAACTCTAGTGAATGCGGCCCGGTGTTATCATATAAATGCACCTGAAGGTCCTCGCCTTCAGTTCGCTTTATGAGTACGTCACTTTTTCTTGGGAATATGTAATCCCCTATATCTTGCCAAAGAGTATCCCAATTAGAGCGCACGGACTTTTTATCTGCCAGAATCTTTTTTATCTGGGGGATTGTCATTTTCATTTTTAGCTCCTAGAGAGTAAGCCGGAGGTATCTCCTGTTAAAAGTCCTGCTCCGGCCTGCGATCTGGTCGCCGCGTTACTGAATAGCTGCGCGCCGCCCGGTCTGTCCTGAAACAACATTAGTGATTTGTAATTGCGAAGGCGATTGGCATATTTGCCTTTACCTTCTATAGCCGCATTAAACTCTGTATCGTAGTAAGATGTGTCCAAGTTGTCAGGCAACTGTCCGCCACGCTCTCCGCCTGCCAATGGGTCTAACTCTCTGCGTGTGATTGGGTCAATCTGCGCATCCCGCAATCTTTTGATGTAGTTATCATACCACTGCCAATCGGCGAATCGTTTTCTCTCCCTCGGATCTAGCGAATGTTCCCTACCTCGAAACGGTGCCTGATATGCCTCATTACCGCCCGATTCCGGAGTAAGTGCCCCTAAAAAAGGTATTCCTCTGCCTACCTGTCCAACGGTCCCTCCTAGAAATCCTTCTGCCGCGTCGCGTATGTCTTCTAAAAATCCCATCATCTCCTCCGACTGAATGTATTATGCTTATTATTGGTCCGTGTGGGTAGCGCATCTCTAGATACTCTTGGTCTCTCGCTAAAATTCAACGCCAACCCCCTAAATGCATCAGCGCCGTGCGACGCCCAGTTGTGTAGTGGCTTTTGCATGAGTACCTGATTTTTCGGGTCCCATTTTCTTTCGTACGCTTTCAAAGCCTCTATTCCCCTAGCACATCGTACCTTATCGAACCAGCACTTGCCAAGTATCATTTTAGTTGCGTTTATGCCATCGTCTATAGCGTCCTTTCGCATGACCGTTACTAGACGTTTTCCCAGTAAACTCTCTGCTACCTCGAACCGTGATTTTCCGGTGCCGAGCTCTCTAACCGCCGCATCGTGCGGTAAGTTATGCATATCGTATACGTACGGCCTCTCTTTTATCATCTTCACCAATTCATGTAATCCCTTATTAGACTCCTCAATGTAATCTATCAAATGGATCTCTCTACCACATCTCTGCACAAACCAGATCGCTGTAGCGTCACTCATCCCCAGATCCCAGAAAGTTTCTACGCCTGTCATGTTATCGTACGGAACACTTGTGATCTGTCCACTCTCCTCGATCCGGTTCATCTCTTTACCATAGTATGCGCCTACAAGCGCTGCTGAGAAATCGCACTCATACTCCTGATTATACTCATCTGAAGTCATCGTCTGCCTTGCGGCCTCTAACTCCGCTTTCGGAATTATCCCTGTATCAGACGCTTTGTACTTCGCCGCGAACCAATCTCCGGGGGCCTCATCTCGCTGTTCGCCGTCAGGCCAAAATCCTGTAGTCGCGAACGTATACAGATCGTAGAATAAATTTCTCCCCCTCGGCGTCCCTATGAATATACACCAGCCTTCACGATCAGAAAGTGCAGGGCGTACGACCATACCCCAAATTTCTCTGGACATCTCACCCATCTCATCTAACACCGCGCCGTCAGCGTAAACTCCCCTGATCGCGTGCGGATTCTCAGCACCCAGCAACTGCCATGTAATCTTATCGCCCCTTTCGGGCCTGTATACAGTGATCCGCAGTTCGGATTCGTTCACTTCCACATTCGGAAGATTTTTAGTGTAGTCTTTATAATAATCCCACGCTACGCGCTTCGCCTGCCCGTACGTCGGCGCAATGTAGAAGTACTTAGGATTCTGCCTCATATTCCTAAGTCCTCTATCTATGGACTCGTTAATCGCAAAAACCGTCTTCCCAAACCTTCTGTGGAACACTAATACGTTAAACCTTCTCAGCGCATTATGCAGGTACGCCTGATGGGGCCGGGGGTCATATCCTGTGGATACCTCTACGATTTTTCGCATCTATAAATCCTCAGTCCATGTAATACCAATACCGCCTGTGGCATTTTGTGTCGATGTTAGTGAAAATGTAATCGTATCGCTTGGATATGCAAACAAATCCAATTCACTTAAATCTTCAAAAGCGTTGTTTCCCACACCGATGATTGAATTAAACATAACTGTTCCACCTGTTACAGTGGTGCCAGCCGTATCATAAGATACAACTGAATTGCCGCTTGTAATTGTAACACCACCATCAGCAGTAGAGCCATTGATCGTTGTGTAACTTGGCGATCCGCCTAGAGTTGCATTTCTAATAATCTTTAGCGTCACAATACCGCTTCCTGCGCCGCCAGTGTTTGCAGCGAATGAAACAGTCCTTAAGCGAATATGCGCTCTGTTAGTTACGCCGTTGTATGTCGTTGCGTTTTTTAGTGTAATTAAATTAGTGTGAGTTGTGGCTGTTAATGATTTATTGTTATCTAAACCATGAGAAGGCCCAAGCAATCGTCTATCTCCCTCTATAAATAATGCTCCTGATCCGGCCTTAACAGAAATATCTGTATTGTTCGTTGTATTCTCTGCTCGCCAAAGTAAAGACAAAGAAGGTTGCCTAAGCGAAGTGGCTGCGGAACTATTCGCATATTGAATCTGATGAACTAATACGAATTGACCATTCACTGAGTTTTCTACATAAAATCGTATATTTCCGAAGCCTAAATATTGGTAAACTATCTTGTATACATTTCCATAAGTGGGAGTTAGGTTCATGCCGGATTTATTATTTTCCGATGCTGTACCGTCCATCACGTCATTATTCCAAGTCGATTTAGGAATATGAGTCGGGGTTCCGTTGTTTATGTGCCAGATCCCGAATGTTGCTCCATTGTACCCGAATCCGAAACCATTATTTAAGGACGGTGTAAATAGCCCAGCATACTGCTTGGAATTAGCAGCTCCAGTCGTGAAAATAGCGGTATACATTCCTCTTGCGCCTTGCCCTGCTCTATATTTCAAATATCGCAAAGAGCTTAACTGTGCCGATGAAGATGTGGCTGCCGTAGTGTGTACGTTTAAAAGATTATTCCCATTAGTTACTTCACCGGAGCCTGTTACCGCCTGAATTGTTGTATAGGTATTTATTCCATATACAAAATCTATCTGAGTCAATGGGAACGGCTCGACGGCAACAATCTCCCCAAATGCTGATTTTGGTTCCTGAACTGAAATCTCTAAATGGCCTTCGTCTGACGATGAAATATTCTGGTAGTAATTTCCACCCTCAGTCGTACCTAAAAGTACAGACCGACCTAGAGCAGATACCATTTTAGAATTGACCGGACTTTCTAGATTCAATAGTTGGCCAGACTGAGCATGAGTCAAAAAAGTGGTTGAGTAATAAAAATCACCCTGCGGAGTTGCTCCATTAGTGTATGTATATTTAACATATTTTCCAAATCCTGCCGGAGCCGCATAAGTCTTATATCCACCGGATGCAGCATAAGGGATTGATATTGTTCTAAGCAAATCCGTACCGCCTGAATCGGAATACCAATATATGTTAATCGTTCCATCCTGATCGGCCAGTATATTTGTCTGAACCTGAGTGTACGTCGGCAGTAACTCTAAAATGCCAGAATTATATGTTGCTCCACCTGCCAAGTTTGCGGTTGTTGTATACGCCACTTTGTCGGCTGTTTTTGCTTTAACCTCTAGTACATCTTCTGCTGCGTTGTACGCCTCTTGTAAAACCTGACTCGCCTCTAAATCATGATCTCTACTCATTTTATATCCCCTATCTCCGCCTTTGGCGGCGTCACATCTTTATGCTCTCTAGTAATTCCGGTACTTATAACTATCTGCACGTTTGTGTCTCCCTCACTCTTTTCTCTTCCGTACTTGCGCTTATCACCCTTCTCACTTAGGAACTTCATAGCGTCTATTTTCATCTTAGCGGCTGCGACCTGATCGTCCGTGCCCCGGGCCTCGCGGTATGCCTCATCCGCCACTGTCATGATCTCCTCAAAGTGGACCGTGGCCCTATGCTCCGTCGCCGCGTCTATTGCTTCCTTAAACTCCGGATACATCGTCATCCATCTGGAAAGTATCGCATACGGCGGGCACCATGAATGTTTTTTATGTAAAGTTGTTATAAGTCCGCCAGAGGCGATCTCCGACGCAATCGCGCCAGCTACCATTGGGGAATACGTCCAGTTAGACACCGCCTCGTCAACACCCTCCTGCGTCCAATACGTCTCGCCATTGGGCCGAACCCTCTCGATAAAACCATTGGGGGATTTGCTGTCAAATGGCGCGTCAAGCGTTTTCTGCGCGGTGATAACGCGCCCCGATTCGTCTATGCCTTCCACTAGTTTAGTGGACGGATTAAGCCAGTAATATACTCCCATAACTCTCCATCGTTAGGTCCACGGGCCGCGAGCTGGAGAGGCCAAACCCAAAGCCCACGCATATTGCTACGCGACTCGCGGCTCATGGAATAGCCATTATACACCACTAAATATCTTTATTGCAATGGGGACAGTTTATACGAAACTTCTTTCCTCGGCCCTTAGCCTGCTTATCTGCCATGTTGTCATAGTGTGTACCTAAGAATATGTGATCCGGATTTACGCAGAGAGGCTCATCGCATGTGTGGCAGCATATTATTGTGCGGTCATCGAATATGGCGTGAAATCCATGGAAGAGGGCTTTCGACACGCGGTGCGCGAGTCTGATTGCTTCACCAAAGCGGATAAACCCATAAGGCTTGCGCCGGGGGTCCTTATCCCATGTGCCTTGCTTTGCGCCTTGCCATATCCAACAGGAATTCTCGTCGATCTGGATTTTATTGAGTATGCGGCGTTTTACTTTCTCTATGTATTTAGGTTCGAGGTACTTAGAGGAGATAGGCATAGGTACATGGTTCGGGGTTCTCTGACGATACGCTAGTCCTAATGCGCTGAGTCATTGAACTTGAAAAATTGCTCCCCGTATCCGTGAGGCAGGGGAAATGGTCAGGGGTCGACGAAAAAGGGGCCCCCGGCCCCGTTTCAAGACCCCTGCAACAATGTCAACGTGCCGCAGGCACACATTCTATGTTTCCCGGTGCGGGGCACCTCGCACCAAGCGCGGAGCATCTCGCGCCGAGGTTCTACTGCGCGAAGCGCATCCTTTACGGGAGCGCGGAGCATCTCGCGCCGAGATTCTACTGCGCGAAGCGCATCCTTTACGGGACCGCTTGCGGTGGGGCCCCAAGGTCCCCGGTCCTCGCATCCAGCCCCAAGCCGCGCGCACCTCGGGTCTTGGCTCCGGGTACTGTGGCCACGCTCCGCGCGACAAGATCCGCGCGACAAGATCCGCGCACCTCATACCGTGGACCGGGTGTCAAAATCTTTTATTGTTGCGCCGTGGTTTAATTTACTTGGAATCGGAACAATTTGAAAAGTGCTAATTATAATGGCAGTGCTATAACGGAAGGCGCGTTAAAACGTGATAATTTTCATTGTGCGCCGTGGTGCGGGGTTCTTTTGCGTTACGCTTTTATTTGTGTCCGCGTTAAAAAAAGTCTGGAATATTTTAGGAACACGATTTTACTAGTCAAATTAAATACTTAATCTATTTTGTTCTGTTCCAGAAGTTTTCCATTAAAAGTTTTTTAAAATTAAAAATTTTGTAGTTTTTTTGAGTTATCCACAATTTATTAAAAATAATTATCTTTTAAAAGATTATAGAAATTATATAATAATAGAACAAAATAAAAAAAGCCCAGTAATTTACTGGGCTTAGATTGTGTCCTGTTTTGTGTCCTGTTTTTTTGTGTGTTTATTTTAACGCTTAGTGCTAAAGCCCCGACCCACGGCCCAATATACCACTGCATAAAATATCAGCGTTATTAGGCCCCCGGTCCACGACCCTGTGGCTTTCGTCGCGCAAACCGCGCTAAATGCTCCAGCCCATCCCCATAATAAAATCATGGCTATTGCTCCGTGGCCGTATCGACCTCGGTCCACGTATCTCGACTTTTAGGCGCTGCAATGGCCAAGTTTTCGGCCTCAGCGTCTAAATGAATTCTGGTTATCATTTCCACTGCCTCGCTGTAATTTTTTGCATAGGTGGTTTTATCTTCATTGAACCAAGGATCTTCACGATGGACGTATGTATTGACGGTATAACCGTTCTCAATTTTCCTGATATTAACTGATTTTACTTGTTTTTGATTTCTGTTCATGGTTTCCCCTTTGGTTATAAATAGGCCAGTTGGCCCATTAGTTGTTGTTGATAAGCTTCGTAACTGTTTTCATACGCGGCGCTATCACATAGCGCCTCGATTTTTTTTACTTCATCGTTCGGGAATTCGGTCAAGGCCCTCGGCACCCGGTCCACGGTGTCACGTATTGAGTAAAAATCCCATTCATAGTCTGACCGGGACGCCCGAATCTTTATGACTATTTCGATCTCATGGCAAAGGCCATGAGACGCGAAGTGGTTTGATTCAAAAGTTAGCTCATGCAACATATTAGCCTGCAATTCTTGACCATTGAGTCGAGTTCAATTCTAAGATCAGGCCCCCGGCGCGTTCAAGCTCGGTCGCTTTATCATAGTCTAGGTCCGGGTTTTTTGCTGCTGCTGTGAAGCTATTAGTAAGGCCCCATTGAGTCAGGCCCGCACCTTCATTGCCGGACGCTAGGCTGTGCAGCAATGATTTTTTAAGGTTCTCGCCTGATTGACCGACGGCGCGCATTGACACTTCTATGACTTTCTCAATATCGGTATTAGTGATGTCACGGGCGGCGGCTGATTTCATGAGCTCAATTTGTTGTTGGAATAATTCCGGGCGCATTGTGTTTTCTAAATAGTCGCGAATAGTCGCAAAAAACGCGGCGCTGTTTAGATCGCGGGTTTTATCGGACATTATTTGCTCAATGTAACCGCTGAAATTATTTCGGCCCAAATGCGCTTTTTTAAACGTGGTGGACATGACCATTCCATTGGAACACGCAAGGCGATTGATAAAGGGTTCAATTGATAGTTGCCCGGCTCCAACGTCTGAAGTACTAACCATTACACCATATTGAACCGGGTCATTGACTTTCACTTCCCCGGTAATGCGCGGGCTAGTAGTTTTAAGATATAATTTTCTCTCGGTAATCTCAGAGCTACAGACCTGAAATTCATACTTTTTAAGACTTGGCAAAATAGCGTTTAGAATGTCATGCCCGTCCATAATCTTGTATGACGTCGACAAGTATCCCCTGATTTTGCCGTCCAGTACTCGGATTAACCGACCTGACTTTTCATTGTCTTGGCTAGCGCGTTTAAAGCCGTGGTTCACATTATCAGATAATAGCGCCGGGTTCTCTTCTCTCAACTTGGTGTAATAATTTTTTGGTATTTCCAAGTGACTGGCAAGCTGTGTTTCGCTCCAATTGTTTGGCTTGTATGAATGCGCTCCGATGCGCGGATCTTCAAACCGGATGCTGCCAGCGCTGTCCATTGATAGGGCTTTAGTCGGCAATCTAAAATCAACGGCGCTTTCCTGAATGCGCGTTACTTCTTTGGCCAGTTCGATTAGTGTTTTACCTTGTCTCATGTTTTCTCTTTTCTGTGACCGATGGTCACTGGTTATGGCTTGCCTTTGGGCTAGCTGTTTTGGTTAGATAGATTGTGCACTATCTATTAGTGCGATCAAGTCGAAAGTCCTATTTTGTCGCGGCGCTGTAAAAAAATAAAATAGTTGTTGCAATCTTTTAAGCTATCTCTTAGGATATCTGAAATCAATAAATGATCGGAGGTAAAAACACTATGAAAGTAAAAATTAAAACCCGCGAAGCTCTTTGCTAAAGTTCAGAGCCCCGGCCCCCGCACTGCGCACCAAAACCCGCGCACTTGGGGAAGTGTTATTCCGGCATGAGGGATCGACGGAGCATTAAAATTTTAAAATGAGGGATCGACGGAGCCCTAGAATTGGAGTAGTTTTGACGTTATTAGTACAGAATAAAAAAATGAAAGCAAGCAGCAAGAATGGAGTCAAGGTTTATAACTTTGGGATTCCGGCTTTTAAAAGTATCACGGGCCTAGTTACATGTCCAAATGCTCGCGCTTGCGTTTCCGGATGTTATGCGAGGTCTGGAGCTTATTTATTTTCTAATGTAGCAAAAGTGTTTGAAAAGCGCTTAGAGATAACTCAACAAGATAATTTTAGCGATATTATGCACCATGAACTTAATATGTTATCCCTTAAAAATGATAAAATCATAGTCAGAGTTCATGATTCAGGCGATTTCTACTCTCTTGAGTACTTATACAAATGGCTCAAAGTTATCGAGAATAATCCAAAAATATTTTTTTATGCCTACACGAAAAGAGTTAAATTGTTGAAGTCTGTTAAATTACCGAAAAATTTTAAAGTTATATTTTCTTACGGCGGCTCTGAAGATTATTTCATCAGTCCAAGTACTGATCGTCATGCTAAAGTCTTTGAGACTCGCGAAGACCTTGAAAAGTCCGGATATGCGTACGCGAATGAAGACGACTTGCAAGCTATCGGCAAAAATAAAAAAATTGGTCTTGTATATCATGGGACTAAGTCCATTGAAAAAACTCAATGGCTGAAAGTAGGTTATTAAAATGAAAAACAAACATTGTCCGGTCTCGACTGACTATTATTGGGGAAGTCAGTCCATTAAAAATGATCATTCGACACGATTCACGGGCTCACGTTATATTTTCAGACTTGAGTTGATTGACGAGTCTTGGCCGCTGTATAAAGTTGGCTTTGAGGATTTAGTCACGGGGCAAGTCTTAACGCTGCAAAGTTGTAACATGCCTTTTAAGAAAAAAGTAAATAATACATTAAAACAGCTTGAGAAGAAGCTTAATAGTATGTTGCCAGAAAATATTGAATATTATGCAAGATTTTCTAGGCCAAGAGGGATTATAAAAATAAACCTACAGAATAACCCGAATCGACGGG
>Ga0075472_10001093_pt1 | contig 11071 bp, 5 predicted proteins | sample DEB19_08_DNA_3_FD_77014 | JGI IMG/M metagenome (GOLD analysis project Ga0075472, IMG submission 77014) | Aqueous microbial communities from the Delaware River and Bay under freshwater to marine salinity gradient to study organic matter... | ecosystem: Environmental > Aquatic > Marine > Coastal ...
CGTGCTAACACCAAACTCACTCGGAAAAAGATCAGGCCTTCAAAACAACCAAACAGGACCGCCAAGGAAACAGCTAAGAAGGTCAAGAACTTTAGAGCAATTCACATGGGATCTAGAACCGATATATGACGAAGGAGTGCACGACTTCCAGTATGCCAACGAAGTAGAGGAAATCGACAATCTCGAGCACAGTGTAAACTTGTATTTACATCATGGTGCTTTGCTGTTCTTGTTTGTTTTCCCGTTAATGACCATGGCCCTATTGAGCCTGCCAAAGTACGACATTGACATCCATATGCAGATCACTATCATTTTCTCGGTACTCATCGCATTCCTGCAATACCTCAAAGTGAATCTGCGGAGCTGCTGCCGATATCTACAGAACGGCAATAACTTGGTGAAAAGAAAACAGATGAGCGAGGAAGAGAAGGAAATGGCTGACAAGTCTGGCGACAATGAGTTCACATCCGTTGAGATTCTGATGCTTGTGATTGTCACATTACTGCAAATACTAGTATATTTAATGGTACTCATTATTCCACGTAAAGGTCTCTGGATGTTGCACGACAGCATATCACGTTTGTATGATGCCTTTTTCTGGATCAATGTGTTTGGAATGCTAGCTATCGAAATAGTTTTTTGGATTGGAACAAAGTTCTTTACTGAAGAAGACTTGCATTACAAAAGCAAGCGTGAAATCGCGCTCGCTGCTTCGAGCGTACTCTTGTTTGCCAGTGTTTTAACCGTAATATGTTTCATTGCTTATTCCGGAGAGCATATCTGGAACGCGGGTGAAGATAATATTATTTTGAAGAAATATCTAGTGAGTGAAGAAATATACAATAAGATGTATGTAGATCATCACCCTGGGCAGATAGTTCTGAGGTATTGGGTTTTCGGAAGAAAGTATGAACAACCCGAGAATGGATACCTAGCATACTCTTGGAAGGAAATATGGGGTACCTAGCATGTGCGCATGGAAAAACAGGCGTCAAGCAACACAATGACGCTGTAGGCCGTGAATAGAATCATGACCGATTGCGAGGCGTCGGACTTATTGAGCTCCGGAACAACGATCAAAAGCCACATGAGAATAACGCCTGCCAGCACGATGGCCTGGTGGACAGCTGCCTCGACGTTGGGCTTTGTCAAATGCAGGGTTATGTTGAATATGTGCATTGATGTGGCAGTGCGTTGTGTATATATTTGAAATGCGCACACGTGAAAGTTCCTCTGCAGCAGGGGCACGGAAAGTAGTAAAACAGTTCGGATACATATATAATAGTGCACGTTTTCAGTAGATGTCCGTGTTCGAAGCCGATGTCGAGAGTCTGAAGCAGTTGGTGTTTGATGACCGGGTTCCGAGCAAGATCAGCGAGTTCATGCACGAGAATGTCGTCAAGAAGTACTGCTCACTGTGCTCGTACTTCAACATCGACCAGCTGGATCGTCTAGCCCTGCCCTCCGTTCTGCTGCTGATGTGCAAGAGTCGAGACAGCTGGGACCTGTGCAGTGAATTTCTCAAACACTACACCGACAACACCATCCAGCTGGACTCGAAGTTTGAACTCTCCTCCTCCGACGACAAGGACGGACGGCTACAACACAAGCAATCCGAAGAGATCTTCTCCTCGATATCCGACTGGACGACGCTGTTCAACTACATGGAGGTAGCGCCGGGTGAGGAGGATTTGGAGTTTATCCAAGAAAACGCAATCATGATCCGCCTCCGAGACTCGCTGCGCGAGGCCGGCATCGCCCAGGAAGCCATACCCGAGCCGCACTTTATGGTGATGTGTGTGTTGTACATGTCTCCCCGAACCACCCCGGCGGCCAAAATGCTTGAGCGCCTGTGTTGGCGCATGGACAGGAGCAAAGCCGACGTCGAACTCAAGTGCATGCGCTTCGTGACGCAGTTCTTCGACGCGCCGATGGACGAGCGTGCACAGAACAGGCTGTACATACGCCTGTGCCGGTGCATCACGGTGAAGCCCGTGTTTTTCGACCTGATACGCAAGTGCTTGAAGGAGGCGCTGGCCGTGGAGCTGCAGAGTGCCCTCGACGTGAAAGGGACAAACAGGGTGCAGCTGCGGCACATCGCGGCCAACATCCACAACACGCACGAGATCCCATACACTCAGACGTTCGACAACTGGCGCGTGCAGCAGAAGTTTGGCAACACCACCAGCACTCAGCTGCAGCGGCTGCTGTATTTCATCCAGGTGCAGGGAAGAGCCACGCCCGAGGACGCGTACGCCCACCTGTACACGCGAGATATTCTGCACAGAGTTCGAAGTAGCTCGGTGGAGCGGATCGACGTGAAGGCCGTCATCGAAATCATCAAGAGTCTGCGGGTCTATCACAACGGCATTGCCGACCTGCTCGACTTCCGAACCGACTGTCTGCACGGCCTGAGCATCTCGCACAGGAAGCAGCTGACGCTGTCGAACGTGGCGCAGCTGTACGTCAGCATCTTCCAGCACGACAGCATCTGGGAGCAGTGCTGGAAGTCCATCGTCCCGGTCGTCAACCACACCATCATCACCGCGCGGGATCGGTTCAAGCAAACCCATGTACTGGACACCGCCGCCGTGGTCAGGAACGTCATCGACTGCCACGTGAACATGGAGCGGGCGCCGGTGGAGCGGGAGGCGCGCATGCCGGAGTCTACTTCTGAAAGAATAGATCTCGGATCTTAACGTTGTCCTTGACCGAAAACACTCCACACTCCACGAGCTTCTTCACGTCGTCGGCGCTGTCTATGCTGAGCCTGGGGCGGGCTTGCAGATAAAAGGTGCAGTCCTTGCAGGTGTACAGCTTAACATATGTGGCCTCCCCCACACTCTGCAGAAAGTCACACAAGCAGCGGATGTTGGTGTACTGCTCCTCGGAGAGCACCCGCGTTTCCTGGTTTGTCATGCGGTCGCGGCGCGTTGACTGTGTGGTGATGCTGTAGGGTAGGTCGAAGAACATGTGCACTGCGTGATCAAACCACCCGCTCTGCTGCAAGAAGTAGTCGTCGATCACTATCTGCTGCATTTCCGTTGCCTCCATGTTCGGGGGCAGTATGTGCCGTATGAAGTCTGCATCGTTGAACTGGTCTTGCACCCAAAAGTGGTTGGCGTCGTTGACGTTGGAGAGCACCTGCCCGGTCCTGGTCCTGAACCTGGTGCTGTCGCGCTCAGAGAACTTCCCCGTCAGCGTGTATTGCCTGAACTCGTCGAGAAGCGCGATGCCGCTGGTCGTTCCGAGCTCGTTAAAGTTGATCTTCTCAGTAAACAGCACGTGCTTCTTGCTGTTGAACTGTGAGATCTCATGCATCATCTGCGTGGCCGCCTGCAGCGTGAGGTACTTGAAAAACAGCCCCTGCATGGGCGAGATAGGGGCGTTGAGCCGCGGAGGCACGTAGTTGATGATGTTTACGGCCTCCTCTTTGACTTCCCCATGCAAGATCGAGATCCTGTACACGTACATATCGCGTTTGTACCGCTTGCGCGCCCTCTCCTCCTCGGCGTCCTGCTTCCTTCCTGTCATATCCGCCTGCGCCTCCACCCGCCATACGTAGCTACCGAGAGGAAGGACTTTTGGTACCTTGATGCCATCGCAGATGCCTTCGTACCACGGCACAAAACCACACACATAGATCGACTCGATCACCTCGCGGAAGAAGTCACGGTATGCGACTGAAATCTTTTTCTTGAAATCGGATTGGAGTTTCTGCCCCTCCTCACTGATGTCCACCCCGTTGCTCAGACACCAATTGGCGAGCCGTCGCAGGCACGTTGCCACCGGCACGCTTTCCCTGGACATGTACACAATGCTCTTTTGCTGTTGCGACGTGGGTATTTGGTTGAATTCGTGCAAGCTCATCCCTGCATATCCCTTGGTGATTTATATACAAACGGTGTCTGTCAATGCGATCTAGCAGTGCGGAGACCTTCGGCAAACGGGACGCCATGCTGTGCGTAGATCTTCAGGAAACGGGAGAACGATATAAGCGCATTCCTGCTATGATCCACGATGCACGAGGTCTACTTCGACTGCAGCAGCGACCGGCCGCTCAAGATCAACCTACAACAACTGAATGGCGAGCCGCTGCAAGAGGTGATCGAGCCGCTGTTCGAAGGCAGGGAGCGACCAGCGACCCCCGAAAGAAGCTGTACAGTATGCGAAGTGCTCGTTGGTGTCATGCTGGCGGCACTGACAGTGCCCTCAGTGCTCATGTACTTACCCGACGCGGCGATTACCCTGTTTCTGGAGGCTACACTGACGCCTTTGACCCGCCACGGACGGTATGCCGGTTTGCTGCACCTTACCCTGCTCACAGCATTGCTGCTACACGTGCGGGGGCACTCCGACGTGACAATCCTGTTCTGCATCGGGATGCTGCTCGTATACGTCGACCATGCGTTGTCGAACGGCAGGAGGCACGAGAAGCGCCGCCGAGTCGAGTGGATGTACGCGGCATTCTCGGTCGTCCAGGTGCTAGTGGCATGGTTCAACCGGAGCGAGACCGTGCGCAGACTCAATGTCGCATTCCTGTTCATGGTTTCCCTGCACTTTAACCTCACGGTAGCATCGCTGCAATTGACGACCAGGCAGCCGTAAGCAGGGGATTCAAAAGTTGTTTCGAAACATCAAACTCGTGTATTTGAGTGCTCGCGCCCGACGGCAATGCGCAAGACGGTGGTGTTGCTGTTTGCCTCGATGCTGTGGGGTTTGAGTGTGTGCCCCGTCCACGCAGATCACCTGCAGTGCTCCGTGTGTGAAGCCGGCTCCTACTGCTTCGACGATCTGAGTGCTGCGTGCCCTGATCACTCCTCCTCCGCGCCCGGGTCGGCTAATGCGTCAGACTGCATCTGTCTCCCCGGCTACTACGACCAAGACAATTCGTGTCTGGGGTGCTCGGCCAACTTCTACTGCCCCGGGTACCCCTCCACGGAGGAGCGATTGCCGTGTCCTGTGCACAGCACCTCGGTCGAGATGAGCGACAGTCTGGAGGATTGCGTGTGCGAGCCTGGATACACGGGGAACTCGGGCGTGGGATGCGCCGCGTGCGCCCCGGGAACCTTCAAGAGCACTATCGGGTCGGCGGCCTGTGCTCCCTGCCCGACCAACACATACAGCGCCAACTCGGCCCGCTCCAGCGTGTGCGATTCATGCCCCGCCAACACGGTGTCGGCTCCCGGTTCCGATAGCGAGACAGACTGTGTCTCTGCGCCAGGCTTCTTCACCGACGGATCCGGAAACGTCGCGCCCTGCCGGAACGGGACCTATCAAGACCTCATTGGACAGACTGCCTGCAAGCAGTGTCACGGGGACGGGCCCAACGTGTACTACTCACTCACGACTGCCGCTGATTCCCTCAGCACGTGCCTGCTGTGTCCGCAGCACTCCCGGGTGGAGGGAAACGAGAGCGGCTCGAGCAAGGGCGCCTGTGTGTGCGAATCTGGCTATAGCGGGCCCGACGGCGGTCCGTGTATCGCATGCCCTGCCGGCACGTACAAGGACAACAACGATGCACTGGAGTGCACGCCCTGCCCGGCCAACTCCTACTCCTCGGGGCCGGCTGCCACCTCCGCCGCATCGTGCTTGGCATGCTTTGCCCACTCCACATCTCCCGGGGGCTCCTCCTCGATCGCGCAGTGTCGCTGCGACGCCGGGTTCTACAAAGTGGGCGACTCCTGTGTCGCCTGCGAGGCGGGCAAGGTGCAGAACGGGTCCGACGACACTGCCTGCACGTCATGCCCCCCTGGGACCTTCGAGCAGGGCAGGGTCCAGTGCGCCTTGTGCACAGCGAATGCGTACTCCACGCGCGGGGCGAGTGCGTGCACCTGCAATGCCGGCTACCAGCCGCAGGGAGACCAGTGCGCCGCTTGCGAGCCCGGGCAGTACAGCCCGGCGAAGAACTCGACCTGCATGGACTGCCCGCCCAGCACCTGGAGCGCGTCCTATGCCACGATCTCGTGCCACTCTTGCCCCCAGCACAGCGGGAGCACCCGGTCGGGGCTGGCGAGTGTGAGTGGGTGCATCTGCGACCGTGGCTATGAAGGCAGCGCGGGCAACTGCTCCGCGTGTCTGCCGGGCTCCTACCATCCCATGAACTCCACGATATGCCACCACTGCCCCGGGGACAGCTATGCCGGGGACTACGGCGCCACCGCGTGTGAGTCGTGTGGGGCCTTCGCTGCCGCCCCCGAAGGGTCCCCGCAGTGTGTGTGTGTGTCGGCATACACCCCGAGCGCCCAGGCGTGCGTCCGGTGCGCCGACGGGTACTACAAGTCGTCGCCCGGCAACGAGAGCTGCCTGGCATGCCCCACCGGCAGCTTCTCCGACCCCGACGCGGCGGCATGCTCCTTGTGCCCACCCAACACGTACCAAGACTCTGGCGCGTCGGCCGCCTGTACACAGTGCCCGGCGAATAGTGTGAGTGGGGAGGGGAGCACTGCCGTCGGCAGCTGCGAGTGTTCCGCGGGGTTCGGTTTCGTCGACGGCGCGTGTGTGTCTTGTCCCCAAGGCACATACAAGCCGACTGTCAGCAACTCGCCGTGTGCTGCCTGCGACCCCGGGTTCTACACCGAGGCCGTCGGATCGAGCGACGCGTCCCAGTGCATCCTCTGTGCTCACGACTCGTATGTGGAGGGAGGGGCCTGCGTGCCGTGCCCTGCCCACTCCGAGGGCGAGGCCGGATCCGCCGCTGTCTCTGGATGCCAGTGCAGTGCCGGCTTCTCCGGGAACCCCGCAGCGCAGGAGGAGTGTCGGGCCTGTCTCCAGGGGTACTACAAGAGTTCCGCCGGGAGCTCGGCGTGCGAGAGCTGTCCGAGCGGCATGGTCGGAAACCTCGTGTTCCCCCGCATCAGCGAGGATTCGTGCCAGGCGTGCAGCGCCGACACGTTTCAGCACAACAGCACCTACTGCCAGCCGTGCCCACCCCACGCCGCCTCTCCCGCAGGCAGCGACTCCGTGCACAAATGCTCCTGCGTGAGTGGCTACCAAGGCGTGGCAGGCGAGGGCGGCTGCTTCGCATGCTCCGCGGGGGAGTACAAGAACTGGACGGGGGACGGGGACTGCGCGTTCTGCCTGTTTGGCAAGTACAGTGACGCCGTGGCGGCGCAGGACGCAAGCACGTGCGTGAGCTGCCCCCAGCACAGCACTCAGCTGCTGCCCCCCCCTTACACCACCGTCGCGACCTGTGTGTGCGATGCCGGGTTCGCGTACAACCGCAGTCAGTGCCACGCTTGCAAGGAGGGATCGTGGAAGTATATCGGGAACTACGAGTGTGTACTCTGCCCTGCCTCCTCCTACTTCCCGGCTTCCTTCCCGGCGCCGTTCGTCTCCGACCTCTGCACGACATGCCCTGGCAACAGCACTTCGCCGGAGGGATCCTACGGCATCTCGTCGTGCGTGTGCCAGGCGGGGTTCCACCGCGTCGTCGACGGGTCTTCCGTGGCCTGCGAGCCGTGTGCGCCGGGCAAGTACTGCCCTGACGAGAGCCAGGTCGTGGCCTGCCCCTCGCACAAGTCCTCCCCGCCCGGGGCGTCGCACGTGGGCGAGTGCACGTGTCTCCCCGGGTACCACGGCCAGGCAGGGGGGGGTGAGTGCGAACCGTGTCCGGTCAACCATTACTGCTCGGGGGGGGAGGAGGTGCAGCAGTGCCCCGTCAACGCATCCACCCTCTCCCGCAGCAGACAGACCAACATCTCCGCCTGCCAATGCTCCCCGGGCATGTACGAGGCCCAGGACGGCTCCTGCAAAGTGTGCCCCGCAAAGAGTTACTGCTACCGGGACGTCATAGTCGCCTGCCCCCCCAACTCGACGTCCACCCCCCAGGCCACCTCGGTGGACGGCTGCCTATGCGACGAGGGGTTCCGCAAGAGCGACGAGCGATGCGAGGCGTGCCCGATCGACGTGCTCTGTCTGGGGGGGGAGCACGCTCCGGAGCCATGCGCGCGGCATGCTCTCGTGGTGGGGCAGAAGTGTGTGTGTGGCGCAGGTGCACAGGAAGGGTACTACTGCGACGGCTCCGACGGGACATGCTCCCCCCCCAACAGTTGCGGCACGTGCCCTGCCGACCACTGGTGTGTCGACAACCAGCGACACCACTGTCCCGAGGGGATGCACTCGCCCGCCAACAGCACACATCTGCGCAACTGCACGTGTGCAGAGGGAACGTACCAGGAGGGCGACATATGCCTGACGTGCCCCCTGCACGCCTACTGCACAGGGGGGAAGCGCTTCCAGTGCACGGCCAACGACCCCCACGGGATCACCTTGTTCACAGGGCGGTCCCGCCCCGAGCACTGCATATGCGAGGAAGGGTACTTCCGCCTCTCGCCCACAGACCGGTGCAAGCCATGCCCCAAGAACTTCTACTGTCCGAGCGAGCACCTGCTCCGTCTCCCCAACGTCGTGGCCTGTCCCGCCAACATGCACACCCGCCAAGAGCGGAGCTACGACCTTGCCGAGTGCATTTGCGACGCGGGGTTCCTGATGTCGGAAAGCGGAGACACCACCGCTTGCACGCCTTGCAAGGAGGGAGAGCGATGCCAGAACGGGTTCGTGGTGGAGTTCATGTGTCATACCATGAACCGAGTCCCCAACACCGACCACACAAAGTGTATTTGCATGCCGTCGTATGGCGAGTACGAGTTGGAGTGCAAGGTGTGCCTCCCGGGGTCCATCAAGCCCACCCCAGGCGACTTCCCGTGCCACTTCTGTCCCCTTGACACCTACTGGCGCAACACGACGCGCTGCGAGAGCTGCCCGCCGCATTCTACGGCATCCCCAGGGAGCCTAGCGTGCCAGTGCGACGCCCCCCGTGTCATGCGGGATGGGCTCTGCGAGGAGTGCGAGGCCGACGAGTACTACAGCCAGGGGGTGTGTGTGCCGTGTCCCCTCCACTCCTACAGCGCCAAAGGGTCCGCCGACATCTCCGCATGCCGGTGTGACCCTGGCTTCCACCGCAAGGTGTCCAGCAACGGGACCGAGTGCCTCCCCTGCCCACCGGCAACCTTTGAGCAGGACGGATTGTGCGTGTCCTGCGGCGCTGGAGCCAACAGCCCCGAAGGCTCCCTCAGTGGCGCCCAGTGTGTCTGCAACGCGTCCCAGTGTCAGCATGCGGTGTGGGGATGGGACTGCGAGGGCTCCTGCGAAACACCCCCCGAACCTTGCGCGGAGTGTGTGCCAGGGTTCTTCAAAGCCACAGTCTCCCTCCCCGGGAACACGGAGTCGTGCCACGCGTGTGGCAACGCCAAGTACCAGCCACAGCACGGAGCCAGCGCCTGTGAGTCTTGCGCGCCCACCGAGCATCACTCCCTCCTGGCGCAGACCAATGTGTCGAGCTGCCAGTGCGTCGCGGGGTACGAGCCCACCGGCATATCGAGCACACCATGCAAGCCCTGCTCCCGGGGCTACTTCAAGGGGAGCATGGGCGACTTTCCCTGCACCCGATGCCCAATTGGGACGTATTCTGACACTGAGGGCGCATTGTACTGCACCTCATGCGCGATTGCCACGGCCCATGCCTCCCTGAGGGGCGCCAACACCACTCATGACATGAACTCGACCTCCATCGAGGACTGCACCTGCGACATCGGGCTGCGCCAGACGCGCAAGGACAACGTCTCCATATGTGCGCCTTGCGTTCCTGGCTCCTTCAAGGCCACCAAAGGCACCCATGAGTGCGACTTCTGCGGGGCTCTGCACAAGCACCTGGGCTCCACCTACGAGCACCAGTACGGAACCTTACAAGCAGGCGCAGTCTCTGACGCACACTGCTCGCCGTGTCCGCAGTTCTCGGGGCAGAACTCGACTTTGGTGGGCCCCGGAGGGGTTGTCCTCGACGAGTGGACCGACTGCCTCTGCTTCGGCGGTTACCACAACATGACCCGGGACCAGTGCTCCGCATGCCCCGAGTACATGCACAAGGTCGGGTTCTCCGCCTCCCCCTGCACCTACTGCTCCGACGGCACCTACTTTGTGTCTAGTTTCCAGTATTGTGGCCTCTGTGAGCTGCGGTCTGCTGAGGACACCTTTGACATACACTCGCTCCTCGCAATCAACCTGCTGGACCCGGAGCTCGCTTGGGGAGTCAGCGAGGCAGACTGCTCCTGTCGCCTTGGGTTCGAGCGCATTGGCGACAACTGCCGCAAGTGCCCGCCCGGCCAATTCAGGTCCTCCCGCGCAGTGAGACACTGTGTGGTGTGCGCCCCCGACACCTACACAAACACCTCCGGCGCGGTCGAGTGCACCGCTTGCCCGCCGTTCTCCTCCACCCTCCACCGCAACAACAGCGCACACGTTACCGACTGCATCTGCGACGCGGGATACCAGTGGAACTCGGAGACACTATCCTGCGACGCGTGCCCCCCAGGCTTCTTCCGGACGGAGGAGGATGTGCTCCGAGAGACCCTCGCCTGCGTCGCCTGCCCCGCCGACCACTACCCCAACGCAGAAAGAGACGGCTGCACCATGTGCCCCCTCAACGAGCGCGCAGAGCCAGGATCCCCAAGCATCGAGCACTGCAACTGCCGCCCAGGATACGGAAACAACTCCTCCCCCGGCGCGTGCTCGCCCTGCCCCAACGCCACGTACTCGGCAGGCGGCGATCAGGCCGGCAACCGCCACCCCGCGTGTGCCGCCTGCCCGGCGCACAAGAACTCCTCAGTGGGCAGTGTCGCCGTGGGAGACTGCCTCTGTGTGCCTGGGTACGGCACTCAGCCACCTCATTCGAGCTCCGACCCCTGCACCCCTTGCGCAGACGGCAAGTATTCCGTCGGAGGGCACCTCGAACCGTGCTCCTCATGCGGCTGGGGCGCCATCTCGGAGCCCCCGCTCGCCGCCACAAACTTCGACGCGTGCCTGTGCAACTCCGCACTGGGGGTGTACGAGGCCTGAACCTTTACTATTGAACCAAGCCCACATGAAACTTGTACCCCGATGCCTCCTGCAATTATATAAGGATCGGGCAAGCGTCTCGATTTGGGACTGTGATAAGTGTAGTAAGGTAATCGGTATAGACGAAGATGTGTGGGTGGAAGAAAAGGATTTTGCCGCAGACGCGTACTCCTTC
>Ga0075472_10001094_pt1 | contig 11070 bp, 8 predicted proteins | sample DEB19_08_DNA_3_FD_77014 | JGI IMG/M metagenome (GOLD analysis project Ga0075472, IMG submission 77014) | Aqueous microbial communities from the Delaware River and Bay under freshwater to marine salinity gradient to study organic matter... | ecosystem: Environmental > Aquatic > Marine > Coastal ...
CTTCTTACCGTTTCCGTGCGCGACCATTTGATTTAGTTTCAACACCATCTGCTTGCGAACACTGTGCTTCTGGTTGCGATATGCGCACCGATGTTCGACGCGGCAAAACACTCCGTCGTCTCGCTGGTGATGATCCAACAATTAATGAAGAGTGGAACTGCGATAAGGGTCGTTGGGCCTTTAAATACATCACAGCAATTGATCGCCTTGCACAACCAATGGTTCGTAACTCAGATGGCGAACTAGAAGTTGCATCATGGCCGGATGCAATTGCAGCAGCAGCTGCAGGATTATCTGGTGCAAAAGCTGCGGTCCTAGTTGGTGGGCGTGCAACATATGAAGATGCATACGGTTATAGCAAGTTTGCTCGCGTTGCACTTGGAACAAATGACATTGATTTCCGGGCACGTGCAACATCTGATGAAGAACGTGATTTCCTAGCAGCGCACGTTGTGGGATCACAGACAACTTATAAAGATATTGATAAAGCAGATCACGTACTTCTTGTTGGTTTCGAACCAGAAGAAGAGTCACCTATTGTTTTCTTGCGCATTAATAAGCAAGTTAAAAAGCGTGGACTCAAGGTCACATCTATTGGAACAAAACTTTCGATAGGTGTTGAAAAACTTGGAGCGACTTTTGTAAAGGTTGCTCCTGGTTCAGAAGCCGCTGCAATCGCATCTCAATCTTTAACTGCACAATCAATTATCTTGGTGGGAGAGCGTGCATCTGAAAGCGCTGGAGCGCTTTCAGCAGTTGCATCACTTGTTGCACAATCTGGAGCGAAGTTTGCATGGATCCCACGTCGCGCCGGAGAACGCGGTGCACTTGAAGCAGGTGCAATTGGAAATCTTCTTCCAGGTGGACGTCCTGTAACAGATGCTGCTGCTCGTGTTGATTTAGCAAGTGCTTGGTCTGTTGATTCTTTGCCAACAAATGTTGGTCGTTCCACAAAAGAAATTATTTCTGCAGTTAATTCTGGCGAAGTTACAGCTCTAGTTGTTGGCGGAGTAGATCCGCTTGATTTAGATAACAGTAACGAGACACTCTCTGCTCTGAAGAAAGCTTTCGTGGTCTCACTCGAAATTGCACCTAGCGCGGTTACACAAAGTGCGGACGTTGTGCTTCCAGTTGCAGCAGTTACTGAAAAGAGCGGATCATTTCTTAACTGGACAGGAAGCGCTCGAGCATTTGATGCAGCTGTGGCTGATTCACTCAACCGAAGCGATGTTCGAATACTTTCCATGATTGCAGATGCACTCGGTAAAACAATCTCACTCGGAACTGTTTCGGCAACATCTCGCGAAATTGCATCTTTAGGTCTATGGGATGGAGCACGTTCAACATTTAGTCCAACACCAGCCCGCAGCGCAGTACAACTATCTAGCGATGAAGCTCTTATTACTTCTTGGCGTCGTTTACTTGATCTCGGAACTCTGCAAAAGGGCGAAGAAAATCTTGCAGGCACAGCTCGACAAACCGTTGCTGTTATTTCTCCAAAGCGCGCAACTGCAATTGGAGTAATAACTGGAGACAGAATTTCAATTTCAAATTCACAAGGTTCAGTCGTGTTACCTGTTCTTGTAGAAGATATTCACGATGACGCAGTGTGGGCACCACGAAACTCTCGTGGATCTGAACTTCTTGCAAAACTCGGTAACGCTCATGGCGGAGTAGTAAAGGTGGTGAAGGCATGAGTAACGCGGAGTTAATAGCAACAGATCCAGGTTGGATTATCTTGGTTAAAGGTCTTCTTGTTTTTGCCACCTGCGTAGTTCTCACTCTTTTAGCGATTTGGGCAGAACGTCGCATCGTTGCTCGCATGCAAGAACGTCCAGGTCCAAACCGAGTCGGTCCACTTGGTTTGCTTCAATCTTTATCTGATGGCGTGAAGTTAGCCCTCAAGGAAGATTTGATTCCTGCAGCTGCAGACAAAGTAATTTTTATTATTGCGCCAATCATTAGTGCAACAACGTGCTTTATGGCATTTGCAGTAATTCCAGTAACTGGTCCAGTAACGCTCTTTGGGCACGAAACAGTTATGCAGATGACAGATATTCCAGTCGGCGTTCTCTATGTTCTAGCTATTGCATCCGTAGGTGTTTACGGAATTGTTCTTGCTGGATGGTCTTCAGGATCCACATATCCACTTCTAGGTGGCCTACGTTCGAGTGCGCAAGTAATTTCTTATGAAGTTGCAATGGGACTCTCACTTGTTTCTGTCTTTATTTATTCAGGGTCAATGTCCACATCAGACATCGTCGCTGCACAGGGTAAATGGTGGTACGCAGTTGTTTTATTCCCATCATTTGTAATTTATGCAATCTCCATGGTCGGCGAAACAAACCGTGCACCTTTTGACTTAGCAGAAGCAGAAGGCGAACTCGTTGGCGGATTCCATACCGAATACTCATCACTTAAATTTGCGCTCTTCTTTTTAGCTGAATACGTCAACATTGTCGGAGTTTCAGCTCTTGCAACCACACTCTTCCTTGGTGGATACCACGCACCACCTGGACTCGGATTTACAGAGAGTTGGCTCGGTGGCTGGTTCACAGCTGTCTGGTTCTTTGTAAAGGTTGCAGCTTTCTTCTTCTTATTCGTATGGTTACGCGGAACGCTTCCACGTATGCGTTACGACCAATTTATGCAATTCGGTTGGAAAGTTTTGATTCCTGTCTCACTCTTCTGGATTTTGGTTGTTGCAACACTTCGTTTGCTTTCACAACAAGGAACTTCGCGCACCGGCTTATTGATCTTCTCAGGAATTGTTGTTGCAATCGTCATGTTTGCAAATGTGGCATTTGATAACGCTAAGCAGAAAAAGAAAAACACTCCACGTCCGACATTATCTAAACCAGATTTTGCGGTTCCAGAGTTACCAAGCAAGGGGAGCGATCGTGTCTGATCAATTAGAGCCAAAGGCATCTAAAGATGTTGACGTCAACAACGTTGAATTCACACCTGTTGTGAATGAAGGTCCATCCTCATTACTCGCACAGCTCAAAGGTTTTTGGATCACATTCCGAACAATGTTTAAGAAAACACTTGTTGTTGAATATCCAGAAGTAAAAGCCCCAACTCAAGAGCGTTTTCACGGTCGCCACCAACTTAATCGTCATCCAGATGGTTTAGAAAAATGTATTGGTTGTGAACTCTGTGCGTGGGCATGTCCTGCAGATGCGATTTATGTAGAAGGTGCGGATAACACCGACGAAAACCGTATGTCTCCAGGAGAGCGCTACGGCAAGGTTTATCAAATCAATTATTTGCGTTGTGTTTTCTGTGGACTGTGCATCGAAGCATGCCCAACTCGCGCACTCACAATGACAAATGAATACGAACTCGCAGATAACTCTCGGTCAAGTTTGATTTTTGAAAAGGAAGATTTACTCGCACCACTTCGCTCAGGAATGTTGATGCCACCACATCCAATGTATCCAGAAGCGGATCACCACACGTATTACCGTGGTGAAGTTCCAGAAGCGCATCCATCACAAGAGGTGAATAAGTAATGCCAGAGTCCGTTCTGTTTTGGATCATGGGTCCACTTGCAGTTATTGCTGCTCTTGGCATGCTCCTTGTTAAGAAGGCTGTGCACTCAGCTCTCTTGCTCGCTTGGGTAATGATTACTCTTGCATTTTTCTATATTGCACAAGGCGCACTCTTCTTAGGAATTGTTCAGGTCGTTGTTTACACCGGTGCGGTAATGATGCTCTTCCTCTTTATTTTGATGCTTGTAGGTGTTGACGCTTCAGATTCACTCACTGAAACAATTCGTGGATTACGTCCTATTGCAATTACAGCCGCAATTGGTTTCGGCGGATTAATGGTTTCACTCATTGGTCGAGCAACTCTTGGTCGCGAATCTGTTGGCCTAGAAGAAGCTAACGCTGCTGGAAATGTTCAGGGATTGGCTTACTTACTCTTCTCAACATATGTCTTCCCATTTGAAGTTGTCTCTGCGCTTCTCATCACTGCAGCAATTGGTGCAATGGTTCTTGCGCATCACCAACGAGAAGTTCCACGTTCTACCCAACGAGATCTTTCCGAGCAACGTTTCCGTTCTGGTTCACTTGCAACGGCTGCGGGACTTCCTGGTCCTGGAGTTTTTGCGCGACACAATGCAGTTGATGTTCCAGCGCTATTGCCTGATGGAACTCCTGCGCCGGCCTCAATTTCTGAAACTCTTCGTTCTCGTGGTGACATGCGTGATTCTGCTCAATATCAACTCGATCAGATTAAGACAGAAGTTGCGGAGGAGAAGTAATGAATCCAATGAACTATCTGTATGTTTCTGCACTCCTTTTCACTATTGGAGCAGTCGGTGTTGTTGTTCGTCGTAACGCAATCGTTGTCTTTATGTGCATTGAATTAATGCTTAATGCTGTAAATCTTTCATTCGTAACTTTTGCTCGCATGAATGGCAATCTAGATGGTCAAGTCGTAGCTTTCTTCACGATGGTTGTCGCAGCATGCGAAGTTGTTGTGGGGCTTGCAATTATCGTGACTATTTATCGCTCTCACAGATCAGCATCTGTTGATGATGCTAGTTTGTTGAGGAGATAAACGTGTTAGTAAATAACGGTCTGGTCTATCTCATTGCGCTACCACTCTTTGGCTCGGCGCTCCTTTTGCTTGCTGGCCGTCGCGCTGATCGCTGGGGACACTTGCTTGCGACCGCTCTTTCAGCGATGTCTTTTATCTTGGGCGCAGTTCAGTTCTATCAAATGCTTGGCCGCGAACCAGAAAATCGCGCCGTAACTCAAAAATTATTTAGTTGGATTTCTGTCGGATCCTTCAATGTAGATGCAGGTTTATTAGTTGATCAATTATCAATCTGCTTCGTATTGCTTATCACTGGCGTCGGTACCTTGATTCATATTTATTCAATTGCCTATATGGATCACGATAAAGATCGCCGTAGATTCTTCGCTTATCTCAATCTCTTTATTGCAGCGATGTTGTTATTAGTAATGGGCGATTCATACCTCAACCTGTACGTCGGTTGGGAAGGCGTCGGTCTTGCTTCATACCTACTTATTGGTTTCTGGAATCAAAAGCCTGCGTACGCAACTGCATCAAAGAAAGCATTTATCGCCAACCGCGTTGGTGACATGGGACTTTCATTTGCAATCATGATTGCTTTTGCAACTATGGGAACCGTTTCATTTAGCGGTGTTAAAGAAGCCGCAGAAGGAACATCACAAGGCGCTTTGACTGCAATCGGAATCATGCTTTTACTCGCAGCAACTGGAAAGTCTGCGCAGTTCCCATTGCAAGCATGGCTTGGTGACGCGATGGCAGGTCCAACTCCTGTTTCAGCTTTGATTCACGCGGCAACGATGGTTACGGCTGGCGTCTATTTGATTACTCGCTCTAATTTTATATTCGATGCTGCACCAACTGCTCAATTACTTGTTGTAATAGTTGGTGCAATCACACTGCTATTTGGTGCAATTATCGGTACAGCTAAAGATGATATTAAGAAAGCACTAGCTGCATCCACAATGTCTCAGATCGGGTACATGGTTTTAGCAACAGGGCTCGGACCAGTTGGTTACGCATTCGCAATTATGCACTTGCTCACACACGGTTTCTTTAAAGCAGGAATGTTCCTTGGAGCAGGATCGGTTATGCATGGCACGGGCGATGAAGTAAATATGCGCAAGTTCGGTGGAATTAGACACTTCATGCCATTTACTTTCGTAACATTTGGTCTTGGGTACTTAGCAATTTTGGGCGTTCCACCATTTGCTGGCTTTTATTCAAAAGATAAAATTATTGAAACTGCTTTTTACTCCGGCGGAATTAAAGGCATTCTTATTGGTTCTGTAGCACTCTTTGGTGCAGCACTGACCGCCTTCTATATGTCTCGCGTAATGATTCTTACATTCGCCGGAACGCCGCGTTATGACATTAACAATCCGCCACATGAATCTTCATTTTTAATGTTGCTTCCAATGGGCATCCTTGCGATTGGTTCCGTGACATCAGGATTCTTACTTGCACGTGGCGAGGCGCTTGTTCACTGGCTCGAGCCACTCTTCGAAGCGCACGAAGGTCATGGCAAAGAAATTTTGCCACCAGTAGTTATTTCACTCATGGCGCTTGCAGTTGTCATTATTGGTGCCGCATTTGCTTGGTTTAAATATGGTCGTGGACCTATTGCAGATACCGCACCAACTAATGTTTCAATCTTTACTCGAATTGCACGACGCGACTTGCTACAAGATGATTTCAACGAAAGCGTATTTATGCGCCCAGGACAAGCACTCACACGTTTACTTGTTAAAACTGATGATGTCGTAGTCGATGGCACTGTTCGCGGTGTTGCAGCAGCAACTCTTGGATCTGGCGGAGCACTTCGTTCTACTCAAACTGGATTCGTTCGCAGTTATGCAGCGCTCATTGTGATCGGTGCGATTGCCTTAATTGCTGCAATTTGGGCGGTGACGTTATGAACTACTTAACGTTAATCATGGCAATTCCACTTCTTGGTGCTGCCCTTATTGCAACGCTGCCACAGAGTAAATCTCTACTTGCGAAGCAATTTGCATTAGGCACAACACTCATTGCAGCTGTCGCAACAATTTTTATGACAACTAAATTTGAGCGTTCGAATACATCGCTGCAATTTGTTGAGAGTTATGACTGGATCAAAGCTTTTGGAATTAAGTACGCAGTAGGTGTCGATGGCATCGCCCTTGTTCTAATTGTGATGACCGCTCTGCTCACTCCGATTGTAGTTTTAGCAGGTTGGAATGAATCTGAGGGCGGACGTTGGAGCACCAAGACTTTCTACATCTTGATTTTGGTATTACAGACAATGTCATTTGGAGTCTTTGCTGCAACTGATGTATTCCTCTTCTACGTCTTCTTCGAAGCGATGTTGGTGCCTGTGTACTTCCTCATTGGTGGCTATGGAAGCGGAGAACGTTCAGCTGCTGCGGTGAAGTTCTTGCTTTATTCATTATTCGGTGGATTATTAATGTTGGCATCCATCATCGGACTCTACGTTCTTTCAGGTGAACAAGGTGGGCATACATTTAACATTGCAGCGCTATCGCAACTTGAAATGAGTTCGACTACTCAAAATCTATTGTTCCTTGGATTCTTTATTGCCTTTGCAATTAAAGCGCCATTGTTCCCATTTCATACATGGTTGCCAGATGCTGCAAAGTCGGCAACTCCTGGCACATCAGTTCTTCTCTTAGGTGTTCTAGATAAAGTCGGAACATTCGGAATGATTCGTTATTGTTTGGCGCTATTTCCTGAAGCTACAAAGACTTTTACTCCTTTAATCATCACATTGTCTGTAATTTCAATTGTCTACGGCGCATTCCTTGCTATCGGAGCAAAAGACATCAAGCGCCTGATTGCTTACACATCTATTTCTCACTTCGGTTTCATCACACTCGGTATTTTTGCGATGACAACTCAAGCTCAAAGTGGTGCGACTCTGTATATGTTTAACCACGGATTCTCAACCGCTGCATTATTCCTAGTTGCCGGTTGGATGATTTCACGCCGCGGATCTTCAACAATTGCTGACTTTGGCGGCTTGCAACGAGTAACACCAGTTATGGCTTGGTCATTCTTTATCGCTGGAATGTCCAGCTTGGCTCTGCCGGGTCTTTCTAGTTTCGTAAGCGAATTCTTAGTGTTAGTCGGAACATTTACGAGATACCCAGTGGCTGCAGTTATAGCCACGTTTGGAATTGTTTTAGCAGCGTTGTATATCTTGATTCCTGTACAACGTGCGTTGCATGGTCCAACAGAGCCAGGTAATGAAAACCTTAAAGATCTAAACCTGCGCGAAAAAATTGCAATTGCACCAGTTATTGCCGTAATTGTTCTGCTTGGTTTCTACCCTGCACCCGCCCTCAACATTATTAATCCAGCCGCAGCCCAAGTTGTTACACAAATGGGTTTTTCGGATCCAGCACCTACACATGGAGGCAAGTAAATGAGTGAATTTATTTCACCTACTCTTTCATACTCGCTGCTCTCTCCAATGTTGGTTGTATTTGCCGGGGCAATTATTGGTGTATTGATTGAAGCATTCGCTTCTAAAGCAATTCGACCAATCGCTCAAGTAAGTGTCAGCATCGGAACACTTGTTCTTGCGCTCGTTCAGGTGTGGAGAATTAGAACTTCAGGATCAACATCAGCTGCAATGGGCACCGTCATTATTGATGGTCCTGGCATTTTGCTGCAGGGAGCAATACTTATAATTTCAATCATCGCAGTTTTTCTTATTGCAGATACTGAGAATTTTGCAGCAGCAGCTGCTGCTATTCCTGGTTCACAAGAAGAGCGCGAATCAATTGCCCGCGGTCAACAAGTTACTGAAGTTTTTCCACTAACCCTCTTTGCAGTTGCTGGAATGCTTTTGTTCCCAGTAGCTTCAGATTTAATCACCCTCTTTGTTGCACTTGAAGTACTTTCATTGCCGTTGTATCTGATGGCAGGTCTCTCTCGACGCCGTCGCCTACTCTCACAAGAATCTGCACTGAAGTACTTCTTACTTGGAGCATTCTCATCCGCATTCTTCTTATTTGGTGCGGCATATCTTTACGGCTATTCCGGATCAGTTTCATTCGCTGGTATTCGCGAGGCAGTAGTTGGTGGAACAGGAAACGATGTATTCCTACTAATCGGGATCGCATTTTTATCAATTGGACTTCTATTTAAAGTTGGTGCTGTTCCATTCCATGCATGGACACCAGATGTGTATCAAGGTGCACCAACACCAGTAACTGCATTTATGGCGGCAGCAACCAAGATTGCAGCATTCGGAGCAATGCTACGTATCTATTACTCCGTGATTGCTAACGCTGAGTGGTCATGGCGCCCACTACTTACAGGAATTGCAATTATTACGATGGTCTTTGGTTCACTTGTTGCAATTGCGCAGCGCGATGTCAAGCGCATGCTTGCTTATTCTTCAATTGCGCACGCAGGTTTCTTACTCACTGGCGTAATAGCACTTAATAAAGCTGGCCTTGATGCGAGCATTTATTATTTATTTGCATACGGCGTCGCGACAGTCGGTGCATTCGCAGTTGTAACTCTTGTGAGAGATAGCGCTGGAGAAGTTACAGATCTCAATCGCTGGGCAGGTCTTGGAAAGCGTTCGCCATGGGTTGCAACTTCCTTTGCAACATTTCTTCTAGCATTTGCTGGAATTCCGCTAACAAGTGGATTTATTGGAAAGTTTTCAATCTTCTCAGCAGCCTATGAAAGCGGTTCGAAGGCAGTTGTTATTGCAGGAGTGCTTTCAAGTGCAATTGCAGCGTTTTTCTATATTCGCGTGATTGTTTTGATGTTCTTCTCAGATCCACTAGAAGATGCAACGAGCGTGCTGATTCCATCCATACTCACACGAATCGCCGTTTTATTCTCTGTGATCGTGACAATCTTCTTAGGTGTCTTTCCATCGCCACTTCTTGATTTCATCAGCAACATCGCGATCTTTATTCGATAATGGCATCACTCGGAATTCCTGAGATTTCGCCAGAGTTTGAGGCGCAACTCTCCGATGGTTTATCACGAGTAGAAGCTCGGTTACGCGAACAAATTGTTGGCAAATATCCACTTGTTATTGAAACTTCACGTCACCTTGTTGATGCTGGTGGAAAGCGACTTCGCCCACTTCTGACTCTTATTGCATCTCATTACGGAGATCCAAGTCGAACACAAGTAATTGATGCAGCCGTCGTTTGCGAGTTAACGCATCTAGGAACTCTGTATCACGATGATGTTATGGATGAAGCTCCACTGCGTCGAGGTGTGATGAGTGCAAATACACGGTGGACAAACTCGGTTGCAATTTTGACCGGAGATTATCTCTTTGCAAAAGTCTCGGATTTGCTTGCAGATATGGGCGCAGAAGCAGTTCGATTACAAGCACGCACATTTGAGCGCTTAGTCATTGGTCAGATCATGGAGACTCAAGGTCCAAGTTCTGGCATAGATGCACTCGAACATTATCTAAATGTTGTGGCTGATAAAACTGGTTCACTAATTGCGACAAGTGCTCGATTTGGAGCACTACTTTCTGGCGCACCACGTGATGTCATGGAAACACTAACTGTATTTGGTGAAAAAATGGGCGTTGCATTTCAGCTAGCAGATGATGTAATCGATATTTCAAGTGAATCATTTGAATCAGGAAAAACACCAGGTACTGATCTACGTGAAGGTATTCCAACGCTGGTGACATTAAATGTTATGAAATCAAATGATCCAGCTGATTACGAACTTCGCCACCTGCTCAGTGCACCTATAGAAGATGAAGCAACTGTTGCACAGGTACTACGCGAGTTACGTCAACATAAAGCACTAGACGAATCTCGTTCTCAATTAGTTTCAATTGCTAAACAAGCTCGCGCGGCACTCGGTCCGTTGCCAGTTGGTGAAGCAACAGGTGCGTTGCTATCCCTGTGCGACGCTGTTATTGACCGTACGTCCTGATTTAAGCAAATCAATTGCTAGCGTTACTAGCGCAGCCCAAATAATCATAAAACCAATCCAACGTGCAGTTGGCATATCTTCGTGACGAACCCAGACGCCAATTGAGAATTGAATCGTTGGCGTTATGTATTGCAATAAACCAATGATGGTAAAGGGCAGTCGCGTTGTAGAACCGTTAAATAACAAGAGCGGAATAGCTGTGACAACACCAGCACCAATGAGTAAAAGTGATAAACCTAGAGAAGAACCGAGTTGGCCGGTTCCATTGAGTCCGATATAAATTAAATAGCCACCGTAAAACGGTAGTGAAAGCAATGTTTCGATGGCCAAACCTTCAAGAGCTCCCAGATTTAGTTGCTTCTTTACAAGCCCATACGAACCCCAAGACAGTGCCAATGCCAATGCAATCCATGGAAGTCGCCCGTAATCAATTGTTAAAACGATGACACCCAGTGCACCAAAACTCACTGCGGTCCATTGAAGCTTGCGCATTTTTTCGCGCAACATAATGACGCCAAAGGCAATGATGATGAGCGGATTGATGTAATACCCAAGTGCAGTTTCAACTACGTGCCCATTGTTTACACCCCA
>Ga0075472_10001097_pt1 | contig 11027 bp, 9 predicted proteins | sample DEB19_08_DNA_3_FD_77014 | JGI IMG/M metagenome (GOLD analysis project Ga0075472, IMG submission 77014) | Aqueous microbial communities from the Delaware River and Bay under freshwater to marine salinity gradient to study organic matter... | ecosystem: Environmental > Aquatic > Marine > Coastal ...
AGAAGCGTGTTCGTGATCGATGGCCAAGGCGTTGTTCGATATGTCCATCGTGCACTTGCCGGCCTGTCATATCGCCCCGTAGAAGAACTCGTTGCAGCGGTGGAAAAGGCCAAACTCGGCTAGCAACCCCAACTAGGCTTGAACATATGTTCGCCCCAACCTCCACAGTGGTGCTGGGCATTGACCCAGGGCTCACACGGTGTGGGTATGCGGCTTTGTCGCCTCAGCCTGGCGGTGCCGCTTCATTGTTGTCTATGGGAGTGTTGAGTTCACCCAAGGAAGACTCGTTGCCGAGGCGGTTGGCCACGTTGCAAATTGATCTGGAGCAATTGATCGCCGATGTTCAGCCATGTGCAATTGCGGTTGAGCAGGTGTTTTTTCAAAACAATGTGCGCACTGCAATGAGTGTTGGTCAGGTGAGTGGCTTGGTGTTGGCGCTGGCTTACAAGCTTGGAATAGAAGTTGTGCAATACACGCCAAGCCAAGTGAAAAGCTCTGTCGCTGGTTCTGGAACTGCAAATAAGTTGCAAGTGCAAAAAATGGTGCAACGTCGGCTTGGACTCAACTCATTGCCTCAACCTGCAGATGCTGCTGACGCTGCAGCTATTGCTCTTTGTCATATGGCTGTATCGCCGTTGTCAAACAGTGTGAAGCGTGCATCAATTGGAGCGCGCGCGTGATTGGTTCGCTGCGCGGAGTAGTAGTTGAACGCAATGCCGGTTCAACGGTGTTGCTTGAGGTTGCGGGGGTTGGTTACTTGGTGCATGTAACGCCGCGCACTTTGGCCGAACTCGAACCGACTTCACAAGCGTTTATGTATGTGCATCATCACATTCGCGAAGATGCTCAAACTCTTTTTGGATTCCTAGAAAAAGAAGAGCGCTTGGCCTTTGACACCCTGATTGCAACGCATGGTATTGGTCCGAGTATGGCAATGTCTATCTTGGCTACGCATTCGCCGCGGGCGCTCATTGACATTGTTGCTACCAACGATCATGGCGCGCTCACACTCGTGCCAGGAGTTGGAAAAAAGACGGCAGAACGTTTGCTCATCGAATTGCGTGGAAAATTGCAACTACCAATTCTTGATGTTGTTGATGAAAGTCGACCTGCAGGTACTTCGGTAATGACCGACGTGAGAGAAGCATTAACTGGTCTGGGTTATTCAAGCGAAGAAATTCGTGAAGTGTTGCGTGATTTGTCTGCCGCAGATTCTGCCGAACAAGTGCTGAGGCAGGCTCTAAATGCGTTAGGAGTTCGCCGTGCGTGAAGAATTTGTTGATCCACAGTTTCGCGCTGAAGATGCAATTGAGCTCGCTGAAGAAACGGGATTGCGTCCAAAATCGCTAGACGAATTTGTCGGTCAACGTGAATTGAAAGAACATCTGGGCATCGTGCTTGAAGCAGCGCGACGTCGAGGTCAAGCGGCTGACCATATTTTGCTTGCTGGGCCACCGGGATTAGGGAAAACAACAATGGCGTCAATTGTTGCATCGGAGATGAAGGCTCATATTCACATCACCTCTGGCCCAGCGCTTGAGCGAGCAGGTGATCTTGCGGCAATTCTCACGAAATTGGAGCCCAATGACGTTTTGTTTATTGATGAAATCCATCGGTTGTCACGGACGGTGGAAGAGATTCTGTATCCAGCGATGGAAGATTTTCAGATTGACATCGTCGTTGGAAAAGGACCAGCTGCTTCCTCAATCCGATTAACACTTCCGCGTTTTACCTTGATTGGTGCAACAACTCGTACGGGAATGATCACCGGGCCTCTGCGTGATCGTTTCGGTTTAGTCGCTCGACTCGATTATTACGACAACGAAGAACTCCAGCAGATTGTTAGCCGCGCTGCCGGAATCTTGGATGTAACAATTGACGACCAGGGATCATCTGAAATAGCGCGAAGGTCACGAGGTACTCCGCGCATCGCGAATCGACTGTTGCGTCGAGTTCGCGACTTTGCTGAAGTTCGGGGAAATGGCAAAGTGAATCAAGCATCTGCCCGAGAGGCACTTTCAGTATTTGGTGTAGATGATCGAGGGTTGGACAAAGTTGACAGGGCAGTGCTGAGTGCAATTTGCCAGCAGTTCAATGGTGGGCCTGTTGGGCTATCTACTTTGGCAATCAGCGTTAGCGAGCAAACGGAAACTATTGAAGACGTATACGAGCCATTTCTCATTCAGCAAGGATTCATCGCTCGAACTCCACGTGGTCGTGTGGCCATGGCCTCGGCTTGGACACATCTTGGACTAGAGCCGCCCGCGCAAGATCCTCATCTCTTTAGCTAACTACTCGCATTCTGCGCTTGTAGGTTTTGAGTCTTGGACATTTCAGAAATTGACTATGAATTACCGAGCGAGCTCATTGCGCAGACGCCAATTGAGCCTCGGGATGCTGCTCGGCTCATGGTTGCTTCTCCTGATGTAGTTGAGCATCGCATCGTTCGTGACATCACCGAGTATCTGCGCCCAGGAGATGTTTTAGTAGTGAACCACACGCGAGTGTTGCCCGCTCGACTGAAACTCAAGCGAAAAACTGGCGGAGCTGTAGAAGTTCTTTTACTTGAAGAAGTGAATGTAAAGACGTTGGAGTGGGATGCGCTTGTTCGACCTGGAGGGAAACTCGCACTGGGCGAAGAGTTAGTTGATAACCAAGGGCGAGCAGTGTTGGCAATTGGCGAAAGGTCGCAAGCTGGCGACACCTTCATGGTTCGGTTTCTCGCAAACTCAGAACATGATGTGATGAACATGTTGATGGAAATTGGTGAAATTCCGTTACCGCCATACATCACGACGTCGTTGCAAGACAAAGATCGATACCAAACAGTTTTTTCTCACGATCAAAAGTCGTCTGCTGCGCCGACAGCAGGGTTGCACTTCACACCAGAGTTGCTTGACAGAATTCGGGCAATCGGAGTGGCTATTTGCGAGGTTGAACTCGTCGTTGGACTTGACACCTTTAAGCCAATCTCCACAGAAAATCCGCTTGATCACGTAATTCATACTGAGTCATATCACGTGCCGCAGGAAACGTTAGATGTCTGTCTGCAAGCGAAATCGACGGGAAGCCGAGTGATTGCAATTGGCACGACAGCCACCCGAGCTTTGGAAAGTGCCGCAACTTTTGATTCCTTGCGTGGAAGAACCAATTTGTTTATAACTCCGGGTTATGAATGGAAAATTGTCGATGTGATGATGACAAATTTCCATATGCCGCGCACAACGTTGTTGTTAATGGTTCAAGCATTCGTGGGTACTCAATGGAAATCGCTATATGCGCAAGCAATTGAGCGCAAGTATCGAATGCTGTCGTTTGGAGATGCGATGCTGTTGTACCGTGTAGCAAATGTTTCCAGTTGAGTTTGCCGAAGTTGCACGTGATGGTGGTGCAAGAGCAGGAGTAGCAACAACTCATCGAGGCACCTATACCACGCCGTGTTTTATGCCAGTTGGAACGCGGGGAGCGATTAAGTACTTGAGTGCTTCGGACTATGAGGAATTAGGCGCTCAAATTGTGTTGGGCAATACGTATCACCTCATGTTGCGACCTGGTGCCGAAACTGTTGCTCGCTTTGGTGGACTCGGTGCTTTCGCAGGTTGGGGAGGACTCACGCTCACAGATTCGGGTGGCTTCCAGGTTTTTTCACTTGATCCTGACGTTGACGACGATGGAGTGACGTTTAAGTCAACCTATGACGGATCTAAGCATCGATTTACACCAGAGTCTGCAGTGCTAACACAGCAACTACTTGGTGCCGACATTCAAATGGTGTTGGATGTTTGTCCACCGCTTCCTTCAGCACCTCATGTTGTTCGCACCGCTCTTGAACGTACGTCAATGTGGGCAGCGCGCGCACGACAAACGCATTCGCGCGAGGACCAATCGCTGTTTGGCATTGTGCAAGGTGGAATTGATGTGAACATGCGAGCAGAAAGTGCACAACGCACGGCAGAGCTGCAATTTGATGGTTATGGCATTGGTGGTCTGTCGGTTGGAGAAACTCGCGATGAAATGGTGCCGGCACTCGCTTCTGCGGTAGCGCATTTACCTGCTAATCGTCCTCGTTATCTCATGGGGGTTGGTGATCCCGCATCGTTGGTTGAAGCCGTGAACCTTGGAGTTGACCAATTTGATTGCGTATTGCAAACCCGACTTGGGCGCCATGGAACGGCGCTGACTTCAACTGGTCGTGTCAATTTGAAACGTGCAGAGTACGTACTAAGCGATGATCCAATTGATGCGCGATGTTCATGCATGGTGTGTCGACGACATACGCGCGGCTACATTCGACATCTGTTTCAAGTGGGAGAGCCAACTGCATCACGTCTCGTTTCTTTGCACAACGTGGCTTGGACGATTGAGCTAATGAACCACATGCGTAGGGCAATCATTGAGGGATCATTCGCCTCCTTGAGGCAAGAGATTCTTGCAGTTTGGGGCAACGCAATGGGCTCAACTGCTTCGTAGATCCACAACAAGCGACCCTGTTGGCATGGCCTTGGCTAGTAGAGTCAATGCCTATGTTCCACATCAATTCAGTACTTGCCGCAGCGAGTTCATCGTCAAGTTCGAGCTCCCCGCTGAGTTTTTTGCCAATCATTGTCATCTTTGGCGCGATGTATTTCGTGCTCATCCGCCCGCAACGTAAACGGGCCCGTGAGGCAAAAGAATTGCAGAGCGCATTGGCTGAAGGCGATCATGTCGTTCTGAATTCAGGTATTTATGGCTACATCTCACAGATTGAAGACGACAAGCCATACATTTGGTTTGAGGCCAATACCGGTGTTGAATTCCGTATCAATCGCTCGGCTGTCGCGGGGAAAACTCCAGATCCAGCTAACCCAACTGCAGAGCAGAAGTAGAAAACATTCAGCATGGTTCGACGTTTAGTTCTTTCGCTCGTTGGTGTAATTGTTGTGGTGTTGGGATTGCTTGTTGGCAATCTCGTCGCAGGCAATGTCCCATCACTTGGTTTAGATCTTCAAGGCGGAGCATCAGTCACGTTGCAGCCAGAAGGTTCTTACGATGCGAAAGCGCTTGACGTTGCTGTAAGCATTATTCGGTCGCGAGTGGATTCAATCGGCGTTGCTGAACCTGAAATCATTCGCCAAGGTGACACAGTTGTGGTGAACCTTCCAGGTGTGGAAGACCAGCAGCGAGCACTCGACATTATTGGCAAACAGGGCCAGGTGCTGTTGCGTCCTGTGTTGCAAGCAGGCACCATCAACCCAACAACCGAAACAACGCTTCCCGGTGCAACGACTGTTCCGGGTAGTGCAACATCGGTTGTTGATTCCACATTGCCAGCGCCAAGTGGCCCAGGTAGTGCTCGTCGAGTTACAGCCACAACAGTTCCTGTGACCACTGCGCCACCTACAACTACAGCAGCAAGCACCACCGTTGCGGGCGCAACAACCGACTCGCCATCTTTGGATGAGATTCTTGCTAATCAGGATGCAAACGACCCGAATGCGACAGTCGTGCTGCTCGGAAATAAAGGGGACGTATATTCGGCAGGTCCTGCAGGCGCTTCCGGATTGGTGTTTAGTAATGACGCGACAGCCGAAATCAACAATGGCGAGTGGAGTGTTGTCGTGGGTTTGTTGAAGGGCTCAGCAGGCGAAGACATTTGGAACGCATTATCAACACGTTGCTTTAACAAAGATGCAACCTGCCCAACAGGCCAAATTGCCATTGCGCTCGACGGCACAGTGATTTCGGCTCCCGTTGTGCAGCAAGCAAAATTCACTGGTGGAAACGTGCAAATTTCTGGAAGCTTCACTGAAGCGGAGGCGCGCGATCTAGCAAAGATTCTTGAGTTCGGTGCTGTTCCAGTGAAGTTCACCGTTGCAACGGTGCAAACAGTTTCACCAACTCTTGGTAAAGACTCGCTTCGCGCCGCAATTATCTCTGGTCTATTTGGTGTTTTGCTCGTGATGTTGTTCTTTTTCTTCTATTACCGACTGCTCACGATTGTGGTGATCGGTGGTTTAGCGGTATCTGGCGTATTCCTCTGGAGCATCATTGCTTATTTGTCCAAAACAAATGGTTTGGCGCTCACGCTTTCGGGAGTTGCGGGAATCATCGTTTCCATTGGTGTCACTGTCGACTCGTACGTAGTGTTCTTTGAGCGTCTCAAAGATGAGTTGGTAAGTGGAAAGACCATGCGTGGAGCGGCGCAGCGAAGTTTTGCTTCTGCTTGGAGAACAATTGTGGCTGCAGACACCGTTTCGTTTATTGGCGCAATCATTTTGTGGAAATTGACTGTCGGCTCTGTTCGCGGGTTCGCCTTCTTCTTAGGTCTTTCAACACTTTCAGATATTTTCGTGGCCTATCTATTCACAAGACCAGCAATGCTGTTGCTTGCGCGCTCAAAGTTCATGGCAGGTAGAAACGTGCTTGGTGTGAAGGTTGCAAAGGAGGTGGCGGCATGAGTGGAAATCTTGGTCGTTTATATCGAGGCGAAACCACGTTCAATTTTTTTGGTCGTCGCTGGCTGGGGTTCGGAATTTCAATCGCACTCATGGTGATCACTGTGGTGTCTTTGTTTACCCGTGGGTTGAACTTGGGAATGGACTTCGAAGGTGGCGTTGCTTGGGAGGTTCCGGCTGCAACGTTGACCGTTGAAGATGTGCAGGCGATACTTGACCAAAACGGAGTCGATTCGGGTGATGCCAAGATTCAAGTGCTTAATGGATCAGACGGTGATCGAATTCGTGCTCAAGTTGGAGCTGAGTCTGAGGCAGTGAAGTCTGCAGTTCAGACGGCATTGGCGGAAAAGGCTGGAGTGAAAACAGATGATGTCAGCGTTGCGCTGGTGAGTTCATCGTGGGGGCGAAGTATTACCGAAAAAGCAGTGCGTGCTCTGCTCGTATTCTTCCTGGTTGTTTCGCTGTACATCGCATGGCGGTTCGAATGGAAAATGGCAGTTTCGGCGATCGCGGCCATGGCCCATGACGTATTAATCAGCGTCGGCGTGTATTCGGTGATTGGTTTCTCAGTCACCCCAGCAACGGTGATTGCATTCCTCACCATTTTGGGTTTCTCTCTTTATGACACCATCGTGGTGTTTGACAAAGTGCACGACAACACCAAGCGTTTTTCGGCTTCGCGTGTGTCCTATGGCGACATTACGAATATTTCTATGAATCAAGTGTTGATGCGCTCAATCAACACATCGCTTGCCGCAGTGATGCCAGTGCTTTCATTGCTCGTGCTTGGCTCTTGGGTTCTGGGTGCTGTTGCGCTTCAGGAATTTGCCCTTGCATTGCTTGTTGGATTGATGCTCGGAGCGTATTCATCCATCTATATCGCGACGCCATTACTTGGAATTTTGAAAACACGTGAAACTAAATTCAAATCAATGGCAAACGAGCTGCATTTAGGTGATGAAATGGCGCGAATTGCTGGCACGGGAAAGAAAGCCGCGCGAGTTGTTGCTGCTGAGGTTTCCAGTGAGCGTGCGTCTGAAAACGCTTCTCGTGAAGTCGCCTCGGTGTCCGCAGCTCTCAGTCATCCGCCACGACCACGTAAAAAACAGCGCAGATAGGAAACGCTCCACATGAGCACGACGTCGCGAGTTCTTCCTTGGCGAAGAAATCAGTCTGCGGTAGTCGAAGATCTTGTTCCGCTGCTGTCGGCATATAAGCGGCGAAACCCAAAGGGGAGCGTTTCGCTGATAAACGCTGCCTACGAAATGGCATCAGCAGCCCATATCAACCAGTCGCGAATGAGTGGTGAGTTGTATATCAGTCACCCAATTGCTGTGGCTCGAATTGTTGCCGAAATCGGTTTGGATGAGGTTTCGTTAGTCGCAGCTCTTCTCCACGATGCAGTTGAAGACACGGAAATTACTTTGACCGATGTTGAGGCAAGGTTCGGTTCAGAAGTAGCAGGCATCGTTGATGGTTTAACCAAGCTTGAGCGATTGCAGTTTGATTCACGTGAGGCTCAGCAAGCAGCAACGATGCGCAAGATGTTGGTCGCCATGGCAAAAGACATGCGGGTGCTCATCATCAAGTTGGCAGATCGCATGCACAATATGCGAACAATTGCCTCTGCTTCTGTGGATAAGCAACGCAGGGTTGCGCAAGAGACGCTCGACATTTATGCACCACTTGCACATCGACTTGGTATGCAAGAGATGAAACAGCAGCTTGAAGATCTGTCTTTTGCTGCACTTTTCCCGAAGCGATATGCCGAACTTGAGCATTTGGTGTCAATTCGTGCGCCTGAGCGCGATGTGTATTTGGCTAAGGCGCTTGGTCAGGTGAATACATGGCTAAACGCCGTGAATATCAATGCTGAACTCACGGCGCGCGGGAAGCATTTGTGGAGTTTGTACGAAAAGATGGTGCAAAAAGGTCGCGACTTTGACGAGATCTTTGACCTCATGGCTATTCGAATTGTGGTTGATTCGGTGAAGGATTGTTACGGCGCTCTAGGTGCTATTCACGGTCATTGGAAACCGGTCGTTGGTCGCTTTAAGGACTACATCGCAATGCCGAAGTTCAACCTGTACCAATCACTGCACACAACGGTTATTGGTCCTGGGGGAAAGCCAATTGAAGTACAAATACGTTCCCGCGACATGCACCAACGCGCTGAGTGGGGTGTTGCCTCTCACTGGTCGTACAAAGACGGAGTAGCAAGTTCTGATATCGATTGGCTCAATCGCATTATTGATTGGCAAGACGAGGTATCGGACCCACGACAGTTCCTTGAGAGTCTAAAAACCGATCTTGAGCAAGATGAGTTATTCGTCTTTACTCCAAAGGGAAGAGTGATTGCGCTTCCTCTTGACTCAACACCTGTTGACTTTGCTTACGGCGTGCACACAGAAGTTGGCCACAACTGCATTGGTGCGCGCGTCAATGGTCGACTTGTTGCACTTGATTCGAGACTGAACTCAGGAGATACCTGCGAGATTCTCACAAGTACCGCACAAGACGCTGGCCCATCTGAAGAGTGGGCGAATTTCGTGGTGTCGCCAAAGGCGAAGAGCAAGATTAAGCAGTGGTTTTCGCGTGAGCGAATGGAAGACCTGGTTGAGACGGGTCGCGATGATTTGGTTGAACATATGCGTAAGCACGGACTACCTGTTCAGCGTGTGTTGTCCTCAGAAGTATTCGCGAGTGAACGCGAGGCCATGAATTATGCCGATGACACCACATTGTTCAGAGCTATCGGTGAGGGCCACGTATCTGCAGAATCATTAGCAGGAAGAATCAGCCGTCTCATGCGCGATGGAGGATTTGGCGAACAACTTTCAGTTGGAATGAGGCTTGACTCTGGCCAAAACAACGATCAAGTTTCCGGAATTCATGTTGAAGGAATGTCTGGGTCCATCATTCGACTGTCGAAATGTTGCACGCCAGTGCCAGGAGACGAAATTGTCGGATTTTTGACGCAAGATCATGTTGTCAACATCCATCGCGCAGATTGCTCTGTTTCTATTTCAGCGGCAAGTCAACATGTTGGTCGCATGGTTGACGTTGAGTGGGCGGGCAGCGTAAGCAATGCCAGTTATGTTGCAGCGGTTGAAGTAGTTGCTATCGACCGCTCTCGACTGTTGCGAGATGTAGCCAACGCGCTCAGTGAGGAGCATGTAAACATTGTTGCTTGCTCGACACACACTGGTGCCGACCGTGTTGCACGAATGCGCTTCGAGTTTGAGTTTGCAGATCCGAGCCACTTGCAGTCGGTTTTGCGTACGATTAAGCGAATCGATTCGGTATACGACGCATACCGTGTCATGGCTGGAGATCATCCAGCATCTAGTGTTATTGCGTGAACTCGTTTTCAACTAGCCCGGGTACACGGGACATCTTGACGCCTGATGCGGCGCGATGGCGCAAATTCCAAGATGTATTTGCCGGTGTGGTTGAAGAAGCTGGCTATGGGCTAATCATCCCACCAATGTTTGAAGATCTTGGCGTGTTTCTTCGACTGGGTGAGGCGACAGATGTTGTCACCAAAGAGATGTACGACTTTGAAGACAAAGGTGGTCGCCGAATCGCATTGCGACCAGAACAGACCGCAAGTGTGTGTCGCGCCTTTGTTCAACACAGGCCAACGACGCCATGGAAGGTTTGGTATGCGGGCCCTAACTTTCGGTACGAAAAACCTCAGCAGGGTAGGTACAGGCAATTCGATCAAGTAGGTATTGAAGTGCTTGGAGTCGAAGACCCGTATCTCGATGCTGAAGTAATCGCGCTCGCAGCGCAGTTTTATGAGCGACTTGGCTTAAGAAATGTTCAACTGTCCATTAATTCGCTCGGCGATGCAGGAGACCGTCAGAAATTCACTGATGTGTTGCGCGAGTATTTTGAGCAACATCTCAAATCGCTTTCCGAAGAATCACAGGCAACATTGCTGAAGAACCCGCTGCGTGTTCTCGATTCGAAGCGTCGTGAGGATCAAACGATCATTGCAAATGCTCCACGCATACGTGATTATCTCAGTGCCTCCGCTGCAGAGCATTTTGCTGCTGTTCTGAGCGCACTCGATGCGCAAAACATTAAGTACGTCATTGACGATCGACTAGTTCGCGGGCTCGACTACTACCGTCGCACAACATTTGAATTTGTCAGCACGGCGTTACAGGCAGCCCATACTGCAATTGGTGGTGGTGGCAGGTACGACGGTTTAGTGGAGGAATTGGGCGGTCCAGCAACAGCAGGAATTGGATTCGCGCTCGGCCTTGATCGAACACTGTTGGCATGTGATGCCGAGCAGGTATTTCCAGCACCATCTGGAGAGGTGTTTGCATTCGTTGTTGATACGACTGGCGGATTAGAAGCAGCAAAAATTTGCAACCAATTGCGCGGCGCTCGAATTGGAGCAGACCGCGCGTTTGATAATCGCAGTATGAAGGCTCAGATGAAAGCGGCTGATCGCAGTGGTGCGCAGGTGGCAATCATCATTGGTACCAACGAGTTGGAGTCAGGTCAGGTGCTGATCCGGCCTATGAATTCTGGCGAGCAGTACAGCGTCAATCGCACCGACTTGCTTACGGCGGTGCA
>Ga0075472_10001100_pt1 | contig 11008 bp, 11 predicted proteins | sample DEB19_08_DNA_3_FD_77014 | JGI IMG/M metagenome (GOLD analysis project Ga0075472, IMG submission 77014) | Aqueous microbial communities from the Delaware River and Bay under freshwater to marine salinity gradient to study organic matter... | ecosystem: Environmental > Aquatic > Marine > Coastal ...
AGTGCGCGACATCGGAATCTTGTCCGCCCTCTACGGTCGGGTCTTCTTCGTGGCGCTCGGTCTGGTCGGAGCACTGGGAGCCGTGGCGGTGTACGGAATCGGTGCCCAACTGGTGGTGTCCGACCAGATCACAGCCGGAACCTTGGTGGCCATGGCCACGCTCGTCTCGCGCGTCTACCAACCGCTCACGGGTCTCACCAATGCTCGTGTCGATCTGCTGACCTCGTTCGTGAGCTTTGATCGAGTGTTCGAAGTCCTCGATGCGCCGGTGTCCATCGTGGACAAACCGGGCGCGATCGATCTCTTCGAACCGCGTGGCTCCATCGAGTTCGACCATGTTCGATTCCGTTATCCCGAGGCGGCGACGGTCAGTGTGGCATCGCTCGAGGCGCCGGGGGCGCCAACCGGTGATCCGAACGTCGACGTGCTGCACGATGTCACCTTGTCGATCGCTCCGGGCGAAACCGTGGCCATCGTCGGGGCATCGGGTTCGGGCAAGAGCACGATGGCCGCATTGGTGCCTCGGTTGTACGACGTCACGAGTGGTGCGGTGCGCATCGATGGTCACGATGTTCGAGACCTCACGGGCGATTCGTTGCGTGCGGCCATCGGCGTTGTGTCTCAGGATCCCCATCTCTTCCACGAGAGCATCGAGTCGAATCTGCGGTATGCCAAACCGAACGCAACCGAGGGTGAGCTGGTCGAAGCCTGTCGCGCCGCCCGCATTCACGAGACGATCGCCTCGTTGCCCGATGGCTACGCCACGTTGGTGGGCGAGCGCGGTTACCGACTCTCGGGAGGGGAGAAGCAGCGTCTCGCGATCGCTCGACTGTTGTTGAAGAATCCGGCCGTCATGATCCTCGACGAAGCAACCAGTCATCTCGACAACGAGAACGAAGCATTGGTGCAGGGGGCCATCGACGAGGCGTTGCGAGGACGGACCGCGTTGGTCATCGCGCATCGGTTGTCCACCATTCGGGATGCACATCGCATCGTGGTGATCGACGACGGTCGAATCATCGAGGAAGGCTCCCACGACGAATTGATGAACCTCGATGGCGCGTACGCCCGACAAGTGCGCGCGGGAGAAACCGCGGGCAACGTGCAGTGATTCAGCGGGGGGCGGATTGCGCGCCGCGCACCAGCGCACCGCGGAGTTCGCCGGTGTGCTCGCCGTTCTCGAACGACACGTGTCCGTTTTTGATGGTGTAGTGGTAACCGGTCGCGGTCTGCATGAGTCGTCGGCCGTTGGCCGGAAGATCGTGGACGATGCGCGGCGGCGGAGTTCCCAGTGATCCGAGGTCGAGGACATTGAGGTCGGCGCGATAGCCGGGAGCGATCACTCCACGGTCGAGCAGACCAACGTGGCGCGCGGTTCGTTGGGTGATGTGATGCACCATGAATTCGAGGGGCAACTTCTCGCCACGACGGCGGTCCTTGCACCACAGCGCCAAGGCGGTGGTGGTGGCACTGCCATCGGAGATGGCACCACAGTGAGCGCCGGCATCACTCAGACCGATCACGGCGTTGTCGCGCAACAACATCTCGCGAACATCGTCGAGGTTCCCCCGCGCGAAGTTGAACAAGGGCATGTAGAGGAGTCGATTCCCGTCGTCTTCGCTCAGTAGGTCGATCAGAAAATCGATAACTGGACGTCCGGCCGACGCGGCACGGGCCGCCACGGAGTCACTGGGCGACGGCTCGTAGTTGACCGGATTCTCCATGGGGTACAACTTCGTGAAGTCACCGAACATCTCGGCGGGCAGTCCGGACAGATTCGGCACCGCTCGGGCGTGTTCCTCGATGATGCGTCGGCGACGGTCCGGGTCACGCAAGGCGGCCACGATGGCCGGAAGCGGACGTGACGCGATCTCTTGAAATGACGGACAGATGGCGAGTGGGTTCACCGTGGCCGTGAAACCCTCGAGGATTCCGATCGGTCGCACCGCCACTTGGGTCGCCAGTGAGAGACCATTGCTCACTTCTTCGTCGACCCAGGCGCCCATCTCTCGCCAACGATCGGGCAACGGGGCGGGCTGTTGAACGGTCATGCTCAGCGGTCGACCGGACGCTCGGGCCACCAAGCCCATGAGATTCATCTCGTCGCGCGCGAACTCGGAATCGGGTGATTGGTAGGCGTCGCTGATGAGCTGAACGACTCCGGTTCCGGTCTCGGCCATCGCGTTCACCAGAGCCAACAATTCGTCGGCGGTGCTGAATCGGGTCCCGAGCGGTGCGCCGTCGCGGGTTCGATGAATGTAGGTACGGCTGGTGGTGAATCCGAGGGCACCGGCGCGCATTCCCTCTTGCACCATGCGAGCCATCGCGTCGAGTTCGAAAACGGTCGGGGCTTCGTTCGGATCGGCGCCTCGTTCACCCATGACGTAGGCCCGCAACGGCGCGTGGGCCACTTGCGTGGCGACGTCGATCGCATACGAACGACGCGCGAGTGCGTCCATGTAGTCGGGGAACGTCTCCCAATCCCATGTGAGTCCCTCGGCCAGCGCGGTGCCGGGAATGTCTTCGACACCCTCCAACATTCCGATCAACCAATCGTGTTGTTCGGCGGTGGGACGAGCAGGCGCGAAGCCGACCCCGCAGTTGCCCATGACGATCGAGGTGACGCCGTGAATGCTGCTCGGAGCGAGTACCGGGTCCCAGGTGGCCTGACCGTCGAAGTGGGTGTGAATGTCGACGAAGCCGGGCGTGAGCGTGAGATCGTCGGCCTCGATCTCACGTCGTCCTCGACCGTGCACCCGAGGTTCGACTTCGGTGATGAGGCCATCGGAGACCGCGACGTCGGCGACCCGTGTGGGACCGCCGGTTCCATCGACGACGATGGCGTTACGAATCACGAGGTCATGCGCGCTCATGGTGACAGTCTGCCACCTCGCCAGCGACGACGACTCGCGGAGCGATTACTTGCGAAGGCGGGGGATGAGCAGCGGGGTCGAGGCCTTGTAGGCCGCCCACCCCGGACGCCGCTCGGCGCTGCGTTTCTCGGCGAGCGGAATGGAGGCGGTGAGGAACATGATGGTCATTGCCAGTGCGCCAACGCCGGTCCACCATGAACCGGGGTGGGCCGCAACGGCGAACAGGAAGAGTGACCACCACCAGAACATCTCGCCGAGATAGTTCGGATGGCGGGAGCGACTCCAGAGTCCGGTGTTCAACACGTCGCCGGGCTGTTTGGTTCGGTTGAAACGACGCAAGTCCACGTCAGCGAAATGCTCGAGAGCGACTCCGATGAGGGCGACGATGCACGCCGCGATGTCGAGAACTCCAATGCTTCGTCCGTCGGGCTGTTGCGGATGCGCGATGGCCGCGGCCATTGGTAGCGATCCGAGAGTGACAACGATCAGGGGGAAGAGATGAACCGACGTGAAACTCACCGCCCAACGGGGCATGGGGGCGGTCTCGTACAACATGCGGTAACGCCAATCCTCGTGATCGAGTCCGGTCCAGCCGATGGCCCAATTGGCGGTGAGTCGAACACCCCACAAGAGGGCGCAGCCGGCAATGAGCCAGTTGCGCGTCGACGTACCGTCGATGGAGAGCGCGCCCCACACCGCGAACGCCGGTGGAAGAACACTCCACCAGGCATCGAAGGTCGATCCGTTTTGCACCACCTGACTGGCGATGTACAAGAAAGCCACCGACACGGCGTAACCCACAATGAGTGCCTTGTAGGGCTGGTCGGAGCCGATGCTGGTGGCCAACCAGAGTGCGCCCGTCGTTGCCACAACATAAAGGGCAACGATGACCAAGAAGGACCGGCCACGAGTCCATGTCTGTTCGTGTTCGCTCGTCATATGACCATCTTGTCCGATCGGTCGTTGCCATGCGCACATGGACCGCTCATGGATGTGGCAAACGGACGAACCGGATCCGCGTGATCGGAGCCGCGTTCCGGACACAAACGGCCGAGCATCTACAGTTGGGTCATGAAGCGGCGTCTGGTGTCCATACCAGCTCTGACTCTGGCGGCCATCCTGCTCGTGGTCACCGCGCCGTTGTGGATCGTGGTCAGTGCGATTGGCGATTTGGTCCGCGGTCGCCGTCGTTTGCCCACGACACGACTCTTGGCATTCGCCGTGTCGTGGAGCTGGCTGGAACTGAGCGGCGTGACGATGTCGTTGGTGCTCTGGATGACGGGTCGGTCCGGATCGCACGAGCGCCACTACGCGCTTCAGCGGTGGTGGGCCAAAAATCTTCTCCGAGCTTTACGCACGACATGCGGTGTTCACGTGACTGTCGAGAACCCCGAGGCGTTGCGACCGGGTCCGGTCCTGTTGTTCGCTCGTCACGCCAGCCTCGCCGATTCGCTGGTGTCGGCGTACGTGGTGACGACCGTGGCCGGAATGAAGCCGAGGTACGTCCTGAAAAAGGAACTGCTGGCCGACCCCTGTCTCGACATCGTCGGGCAGCGGCTACCAAACCACTTCCTCGACCGAGCGGCGACCGATTCGACCCCCGAACTCGACGCACTCGCGCGTTTGACCAGTGGCATGGACGCCGACACCGTCGGGATCATTTTTCCGGAAGGAACACGAGCGAATCCGGACAAGCGCGCGAAGGCCCTCGCCAAGATCTCGGCCGTTGACTCTGATCGAGCCAGTCGGGTGGCGTCGATGCAGCATCTTCTCCCGCCACGACCGGCGGGTGCGGCGGCAATGTTGCGAGGCAACCCGTCGTGTGACGTGGTGTTGGCGTGGCACATCGGTTTCGAGGGTCTCGACACGTTCGGAGGCATCCTGTCGGCGCTCGCCGAACCGGTGCCCCCCGTTCGATTCGTTCTACGTCGGATCCCCCGATCCGAAGTCCCGTCACCGTACGGTGATTTCACCGCGTGGCTCGATGCCGAGTGGATGCGCATGGATGACGAAGTCGACGCGGCGTTGAAAGCGCGGTTTCAGGAACGGAGGACATCGAATGGGTGAGGTCATGTTGTGGTCGGCGCTGGCGATATTGATCGTCATGTTGTCGACATGGGCGATCAGTGTCGCGATCCGTAACGCCTCGATTGTGGACATCGTGTGGGGACTCGGATTCGTGGTGGTGGGTTGGGTGGCGCGAGCAACCGCGGATGGTGACAATGCGCGTCAGTGGCTTCTCACCGTGATGGTGTCGGTGTGGGGATTGCGATTGGCCGGCTACTTGGCGTGGCGCAACATCGGCCACGGTGAGGATTATCGCTACAAGAACATGCGCAAGCATTGGGGAGCGAAGTTTCCGGTGGTGAGCTTGATCACGGTCTTCGGATTGCAGGGAACGTTGATGTGGATCGTGTCGCTCCCCGTTCAGCTGGGTCAGTCGGATGCCACGCCCGATGTCGGTGCGGTGGCGATCATTGGCGCGTTGGTGTATCTCGTTGGACTCTTCTTCGAAGTGGTCGGTGATGCTCAATTGGCGCGCTTCAAGGCCGATCCCGCCAATGCGGGAACGGGGATGGACCGCGGTTTATGGAAGTACACGCGGCACCCGAACTATTTCGCTGATGCCTGCGTGTGGTGGGGCATTGCCAATGTGGCCGCCGAAACCGGCACGGGGGCATGGGGTCTCATCGGTGCGGCGGTGATGTCGATCTTCCTGCGTCGTGTCAGTGGCGTGACCTTGCTCGAGAAGTCGTTGAAGAAGCGACGTGCGGGCTACGAGGAGTACATCGCTCGGACGAGTGCCTTCATTCCCCGCCCGCCTCGAAAGCTCTGACGATCAGAGCGGTGGCGAACCATCGCACGATCTAGGGTGGCAACGTGAGTGTCGCCAACCGAACGGAACCTCGTTCGTTCCGTTTTCGGGCCGCCTCGCTGTTGGTGGCGATCTGCGGAGTTGGTGTGGGGATATCGGTGATGGTCTCCGCGCGACTTGGTGTCGCTCCCGCGGATGTGTTGGCGACGGGCGGAGCCAAGCAATTGGACATTGGTGTCGGCACCATGGGGTGGATCAGCGGTGCGATCTTCACCTTGCTCGCTGTGGCCGTTCGTCGGCCACCGTCATGGGGAACCCTGATCGGTGGCGTTTTGGTGGGCCAGGTGGTGAACCTGGTCATCGACCGCATTCCGGATCCCGACGCCCTCGCCGCGCGAATTCCGATGATGTTTCTTGGACTCGCCCTGTTGTACGTCTCCATTTCGATCGGCGTGTCCACCACGCTCGGCACCGGACCCATGGAGTTGCTGATGTTGGGCTTGGTGGACAAGGGGGTCAGTGTTCAAGTGGCGCGTTGGGGAATCGAAGCGACGGCGGTGACCATCGGCTTTCTTCTCGGAGGTCAGATCGGTGTGGGAACGATCATCTTCGTCGTGTGCACCGGACCAGTTCTGGCCCGCACCCTTCCGCCCGTTGCTCGTTTCATGGGGACGACGTTGGTTCGCGAAACGGCCGCACTCGACGCCTGAATTCAGGTGCGTGGAAGTCGACTGGACAACACGCCCCGCGATTCGAGATCGTCGATCGTCGTATCGTCGAATCCCAACAGCTCGCGTAAAACGTTCCGATTGTCCTCGCCCCGAAACCGTGGTTGACCACCGGTGCCCACTCGACCATTCGAGAAGTGCCACGGCGCGTTCGGTACCCGAATGGTTCCGCCACGCCGATCATCGACGTCCACGATCGCACCTCGAGCCGCGGCCCATTCACTGTCGGCCAGTTCGCGCACACTTCGCATCACACCCATGGCGAATCCATGTTCCGCGCATCGACGTTCGAACTCGTCGGCGTTGGGAACGCCACGAGCCCAATCCCGCATCTCGTCCTGAAGCGCCCCGAGATGCGCCAGCCGCTCGCGTGGATCACGGAATCTCTCGTCGTCGAGCAGATGCGGCCGTTCCATCAAGCCGACCAACAATTCGAAGGTGCCCCGTTCGGCCGGATGAGCACTCATGACGACCGTCGAACCGTCGGCCACCTGCATCACCGGGTAATCACCGGGTCGAAACGATCGAACCCATTGTGGATCGACCTCACCATCGAACAGTTGGTCGTGGGCGTGTTCGTTCACGTACAACATCGTTTCGGCCATGGAGACATCGATACGTTCACCGAGTCCCGTTCGTTCGCGTTGAAAGAGAGCGGCGAGAACTGCCGATGATGTTTCGAGAGCCGTGTACACATCGGCATGTGACCATGGATCGTTGGTGAAATCTCCACCGCGCGACTCACCCTGCATGCGGGTCATACCGCTCTCGGCACCGATGACACTGGCGTAGGCCCGGCGGTTCACCCACGGACCGTCGGCTCCGTATCCGCTGATCGAGGCGTAGATGAGGCGCGGGTTGATTCGCGAGAGATCGGTCCAACCCAACCCCAGCCGATCCATGACGCCCGCGCGGTAGTTCTCGATGACGATGTCGCTGATGGCCACCAATCGTCGAAAGACGTCGGCACCGTCCGGTGTCGTGAGATCGATGCTGACGCATCGCTTGCCGGCGTTCTGTTGCATGAAGTAGGTGGCCATCGAACCGATTTTGGGACTCGAGAATCGAGTGAGATCGCCGTCCGGTGGTTCGATCTTGATGACATCGGCGCCCAAGTCGTGGAGCATCCGCCCGCAGTGTGGACCCGCGAGGACGCGGGTGAGATCGAGCACGCGGGTCCCGGAGAGCGGCGCGGCGCGTTCGGTCATGTCTCTATGATGCTCGCTCGCGTGGGCCGTGACATGATCGGGTCATGAACAGCAGTTCGGATCCCCGTTCGCTCGCCGGCCGTGTCGCTCTCATCACCGGAGGTGGCTCCGGCATCGGTCTCGGCTGCGCCCGCGAGTTGGTGAGTGTCGGCGCCACCGTCGTGCTGGCCGCTCGCAACGTCGATCGACTGTCTTCGGCCGCACAGGAATTGCGGACCCTCGCCACCAATGGAGCAGAAGTGGTGACGGTGGCGTGCGACGTGACCAACGAGGACAGTGTTCGCGAGGCGTGCGAGAAGAGTGCGGCCGTTGGTCTTTTCACCATGGTGGTGGCGAACGCCGGTTACGGAACCGGTGGACCAATTCACCTCACGTCTCTCGACGATTGGAACGGTGTCATCGGCACCAACCTCACCGGAGCATTCCTCACGATCAAACACGCCGTCCCTCATTTGTCCGCCAATGGTGGTGGTTCCATCGTGGCGGTGTCGTCGATTGCCGGTCCGGTCACCCATCGGTTCATGACGCCGTATGACGTGAGCAAAGCCGGACTCGAGATGTTGGTGCGCCAGACCGCCGACGAGTTGGGTTGTCGCAACATTCGCGCCAACGCCGTGCGCCCGGGTTTGGTTCCCACCGACGCCACCGAAGCGATGGTGAACTATCCGCCGGTGGTCGACGACTACGTCTCGCAGATGCCGCTCGGACGAGTGGGTACCACCGAGGACGTCGGTCGATTGGTGCGATTCTTGCTCAGCGACGAAAGTTCGTGGATCACCGGCACCTGCATCAGCGTCGACGGTGGTCATCACTTGCGACGAGGACCGAACATCGAGCCTTTCATGGAGATGGCACTGGGCGAGGCTCGTTATCCCGCCGGACCCTCCAACTGAAATCTGCGGTCCGAGCGCGTTTCAGACCGGGGACAGGTGGCGCAACGCCACCGCGCTGTACAACGCGATTCCGGTGGTCATGCACTGCTCGTCGTAGAAAACTCGATTCGAATGATTCGGCGCCGCTTGCGCCGGGTTCTTGTCGAGGGGAGTGGCGCCGAGGAAGACCATGGCCCCCGGAACATGATTCAGCACGTATCCGAAATCCTCGGCACCCATCACCGGCGTCGGTAGTTCGATGAAGCGATCGGCTCCGATCAATTCTTTGGTGATGGCCGCGGCGCGCGCCGCGTAGTCGTTGTCGTTCACGGTGACGTCGTAACCGTCGCGCAAGTCGACGGCCACGTCCAGATCGTGTGCCGCCGCCACTCCTTCGGCCACGCGACGCACACCGTCATGAATGAGGCGACGCGTCGTTTCGCTGATGGCTCGAATGGTTCCCTTGATGTGCACCGATTCGGGAATCACGTTCGTGGTGGTTCCGGCATTGATTTGGGTGATGGTGAGCACGCCGGGGTTGAAGGTGTTGATTCGCCGGGTCATCATCGATTGCAGCGCTTGGACAATCTCGCAGGCCGCCGGCACCGGGTCGAGGGTGCGAAACGGTTCGCTGGCATGGCCACCTTTGCCGGTGAGGACGATCGAAATCACGTCGCTGGAAGCCATGAGCGGGCCCTGTCGGGTGCTGATGAATCCGGTGGGCAGCGACGAGGTGGTATGGATGGCGAACGCGCCGGTGACCGCAGAGGCACTTCCATCCGAGAGTGGACCGACGTCGAACAAACCTTCGTCGATCATGTGACCCGCACCGTTGTGTCCCTCCTCGCCGGGTTGGAACATGAACAGCACTCGTCCATGCAGTCGACTGCGATGCGCGGTGAGCAATCGAGCCGCACCCGCCAACATGGCCGTGTGCGTGTCATGACCGCACGCGTGCATCGCGTTCTCGACACGGGAACTGAAATCGACCCCGGTGTCTTCGGGCATGGGGAGCGCGTCCATGTCACCGCGCAGAATGATGGTTGGTCCGGGCTTGTCCCCCTCCAACGATGCGACGATGCCCGAGGTGGTCTCGTGGAGGGTGATGTCGAGAGGCAAACCTTCGATCGAGGCCAACACCTCGTCCCGAGTGCGGGGAAGGTGATTGCCGAGTTCGGGCCATTCGTGGAGTGAGCGGCGAAGGCGAATCGCATCGTCGAGGAGATCGCGGCTCTCGACGGTGAGTGTGGAGATGTCGTTGGGCTCGGCCATACGAGCATCGTAGACATTGTTCGTGGTAGTCAATGACCGATGGGAATCGAAGCCGATCCGGAGCGCGACGAACTGGTCGACGAAGTCGATGAACACGACCGAGTGACGCGAGTCGTGGCTCGTCGTGTGATGCGGGCCAAGAGATTGCGCCATCGGGCCGTGTTCGTGGCCGTTCTTGATGGCTCGGGCCGATTGCTGGTGCATCGCCGGGCACTGACCAAGGATGTGTGGCCCGGCTGGTGCGACATCGCCGTGGGCGGAGTGGTGGGTAGTGGCGAGACATACGAACACGCCGCGTGTCGCGAATTGGCCGAGGAAGTGGGCGTCACCGATCGCTCTCCGGAGCCCATCGACGGCGGAGTGAGCCAGTCGTACGAGGATTCCGAGGTCCGGCTGATCGGTCGGTGTTTTCGAGTGATCCACCCCGGTCCATTCGAGTTCGCCGATGGCGAGGTGGTGGACGCTTGGTGGATGAAGATCGACGATCTCGAAGCGATGTTCGAACGGGAGAGATTTCTTCCCGACAGCCTGAGTTTGTTGTGGCCGTTGATTCGACCGTCGATGGCCGGTTGATGCCCACCCGTCCTCGACGAAGGAGGACCGATGTCCAGCCAACCCATCGGAATCATCGGAGCGGATCCGGATCAGTTGTCCCATCTGGGGGCCACCTTGCAACGCCAACACGACATCATCGAGGGCGTGCTCACCACGGTGAATGCCGCCCTCGACGGAACCACCTGGACCGGACCAGCGCGGCGGGCGTTCGAGACCGACTGGCACGGCAGTTTCCGCACGGCGCTACAGAAACTCGCCGAAGCCATGGCGATCTCGGGGCGCGAATGCCGGGCCCGATCCGATGAACTCCGGCGAGTGATGGGCGCGGGCTGAACCTCTACGCTGGAGGAGTGATCCGCGTCGAATTCACCATTGAGCCGTTCATCGAAGGTCGCCCGGGTCCGCACGTTCTGGCCGCGATCGCGGCCGTCGAGTCCCACGGATTGACCGTCGAGTTCGGACCATTCGCCTCGGAATTTCGCGCCGACGACCCGACTGTCTTCTCGGCGGTCTCGTCACTCATCTCCGAGGCCTACGGAAACGGTGCGACGCACGTGAACATTCACCTGGAAAAGGTGGAGTCATGACCACGAGCGCTCCTCGCACCGATCACCCGATGTTGTCGGCCATCGTGCCGCTCATCAAAGCGTTGGGTTGCACCATGATCGACCCCGCGCAGCAGGAG